>ULRP01087628.1_pt1 | contig 24487 bp, 26 predicted proteins | sample 1955521 | NCBI WGS metagenome assembly ULRP01 (sample SAMEA4835685, study PRJEB28245) | human gut metagenome | biome: gut microbiome; material: fecal sample | place: Denmark | collected 2008
ACTTGCAACCTCCCTTGGAGCGTCAATCCCGACCCCGTAACAGAATAATTCACCATTATACATAAAAATATCCTCACACATTCCGCGTGAGGATATTTTTAGTTGCAGACAAAATATTTTATTATAAGTTTTGCCCCAGTAGTGAATTGACCGATTTGCGAAGCTTTGCTTGATTCCCGCGATGGTCTGAAAAGTTCCATAGCATGCAGTCTCATTTCTCCGCTCCGTTTTAACAAAAATCCGCCGTTTTCATATAATACACCGAGAAAAATAACGCGGAGGGGACGAAAATGGCAATTCCTTTTACAAAAATGCACGGCGCGGGAAATGATTACATATTCATAGATTGCATGAGCGACAAAACGAAAATAAAAAATCCGGCAGAGCTGGCACGGCAGATGTCGCCTCCGCATTTCGGCATCGGAGCGGACGGCATAGTGCTGATACTTCCCTCCTCCGAGGCTGATGCGCGAATGCGTATGTTCAATGCCGACGGAAGCGAGGGCAAAATGTGCGGTAATGCTCTGAGGTGCATCGGCAGATTTCTCTATGAGCGCGGATACACCGGAAAAACCGCACTCGTAATCGAAACGGCATCAGGCATACGCCGACTCTGGCTGAAGCTTAAAGGCGGCAGATTTGTCAGCGCACTTGCCGATATGGGGCGAGCATCGTTTCTCGCCGCCGATGTTCCCGTGCTTGCCGCGCCCGACCGTGAGGGCTACATCACAATCGGCGGGCTTCTCGGCGGCAGTTGCCGCGCCACCTGCATTTCCATGGGAAATCCGCATGCCGTCTTTTTCACCGATGACCCCGAAAAAACAGATCTTGCGGGAATCGGCGCGGCGCTCGCTAATCACCCTCTCTTTCCCGAGGGCGTGAATGCGGAATTTGCCCGCGTTGCCGGAGGCGAAATATATATGCGCGTATGGGAGCGCGGCACGGGTGAAACGCTCGCCTGCGGCACGGGAGCGTGCGCTTCTGCCGCCGCCGCCGTCCATCACTGCCTGTTACCGTATGATACGCCGATAAAAATTCATATGCGCGGCGGCGATTTTGAAGCCATTGTAAAAAAGAATTTCCGTGTTCTGCTCTCCGGCACTGCGGAAACCGTTTTTGACGGCACATTTTACGATACGGAGGATAAGCTTTGATTTCGGCAAATGAAAATTTCACGCGCATTCCGGAAAATTATATTTTTGCAGATGTGGCACGGCGGCTGGCAGATTATAAAAAAGAGCATCCAAAATCTAATGTGATAAACCTCGGCATAGGCGATGTAACGCTTCCGCTTCCGTATCCGATATCACGTGCCATGGCTGAGGCATCTCTCGAAATGAGCACGCCGTGCGGCTTTCGCGGTTATCCGCCGGATGGCGGCTACCCCTTCCTGCGCGAGAAGCTGGCGGCACGGTACGCGGATTTCGGCATTGCGCTCTCGTGGGACGAAATCTTCATCTCCGATGGGGCGAAAAGCGATCTCGCCGCCATTCAGGAGCTTTTCGATTTCTCATGCGCCATGCAGCTCTCACCCTCATATCCCGTTTTCGGTGAAAGCTGTCTGCTGCGCGGCAAAAGGCTTGTTTCGCTGCCCGCCACGCGCGAGAACGGATTTCTTCCTCCCCCGCCAAAGGATTTCCCGCTCGGCGGCTGTCTTATCTCAATCTGCTCGCCGGCAAATCCCACAGGCGCGGCATATGACAGGGCGGGGCTTTCCGCATGGGTCGATTTCGCCCTCAAAAGCGGTTCGCTGATTATATTCGATTGTGCATACGAAGCATATATCCGCGACAGCCTTCCGCACAGCATTTTTGAAATTCCCGAAGCGAAATACTGCGCTGTTGAGACGGGCAGTTTTTCAAAAGCCGCGGGAATGACCGGCGTGCGATGCTCTTGGTGTGCTATCCCGCGCGAGCTTCGCATAAGCGGTGCCGAGGTGCGTGCGCTCTGGTCACGCAGGCAGAATATGAAGTTCAACGGCGTATCATACATAATCCAGCGCGGTGCCGAGGCGGCGCTCTCCGAAGAATGCAAGCCGCTCCTTCGCTCAAATATCGACTATTACGCGGAGAACGCCGCTATACTCGCCGAGGTACTCCGCCGCCGCGGAGTATATTTCTCGGGTGGCAGAAATTCGCCTTATCTCTGGCTCCGGTGCGGTAATTCGCAACGGTTTTTCGAGGCGCTCCTGCATGCGGGCGTAGTCGGCACGCCGGGCTCGGGCTTCGGTGCATTCGGAGAGGGTTATTTTCGCCTGACGGCATTTGCCTCGCGCAAAAATATTATCGAGGCAACGGCACTGATGGACAAATTTTTACAAAGTGATAACAATTTTACCTTATATAGCCCTTGAAAAATGGAAGAATATATTATATACTGTAGATGAAAAGACAATTTTTAAAAAAGAAAGGACGAAAAACTATGGAACTGACAAAAAACAATTTTGAAAAAGAGATACTCTCGCATGACGGGCTCTGCATTGTGGATTTCTGGGCTTCATGGTGTATGCCCTGCAAAATGCTCTCTCCTGTCATCGATGAGCTGGCAGAAGAATATCCCGAAGTAAAAATCGGCAAGGTAAATGTTGATGAGCAGGGCGAGCTTGCCGCAAAGTACGGCATTGCGAGCATACCTACGCTTCTCTTTTTCCGCGGTGGTGAGATAGTGAACAAATCCGTCGGCTACCGTGCAAAAGAAGCACTTGCAGAGCTTATCTCGGAATCATGAGAGGTGCAATATGGGAAAAGTACGCCTCAATGAAAACAAGGAAATAGTGGAAAATATCCGTGAGGGACTGCGCCGCACAGGCGGCTATTGCCCCTGCAAAACAGCGCATACGGAAGACAACAAATGTATGTGCAAGGAATTCCGCGAGCAGATAGCCGACCCTGATTTCGAGGGTTACTGCCACTGTATGCTTTACTACAAGGAGAAATAAAAATGAAGCAATTTGAAAACACAGACCTCATTGAAAAACAGATAAATTCGACCTCGGTATTCCGCGGCAGACTTCTCGATGTTTACAGCGATGATATAGAGCTTCCGAACGGCGATAAGGCAAAGCGCGAATATATCCGCCATGTCGGCGCGGCATGCGTTGTTCCGATAACGGACGACGGCAAGGTGATAATAGAGTATCAGTACCGCTATCCGGTCGCAAGAGTGATGACGGAAATCCCCGCGGGCAAGCTCAATTCCAAGAGTGAGCCTCCGGAGGAAGCAGTGCGCCGCGAGCTTCTCGAGGAAACGGGTATCACGGCGGGCAAGCTCATTTACCTCGGCGAGCTGATACCCACCTGCGCTTATTCGGATGAAATAATACATATGTATGTGGCAAAGGAGTTGAAATACGCAGAGCGCAAGCTCGATGACGATGAATTTCTCAATCTCTGCGAGGTTCCGCTCGAGGAGCTGGTGCACGAGATAATGGAGGGTAAAATCCCCGATTCCAAAACACAGGCTGCCGTGCTTCGTGCATATCTGCTCGAAAAAGGTATCTGAGGAGGGAGAAAATGAGTTACTCCGTAGAATACAGAAAAATCCCGAGCGGTGATAAGATTCATTCGCTCAATGTGAAGGTATATATTCCCGATGGAGAGAAAAAAGGTATTCTCCAGATAAGCCACGGCATGACCGAGCATATCGAGAGATATGATGATTTCATGGGCTTCATGGCGGAAAACGGATTTGTCTGCGTTGCACATGACCATCTCGGTCACGGAAAGACCGTGCGCGGAGATGATGAGCTCGGCTTTATCGCCTCCAAGGACGGCTGGCGCATCATGGTTGAAGACGTTTTCACGGTCGGCTCTGCGATAAAAGCTGAATATCCGGCACTGCGCATGGTTCTGCTCGGACACAGCATGGGCTCGTTTATCGCGCGGCTCACGGCATTTTATCACCCTTACTCATATAATGCACTGATAATCATGGGCACCGGCGCAAAAAATTCTGCGGCAGAGGCAGGAATCGCGCTCACTACGGCTATTGCCGCCGCGAAGGGCGAGAAGTACGTATCAAAAAAGGTTGATGATATGGCATTCGGCTCCTTCGGCAAGAAATTTGAAGGCGAAACACCCTACGACTGGCTGACGCGCGACAAAGAGAAAATATCAAAATATGCCGAGGATAAATACTGCACCTTCAAATTCACCGTTTCCGCAATGCGCGACCTTATGACGCTCAATAGGAATGCAAACTCGCGTGAGTGGTTCCGCCATATGGCGATATCCGGCATACCGATATTCCTTGTCTCCGGCTCTATGGATCCCGTCGGCGACTACGGCGCAGGTGTTACAAAGATTTATGAAACGCTCCGGAAAGCCGGTGTGCGTGACCTCACAATTAAGCTCTATGAAGGCGCACGCCACGAAATACTCAACGAAACCTGTCGCGATACGGTTTATCGCGATATTCTCTCATGGATGACAAAGAGAGTATGAAACCGAGTAAAGGTGAAGAGTGGAAAAGTAATAGGTAAAAAGAAAAATCCGCATATGCGGATTTTTCTTTTTGGTGGAGTGACCGATGCAATGTCCGAACGATTTTTAAGAATTTATCGATCATCTTTCTTTCATAAAACACCTTATGACATAAAAACAATAAATTTGACATTAAAACCTTGCATTTGCAATAATTCGATGATATACTTAAATTGCCTGTTGATATAAGTGATATAAGTGGTACATATGCATCGACGCCGGGTCAGAATAACCCCATACGCTATCGCGGATATTATTACGATTCAGAGACGAGCCTCTATTATCTCAACAGCCGTTATTATGACCCTGCTATGAGAAGGTTTATAAATGCGGATGATATTGATTGCTTGGGAATTAACTACGATTAATGGGAAGGGACTAATTGGTCATTTTTTTGCTAAGGAGTTAAAATGAAAAAGCAAATATGTATTGTATACGAGCCATGTGATGAAATAAAACAGGGGAAATCAGTTATCACAGGTGATGGTTCAATGATTTATGTTCCGTCACCATCAATATGTCCTTTTTCGGTTTATCCGTACCATTGGTCGTTTGAAATTGCCACATCAGTTGTTACAGAGAACAAGTATAAACTAGAACACTTCTTGGGAAATCAGGTTTTTTTGAGCTGTGAAACTGCAAAACTTAAAAAACCTACTGCTTCCGCTGGATGTATATATGTGGAGATTGATTTTCCGCATGCAGATGGCGTATACTATTCTGATTATGAGCAGTTCTGCAAAAAGAAGTATTATGATCCGGATAATAAAATACTTGCTATTGGGGACATTTATGGTGAGGGAAAGTGCATTGAGTTCGCAAAAGGACAATACGTAGTTATTGACGACTTTAACCGGCTTGTATCAGCATTTAGTTTAATTTCAGAGTGATTTAATACTGCAAGCATCGCCTTTTGGGGACAAAAGGCAGACTGCTGGGATGCTCCCAGTCCTTAAAGGTTTCAGGAGTACACCTGACAAGTTTTGCCTTTGTGGTATCACAAAGGCGATGCTTGCTGGCGAATACCACTAGGAAAATTCCCGAAATCTTTCGGTTGTCGAGTGTTCGCAAGCCATAAAAGGCTGTCATTCACTCCCGCTCCTTCGATTCTCCTCTATTTAATCGCAAAAAGAAAAGCACCCATTTAGGGTGCTTTTCTTTTTGGTGGAGCCGAGGGGAGTCGAACCCCTGTCCGAAAATCTATTCATACAGCTTTCTCCGAGCGCAGACTGTCTTTTGAATTTCCCTCTCATGCCGCCGTCAGTCAGGCTGCATGAAAAGTATCTGTTTTATTCACGACGGATACAACAGGAAAAATCTCCGTTCGCGTTCATCACTGCATGACGCCAAGTCCCAAGCCGTGATACTCAAGGGAGTGACGGGCGGTTGAAAAGCCGCAGCACTGCCGTTAGGCAGCCATTGCTATTTTATTATTGTTAGCGTTTATATTTAAGTTTGCGATTGTTTAAGGAGGTATCGCATCTCCGCTCGCTTACCGTACTGCAAAATCCCCGTCGAAACCTTTACGGCCCCATATAGGAGAGTTCTTTTATTTTCTGCTCTCTCTTTCATAGCGGTCAATTTCTCTTGCCGCCTGCTTCTTCGCCTCCGTTTCACGCTTGTCGTATAATTTCTTGCCTCGACATAAGCCGAGCTCCATTTTCACATTCTTTCCCGAGAAATAAAGCGAAAGCGGAACAAGAGTATAGCCCTGCTTGCCAACCAGCATGTTTAGTTTGAGAATCTCGCGCTTGTGCATAAGCAGTTTTCTTTCGCGAAGAGGGTCACGATTGAAAATATTGCCTTTTTCATATGGGCTGATATGCACGCCTGTGGAAAATATCTCGCCATCCTTGATATAGCAATATGAATCCTTTAAATTGACAGCACCCGCGCGAAGCGATTTCACCTCGGTGCCGAAAAGAGCTATGCCCGCTTCATAAGTATCGTCCACAAAAAAATCATGGCGCGCCTTTCTGTTCTGTGCTATCACCTTGATATTCTTTTCCGGCATGAAATCACCTCCCGCATCATGAAACTGACCATAAACAGTATATCACAAGTCGCGCGTTTAGTCAATACGTCTTTACCGTCATTTTTTGCCGATAAATATCATATACTATTGAAAAACGCCGCGAAATATGGTATATTGAAAATAAAAAAGCAGGAGAAAAATCATGACAGAAACAGAGAAGATGTTTTTCGGCAAAATGTACAATCCTTTCGCCGAAGGAATGCCGGAGGCACGCAGGCATGCGCATGAATTATGTCAGAAGTACAATGCGATACCGGAGAGCGAAGCGGAAAAGCGTGAAGAAATCCTCAGCCTGCTGATGCCTGACCATGCTGAGGGTGTCTATTTGCAGGGACCTGTTTATTTTGATTTCGGCACACACATCTCCATGGGAAAAAATTCATATGCAAATTTCAACTTCTGCGTCCTCGATGAAAATCGCGTTACTATAGGTGACAATGTTTTTATCGGTCCGAACTGTTCTATACTCACGCCCATTCATCCTCTCTGCCATGAGGACAGAAACACCGGCTTTGAATACAGCGCGCCTGTAACTATAGAAGATAATTGTTGGCTCGGCGGAAGCGTCACGGTACTTCCCGGAGTGACAATCGGTGCAGGCTCCGTTATCGGCGCAGGCTCTGTTGTTACAAAATCAATCCCCGCAGGCTCTCTCGCATACGGCAATCCCTGCCGTGTCGCAAGAAAGCTGACGGAAGCCGACCGTATAGCAAACCGCCCCGAGCTTTTCTGAAAAAACGCATAAAATAGTCTCCCGCAAAGCATACTTTTACGGGAGGCGATTTTTATGGATTCAAGAGAAAGATATCTCATCAAAAATACTACGCGTGAAGAGCGTGAGGCGATAGTCCGCAAGTCGCTCGGCAGCGGAGACTGTGCGGGATGCGCGGGATGCGACGGCGTTTCGTGCCCGGACGGGCTTGAAATGTATATGCCGTATATCGATGGCAAAATGGAAATTTTCGAGATAAATAAGAAAATCCGCGGCGGCACCGTTTCATGAAAAAACCGGCAGGCACTTCCCTGTCGGTTTTCTCAGGTTCCGTATAAATATGCGACAAGCGGCAAATAGTTTGAAATAATGAAAAATGATGAACATATCCGAAAAAAACGTAAAATAGATTTTATAAAAAGGTGCATGAGCCGGCATATCGTCGGCAGGCGAGCATCACAACAAAAGCCGGATTGATGCTTTATTTTTTATATTTATTCCGCTTCTGCTCATAAAAATGATACATTGAGAAGTGAGATATTAAGTATATAATAGTTGCAAAAATCAGCCGATTTCTCAAAGCACCGCCTATTATATTATGAAACATTATAAATAAACACAAGCGAAAACCGAAACTATTGCATAAATCCCCCAAAAGCGCAAACAATATAGTTGTTATCACCACAAAATATTCTTGTAAAATGAAAATTTGGAGGATTTATATAAATGAAAGCAACAGGAATTGTGCGACGCATAGATGATCTCGGCAGAGTTGTCATTCCAAAGGAAATTCGTCGCACCATGAGAATACGCGAGGGCGACCCGACGCTGACAACATTGACACCGCAGAGCCGATTTATCTTCGCAATGCTCGATCTGTCAAAAAGACTGGGCTTGACATATGCAGAATAACGAAAAAAGTGATACAATGAGTCGGGCACATTACAAAATCAGAGGCGGGAATCGAAACAATTTCCGCCTCTGATTTATTTCAAAGTCAATAAAGCAGGTAATAAAATGATAAAATCTTTTTGCCGAAACGACGCTCTGTCGGTAACGGTTATTACGAATTGTTGCTTACAATGTCACGATCTGTACTCTGCCATCAGCTCCTTAAACAGCTCTTGCGTCGATGGCGGAGTATAGGTTATTGCGTTCGCTCCTGCGGCAATGGTCTCCCGAATACTCTCGTTGGTCTTTCCGCCGGAAGCAATCATCGGGACTTTCGGAAATTCCGAGCGGATTTTCTTAACAACACTTGGTGTGTCTTTTCCGCATGCAACATTCAGAATGGTAGCTCCATACCGCAAACGGCTTGCAATATCCGTATTCTCATTGGTCACCGTAATAATAACGGGAATATCCACGGCATTGCTGACAGCCAAAAGATTCAGATTTGAAATCGGCGCGTTCATAACGACACCCATGGCACCCTGTGATTCCACATCCTTTGCCAGAGATACTGTTCTCAATCCTTTTGTTGTGCCGCCGCCCACACCGCAAAATACAGGGATATAGGAGGCTCTGATAATAGCATCGCTGATGGCTTGCTGCGGTGTGAAGGGATATACGGCAAATACCGCATCCGCATCACAATTGCGAATGATTGCAAGATCCGTAGTAAAAACAAAGCTTTTGATCCGTCGCCCGTTAATGATAATTCCGCTGGCTTGAAATACAGCATTCGGAATTCTCAATATATGCCGGCGCAACCTGCTTTCAATCTGAGGGGTTGGTTCCTTTCTGTTTTCTTCCATACTGAACCTCCGAGCTTAGATTACTGTATTCAGTATAGCATATTTGGTTCAAAAAGTCAATTGAAGCCCGAAATGAAGCAACAGAGACGGCGTTATAATAGATGTGAGACTACAAAAATAGGCGATGCTTGGTGAAAAGCGGTTGACATTTGTAATATAATATGATATTCTGTATTTAATATATCACTCTTTGATAAATCATTTTTATAAGGAGAAACGACATGAAAAAACTAAAGAAAGTATTGATTTTTGCGGCTATCGTGGCGGCGCTCACCTGCCTGCTCTGCGTGGCGCTGAATGCGGAAACCTATAGCGGCACATGTGGCGCCGAGGGCGACGGAAGCAACCTCACATGGAGCCTCGATACCGAGACAGGCGTGCTAAAAATCGAAGGAAAGGGGGAAATGAAGGATTATTCATCATATGCACCGTGGAACGCACCGTGGAACGCACCGTGGAACAACTACAGTTCAAATATAAAGACGGCAAAAATATATGATGGCGTGACAAGCATAGGAAAAAATGCGTTCGAGCACTGTAGAAGTCTCACCAGCATCGAGATACCGAGTAGCGTGATAAGCATAGGAGACGATGCGTTCTCTTACTGTAGTAGTCTCACGAGCATCACATTCGGCGATAATAGCCAACTGACAAGCATAGGAGATTTGGCGTTCTATAACTGTAGCAGTCTCACGAGCATCGAAATACCGAGCGGCGTGACAAGCATAGGAAAAAGTGCGTTCTCTGACTGTAGCAGTCTCACGAGCATAAATGTTGATGAAGCAAACAAAAGCTATAAATTAATTGATGGTGTACTCTTTACAAAAGACCAAAAAACTCTGATTTCTTATCCCGCAAAAAAAGGAAGGAACAGCATATACTATACCGGATGGCGTGACAAGCATAGGAGACTCTGCGTTCTCTGACTGTAGCAGTCTCACGAGCATCAAGATACCGAGTAGCGTGACAAGCATAGGAGACCGTGCGTTCTCTGACTGTAGCCGTCTCGCGAGCATCGAGATACCGAATAGCGTGACAAGCATAGGAAAAAATGCGTTCTATGGCTGTTGGAGTCTCACGAGCATCACATTCGGCGATAATAGCCAACTGTCAAGCATAGGAAGTTATGCGTTCAGTAACTGTTGGAGTCTCACGAGCATCACATTCGGCGATAATAGCCAACTGACAAGCATAGGAAGTTATGCGTTTTGGCGCTGTAGCAGTCTCACGAGCATTGAGATACCGAGTAGCGTGACAAGCATAGGGAGCGGTGCGTTCTCGAACTGTAGCGGTCTCACGAGCATCGAGATACCGAGTAGCGTGACAAGCATAGGAGACAATGCGTTCTCTGACTGTAGCAGTCTCACAAGCATCACAATACCAAGTAGCGTGACAAGCATAGGAGGCGGTGCGTTCAGTAACTGTAGCAAATTAAAGTATAATGAATATGACAACGCCGTATATCTTGGAAATGCAGAAAACCCGTACCATGCTTTGATTGAGGCAAAAAACACTTCCATAACAGATTGTACAATAAACGATAGTACAAAAGTAATAGGAGGCCATGCGTTCTATCACTGTAGACGTCTTACGAGCATCGAGATACCGGATAGCGTGACAAGCATAGGAAAAAGTGCGTTCTTTTACTGTAGCAGTCTCACGAGCATCGAGATACCGAGTAGCGTGACAAGCATAGGAGACTCTGCGTTCTCTTACTGTAGTAGACTCACGAGCATTTGCCGTAAAGAGAACGATAGATCTTGTTTCCGTTTTCCCGGTGCTCAAACACGCGAGCCTCCCACCGTCCGTCCTTGCGTCTGAATATATTTTCTCCTCTTCTTGCCATCTTTTTACCTCCGATATTTTGACAATAAATTGACAACGAATTTTGTGCAAAAACCATTGAATATTTGAAAGCTCCGCAAAGTCACGACCGAATTTGAAATATTGGCAGTTTTTGATTTGCGGCATAGCAAATTACGATTGGCTATTGACAAAATCATTCTATTGTAGTATTATATTATATGTATATGCGGGAAGTATAGCTATATATTGTTTTTTTGTGTAGTGAAGTACAGAGCTTCATGATACACTTGCTCTTTTTAATGCCGCGGCGGAGCGCGGTGAGAATAGTGAAAAGCACGGCAGGAGCATTGAAAGGATAAAGATGTACAATTCAATTATCAAACCATTTGAGAAAAAAGTATGGCTCGCTACGCCGACAATGCATGGCGAGGAACTGAAATATATGACCGAGGCGTATGAAACGAATTGGATGTCCACGGTCGGCGCAAATATCAACGAAGTTGAGCGGATTGCCGCCGAAAAAGCCGAGATGAAATATGCGGTGGGGCTTTCGTGTTGTACGGCAGCACTTCATCTTTGCGTGAAATCCGCAGGAGAAAGATTGTACGGAAAGCCTGCCATCAGCCACGGCGCATTGGAGGGCAAACGTGTATTCTGCTCGGATATGACCTTTGACGCGACGCTCAATCCCGTTGTTTACGAAGGCGGCATTCCGGTTTTTATTGATACCGAAGCGGAAAGCTGGAATATGGATCCTGTGGCGCTCGAAAAGGCATTTGAGATGTATCCCGATGTAAAACTTGTCGTTTGTGCCGAACTGTACGGTTTTCCCGGACGCATTGATTTAATCAAGCAGATCTGCGAAAGGCATGGCGCGCTTTTGATTGAGGACGCCGCTGAGGCAATGGGCGCTACGCTGAACGGCAAACAGTGCGGCTCTTTCGGAGATTATTCGGCAATCAGCTATAACGGAAATAAGATCATTACGGGTTCCGCCGGTGGTTGCTTACTTACCAATGACATTGAGGTGGCAAATAAGGCACGAAAGTGGTCAACACAGGCGCGTGAAAATGCTCCTTGGTATCAGCATGAAGAAGTCGGATACAACTACCGCATGAGCAATGTGGTTGCCGGCGTTATTCGCGGACAGTATCCGCATTTGGAAGAACATATTACGCAGAAAAAAGCGATCTATGAGAGATACCGCGACGGACTGAAAGATCTGCCTGTCCACATGAACCCGATTATCGACGGTGCCGAACCGAATTATTGGCTGTCCGCTCTGGTTATTGATAAGGATTATATGTGCGAACAGGTCAGAGATGACTCTAAGGCGATTTACATAAAAGAAAAGGGCAAAACCTGCCCGACTGAGATTTTAGAGACGCTTGCAAGTCTTAACGCCGAAGGCAGACCGATCTGGAAGCCCATGCACATGCAGCCGATGTACCGCATGCATGAAGCAGTTGGGAGAGAAGGAACGCTCCGTTGCCGCACGAATGCTTATATTGCAGGCGGTGCAACCGATGTTGGTGCGGATATTTTTGAACGCGGATGTTGCCTGCCGAGCGATAACAAGATGGCTGAGGAAGATCAGGCAAAGGTGATTGAGATAATCAAGAGTTGCTTCAATTAAATTTGTCAAGGGGTTACATATATGTACGCGAAGTTTTGGAAAAGATTTTTTGATTTCACACTGTCTTTGCTTGCACTGATTGTGCTGTCACCTGTCCTTTTGGTCTTAATCATAGTCGGTGCGATTGCTATGAGAGGAAATCCGTTTTTTGTACAACTCCGTCCCGGGAAGAAAGGTAAGGATGGACGCGAAAAAATCTTTTATCTGATCAAGCTGCGTTCAATGAGTAACAAACGTGGGACAAACGGCAAACTTCTACCTGACGACCAGCGTCTCGGACGTTACGGCGCATTTTTGCGTAGCACTTCTCTTGACGAACTGCCGTCTTTGGTCAATATAGTCCTTGGACAGTTAGCTATAGTCGGTCCGAGACCGTTTTTGGTTCGGGATTGCGTATTCTTGACCGACGAACAGCGCCGCCGTCATGATGTGCGCCCCGGTCTTACAGGGCTTGCGCAGGTGAATGGGCGGAACAACATCACATGGGAGCAGAAGTTTGAATACGACTTGCTGTATATCGACAGAGGTATTACATTCCTTGGTGATTTGAAAATTATCATTCAGACAGTAGGCAAAGTCCTGAAAAGAAGCGATACGGTGCGCGAAGGCACAGTGTCGGATATGGATTATGGCGATTGGCTCATGCTGGAAGGAAAAGTCGATCGAGCTACATATGATGAAAAACAAAAAGAAGCAAGAGATTTTATGGGGGTATGAAAATTGGAAATTGAAGGATGGCATTACTACAATCATGCCGCAATACCATCTGTGTCTCCGGTCGAAAGCGCGAATATGTTTCCGCTTGAAAATGGCGAGATATGGAAAATTTCCGGCGGAACCCCACTACTGGCAAGATGGACTACCGATTTTGACTGCGGATACGAAACAAACTGGTGGTATGTAATAAAGGATACGCCGTTTGACATTAATTTGCTGAAGGCAAAGCGAAGATATGAAATAAATAAGGCTTTGCGAAACTTTGACACAAAAATCATCAATCCATGCGAATACAAAGAAGACTTGTATCGAATCCAGGTTGCGGCATTTTCAGCATATCCCGAAAAATACCGTCCAAAAGTAAACAAGAATGAATTTGCTGACAGAATTGATAAATGGACAAAATATATCGTATTTGGTGCATTTGCAAAAGAGTCTGGGAAGTTAGAAGGCTACGCACTACTCACAAGGTCGAGCAACAGTTTCTTTGAATTCAATGTTCTGAAAACAAATCCTGCATACGAAAAATATTCTGTCAATGCCGCATTGGTAGAAGCAATAGTTTCGCATTACAAAGAGCTACTATACAATGGCGGCATAATATGTGATAGCTCGAGAAGCATAAACCATGAGACTCATTTTCAAGATTATCTTGAAAAGTATTTCGGCTTTAGAAAGGCGTACTGCAAACTTCATATCGCTTACAATCCCAAAATTAAATGGATTGTAAAAATTCTGTTTCCAATCAGAAAGTTGCTATACTTCTTTGACAGAATTGGTACCTTTCATCAAATCAACTCCGTTTTGCATATGGAAGAATTATGCTGGAAGTCAAAGTGAGGAGAAAGATGCATGAAATATTTATACAAATTTGATTCCTCATCAGTCAAAAGCATTTCTATCGGTTCTCATGATGATATAGATTTGAAAGTGTTTACCCCATCGCTTCGCAAACTTGCTATAAAGGGTGAAAATGTCGGGGGGTGGAAAACGCTTCTTGTGCGATTGCTGTTTCAAATACTAACTTTTGGAAAAACTAAAATTTATTATGTACAAGACGGAAATCAAATCCTGCATACATCATATGTTATACCCGCGTGTTCAAAATTTCCGTTTTTGAAAAAGAATGATCTGGAAATTGGTCCATGTTACACTTATCCGGAATTTCGCGGGAAAGGAATTTACCCAAAAGTTTTAACCAAAATATGTCAAAAAAGAGGTGGCGACAGCATTTCATTTTATATGATTGTGGATGAAAATAATCTGTCATCAATAAAAGGAATTGAAAAAGCAGGATTTGTGAGATGTGGTTCGGTGTATATAAGCAAATTTGCCAGGCGATACAGACTCGTTCGGTAAACTAAGTCATAAGAGAAAGAAGATATGATATGAACGATTTGGTATCTGTTATAATGCCATCGTACAACACGGCTGAATACATATCAGAGTCAATTGCTTCTGTTCAGAAGCAGACATATACGGATTGGGAATTGATTATTGTAGATGACTGCTCGACAGATAATACCGACGAAATTGTGAAGCCGTTTTTGTCTGATAAAAGAATCAAGTATATAAAAAACGAAACCAACAGCGGAGCTGCAGTATCCCGAAACCGAGCATTGCGTGAAGCAAAAGGAAAATGGATTGCTTTTCTTGACAGTGATGATTTGTGGCATCCGGAAAAGCTCGAAAAGCAGATTCGGTTCATGGAAAAGAACGGGTACAAATTTACATATACGGATTATCGTATACAGTTAAACGGCGAGTGGTTGCCATATGTTTACACGGGCCCAAATGTAGTGAATCGGCGAAAAATGAGGGACTATTGTTATTTTTCGACGATAACCGTGATGTATGACTGCGAATTTATCGGACTGATACAGATTGAGCCGATAAGAAAAAATAACGACTATGCCATGTGGCTGAAAATAATTGAAAAATCCCCGTGTTATCGACTGAATGAATGCCTGTCATATTATATCAAGCATGACGGTTCGATATCAAGCGGCAAAAAGTGGAAGCTTATAAAGCATCATTACATCATGTGGCGAAAGGCAGAGCACGAAAGCCCGTTTATTTCATGTGTTCTCACGCTTCGCAATTTGTTTTGGGGAGTAATTAAAAAAATCAAATATAAAGAGGTCTTGAAAAAATGAAACTTTATAAAAAGCTGATAGCACGAGAAGAAAGCATTGCTCTTATCGGGCTCGGATATGTAGGCATGCCGATAGCAGTGGCGTTTGCAAAAAAAGGACTTAGCGTTATTGGTTTTGACCTCAATAAAGAAAAAATAGAACTCTATAAATCCGGAAAGGATCCAACAAAGGAAGTCGGAGATGAGACCATCAAAAACAGCACGGTTTTGTTTACATCCGACGAAAATGATTTGCAAAAAGCAAAGTTCCATATAGTTGCGGTTCCGACCCCGGTAAATACCGATCATACACCGGATCTTACTCCGGTTATAAGTGCCTCCGAAATACTCGGCAGAAATCTGACAAAGGGTTCTGTCGTGGTTTACGAATCTACTGTATATCCGGGATGTACCGAAGACATATGCATTCCCATTCTTGAGCGCGAATCAGGTCTCAAATGCGGAGTTGATTTTAAAATCGGCTACAGTCCTGAAAGAATAAACCCGGGAGATAAAGTTCATCGCCTTGAGAATATACATAAAATCGTTTCCGGCATGGACACTGAGTCGCTTGAAGAAATACAAAATGTTTACAACATCGTAATTGAAGTCGGCACGTATCCCGTATCAAACATCCGCACGGCAGAAGCAGTTAAAGTAGTGGAAAACAGCCAGCGCGACATCAACATTGCGTTTATGAATGAACTTGCTATGGTTTTTGACCGCATGGATATTGATACAAACGAAGTTGTTGACGGAATGAATACAAAGTGGAATGCGCTTGGTTTCCGTCCCGGACTTGTAGGCGGGCACTGCATCGGCGTCGACCCATACTATTTTACATATCAGGCTGAGAAGCTTGGATATCACAGTCAAATTATCCTGAACGGACGCATTGTAAATGACAGCATGGGAAGGTTTATTGCCGATGCTGCAATCAAAAAAATGATTGAGGTCGGGCAGGCTCCGAAAAAATCCAAAGTTGTCATTCTCGGTCTTACATTCAAGGAAAATTGTCCTGATACGCGCAACAGCAAAGTGGATGACATTATAAAGAGGTTTAATGAATACGGTATAAAGCCTATTGTGGTTGATCCGTGGGCAAGCGAAAGAGACGCTATGCATGAATACGGCGTCGAACTGACAAAGCTTGATGACATAAGAGATGCCGATTGTGTAATTGTCGCTGTTGCTCACAATGAGTTTAAATCACTCGGACTCGACGCTGTAAAAAAGATGTTCAGACCTTGCAGTGACGAAGAAAAGGTTCTTATCGATGTCAAGGGAATCTATAAAAAATCAGATCTTGATAACAGCGGAATGAAATACTGGAGACTCTGATATGAAAACAGTTTCCGTCATAGGGCATTTTGCCATCGGAAAGACCGCTTCTGACGGACAGACCGTAAAGACAAGAATAATAACAGAAGAACTTCAGAAAGAACTCGGCGGAGAGCATATTTATATATCAGATACACACGGCGGTCGGAAAACACTATTGAAAGCGCCTTTTCAAGCGATTTCGGCTCTCAGGCACGGTGACAATGTCCTGATTTTCCCTGCACATAACGGGATTAGGATATATGCGCCGTTGCTGTCGTTTTTCAGACGATTTTTCAGAAACAAAAAACTTCACTATATTGTAATAGGTGGCTGGCTTCCGGAATTTCTTTCGAAAAGGAAGCTTCTTGCAAAGGTTCTCAAGCGCTTTGACGGAATTTATGTGGAAACAAGTACAATGAAGCACGCGCTTGAAGTGCAGGGCTTTCACAATGTATTAGTCATGCCAAACTGCAAAAAGCTGACAGTGCTTGACGAAAGCACCATCGTTTATCCGAGTGGCGTGCCGTATAGACTCTGCACTTTTTCGCGCGTGATGAAGGAAAAGGGCATTGAAGATGCAATTGAAGCTGTCACACGGGTGAATAACGGTTTTGGGAATACCGTGTATACATTGGATATATACGGTTCAGTTGATTCAAATCAGACAGAATGGTTTGATAATCTGCAAAAGAATTTCCCGAAGTATGTGCGTTATTGCGGTTGCGTCGATTCCGGCAAAAGCGTTGATGTACTGAAAAATTATTTTGCACTGCTGTTTCCGACGCATTTTTTTACGGAAGGAATTCCGGGAACGATAATTGATGCATATGCGGCGGGGGTTCCTGTAATTTCGGCAATATGGGAAAGCTATCATGATGTTGTCGAAGAAGGAAAAACCGGCATAGGCTATAGATTTGATGATAAAGAACAATTAAAAAATATTCTTTGGGTCATTTCAAAGAACCCAAAAACAATTCTCGATATGAAAACCGAATGCCTTAGAAAAGCATTGGACTATATTCCGGAAAAAGCAATCGGTATTTTGAAAAAATCTTAATAAAATGCAAAAAGAAACATGAAAAAATTATTATGTATTTTAAGCGGTATGAACGCAGGCGGTGCGGAAACATTTTTGATGAAAATATACCGCCAACTGGATAAAATGAAGTATCAAATGGATTTCTGCATAAATGCTCCGGGAAAATGCTTCTACGAAGATGAGATATTATCTCTCGGTGGAAAGATATACAGGATTTCCTCAAAATCGGCATCGCTTAAGGATTTCAAAAAACAACTTTACAATGTTGTCAGGCTAAATGACTACAACTATGTTTTGAGAATTTCATCGAATGCCGCAGGTTTTTTGGATCTGAAAATTGCCCATAAAGCCGGAGCTGAAATATGCGCTGTGCGTTCGAGCAATTCGAGCGACGGTGGAAGCTTTAAATCAAAAATTGCGCACAGAATCGGTCGTGCTCTGTACGGCAAATATGTAAATGTCAAGATAGCACCGTCTGATCTTGCAGCGGTATATACGTTTGGCAAAAAGGCTTATGAAGACGGCTCGGTAAATATTCTTCATAATGCTGTTGATATAAACAAGTATAGTTATAATACCGAAATGCGAAGCCGTATACGCTCCGACTTCCACATATCAGACGACGCAACGGTGATCGGACATATCGGTCGTTTTATGGCGCAGAAAAATCATGGATTTTTACTTGATATTTTTGCTGAATACATAAAATTCAACAAAAAAAGCGTCCTCACGCTTGTCGGCAGTGGAGAACTTGAATCTGAAATAAAAGAAAAGGCATCAGCACTCGGAATCTCCGACAAAATCATATTCACAGGCGTCAGATCGGATGTTCCCGCGCTTTTGTCAGCCATGGATGTTTTCGTCTTTCCATCGCTGTACGAGGGCATGCCGAATACCGTTATTGAAGCACAGGCGACGGGGCTTCCATGTGTAATTTCCGATACTATCACGCGTGAAGCGGATATTACGGGGCTTGTAAACTATCTGCCGCTCGGTGATGCCGGCAAATGGGCTGAATGCATAGAAAAGCTGCCGCGTGAAAACCGCGTGACGCCCATACAGCAATTCAAAAACAATTGTTATGATATAGAGTCAGTAACCGAGCAGTTTGTTAAGCTAATTTTTGGTGAATAGGAGTTTGCTATGATAACCTCACCCCGCAAATCAGTATCGTCAATAATGCTGATTTTAACTACGGCGCTTTTTGTTTTGTTCATTCTGTTCGATACTTATTCTTGGGGCAAATATGTGCTCTTTGCACTTTCGATACTCATCCTCTTTCTCGGCTTTTATATGAACGACGGAAAAATAAAGTTGAAACTGAATGCATATTTCATTATCAATATACTGTTTATCGGATTTGTACTCATATCATCGCTGTGGGCGATGCAGCCATCCGATACGGTAATTATGACAAGAACTCTGGCGCGTACATTCATATGCGCATATATGGTATATATTTCATTTTTGAATATAAAGCAGTTTGACACGATATCTTTGCTCAAAGCGGTGATGTGGTCAGGATATATTGTTGCGATATATGCCTTGGCATTTTACGGTCTTGACAGATTAATCGACGCAGGAAAAGATTCTGGAATGCGTGTTGACAACGAATTCGCCAATGTAAATACGATTGGTCTTGCATGCGCGCTTTCCTGTGTGATTCAAGTCGGCATCAGATTTATAGGCAGAAATCTCCGCCTTTTTCCATCTGCTCTGTTTATGATTCCCTGTATTGTGGTAATCGCGGCGACACAAAGTCGAAAAGCAATTGTATTTTTGGCAGCCGGCATTTTGGGATGCATATTTGTAAACGCGCAAAAATCGGATAAAAAACTCGGCGGTAAGCTTTTCAGGATTCTGCTCGGCATTTGCGTATGCGTTGTGATATTTTATATAATCTTACAACTCAATATTTTTTCCGGAGTCCGCGAACGAATGAGCGCACTTATGAACTCATTTTTCGGTACAGGTGCGGCTGACCATTCCACAACCTTGCGGCATGATATGCGAATCTTGGGCTTAAAATGGTTTATACGGCATCCTATCGGAGGTATTGGAATGGCTAACCCTCACATCTTGGCGAGAGATTACCTTAATTTCAATGCATATCTCCATGATAATTTCGCTGAACTCCTTTGCGGTGGTGGTATTATCGGCTTTTGCCTTTATTACACTATGTATGTCTATCTCTTCAGTCAGCTGTGGAAGTATCGAAAAGTTGACAAGCAGAGAGTAGCATTTTTTGCACTTTGGCTGATGCTGATGCTTGCTATGAATTTTGGGATGGTAACTTATTATTCTAAAGCTCAGAACTTTTATTTGATGATTCACTTTATGAATGTATTTGATCTAAAACGAAAGGCGACCGAGTTATGCAAGTCGGAAAATACATCAAGGCAATAAAAAAATATATTTTCAGCAGCGATTATCGTTTTCTCGTAAATTCAGGCTACGGGAAATATAATGATATGCCCGATGCCGAATATCTTTCGCGTAAATTTGCGGCTGTTTTCGGACGCAGATTATCGCTTAAAGCTCCAAAAACATTTAACGAAAAACTCCAGTGGCTGAAACTTTATGACCGCAAACCGGAATACACCGTTATGGTGGACAAGTATAAAGCACGCGATTATATCTCCGAAAAAATCGGTGCCGGGTGCCTTATCCCTATGCTTGGAGTATGGAATGCCCCCGATGAGATAGATTTTGATATGCTTCCCGATAAATTTGTTCTGAAATGCAATCACAATTCCGGGCTTGGAATGTGTATATGCAAGGACAAGTCCGCTTTGAATATTAAAAACGTTAAAAAGAGGCTGAAACGAGGTCTAAAACAAGATTATTACCTTACCGGTCGCGAGTGGCCATATAAGGATGTGCCACGCAAAATAATTGCGGAGCAGTTCATGAAGAGCGATGAAGGCGGGCTTACAGATTATAAAATCCACTGCTTCAACGGCGAGCCGAAACTGATTCTCGTCTGCAAGGACAGATTTGCGGCAAGCGGGCTCACCGAAGATTTTTTCTCGGCAGAGTGGGAACATCTCGATATACGCCGTCCCTCGCATCCTAATGCTTCTGCCGCAATTGCAAGGCCGGATGAGCTGCCCGAAATGCTGGAACTTGCAAAAAAGCTCTCCGAAAACATACCGTTCTTGCGTGTGGATTTCTACATAATCGAGCATAAGGTATATTTTTCTGAGCTGACATTCTTCCCTGCATCGGGCTTTGACAGATTTGTTCCCGATGAGTGGGACGATATCCTCGGCTCATGGCTCGAGCTTCCGCCTCTTTCGGCGGATAAATAACCGAATATACTCGCCGACAGGCGATATATAAATTTTAAATAAGGAGAAAAAACATGAAAAAAGGCAAAATTTTAACCAGAGTTTTGGCGCTTGCTCTCTGTGCTATGATGCTTGTCGGCATTATGCCGATGACTGTTTTGGGAGCAACCGAAACAAACTATGGCAAATTTTCCAACTCACAGCTCTCGCTTGTGCAGGATAAACAATCCACATTAGCAAGCGGAGTTACGCAGAACATCTATACTGTTTACGATAAAAACGGCAAGCAGGTAAAGATGTTCGCCGCAACGATTGATATGTCAGTCGATACGGTCAAACTTTTCACCTCTTATCAGAATATGGACAATACCGCATACGGCATGTCCAAGCTTACCGAACAGGTAGCGGCTTTTGATAAGAAAGCAACGGCGGGCGACCCGTATTACCACGGCACCGTAGTGGCAGGTATCAATGCATCCTACTACAACATGACGACAGGTAAGCCTTCCGGTGTATTTGTCATGAACGGCAACGACGTTACAGGTGGTGAGAAATCCGCATATTTTGCGGTCCTCAAAGACGGCACAGTGAAGATCGGCAATGCCAGTGAATATGAATCCGATAAGGGCAATATTCAGGAAGCACTCGGAATCTACAAAATGCTTGTATATAGCAACGAGATTGTGCTTTCCGATGCAGATAAAACCAATGCACAGAAATATCCCCGTCAGACAATCGGTATCACCGAGGATAATAAGGTTATTCTTCTCTCCGCAGACGGTAATCAGGAGCCCGAATCCGCAGGTCTGACACTTATGGAGCAGGCTCAGGTCATGCTCGACCTCGGCTGCAAATGGGCAGGTCACCTTGACGGTGGCGGCTCCATGACATACGGCAGCAAGCCCGAGGGCGAAGATGAATTCAAGATCGTTAACAAGCCTTCCGACGGTTCGGAACGCAGCATTTCAAACGGTCTTATCGTCGTTTCTACGGCGGTTGCATCCAAAACGTTTGACCATGTTTCCTACAATGTTGAAAATGAGTATGTAACTGCCGGTACATCAACCAAATTGACCGTTTCGGGCGTAAGCTCCACGGGTCATGCGGCAGAAATTCCTGCAGATGTCGCATACACTATTGTAAACGGTACATATGAAAACGGTGTTCTGACAGCTACAGCTGTCGGCGATGTTGTTCTGACAGCTACATACAACGGCAAAGAGGTCGGCTCTGTTACGATTCATGCCGTTGTTCCCGAAAAGCTGGCGTTCAACAGCAGTGAAATGACAGTTCCTTTTGGCAAAACCGTTACTCTGGCGCTGACAGCCACATACGGACTCAACGAAGTCAAAATCAAGGCAAGCGATATTTTGTTTACCCTTGAAAATGACGGTATCGGTACTATTGACGGCTTTGAATTTACAGCAGGCGAAGGCACTGTTACCACAAGCAGCATTATTGCAACAATTGTCGGTACTACCGTTTCCGCAACTTCCGAAATCAAGCTCGGTAAGGGCTCTGAGGTTATATATGACTTTGAAGACGGAAACGTGAGCGACTTTGACCTCGGATGGGGTGCATACAACTATGTACTGCCTGAAGGCAAGGTATATCCCGTAACAGCGGCAACCGGCAAGGTTCACAGCGGCAACGGTGCCATGGCGCTCGATATTAACTACGGCAATTCGCTAGAATCCGGCTACATGATGACCTCACTGGCATACTTGGGCAAAGATCAGAAGTTTGAAAATGCTACCAAACTTGGCATGTGGATCTACATCTCTGACGAAGATGTTTCCACATGGATTCGCTACACTGTATTTCCGCTTGTCATCAATGATAAAGGCGAATATGTTTGTGCAAGCGCTTCTATTACCAACACACTGTGCGATGGCGTTGCTTCCACAACAGGTTTTGTAAACCAGTATCAGGAGCCCGGCTGGCACTACCTGTCCATTGATTTGAGCGCCTATAAAGGCTTGGATTTGCTTGGAAATTACTACATCGTTCAGTTCTATATTTCCGACCGTGATGGTGCGGATTATGATTACTGGTATAATCAGCACAAGTCTTACAACGGCAGATATGTAATGTATGTTGACGATATCACAGTTGACTATTCCGATGCGGTTGACGACCGCGAAGCACCCGTGTTCGGTGATGTGACCTATGCAACAGGTAGCATGTCCGATGCAGCGGTTCTGAACGGTCAGGCCGTTTCCGAAAATGTTCTCAGCTTCGGTGTCAAGGTTGCCGACAATACTAAGAAGAACAATTTCACAGGTCTGAATATCGCTACTGCAAAGGCATATATCGACGGCGTTGAAACCGCCTGCACATATAAGGACGGTGTTATGTCACTTTCCGATGTAACTCTTGCAGACGGCATGCACCATGTCAAATTCTCAATCTGCGATAATCAGGGCAATTATGCTTCTGTTATACGCACAATCAATGTTCAGGCAAACTCGGGCAAATCTACAGTCAAGGTTGTAGCGCATGATCCTACGCTTGATAAGATCCTTCTCGGCTCTGTATGGTATGCCGATATCGTTGCTACGGATATTGAAAAGGTTCAGTCTGTTACTGTTGACATAGACCTCAACAATATGAGCAAGTGGGAACTTGACCATATGGAAGTTGCCGCAGGTTTCACAGCCGAATACAGCATTCAGGACGACGAAAACATCGCAACTATCACAATCACACGCACAGGTGAAAATACACAGGTCGGCGAAGCTACTCTTGCTTCTCTGCCTATCCGCACATGGGAACTCAAAATGGGTTATACCTATACAAGCGGAACAAAGAAAGGCCAACCTGCATATACCTATGCTCAGTTCAAGAGCATGAAGGAATTCTGGCCCATCGATATCAGCATGGAAATCGACCGCGGTATCGTTACATTTGTCGACGGTACAACCGATACATTCTCCGGTGAAGGTCCTCAGGTCGATACCGAGATGTACAAGATGGCGAAGGATATGATTTCCACAGCCGAAGGTAAAGCATATTATGATGCATGGAACGGCGGACATATCCATACAGCACACGCAATCTCCGACAAAGCAGCGACATGCACAGAAGCAGGCTACACGGGCAGAACATTCTGCGACGTCTGCAACTCCGTAGTCGACTGGGGCACAACTGTTCCCGCAACAGGACATAGCTATGAAGTTGTTGACGGCGTTCTTAAGTGTACAGCGTGCGGTGAACTGTTCACAGGTAAGTGGACGGATGGTAAGGAATATAAGGATGGCATCCCCGCCGCAGACGGTTGGAACGGCGATTACTACTATGTAGACGGCAAAAAGGTAACAGGTATCTATGCAGTCGACGGCGTTTACTACAACTTCGGCGACGACGGTAAGAATCAGGGCAAGTATACAGGTCTTGTTCAAGTCGGTGGCAAGTGGTGCTACTCAAAACTTGGTTCTCTCACCGGCGGTTGGGTACAGATCGGTGAAAACTGGCACTACTTCCGTCCATATACAAAGAGCGCTATGACGGGTGAGTATACGCTTAACGGCGTAACATACATCTTCGACGAAAAAGGT
>ULRP01079039.1_pt1 | contig 24486 bp, 27 predicted proteins | sample 1955521 | NCBI WGS metagenome assembly ULRP01 (sample SAMEA4835685, study PRJEB28245) | human gut metagenome | biome: gut microbiome; material: fecal sample | place: Denmark | collected 2008
ATGTTAGGGATAAAAATATCATCGTAACTTTAAAGAGAGGAATAAAATGAAAATGTTTGCACTTTTAGGTTCCGCGGCTGTCGGCGCTTTATTAACCGCCGCGGCTTTTTATTGTTCCGATTCCAAAAAAGATTCGGAAAATCGGCCGGTTCTGACCGCAGAATGGGATAAAGTGTTTGAAAAAAGCGACAAGGTCGACACACGCAAAGTTGTATTTAAAAATCGTTTCGGCGTTACGTTGGTCGGCGATTTATATATCCCTAAAAACAAAAAGGACGAACAGATGCCCGCAATAGCGGTTTCGGGGCCGTTCGGCGCGGTCAAGGAACAGGTTTCGGGGCTGTACGCGCAAACAATGGCGGAAAGGGGTTTTATCACTCTTGCCTTTGATCCGTCTTTTACCGGAGAAAGCGGGGGAACTGTCCGCGACGTTGCTTCACCCGACATTAACACCGATGATTTCAGCGCCGCGGTCGATTATTTGACGACATTGCCCGAAGTTGATCCGGAAAAAATCGGCATTATCGGCATTTGCGGCTTCGGCGGTTTCGGGTTAAACGCGGCCGCGCAAGACACAAGAATCAAAGCGACGGTAACTTCCACAATGTATGACATGACCCGTGTTTCAGCCAAAGGATACAATGATTCCATATCGGAAGAAGAGCTGTATAAAATGCGCGAAAATTTGAACAACCAGCGCACTCTGGACGCTAAAAGCAATACTTACGCCAAAGCGGCGCCGCTGCCGGACAAGCTGAACGGCGACGAACCGCAATTCGTCAAAGATTACGTCAATTACTATAAAACGCCGGTCGGGTTTCACAAACGTTCAATCGGTTCAAACGGCGCGTGGAATACGACTTCCGCTCTGTCTTTAATCACGCAGCCGATCCTGGCGTACAGCCACACGATCAAAAACCCGGTTTTAATGATACACGGCGAAAAAGCGCACAGCCGTTATTTTTCGGAAGACGCTTTTAAAAAGCTGACAGGCGGCAACAAAGAACTGATGATCGTCCCAAACGCGAATCATACGGACTTGTATTATAAAACGGACGTTATTCCGTTCGATAAAATGGAACGGTTCTTCAAGGAAAATTTGAACGGGCGGCAGTAACTTCAACATCAAGGCAGCGCTTTAAAAGCGCTGCCTTTCGGCATTTGTTCCGATCGCCTTTGCAAATTTTTACGTTGCCCGGCCGGACAAAGAATCGGTTTTGCAAAAACAGCCTTCCAGATGATCGTTTACAAATCCCGCGGACTGCAAAAACGCATAGCAAAGCGTTGAACCGAAGAACTTAAAGCCGCGTTTTTTCATATCTCTGCTGATCGCGTCTGATTGTTCAGACGTCGCCGGAATTTGATCCAAAGTTTTGAAATGATGAATCAGCGGCGGTTTTTCAGGGAAAAACGACACAATATAGTTATAAAAGCTTCCAAATTCTTTTTGCACGGCGATAAACTGTTTCGCATTATCAACCGTGCATTTGATTTTCAAACGATTTTTAATAATACCGTCAAACCGCATCAGGCGATCAATGTCTTCCGGCGTCATCTGCGCCACCTTCCGCACGTCAAATTGGCAGAAGGCTTTTCGGTATCCTTCACGCCTTTTCAAAATATTGATCCAGGACAAGCCGGCCTGAGCGCTTTCCAGCACCAGAAATTCAAACAAAAGCCGGTCGTCAGTTACCAACCGTCCCCATTCTTCGTCATGGTATTTGACGTATAATTCGTCCGTTCCCGCCCAGCCGCAACGTCCGTTGATTAAATCCTGCATATTATTCCTTTCCCGTTCGGATATCCGTTTCCAAAATCAAATGCAGAATCGGAAACGGATTACCGTAATCGTCAAATTCGCTTCGGCCGACAACTTTAAATCCCATATGTTCATAAAACCCGTGCGCCGCCGGATTTTGTTCATTCACGTCCAACCGCCGAACGTCATACTGTTCTATCCCCATTTTTAACAACTGCCTGCCCAACCCCTGCCCTCGGCAATCGGGGTGAAGAAACAGCATTTCCAGACAACCGTCCCCGATTCCCATAAATCCGACCGGATTTCCTTCGTCCGTTTCAGCTATAACCAATACGGGGATTTCCGTCAGTCCTTGTCTGACGACAGGCGTCAGACGGCGAATATCATCTTCATTCAGAAACGTATGCGTCGTCCGCACCGACCGCGTCCATACGTCAATCAGTTTTTCCACCAGTACGGGATCCCTGACGGCAAGCTGTTTTATCTTCATACTCTATTCCATAAAAAGAACCGGCCAAAAAACAGTCTGAAAAAAAATAGCATAAACCGAAAAGCTATGCCACAATAAGCGCGTGTATTTTTTAAGCCGGGGGTTCAGATATGTTTTATTCAGACTTTTACACTTCACCGGTCGGGAAATTATTTATGACCAGCGACGGAACGAATTTAACCGGGCTATGGATTGAAAAGCAAAAATATTTTGCCGCTACCGTCCCGCAGGAGTGTCGGAAAAAGGCGGATTTGCCAGTTTTTATTCAGGCGGCGCAATGGCTGGACAAATACTTTCAAAAGCAGAATCCCGCGATTTCCGAACTGCCTCTGGCTCCCGAAGGCGGGGAATTCCGTCAGATGATCTGGAAAATTTTATGCGATATTCCTTTGGGACAGGTCCGGACTTACGGCGGTATAGCCAAAATGGTCGCCCGAAAAACCGGAAAAGCCAAAATGTCGGCGCAAGCCGTCGGCGGAGCAGTCGGTCATAATCCGATTTCCATTATTATCCCCTGCCACCGGGTCGTCGGAACAAACGGCAGCCTGACCGGCTATGCGGGCGGACTGGACATTAAAATCAAGCTGTTGGAACTGGAAGGCGCAGACATGTCGCGTCTGTTCCGTCCGAAAAAAGGAACGGCTTTGTAACCGTTTTATTTTTCCAACAGCGGCAGGCGCGCCAGCATGTTTTTCAGCCTGATCGCCGTTCTGGGCATCGGTTCGGCGACCGTTAAGCCGACAAGATCCTTTTCGTCCGCGATATCGTTAATCAAGGAAACAACTTCGTTTATTTCCCGGGGCGGATTATCGTTCCTGTTTTTGGTCAATCCGAGCTCAGCCGGCTGAATTTTTCATTTTTAAATTCTGCCATACAGCGGCGGAACTGTTCACGGTCTGACGGCGTCCAGCCGGTTATGCAGTCTTTGCCGACAAATAAAACCGGAAACGACGTCCGGCTTTTAATGCCGTGCGTTTCGGCCAGTTTGTAAAAACGTTTATAATTTTCTTTGTCCCGCATATCCAAAACGGTAAATTTAACGTCGGGATTGTCGGGAACAATCCAGGATTTCATGTCTTCCCTTAAAAGGTCGCAGAAAAGGCACGGTTCGGCAAAAACCAGCACTTCCTTTTGAATCCCGGCACGCGCGTCAAAAGAAAAGAATAAAAAAGAAAACAAAGAAAACAACGGCAGGTATTTTTTCATGGCGGCCTCCTTTATTCTATGCAGCAGTCGACGGCCTTTCGGACAAAGGCCTTCATTTTATCCATGGCGCTTTGTTTTTTTTCCGTTTCGCCGGCGCGGGGAATATCTTTGCCTGCGGAAACGGCTTCGATTTTTTCGGACAGTTGAACGATGTCTTCGCGTTTGTCTTCAATCCATTTGACGTCCGAAGTATCCAGCATATTCATGTTCAGCCCCCAAAACAGACAGTACAGCTCATACGCCTGAGAAAACAATTTGTACGCTTCTTCTTTATGTCCCAGACTTTGCTGTTTCGTACCGACTTCCATCAGCCGCATGGCCGAAGCCAGCAGATGTTTCGATATGCACCAGACTTCGCCTTCATACTGCGGAATGACTTTCTGCATCAGCGTCTTGCGCAATTCGCGGACTTCCTCGATTAAATCGTAAAAAGAATTCTTTCCCGTTTTCGCACCGCTGAAGACCAGATGTTCTTCAATCGAAATCAAATTCATGATCGCAATCGTTAAATCCTGATCGGAAGACAAATCTTTCGGATTAACTTTTTTCGTCGCGTCGATTCTTTCTACAAACTCTTTAACGTCTTTTGCTTTTTTCATTTTTCATCTCCTTACAGCGAAATGGGAAAATAAGTGAAAAACACACTGGCCGCCAACAGCCAGACGACCGGCAGAACGACCTTTTCAAACGGGAAATGAGCATGACCGCCGTTTCTTGCATTCATCCACTGGTAAAATTTTTGGGAATAAATAAACAGCAGCATACCCAAAATCGTGCTGAACAAAATCGGGTCAAGATAAAATACGTTCCAGATAATCACCGGCGTATAAACGACTTCCTTGATATAAATAAACCCGATCATGCCGACGGAAACGGCCATCAGCACAAAATCGCGCCCCGGAAAGCGCCAGTTTTTTTTATCAAAAAACAAAATTGTCCAATACCCCAGCAGCGTCAGCAAAGCGCCCGCCCATAAACCGACGACAGCGTCCGCCACACCCAGTTTTCTGGCGATTTCCAGCGAAGCGCCGATCGCCACCGTACAAACGGCGCAAGCCGGATTGGCCAAAACGGCCGAAGGATAAAACAGTCCGGCGGTTAAAAACAAAACGAGTTTTTTCATGTTGACCTCTTTTTATATATATTTATCTTAATATGTATAATAATTACTATGTATTAAAATTGTCAATAAAAATATTTACACGCCGATTAATTTCTGATATATTTCAGAAAAAACAAGGGGTTAAAGTTTTCCATGCAGCAGCTGCCCGTCGAAATTATGGAACAAGCCGTCAGAGGAGTTTACTATATCGGTCACCCGCTGCGGCTGCGTATTTTGGAATTTTTAGACATTCACGGTCCGTCTTCCGTATCCGACATCACAAAAGGAATCGGCGAAGAACAAATTATTGTTTCTCAGAATCTGAAAAAACTGCGCGACGCCGGTCTGGTAAAAACGCAGCGGCGGGGCATTTTTATTTATTACGCGCTCAGCGGAGAATACCCGGCCAGCTTATTCCACTGCGCCCGGAAATTGTACGGCTATATGACGGACGATTTTAAATTTCTGGAAGACGGCGTTAAACTGCCATTGCCACGCGATTTTATGACAATGACGGCCAACCATATCAAATTGTTTGCGCATATTGATAAAATCAGAATTCTGGAATACCTGACCTTGTCCGGGGAAAGCTGCGTATCCGACATTGTCAAAGGCACCGGCATTGAACAGCTGAAAACATCGCAGTATTTAAAACGTCTGCGCGACTGCGGATTCGTCAAATCCAGAAAAGACGGCCGGTTCGTTTATTACGAAATCACGCCGGGAATCCACAAAACGATCATACAGTGTATTCATCGGCATTTTGATTAATCCAGCGTGTTTTTGTACGCTTTCATCGTAACGCCCGTAATAACTGCCATCAGCACCAGCAACGGCCACAAATGCGGAACGATATCCGCAAACTCCGATCCTTTCAGCATAATGCCGCGCACAATGCGCACGAAATAAGTCAGCGGAATACACCGTCCGATCATCTGCGCCCATTCGGGCATACCGTGAAACGGGAACATAAATCCCGTCAACATCATTGAAGGCAACAAAACGAAAATCGACATCTGCAGCGCCTGCGTTTGATTTTTAGCAATCGTCGAGATTAAAAAACCCAAAGATAAATTGCAGATAATGAACAGAACCATACAAAAAAACAACAATCCGAAACTGCCGATTACGGGAATGGAAAACAAATAACGGGCGATTGTCAAAATCAGCAAAGCCTGAAACAATCCGATAAAAATAAACGGCGTAATTTTTCCGGCCATTACTTCCAGCGGACGGACGGGCATTGCCAGCAGATTTTCCATCGTGCCGCGTTCCCGTTCGCGCGTCAAAGCCAGCGCTGTCATCATCACGCCCGTAAAAATCAATACGATGCCGATCAGACCGGGAACAATGTTATAACGGGTAAAACCTTCGGGATTATAGGATTTTTGCACCTGAATGGAAAAAGCAGGCGATTCCTGCCGCAGTTTTGCCAGACTGCCCGTCATTTCACGGGTAATAACTTTGTCCGCAATCTGCGTCAAAGCGCCGACCGCTCCGCTGATCGTACCGGGGTCGGAAGCGTCCGCCTGCAGCAGAACGGACGGTTTTTGCCCGCGGATCACATCTGCGGTAAAATTGTCCGGAATCGTAACGACAAACATCACGTCGCCGCGGCGCAGCAGGCGATCTCCCTGAACATCGCTTGCGGCCGGCACGGTAAATTTAAAATAATCCGATTTTTCCAAAGCGGCCGTCAGGCTGCGCGTCAAAAACGTATTGTCGCGCGAAATCACGGCCGCCGGCATGTGTTTCGGATCCATGTTGATCGCGTATCCGAACAGCAGCAGCTGTATAATTGGCAGCATGACAATCATCACCAGCGTCGGCCGATCGCGTTTTAACTGAATAAATTCTTTGCAGATCAAAGCCTTCATTCTTTGCAGAGAAAAATCAAACATCTCAGTTTTCCTTCGCGTTTTTTAAATAATAAATAAACGCGTCTTCCAATGTTGTCGGAATTTCACGCCAGACGCAACCGTCCGCCAGACGCGTTAAAACCGTTTTCAGTTTTTCGGCGTCCGGGCCGCAGATATGCAGATGTTCCCCGAACAAAGCCATCGTCGTTATATCAGGACAATCTTCCAATTTTAAACGCAGAACAGCCGTCTGTCCGCCCGTTACATCAAATGTTTTCAGTCCTGTTTTCGCAATCACCTGTTCTACGGTTCCCTGCGCCATAATATTGCCGTAAGCGATATATACGATCTCATGACACCGTTCGGCTTCGTCCATATAATGCGTACTGACCAGAACCGTCAGCCCATTATCGGACAAGTGATTGATTTCGTCCCAAAATTCACGCCGCGCTTTGGGATCGACGCCCGCCGTCGGTTCGTCCAGCAGCAAAATATCCGGTTCGTGCAAAATACACGCGGACAGCGCCAGACGCTGTTTCCACCCGCCCGACAGACTGCCTGCCAGCTGGCCGGCGCGCGACGTCAGGCGCAGTTTTTCCAAAGCCTCGTCAACCCGGCGTTGGACATGATCCATACCGTATATATTCGCTGTGAATTCCAAATTTTCACGAATGGTCAAATCTTCCCAAAAACTGAATTTCTGCGTCATGTAACCGACTTTTTTGCGGATCAGCGCGCTTTGCGTCAAAATATCAAACCCCAGGCACGTTCCGTTCCCGCCGTCGGGCGTCAGCAACCCGCACAACATTCGGATCGTCGTTGTTTTTCCGCTGCCGTTCGGCCCCAGAAAACCATAAATTTTCCCCCGCGGCACCGTAATGTTGACATGATTGACAACCACGCGCGGTCCGAAAGCTTTTGTCAGTCCCTTTACCTCAATCGCCGGCGCGCTCATCATGATCTATCCTTACGTTAACGGGCAGTCCGGGCGGCAGATTCCGCGTTTTGTCATCAAAGACCGCTTCGATCATAAAAACCAGCTTGTTCCGGCTTTCCACACTGTAAATGACCGGCGGCGTAAATTCGCTCCGCGTCGATACAAAAGACACTGACGCCGCAATCCCCGCGGGCGGACAGGCGTCGCAAAAAACCGACACTTTCGTCCCCGGTTTAATTTGCGAAAAAACGTTTTCCGGCACATAAAAACGCGCTTTGACATTTTCGGGCGGCAGTACGGATACGACCGGCGTTCCTGCCGGCACAAATTCGCCGCGGCGGAAATAAACGTCCTGCACCCTCCCGGCGACGGGAGAAACCGCCGCGTTATTTGCCGCCTGTTTTTGTATTTTCTTTAAATCCTGAGCGGCGGCTTCAATTTCTTTGCGCGCCGCGGTTAATTCGTCTTCGCGCGCGGCCAAAGTCGCCGTTTGAAACGAAGCTTCCAACTCTTCCGTTTTTGCGCGGGCGTTTTCATAATCGGAACGCTTTTTATCATAATCCGACCGGCTGATATTGCGCGTTTTTATCAGTTCTTCCGCCCGCATAAATTCTTTGCGCGCATTATCCAGAACCGCCTGCGCCTGCGCTTTTTGTTTTAAAATAACGTCAAGTTCCTGTCTGCGCTTGCCTTTGCTTAAATTCGACAGGTTCGCATACGCTTTGTCCAGAACGCTTTGCGCGCGCGCCAGATCCGCCGCCCAAATTTCTTCGTCAAGGCGAAACAAAGCGGCGCCCGGATCGACAAGCTGTCCTTTAACAACGTCAATCCGATCCAAAATCCCGCCGGTATAAGCGGAAACATAAACATATTCGCCTTCGACATAACCGTTGTAAACGTCTGTTTTTTCCGATTGGCAGGAGGCGATCAGCAGGCAGAAAAGAAACAGCAGTTTTTTCATTATTCCTCCCTTAACGCATTTAAAACAGCGTCGCAGCTGCGCATTAACAGCAATTTTGTCCGTTCCATCAGTTCCGGCGTATATTTTTTCATGCCCAGCCGCCGCAACAGAGCCGTTTTATGGATTCTGAACATAGCGACCTGCCCCAGCAGAATATGCGTCTGTAAAACGGCCCGCCGCGAATCCGGCGGTAAATTCAATTCGGAAGCGACCAGGCCGGACAATCGTTTGTGCAGAGGCTCAAAAATCGTCAGATAAAACCGGTCATACGCCGCCGTCGGTTTTAATAATTCTTTCATCAAAAGCTCGGCCTGAATTTCAGACACGTCTTCACCGCATAAAAACTCAAAAAAATGTCCGATAATGCACTTTATTTCTTCCCGGGGCGTCATTTGTCCGGCCGAAGCGATTGCTTCGCGGACGGAAAAAAGAAAATGATCCGAAATATATGAAATCACGTCTTGCAAAACGGCTTCGTATAATTTTTGTTTCGTGCCGAAATAATAGTTAATCGAACACAGATTAACCCCCGACCGTTTTGCCAGATCGCGGGTTGAAACGCCGTCAAGACCGTATTTGGCAAACAGTTTTGCGGCAGAACGCAGCAGCTTTGTTTTCGTATCCGTCATGCTTTTTCCTTTTTGAAAAAAGTAGCACTGGAAGAAAATTAAGTCAAACGTTTGAAATAATATCTTTTAAAGATATACTATATCATATTGAATTAAAACTATTTTTTATAAATTAATAGTTTAATATCTCTTCAAACGACTTAAATTTAAAAAACAGGTGATGCCGCGCCGCCGCAACGATTCCGATTCTGCCGTCATAAAATTTCTTTTGATTATCCAGATTAAAAAACGGCTCGTTTTCAGAAAATACGGCTTTGTCAAAATCATCACGTATATCCGGTTTGCGCGACGCGTACAGTTCTTTTAAAAAATTCAGCTCCCCGGCGCAGCTTTCGACACTGCGCAACGACTGCAGACGATTATATTCGGAAAATTCCGCGTCCGTTTCAACCATATACTGCCGCCTGAAAGCCAGATAGTTATTCAAATCAACCGATTCCAGCACGTTTAAAATTCGTTTCGACAATCCCAGATCTTCATCAAACAAATACGGATTACCGTTGACCGCGACACGTTTTTTGACCCGCGGCAGTCCGGCGTTCAGCAAAGACGAAACAAACACGCCGGCGGAATAGGCAATCACGTTCAATTCAGCATATTTTGAAAAATCAAACGGGATTTTCAAATCGTCATAATCAAACAAAATCAAAATATCACTGCCGGGATCTTTTAATTCCGCGAACTGATGTTCATCGCACCCCCAGCCCGCAAAAAAAACGACCAATCGTTCCGAATGATGATTAATATACTGAAATTTCATTTTTTTCCTTTCCTGTCCAGCCAGTCAAAAACTTCCTGAACAAACAAATTAAAATCATCGCCGATTTCAAAAAACCTGATCTGATGTTCCAAACAGCTTTTTTTCACCGCTTCATTTTCCCGGATCATTTCTTCCGGACTGCGCGTTTCGTCATATAAGCGCGTTTCGATCACATTTCTGTATTTTATAATACGGCTGTCAAAATATTTATTAATATAAGCGGCAGAAAAACCGATACAGAAAAAAGCGGTTTCATCAGGATACTTTTCCTGCAGTTTTCTCAGTTTGTCCGCAGGCAGATAGCACCCCTCCAGAATGATATTCTGATGATTTTCAATATTAACTTCCATAATCCCGCGGACAACCGGCCACAGTCTTTGCGTGATTTGAGCGTCGTTTTCAACGTCCAGAGGTTCCCCGCCGCGGATCAACCCCATTTTTAAATGATCCAGAGAAATATACGGCACGGCATAACGTTCCAATAATTTCTGCGCCAGAAAAGTTTTGCCGCAGCTGCCGGCGCCGCCGATTGCCATAATCATTTTCATTCCTCTTTAAAAACCTTTTCGCCATTATACTCCCGCCGGCGCCAAAACGGCAAGACGACAAAAAACACCCGCTGTTTTTTAAAGAACTTGCCTTCGCCTGACCGAAAGGTATAATGAAAAAAATTTTTCAGGAAAGGCCGGAATATATGACAACAACGACAAGCGGCGAAGAATATAAACTTTTGCATCAAACATCGCCTTTAATAAAAGCGGCGCGGATTTTTTCCCTGTTATGGATTTTGCTGATCGTCGTTCCGGCCGTTTATTTTGCGGCGTCCCGCGCGGACAGTATCAAGGAATTTATCGCGGTTAAAACGATTGCCCGGACCAACGGCATTTTAACGGAACAATACGCCGCCTTTTCCGACAAAGTTCTGGCCGGCATTGACATTAAAAAGTACACGGCAAAAATCAAAGTGCCGGAAATCAAGCTGGATAAAGCGGAACAAGCCGCCGAAAAAACAAAACAGGCCGCGTCCAAATTATCAAAACTGGGAATAAAAGAAGCCGCGAAAATCGGCGATACTTCCGCCGCGCTGCAAAAACAGATCGACAGTGTCAACAAGCAGCTGACGAAAACAACCGAACAGGTTAAAACGTCTTTGAACACGGAAATTCAAGCCGGCCTGAAAAAAGAAGTTTCTTCTTTGGCGCAAACGCAGATAAAAAAACAGCTGGCGTTAAGCGGCGCTTCTTATAAGAATATGATAAACGGCAAATACGGTTTGATGTCCGAAGCGGACAGAAAAGCGACAAAAACGATTTATACCGAACTGGCCGGAAATAAAAACGGCGTTTTCAAAGACTTGTTTGACGGCATTGAAAAATACTACCGTTTTGCCTTTTACGCCGCTGTCGCACTGATTTTGATTGTAACTTTGATTCCGCCGTTCATCGTCATGAAACTGGCGAAAAAGTTTTCCGCCGCCTTTACGCAGTGTCCCTATTGCAATAAAGTTTTTATGACAAAGAAAAACAAATTAAACCTGCTTAAACTGTTTAAATTCTGGTAATGCAAAAACACTGGTCAAAAGTCGAATATCTGCATCAAAGCGTCAAAAATCCCAACATTATCGTCAAGGGAACAAAAAGCTATTACAGCAATGCCTGGACCGAAAATTTTGAAAATTACGTTGTGCGTTATCTTTACGGCGACGCTTACAGCTTACAACACTGGCAGCCGCAATGGCCGATTGACAAACTTTACATCGGCAACTGCGTCTGTATCGGGGCCGAAACCGTTATCCTGATGGGCGGCAACAACACGCACCGCAACGATTGGTTTTCCAATTATCCTTTTATGGAAAAAATTGTTGAAAGCTATCGCCAAAAAGGCGACACCCATATTGACGACGGCGTTTGGATCGGCATGCGCAGCATGATTTTGCCGGGCGTGCATCTGGGCGAAGGTTGCGTCATAGCCGCCGGCAGCATTGTCGCCAAAGACGTCGAACCGTACACGATTGTCGGGGGCAATCCGGCAAAACCGATTAAAAAACGATTTGAAGACTTTGTCATTCAGGAACTCTTAGCCTTAAAAATTTACGACCGTTCCGACGAAGAGTTAGACCGGATACAGGCGGCGCTTTGTTCCGACGACTTGAATTTGCTGAAAAAAGAGCTTAATCAATTAAAGTGATTTTTTTTTGCAAAAAAACATCTTGACTTAATGTTAACTTTAACTTGTAACCTGAAAACAATCAGCGATTCGATAATATATTCAGGGAGGTTGACATGATCAGTTGTGCCGTAACAACATCTGTTCTGGGGTGCCTTGCCACCTTTTTTCTGTTTTGGCGCTACGCATGGTTTTTGGATTTAACACGCAAACAAAAAACAGGCTTTTTTATCTTGTTTTTACTGGCCGGCTGTATCCCCGCCCTGACGTCCTATCAGTTTGAAAGCTTTTTGGGACGATACTTTGCCGCTTATCGGTATTCTTTATATTTCCTGTTTGTTTTCTGCATTATTTTATTTTCGGCAACCGTATTCAGGGATATTATCTGGACGGCTGTTTATGCAGTGGGACGGTTATTTAAAACGCCCGGAATTGTTTCTCCGTTTTCCAAAACGACTCTGATCCGTCTGAACGGCGTTTTGTTGGTTTTCAGTCTTGTCTGCACGGGTTGGGCCTGTTATGAAGGTCTCAGAATCCCCGCGGTAAAAACGCTGGAGTTCGCTTCCGGTAAAATCAAACGGCCGATAACGCTTGCCGTTCTAAGCGATCTGCATATTCATCGCGTTATCAGTCCGGATAAGATAAAGGGCATTGTCGAAAAAACAAACGCCGAAAATCCGGACGTCGTTTTGCTGGCCGGCGACATCATTGACGATGAACCCGGTAGAGTTTTGGAAACGGCAAAGCTGCTGCAAAAATTAAAAACTTCCGGCGGAATTTATTTCGTCACGGGCAATCACGAATTTTACGCCGGATATGAGCCAAGCGTCAACCTATTGAAAGAATTAGGTTTTTCTTTTTTGGAAAACAGCGGAACGGCGATACAGGATCAGCTGTACATTGCCGGAATACCGGATTTGTTTTCCGCCCCGGCTCATAAATTACAAATTGATCCCGCAGCCGCTTTTCAAAATGCCGCACCGGGTCAGTTCCGGCTGCTGATGTCGCACACGCCCGCCGATTTCGGCAAAAATAACGCTTTTGATCTGGAGGTGTCGGGACATACACACGGCGGACAGATTTTCCCGTTTCACATTTTTACCAAACTGTACAACAAATATCTGGCCGGCCTGTATGAAACGGATAACGACGCGGCGATTTACGTTTCCCGCGGCAGCGGCCAATGGGGCCCGCAAATGCGCTTTCTGGCGCCGGCGGAAATTACGATTCTAAAACTGGTTCCCGAAAAATGATGAGGAATGACATGAAAAAATACGAAAATCAAACTTTCGACACGGAACGGGCTTTGTACGCCCTGCGTTCGGGCCTTGTTTCAAACTGTTCTTTTCAAGGGCCGGCAGACGGAGAATCCGCCCTGAAAGAATGTGAAAACATTACCGTCGAAAACTGTCTGTTCGGCCTGCGTTACCCGTTATGGCATTTAAACGGCGGCCGGATCGAGAACAGCCGTTTTACGCCGGATTGCCGCGCGGCATTATGGTATGACAGCAATGCAGAATTAAACAACTGCGTTTTAAACGGCATCAAAGCCGTGCGCGAATGTGACGATACCCGCATTAAAAACTGCGCGATTCACTCGCCGGAATTCGGCTGGTTTTGCAGAAAACTGGAAATGACAGACACGGTTTTGGAATCCGAATATCCGTTTTTAAAAAGCGAAAGCATTAAAATTAACGGCCTGAAAATGAAAGCAAAATATTCGTTCCAATATGTCAAAAACATAACGGTCAGAAACTCTGTTCTGGATACAAAGGACGCTTTCTGGCATGCGCAGAACGCCATTATCGAAGACTGCGTCATTACGGGCGAATATTTGGGTTGGTATTCCAAAAATCTGCGCTTTGTCCGCTGTAAAATTACCGGCACGCAGCCTTTATGCTATGCGGAAAATCTGGTTTTGCAGGACTGCGAAATGATCGGGACGGATCTGGCTTTTGAATACAGCGCCGTTCAGGCAAAAATCAACGGTTCCGTTTTAAGCGTTAAAAACCCCAAAAGCGGCCGGATCGAAGCGGACGAAATTCATCATATCATTCTTGACGAAAACAAACTGCCGGGTTCGTCCTGCCGGATTATCAGCCGGGCGCGACCGGCCGCCTGAGAGCAATAAAAAAAACGTCCGGCATTTGCCGGACGTTTTTTTCTGTCCGAAAAAATTTACGGAACAAGTTTCAAACCGTCGACCCAATCCTGTATTCCCGACGTCCGGTTGCCGTAACCGGTCCAGCCGTTTTGTTCAACGCGGCAGCCTTTGCACTGCGCCGTCATATCCCGGATTGTATTCTGAACACCGCCGCCGCCGTGCGTAATAAACGGCACGACAGTTTTTCCGTTCAGATCATAACTTTCCAGAAAGCTGCTGACTTGCGGCGTAATCGTACCCCACCAGTTCGGTGATCCCAGAAAAACAATATCATACTGAGCGATATTGCCGACTTTTGTCGTCAGCTTCGGACGAAAACCGTCGGCGATTTCTTTTTTTGCCTGTTCGGTCATCGGGCGATATTCGGCCGGATAAGCGTGATCCGATTTGATTTCAAACAAATCCCCGCCGGTTTTGGCCTGAATGGCTTTGGCGACTTCGGCGGTATTTCCGCTGTAAGAATAGTAAGCGATCAGAATTTTCCGCTGTGAAACATTTCCCATTTCGTTTCCTTCCTGCGCGGTTTGCGCAAAAGCTTCGTTACTTCCAAAAACCAAAAGCGACAAGATCATAGATAAAAAAAGTTTTTTCATAAAACCTCCTTTAAGCTTCAAACGTTTTTGCGACTTCTTTCAACCATTTTGTAATTTCGATATGCTGCGGACAATGCCGTTCACACTGCCGGCATTCGATGCAGGCGGACGCTTTTCCGTGCGTTTTCGTCATGTTGTCATAGTAAATTTTCTGCGCCGTAAAAGGTTTGTCCGTACGTTCCTGCTTTTCGGCGTTGTACAAAGCGAAATACTGCGGGATCGCGATTTTCATCGGACACCATTCCACACAGTACTGACAGGCGGTGCAGGGAATGGCAATCGAGGCATGCAGCGTTTTAACAGCCTGTTCGATGACAGATTTTTCCTGATCCGTCAACGGTTTGAAATTTTGCATATATCCGGTATTGTCCAACAGCTGTTCCATATCGGACATGCCGCTTAAAACCATCATCACGCCGTCCAGGCTGGCCGCGTAACGCACGGCCCAGGACGCCACGGACATATCCGGTTCGGCGTCTTTGAATATTTTTTCGACGGCGGGCGGGACAACGGCCAGAGTACCGCCTTTGACCGGTTCCATAACAATGACGGGCTTGTTGTACTTTTGCGCGATTTCATAGCATTTCCGCGACTGAATACTGGCGTTGTCCCAGTCAATGTAATTAATCTGCAGCTGGACGAATTCGACTTCCGGGTGTTCTTTCAAAACGGTTTCCAGCAATTCCGGCATACCGTGGAAAGAAAAACCGATATGTTTGATTTTTCCTTCTTTTTTCTTATCCGCGATGAATTTAAAGCTGTCGTATTTTTTAACGTTTCCGATTGTTTCTTCATTAACGTTATGCACCAGATAATAATCAAAGTAATCCAGCCCGGTTTTTTCCAGCTGTTTGTTAAAGATTTCCTCCTGCTGTTCCTGAGACGTCAGATAACCGGCGGGCATTTTGCTGGCGACCGTAAATTTATCGCGCGGGTGGCGTTTTACCAAAGATTCTCTGATCGCGATTTCGCTTTCATAACCCATATACATCCAAGCGGTGTCAAAGTACGTAAAACCGCGTTCCAGAAAAGTATCGACCATTTTATTTAATTCGTCGTAATCAATCGAGGTCTGGTCTTTGGGATCTTTCAGCGGCAGGCGCATAAATCCGAATCCCAGTTTGTTGGTTTTATTGATTTTTGATTTTACTTCGTCGGAAACGGCGATTGTCTGGGCGATTGTCAGCTTCGGCAGCGCGGACAAAGCGAACAAAGCCAGAGAATTCATTAAAAACGTACGCCTTTGCATGTTTTTTTCCTTTCACAGAATTAATTTTCAAAGACAGTTTAAAATTTAAAGCCAACTTTAAGGCAAGCGTTTTTTTATGCTTGTTTTTAAAAATCGCCCTCCTGTAAAATAGCAAAAACAGATCAGGGGGTTAAAAAGATGAAAGTATTAATGATCAACGGCAGCTCTAACGAACACGGCTGCACCTTTACGGCGTTAAGCGAAGTTGAAAAACCGCTGCATGAACAAGGAATCGAAACAGAAATTATTCAGCTGGGGAAACAGGCCTACCGCGATTGCATCGGCTGCAGAGCCTGCTATAAATTGAACAACCGCTGCGTTTTTAACGATGATATCATCAATCAAATTATCGAAAAGGCCGAACATTCCGACGGTTTTGTTTTTGGATCGCCCGTTTATTTCGCTCACCCCAGCGGACGGCTGTTATCCGTTTTAAACAGGCTTTTTTATGCCGGCGGAAAAGTTTTTGCCTTTAAACCGGGGGCGGCGGTCGTATCGGCGCGGCGGGCGGGAACGTCCGCGGCATTGGACGTTATCAATAAATATTTCAATTTTGCCCGTATGCCCGTTGTTTCATCAACCTACTGGAATATGGTGCACGGAAATACGCCCGAAGAAGTCATACAGGACAAAGAAGGCCTGCAAATTATGCGCAATCTGGGGAAAAACATGGCCTGGCTGTTAAACGTGATTGAATGCAGCCGCCGGGAAGGCTTGCCGTTTCCTGAAAACGAATTTGAAGCAAAAACAAATTTTGTGCGCTGAACGATTTTTTCAGCAGGACCGCAGCGTTTTTTCCACACTGCGGTTTTTTTATAAAAACTTCTTGATTTAAAGTTAACTTTAACATTTATTCTGTCCGACGGGTCTATGGGGCGAAAGGAAAAGAATGAAAAAAATGGTTTTATCGGGAATAGTCGTATTCGGATTTATTATCATCGGACTTGTTTTGCACGCCGTACACGAAATGGGCGCCGCTCCGACGCCGGAGGAATTAAAATCTTTTGAAAAACTGCCTTATTTTAAAAACGGACGGTTCCGCAGTCCGGAACCCGTCCGCCCGCCTATGGCCGGAGAATATGAAGACAAAGTAAATCTGCTAAATCTGGTTTTTTCCAAATCTCACGGCCCCAAAAAACCGTCCGCGATGCGCCGCCTGACGGCTTCTTCTTTTCCCGAAACGCCGGAAAACAGCGCGGTTTACTGGCTGGGACATTCCGCGGGAATATTGGAACTGAACGGACAACGCATCGGTGTGGATCTTGTTTTTGATAACGCTTCGCCGGTTCCTCTGACGATCAAAAGGTATCAGCCCACCCCGATCGCGCGCAGCGAATTGCCGAAACTGGATTACATATTGCTGACGCACAATCACTATGATCATCTGGAACGAAAAACCGTCCGATCAATCCGAAACGGGCATTTTATCGTCCCTTACGGTTTAAAGACCGCTTTGACCCGCTGGGGAATCGCGGCCGACAGAATTACGGAAATCGGCTGGCGAGAAACGTTTGAACAGGACGGTTTGAAAATCACCGCGGTCGAAGGAATCCATTTTTCGGGCAGAAGCCTGTCCGACGCCAATCAAACCCTGTGGAATTCCTATATCATTGAAACGCCGGATCAGAAAATATTCTGGGGCGGCGATTCCGGCTACGGACGGCATTACGCCGAAATCGGGCGGCAGTTCGGCCCGTTCGACTGGGCCGCGTTGGAAATCGACGCCTGGAACGGCGGGTGGCCGGGTATACATATGTTCCCTGACCAGACCGTTCAGGCCGCCGTTGATTTAAAGGCAAAACGATTGCTGCCGATTCATTGGGGCGTTTACGATCTGGCCTGGCACGACTGGCAAAAATCAATCAACCGGGTCGTTGATCAAATCTGGGATAAGCCCATAGAGCTGATGACGCCGAAAATGGGCGAAAAGCTGATTCCGGGCAAAACGAAAACGGCTTTCTGGTGGCGGGAAACAGACTAAACGTCTTTGATTCCCACAACCTGAAAACCGGCGTCGGCGACAGCGTCCGACAAGGCTTTGTCCGAAACGTCCTTATTCGTCCGGACGTCGGCTTTTTTGGCCGTCAGATCAACGGCGGCGCTTTCAACGCCGTCGACGGCCTGCAAAGCTTTTTTGACAAAGTTTGCGCAATGTTCGCATTTCATGCCTTCGATCATAATACTTTTATTCATAGACGTACTCCTTTTTAAAACAAGCGGTTTATCCGAAAACCGGCGCAGACGCAGCGCGTTTGTCACGACGCTGACGGAACTGAAGCTCATAGCGGCGGCGGCGATAACGGGACTGAGCATGACGCCGAAAGCCGGCCATAACACGCCGGCGGCGACGGGAATACCGACACTGTTATAAAAAAACGCCCAGAAAAGATTTTCTTTGATATTCCGCAACACCGCGCGCCCCAGCCGCAAAGCGAATACGGCAGAAGCCAAATCGTTCTTCATTAAAACAACCCCGGCGGATTCTATGGCGATATCCGTTCCCGTTCCGACGGCCATGCCGATATCCGCGCGCGCCAAAGCCGGCGCATCGTTAATGCCATCGCCGATCATGGCGACTTTTTTGCCCTGCTGTTGCAAACGGCGGATCTCCGTTTCTTTGTCCTGCGGCAGCATATCGCTGACAACACGGTCGATCCCTGTTTCACGGCGCACCGCTTCGGCCGTTTTCGCATTGTCGCCCGTCAGCAAAACGACCTCTATGCCCATTGATTTCAAAGCCGCGACCGCAGCGGCGCCGTCCGGTTTGACAGGATCGGCCACGCCGATCACGCCCGTCAGTTTCGCCCCCGCCGCGCAATACAAAGGCGTCCGCGCCTTTTCGGCCCATTCCCGTCCCGTTTGTTCCAGCGTATTGTCAATCCCGGCGTCACGCAGCATTTTCGCATTTCCGACCAGACAGGAAACGCCGTTGATTTTTCCCGAAATCCCCTGCCCCGGAATTTGGGTAAAGTCCTCAACCCGATCCGGAACAATTCCGTCCTGCACGGCCCGTTCGACAATCGCCGCGCCCAAAGCGTGTTCGGACAGATTTTCCAGCGAAGCGGCCATTTTTAAAACTTCGGCCTGTGAAACGCCGTCAATAACGGCAATGCCGGCGACATGCGGTTTTCCTTCCGTGACCGTTCCCGTTTTATCCAAAGCGACCGCGTCAATACGTCCGGCCGTTTCCAACGCCGCCGCGGATTTAAACAAAACGCCCCGCGCCGCCCCGCGCCCCGTTCCGACCATAATCGCCGTCGGCGTCGCCAATCCCAAAGCGCACGGACAGGAAATCACCAAAACGGATATGGCGGCAGATAAAGCGAATTCAACATCGGCCCCAAATATCAGCCACACGGCCGCAGATACGGCGGCGATCATAATAACGACAGGCACGAAAACGCCGCTGATCCGGTCGGCCAGTCTGGCGATCGGCGCTTTGGAAGACGTCGCTTCGTCCACCAGACGGATAATCTGCGCCAAAGTCGTTTCCTGCCCGACTTTGTCGGCGCGCATCAGGAAATGCCCCGCCGTATTGACGCCGGCCGTCATAACCGTGTCGCCCGCTTTTTTTTCAACGGGCAGACTTTCACCGCTCAGAGCGGATTCGTCCAAAACGCCGCGCCCTTCGACAATAACGCCGTCCGCGGGGATTCGTTCGCCCGCTTTGACGACAATAATGTCCCCGACGGCCAGCTGATCAATATTGACAACCGTTTCGGCGCCGCCGCGCATAACCGTCGCCGTCTGCGGCGCCAAAGACATCAGCCCGGCGATCGTTCCGGCCGTTTTGCCCTTTGCGCGGGTTTCAAAAAAACGCCCCAAAGTGATCAGAGTCAGAATCATGACCGCCGATTCAAAATAAAGGTTCGACGCGAAACGATGCGCGCCGGCCGGATCGCCCGCCCCCAGCAGGAACAGAATTTTATAAAGCCCGAACACGCTGAAAACCACCGCCGCGCCGGATCCCAGCGCGATCAGGGAATCCATGTTCGGCGCGCCGTGAAACAGCGTTTTGAATCCCATTTTAAAATAATTGAAATTGATAAAGATAACCGGAACGGTCAACAATAACTGCGTTACGGCGAACACGGCGGCATTTGCGGACATGTCAAACCCCGCCGGCAAAGGCAGGCCGAACATCGCGCCCATGGAAAAATACATCAGCGCCAGCGTCAGCATGACAGAAGCGATCAGACGGGTTTTTAAATCCCGTTCCTTTTCCGCAAAAACGTCTTCGGGCGTTTTTTGTTCAGCCGTCTGCCCCGCTTCTGCGGCGCCGTATCCGGCCTTTTCAACTCCGTCAATAATTTCCCGCGCCGACAAGACGTCCGGGTCATAGCTGACCATCATATTGTTTTTCAACAGATTGACGGAAACGTCCGCCACGCCGTTCAACGCCGCGACAGCTTTGTGCACGCGGGCGGAACAGGCCGAACAGCTCATACCCGTAATATTGAAAATTTCCTTGTTCATGCCGCCTCCGTTTAAATCAGACAGACTTTGTATTTTTATAGTTTTAGCGTATAATTTCTTTTATGCAAGAACGCACTTTTCAGATATATACTATCTAAAAGGATACTATGATGACACAAAAGACAGACGCCGGCCGCCGGTGTGAAATTCACTGCCCCGTCGAAGCGACGATCAATTTAATCGGCGGCAAATACAAATCGCTGATTTTGTGGAAACTGATGTCCGGGACGCTGCGTTTTTCCGCCCTGCGCCGGGAAATTCCGAACGCGACGGCAAAAATGCTGACGCAGCAGCTGCGGGAACTGGAATCGGACGGATTGGTTAAACGGCATGTTTTTCCCGTTGTCCCGCCAAAGGTTGAATATTCTCTGACGGCTTTCGGCAAAAGCATCAAACCGGTTTTGGAATCCATGTACGATTGGGGCGGCGGTTATTTGCGGCGGCGGGGAATAAAGGCGAATTGCACGATGAAACCTTTGGATTAACCCGAATTGATTTTTACCGCCCCCCGGGCGGACGCCGGCGCAATAAGGCTTTCGCGCGAAAACGCCGGGCCGTCTTTGTATTCGTACGGTTTGTAACGTCCGCCCGCCTTGTTTCAACAGACTTTAGAGATATATCTTAAAATTGATATGACCTGACATATCGGCTAAACGGCCTGTAATTTATTGCCCTGCCATAAACTTTCTGATAACGTAAAAGGGCTTTTACAAAAAGAGTAAAAGTAAGGGCATACAAACCTTAACGATGATAGTCGCTTTGCGTATGGCGACTGAAAAATTATGCGCTGATCTCTGCCTCGGGCGGATGTCGGCGCTATAAGGCTTTTGCACGAAATCGCTGAGCCGTCCTTATCATCGTACGGTTTGTAACGTCCGCCCGCTTTAACACAAGCGGGCTTTCGTTATGAAAGATCAAAGGGAGACGGAACAAATGTTTTTCAAGCCGAAAAAAACAAGAATAAATTTTCTTTGCGACGCCATTATTTTACCGCAGTATTTTAACTTTGAACGCGAATTTAATGAAAAGTATCCCAGCTTTAAACACATTACGTTTGACAACTGGAGCTTGTTTACCGCGGTGTATTTCACCTATGCGATACAATATTCTTTACGCCGAATGGAACTGCCGGACTATATCCGCATCATGACGCGGACGGTCAATTATTTTGAAACGCAGTACCCGCGGTTTCGCAGCGCTTTGGCCAGCCTGATGAACGTTTACCGCCTTTCGGACGACTTTGAAACGCACCGGGGAATCTGGCTGGCGGAAAATTTCCTGCAAATTCAGCGGGAAAATCTGTCCGCCAACGATATCTGCATGGGCAAAGAAATCGCCGGCACAATCGTTAAATTAACAACCGTTATCAATATGAATGAAACCGTTCCTTTTCACTGCGCCTCAGAAAACTGAACAATTCATTATAACGTCATAAAAATTCTGTATTTTTTCACTCTGTTTCAGACCGATTACCATGCGAAACGAGTCTAAAAATAATTGGCGCGCTACAAAAAAGCTCTGGAAGCTGCGGGAGTGGGATTTATTCGGGACTGCGTCCCTCACCCCTGCGGGGCCGCCTGCACTTGCGTTCCGGCGTTGCCTGCGCTGCGCTTCGGCCGAACCTGTGACGTCCATTCACCGAACCACCGCCCTATCACTAAAAAAGCCACCTGAAAAAAAAGCTCTGGAAGCTGCGGGAGTGGGATTTATTCGGGACTGCGTCCCTCACCCCTGCGGGGCCGCCTGCACTTGCGTTCCGGCGTTGCCTGCGCTGCGCTTCGGCCGAACCTGTGACGTCCATTCACCGAACCCCCGCCCTATCACTAAAAAAGCCACCTGAAAAGGTGGCTTTTTTAGTGATGGGTGCGGGAGTGGGATTTGAACCTCACGACCTTCAGGTTATGAGCCTGACGAGCTACCGGACTGCTCCATCCCGCGATAAGATGTAGCCTGTATAACACCCGCAAAATAAAATGGCAACATTTTTTTTCTAAAAATTGTTGCCATTTTTCCTTATTCCAAAATCAACGGGAACTTCCCTTTTTCTGCTGTAACGCTAACGGCGTGATCATTCCGCCGGGATTGCCCAATCCTGACGCAAACAACTGCTGAACCTGTTGCTTGTAAGACGTTCCCTGCTCTTTCTGAATCGCTTTCTTGAGCTGTTTTAACGCTAACTGCGAATGCTTGACCGCAATATAATCGTCAATCTGTTTTTGCTCCGCGGCGTCCTTGGCTTCCAAACTTCTGCGAACACTCTGAACTGCCGCAACGCCGCCAACCGCAGCACCTATCCCCGCAAAACCAACAGCGACTCCGGTTAAACTGCCCTGTTCCGCCGCATTCACCAAAACAGCCAAACCGGGTAAAACAGCCATACTCGGACCAAAAAAAGAAAACATCTCTTCTTTCTTCGGTTCGATATTAAACTGATAATTCGCCTTAACCTTCAAAGAAGCCCCTTTCGCCTGCTTTTTCAGTTCGCTTTCCTTTTTTAATACATCTTCGTACTTAACCCCGGAAAGCAATTCTTTCGTAGACGGTTTGCCGAACTCCGTATTAAATTCCTGATCGTCCTTGAGCAAAAAAAACTGTGACGCCAAACGCGCATCACTTTTTGGCAAATTGTTTAAAGCCTTGCACGCGCTTTTTAAATAAGCGTCAATCAGCTTTTCCGACTTCGTTGAAGATTTGTCAGATGTTGAAAGTTCTAAAGACATTCTTTCCCCCTTTAAGAAAACTTTTTTATAGGATAAAAGAAACAAGTCTTCTTTTCAATTCCTATTCGTCTTCAACAACGTCATCACCGATCATCTTCTGCGACAACAGTCCCGCCTTTTCTCGGATCTGCTGTTCGATTTCTTCGGCTACGGCCGGATTTTCACGCAAGAATGTCCGCGCGTTTTCACGCCCCTGCCAACGTTCGCCCTTATACGAAATCCAAGCGCCCGCCTTTTCAATCAGGCCCGCTTTGATCCCCAAATCGATCAATTCGCCCGTTTTGGAAATCCCTTCGCCGTAAATAATGTCAAACTCTACCGTTCTGAACGGCGGAGCCACCTTGTTTTTCACAATCTTAACCGTCGTGTTGTTGCCGATCGTTTCGTCTTTATCCTTAATCTGCGCGCCGCGGCGGATTTCAATACGCACCGAAGCATAAAACTTTAACGCGTTACCCCCCGTCGTCGTTTCCGGATTGCCGAACATAACGCCGATTTTCATACGCAGCTGGTTAATAAAAATAATCAGCGTATTCGACCGCGCCACCGACGCCGTCAGTTTGCGCAAAGCCTGCGACATCAAACGCGCCTGCAGCCCGACATGAGAATCGCCCATCTCGCCTTCCAGTTCGGCCTTCGGTACCAAAGCCGCAACGGAATCGACCACCAGCACGTCAATCGCCCCGGAACGCACCAGCGTATCGGCGATTTCCAGCGCCTGTTCCCCCGTGTCCGGCTGGGAAATCAACAGATTGTCAATATCAACGCCCAGTTTTTTCGCATAAATCGGATCCAACGCATGTTCCGCGTCAATATAAGCGCACTTGCCGCCCGCCTTTTGCGCCTGCGCGACGACATGCTGCGCCAGCGTCGTTTTCCCGGAGCTTTCCGGACCGTAAACCTCGACAATCCTGCCCCGCGGCAGACCGCCGATCCCCAGCGCAATATCCAACCCCAAAGACCCCGTCGAAATCGCCGGAATCTCAACGGCGTTTTCACGTTGTCCCAGACGCATGATCGACCCTTTGCCAAACGCCCGTTCAATCTGACTTAAGGCGGCGGCCAATGCTTTTTCTTTATCCATCGTATCCTTATCCACTAAATGTAAAACGGTTTGATCCATATTTCGGTGCCTCTTTTATCCCACAAAAACACGTCAAGAGCAACACCGTAAAATGTACCACATTTGTTCTTTATTTCAAGACAAAAAGAACAAAAAGGAAACGTTTGTTTGAAATTTATCCGAACGTTCCGGCCGGAATCGGGCGGCGGGCAGGAAAAAGCGTTGTTTTAATCAGCGTTTTTGCCCAAACGAAATAATCCGCGGATTAACCAGTCCCGGTTTACGGTATGTCAAAACGGTATTGTTTTCCGCGTTATAAACTTCTCCGCCGGCGGCTGTCAAAACGGCATGC
>ULRP01046864.1_pt1 | contig 24468 bp, 20 predicted proteins | sample 1955521 | NCBI WGS metagenome assembly ULRP01 (sample SAMEA4835685, study PRJEB28245) | human gut metagenome | biome: gut microbiome; material: fecal sample | place: Denmark | collected 2008
CTTTTTACAGGGCGGCTTATCTTTATCTGAGTCCGCCCTTGTCGGTATTCTTTTTAAAATCCCTCAATATACATCTTGCATTTTTTTAAACCTTGTGATATAATCAATTCAAAATCAGAACATTTGTTCAACAGAGTGAGGTTTTTGTATGGAGCTTTATCTCAAACAACATATTTTCTCGTGGGGAGACAAATTCACCGTATATAATCCCGACGGCAGCGACCGCTACCATGTCAGGGGCGAGGTATTTTCGCTCGGCAAAAAGCTGCATATCTATGACCTGCTCGGGGGCGAGATAGCCTTCATTCAGCAGAAGCTCCTAACATTCCTGCCGAAGTACTATATCACCGTCAACGGCCGTAATATTGCCGAGGTTGTGAAGCAATTCACATTTCTGCGGCATGAATACGCCGTAAACGGCCTCGGCTGGAGAGTTGAGGGTGACTTCTGGGCGCATGAATACACCGTTATGAACGGAGCCGACGTCATCGCCTCTGTGTCGAAGCAGTGGTTCACCCTCGGCGACGCATATGAGATAAGCATTGCAAACGACGCGGACGAATTGAACGCTCTCTGCGTTGTGCTGGTCATCGATGCCTGCACGGCGGCGGCAAACAGCTCGTCAAACTGATCAAAGCGAGGTTGGAGAATGGACAAATTCAAGCTGGTTTCAAAATATAAGCCCACGGGCGATCAGCCTCAGGCAATAGAGGCGCTCACGGACGGGATAAACAGGGGCTTTTCGGAGCAGACTCTGCTCGGCGTTACCGGCTCGGGCAAGACCTTCACCATGGCGAATGTTATCGCAAACCTAAACCGCCCGACCCTTGTTTTGGCTCACAACAAAACTCTCGCCGCTCAGCTCTGCTCGGAATTCAGAGAATTCTTCCCCGAGAATGCGGTCGAGTATTTCGTATCATACTATGATTATTATCAGCCCGAGGCATATATACCGACGACAGACACCTATATCGAAAAGGACTCGGCGGTGAACGACGAGATAGATAAGCTGCGCCATTCGGCGACCTCCGCCCTCTCGGAGCGGCGGGACGTTATAATCGTGGCAAGCGTATCCTGCATATACACCCTCGGCGACCCGATAGATTACCGCAGCATGGTCATTTCGCTGCGAACGGGCATGGAAAAGAGCCGCGACGAGCTGATTGACAAGCTCGTGTCGATACAATACGAGCGCAACGACATTGATTTCAGCCGAAATAAATTCAGAGTCCGCGGCGACGTGGTGGAGATATTCCCTGTTTATTCAAACGAAAACGCCATTAGGGTCGAGTTCTTCGGCGACGAGATAGACCGTATCAGCGAGATAAACGCCCTCACCGGTCAGGTGAAAAGCGTGCTTTCGCACGCCGCGATATACCCCGCCTCCCACTATGTCATTTCGCCCGACAAGATGGAGAAATCCATATCCCTCATCTACGCCGAGATGCTTGAGAGAGTCAAGGAATTCGAGAGTGAGGGCAAGCTGCTCGAGGCTCAGCGCATAAAGCAGCGCACCGAATACGATATAGAGATGCTGCGTGAAACGGGCTTCTGCAAGGGCATTGAGAATTATTCGCGCGTTATGAGCGGCAGGGCTCCCGGCTCCGCACCGTTTACGCTTCTTGACTACTTCCCCGACGATTTCCTGCTGTTTGTGGATGAATCCCACGTCACTCTGCCGCAGGTCAGGGCTATGTACGGCGGCGACCGGGCGCGCAAGGAGAGCCTTATCAACTTCGGCTTCCGCCTGCCCTCCGCATACGACAACCGCCCGCTGACCTTTGACGAATTCTACGAGCGCACGGGGCAGAAGATATTTGTCAGCGCCACCCCCGGCGAATTTGAGCGCGAAAGGAGCTCCCGCATTGCGGAGCAGGTCATCAGGCCGACGGGGCTGCTCGACCCCGAGATATCCGTGCGCCCCGTGGAGGGTCAGATAGACGACCTTGTATCCGAGATAAACGAACGCGCTGCCAAGGGCGAAAGGGTGCTTGTCACAACGCTCACAAAGCATATGGCGGAGGATCTGACCGCCTACCTTGAGAATCTCGACATCAAGGTGCGTTATATGCACCACGATGTGGATACGATAGAGCGTATGGAGATAATCCGCGGGCTGAGGCTCGGCGAATTCGATGTGCTGGTAGGCATTAACCTGCTGCGTGAGGGACTTGATATCCCCGAAGTCTCGCTCGTTGCCATCCTCGACGCGGATAAAGAGGGCTTCCTGCGCTCCGAAACGTCGCTGATACAGACCATAGGCCGTGCGGCGAGGAACGCCGAGGGCAAGGTCATCATGTACGCCGACAGCGTCACTCCGTCAATGGAGAGAGCGATAACCGAGACCAACCGCCGCCGCGAGAAGCAGATGCAGTATAACGAGGAGCACGGCATCGTACCAAAAACGATAGTTAAGGATGTCCGCGACGTGATAGAGATATCCTCCAAGAGCGGCGACGACAAATCGCTCTCAAAGCTGAGCAAGAAGGAGCGCGAGGCGATGATAATCCGCCTGACCGCAGAGATGAAGGCTGCGGCAAAGATACTCGAATTCGAGCACGCCGCATACCTGCGTGACAAGATAGAAAAACTCAAGCGAGGTAAATAACAATGGCTTCAAAATTCCTTACGGTCAAGGGCGCAAAGGAACACAATCTTAAAAATGTGGACGTCACCATACCGAGGGACAGCCTCGTGGTATTCACGGGTCTCTCCGGCTCGGGCAAATCTTCGCTCGCCTTTGACACGATATACGCCGAGGGTCAGCGCAGATATGTTGAATCCCTCTCCTCCTATGCCCGCCAATTTCTCGGGCAGATGGAGAAGCCCAACGTGGAGCTTATCGAGGGGCTCTCCCCCGCCATATCGATCGACCAAAAAACCACTTCAAAGAACCCCCGCTCGACCGTCGGCACGGTCACGGAGATATATGATTATCTGCGTCTGCTCTATGCCCGCATAGGCATCCCCCACTGCCCCGTCTGCGGCCGTGAGATATCCCGCCAGACGGTGGACGATATAACCGCCGACGTGCTTTCGCTCAACGAGGGCACGAGAATACAGCTAATGGCACCCATTGCGAGAGGCAAAAAGGGCGAATTTGTCAAGGAGCTTGAGAGCGTCCGCAAGAGCGGCTTTGCCCGTGTTCGTATCGACTCGATAACCTACGACCTTTCCGAAGAAATTAAGCTCGAAAAGAATATTAAGCACAATATAGAAGTGATAGTCGACCGCCTTGTGATAAAGGACGGCATACGCTCACGCCTTGCGGATTCCATTGAGACGGCGGTCGGTCTGACGGACGGGCTGCTGCTGGTGGACGTCATCGGCGGCGAAGAGAAGCTCTATTCGCTCAATTACGCCTGCCCCGAGCACGGAGTCAACATCGAGGAGCTTGAGCCGCGTTCGTTCTCGTTCAACAATCCTTTCGGCGCGTGCCCCAAGTGCCTCGGCCTTGCCACATTTATGAAAGTCGACCCCGATCTGCTCGTGCCCGACGGCAACCTCTCTATCCGTCAGGGCGCAATAAAGGCGAGCGGCTGGTCGGTCTCCGACGGCGGCACGATAGCTCAGATGTATTATGAGGGCTTGGCCGCAGCTTACGGTTTCTCGCTTGAAACGCCGTTCAACAAGCTCTCAAAGCAGGCAAAGGATGTGCTTTTTTACGGCACAAAGGGCAAAAAGATAAAGCTCGAGCGCCGCAACGAATACGGCAGCGGCACTTATATGACCGATTTTGAAGGCGTTATCAACAATGTCGAGCGCCGATACAGAGAGACGACCAGCGAATACTCCCGCTCGGAGATAGAGTCGATAATGTCGATAACGAAATGCCCAGAATGCGGCGGCGCAAGACTCAAAAAAGAGTCGCTCGCCGTGACCGTCGGCGGCATAAATATAGCGGAATTCACCGAGAAATCAATAGCCGAGGAGCTGAAATTTCTTGACTCCCTTGTGCTGACCGAGCGCGAGAGCATGATAGCCGAGATGATAATCAAGGAGATAAAGAGCCGCCTTTCGTTCCTGTCGAGCGTGGGCCTCGATTACCTTGACCTTGCAAGAGCCTCTGCCACCCTCTCGGGCGGCGAAGCCCAGCGTATAAGGCTCGCGACACAGATAGGCTCGTCGCTCATGGGCGTGCTCTATATCCTTGACGAGCCGAGCATCGGCCTGCATCAGCGCGACAACGAAAAGCTGCTCTCGACCCTGCGCCATCTGCGCGACATAGGCAACACCCTGATAGTCGTTGAGCATGACGAGGACACGATGAGAGCCGCGGATTATATTGTCGATGTCGGTCCCGGTGCGGGCATCCACGGCGGCGAGATAGTCGCGGCCGGCACGGTCGACGACATAATCAACTGCGAGCGCTCTATAACGGGTCAATACCTGAGCGGCAGACGATTCATACCCGTGCCCGAGAAGCGCAGGGCAGGCAACGGCAAGGTGCTGACCGTCCACGGCGCAAAAGAAAATAATCTGAAGAATATCGACGTTGAATTCCCGCTCGGCAAATTTATCTGCGTGACGGGCGTATCGGGCAGCGGCAAATCCTCGCTCGTCAACGAAATTCTCAACAAGCACCTCGCAAACGAGCTGAACGGAGCACACAAGATAAGCGGCAGCTTCGACTCGATAACGGGACTTGAGAACCTCGACAAAGTGATAACAATCGACCAATCCCCCATCGGCAGGACTCCGCGCTCAAACCCCGCCACCTACACGGGAGTATTCAACGATATCCGCGATCTTTATGCCTCGACGACCGACGCAAAAAAGCGCGGCTACAAGGCGAACCGTTTCTCCTTCAACGTCAAGGGCGGGCGCTGCGAAGCCTGCCAGGGCGACGGCATCGTGAAGATCGAGATGCACTTCCTCGCCGATATATACGTCCCCTGCGAAGTCTGCAAGGGCGAGAGATACAACAGAGAGACCCTCGAGGTCAGATATAAGGACAAAAATATCCACGATATCCTTGAAATGACGGTCGAGGAAGCGATGAATTTCTTTGAGAATATCCCGAAGATCTACCGCAAGATCAAAACTCTCTATGATGTCGGACTCGGCTATGTTAAGCTCGGGCAGTCGGCGACCACCCTCTCGGGCGGCGAAGCTCAGCGAGTGAAGCTGGCGACGGAGCTGTCGAGGCATTCGACGGGCAAGACCGCGTATATCCTCGACGAACCGACAACGGGTCTGCACACGGCGGACGTTCACCGCCTAATAGATGTGCTGCAAAAATTCGTTGACAACGGCAACACGGTGATAGTGATAGAGCACAACCTCGACGTTATCAAGACAGCGGACCATATAATCGACCTCGGTCCCGAGGGCGGCAACGGCGGCGGCGAGATAGTCGTGACCGGCACCCCGGAGGAGGTCGCCGAATGCGAGAGATCGTATACAGGTAAGTATCTTAAAGATATCTTGAAGAGGTAATTGCTTTTGCTAAACCGCTTCGCGGCCACCTCATCAGTCACTACGTGACAGCTTCTCCTCAAGGAGAAGCCGACCGACTTAAAGACGCAGTGTTATAAAATGATTCACCTTTGCTCGTTTGACACGGATATCCGCTTCGCGGCCACCTCATCAGCCACTCCGTGACAGCTTCTCCTCAAGGAGAAGCCGACCGACTGAAAGACGCAGTGTTATAAAATGATTCACCTTTGCTCGTTTGACACGGATATCCGCTTCGCGGCCACCTCATCAGCCACTCCGTGACAGCTTCTCCTCAAGGAGAAGCCGACCGACTTAAAGACGCAGTGTTATAAAATGATTCACCTTTGCTCGTTTGACACGGATATCCGCTTCGCGGCCACCTCATCAGTCACTCCGTGACAGCTTCTCCTCAAGGAGAAGCCGACCGAACTAAAGATACGGTGTTATATATGAACGATAAATATAACAAGAAGCTGACCGGCATTTCACAAGCCTTGAGAAGGCAGATGACGCAGCAGGAGCGGCGGCTTTGGTATGAACTCTTAAAAGAATTGCCGATAACCTTTCATCGTCAAAAGGTTATCGGCAGATATATCGTCGATTTTTACTGCGCGAGTGCCAAAATCGTAATTGAGATCGACGGAACCCAGCATTTCCTTGACAAGGGCAAGCAAAGCGACGCCGAGAGAGATGAATTCTTATCCTCGCTCGGTTTAACAGTTTTGCGCTACTCAAACGACGACATAAACATAAGTTTTGAGAGCGTGTGTCAAGACATATTTAACCGCCTTATCACCTGCGGTGCGTTCCCCCCGCCTTCTCCTCGAGGAGAAGGTGTCGCCGCAGCGACGGATGAGGTGTAAAAACATCAGAACATGAAAAAAAGCCGTCGGTCAAACCGGCGGCTTATTTCTATGCTGTTATCAGTCGGCGAGGAGCTCGTCCGCGAGCTGAGCGAGCTGCGCTTCGCTCTCGGCGTTGAGGGCGGATTTGATCCTAACCGTTGTTTCAAGAATGGTGATATTCTTGCTCGACGCAAATTTATCACGCATCACCTTGGCGGCGACGGGCGCCCACGAGCCGTTCTCGATAAGGCCTATCGTCCTGTTGCGGTATCCTCTCTCGGTCAGGCCGTCGATGAAATGCTTCATAAACGGGAAAATATCCGAGTTATAAGTCGTGGTCGCAAGCACGAGCTTGCCGTAACGGAAGGCGTCCTCTATCGCCTCGGCGATATCCTCCCTTGCAAGGTCTGTGACTACCACCTTGGGGCAGCCCTTTGCCCTGAGCATATCGGGGAGCCGCTCGGCAGCTATCTTTGTATGGCCGTAAACCGAGGTATAAGCTATCATCACGCCCTCGGATTCGGGCTTATATGACGACCAGATATCGTATTTCTCTATGTAATGCCCGAGATCCTCGCTGAGCACGGGGCCGTGGAGCGGGCAGATGATATTTATATCGAGCGCTGCGGCTTTTTTGAGCACGCTCTGCACCTGAGCGCCGTATTTGCCGACGATGCCGAAATAGTAGCGACGGGCTTCGCAGTCCCACTCCTCATCAACATCGAGGGCGCCGAATTTGCCGAAGCCGTCGGCGGTGAAGAGCACCTTATCCGCCTTATCATAGGTGAACATGACCTCGGGCCAATGCACCATCGGGGCGAAAACAAAGGTCAATTCGTGCCTGCCGAGCGAAATGCTTGACCCGTCCTCGACGAGCTGCACCTTGCCGTCAAAATCGTAATCAAAGAAATTCTTCATCATCGTGAGAGTCTTTGAATTCGCAATGACCGTCGCCTCGGGGTAAGCGGTCAGGAAATTGACGATATTCGCCGAGTGATCGGGTTCCATATGCTGCACTACAAGGTAATCAGGCTTCCTGTCGCCGAGCACGGATTCGATATTACCGAGCCATTCTGCGGTGAATCGCGCGTCGACGGTATCCATGACCGCCGTTTTTTCATCGGTGATGACATATGAATTGTACGCCATACCGTTCGGCACGGTGAACTGACCCTCAAAGAGGTCTATTTCGTGATCGTTCACGCCGACATATTTTATATTGTTGGTAATAAACATTTCTTTTCCTCCGGGAATTATTTATTCTTGAAAATTAAGAGCTTACTGAAAACGTAGTTGAGAATGACGACGATGACCTGCACTATGAACTTCGCGACGAAGTCGTTCCACTTGAGGAGCGTGACCATCACAAACATGAACACAAGCTCGACCAGCAGCGAAAAGAGTCTTGCGCCGATGAAGCCGACGAATTCCTTGCCCGCAACGGCGGGCTTCCAGCTCTTTGACTCAAACACGATGAGCTTATTGGTGACAAAGGCGAAGATAACGGCGACAGTCCACGCGATAACGGTGGCGTCGAGGTAATCCGTGCCGCTGCCGAGCAGCTCGAGCGCCTTATTCCAGCCCGCGGAGCCGAGCAGTTTATTGAACACACCCTCCCAGCCTATTGAAATGAATATCTTCTTAAAGATATAAAATGTAACAAGGTTGACTGCCGTGGTCAGCACGCCGAAAATGATATAGGTTATTATCTCTCTGGTGAAAAATTTATCGACCAGCTTGCCGAGGAAGCTCTCACGCTTAAAAATCTTAAATAGCAGCTCTCGCATCTTATCTATCATACGATATTACCGTCCGTTCGTCAGTATTTGGGATAAGTATAGCATATTTTGACTCCGAACGCTACATATTATTTATTAATTTTTTCAAAACCCGCCGATTTGGGCGTAAAAAAGCAATAAACTCTTGCATTTTAAATATGATATGTTAAAATAATAGTTTAGTGAGGTAGATAAAATGGTGAATAACGGCGCCCCCGCAAAAAGAATACACTTTCTTGACGAGCTGCGAGGGCTTGCCGTATTCTGCATGGTGTTTTATCACGCATTCTTCATTATCGGCTCGATGTTCGGCATCGGATGGGCGTATAAGCTCTTTGATTTCTTTGAGCCTGTCCAGCCGCTGTTTGCGGGGATATTTATCGCCCTTTGCGGCATCTCATGCAGCCTGTCGAGGAATAATCTCAAGCGAGGGCTGCGGCTGCTTGCCGTGGCTGCGGGCTTCACGCTCGTGACGGCGCTTATACTGCCGCTGATGGGTATTGAGGGGTGCGAGATCTACTTCGGCATCCTGCATTTCCTCTCGATAGCTATTATCCTGTGTGCGCTGCTCTCAAAGCCGCTCGGGAGGCTCAGCCCCGCAGCGGGAATGCTTATCTGCGCCGTGCTTTATCCCTTCACAAGCGGGATCGAGGACGGAGTGCTCGGCTACGGCGAGCTGATATCGCTGCGGCTGCCCTCGGCGCTCTACACCACAAATATCCTGATGCCGTTCGGCATATATTCGCCGTCGTTTTACTCGGGCGATTATTTCCCGATATTCCCGAATATATTTATCTTCCTTTTCGGATTTTTCATCGGCAGGAACTGCGTGATGAATTCCTTCCCCGAGAGCCTGTATAAGCAAAGGAGCCGTTTCCTCGGCTTCCTCGGCAGGCGGGCGCTCATTATCTACATTGTCCATATGCCGCTGATATATCTTGCGGCTTATATTATAATCAAAATGATTGGAGTTATGGTATCATGAGTGAAGCATGCAGCGGCAACTGCTCATCATGCTCGAGCAACTGCTCGTCGAGAGAGGCTCAGGATCTGAGGATCCCCTGCGGCCCGTTCAGCAATGTCGGCAAAGTAATCAGCGTTGTCAGCGGCAAGGGCGGCGTCGGCAAATCGCTCGTCACCTCTTTGCTCGCAAGCGCAATGCAGGCCAGAGGCAAGGCCTGCGCCGTGCTCGACGCGGATATAACAGGCCCGTCAATACCGAAATCCTTCGGCATCAAGGGCAGAGCCAAGGCGGACGAAACCGGTCTGCTCCCCGAAGAGAGCAAGACGGGCATCAAAATAATGTCGGTCAACCTGCTGCTTGAGAGCGAGGATTCGCCGGTGGTTTGGAGAGGTCCCGTCATATCGGGCGTTATCCAGCAATTCTGGAAGGACGTGGCATGGGGCGACGTCGACTATATGTTTGTCGATATGCCTCCGGGGACGGGCGACGTGCCCCTGACGGTGTTCCAAAACCTGCCCGTTGACGGCATAATCATCGTCACCACCCCGCAGGAGCTTGTCACGATGATAGTCAAAAAGGCTTACAATATGGCGAAGCTGATGAATATACCCGTGCTCGGCATAGTCGAGAATATGAGCTACGCCGTTTGCCCCGACTGCGGCAAGGAATTCAGCATATTCGGCGAAAGCCATATTGATGAAGTGGCCGAGGAGCTCGGCGTGCCCGTGCTCGCAAGGCTGCCCATCGACCCTCGCAACGCATCGCTCGTCGACAAGGGCGCGGTCGAGCTGGCGGACGACAAATATATCGCAGACGCGGTCGAAGCGCTGCTTAAATAATCGCCGAGACATAAAAGATCAGGAGTGATATGAAATGTTAGACATAAGATTTTTAAGAGAGAACCCCGACGTTGTCAAGGAAAACATCAAAAAGAAGTTCCAGGACAAGAAGCTGCCCCTCGTTGACGAGGTAATCGAGCTTGACGCCGCTTCAAGAGCGGTCAAGCAGGAGGCGGACTCCCTCAGAGCAAACAGAAACAAGGTCTCCAAGGAGATAGGCGCTCTGATGGCTCAGGGCAAGAAGGACGAGGCCATGGCAGCCAAATCCAAGGTAACGGAATTCTCCGAGAGACTTGCCGAGTGCGAGCGTCTCGAAGCCGAATACTCCGAGAAGATAACCAAGATAATGATGGTCATACCGAATATCATCGACCCCTCCGTGCCCATCGGCAAGGACGACAGCGAAAACGTCGAGGTCACAAAGTACGGCGAGCCTGTAGTGCCCGACTTCGATATTCCCTACCACACCGACATCATGGAGCGCTTCAACGGCATCGACCTTGACGCCGCAAGAAACGTCGCGGGCAACGGCTTCTATTACCTTTGCGGCGATATCGCAAGGCTTCACTCCGCCGTTATCTCCTACGCAAGGGATTTCATGATAGACAGAGGCTTCACCTACTGCGTGCCGCCCTTCATGATCCGCAGCAACGTCGTCACAGGCGTTATGAGCTTTGCGGAGATGGACGCAATGATGTATAAGATCGAGGGAGAGGACCTCTATCTCATCGGCACGAGCGAGCACTCAATGATAGGCAAATATATCGACACCATCATCGAGGAGGATACCCTCCCCCACACTCTCACCAGCTACTCCCCCTGCTTCCGCAAGGAAAAGGGCGCCCACGGCATCGAGGAGAGAGGCGTTTACAGAATTCATCAGTTTGAGAAGCAGGAGATGATAGTAGTCTGCAAGCCCGAGGACAGCATGATGTGGTTTGACAAGCTCTGGCAGAACACCGTCGATCTCTTCCGCTCGCTCGATATCCCCGTAAGGACTCTCGAATGCTGCTCCGGCGACCTCGCAGACCTCAAGGTCAAGTCCTTTGACGTTGAAGCATGGTCACCCAGGCAGAAGAAATACTTTGAGGTCGGCTCCTGCTCCAACCTCGGCGACGCTCAGGCCCGCAGGCTGAAGATCAGAGTGAACGGCAAAAACGGCAAATACTTTGCCCACACGCTCAACAACACCGTCGTCGCGCCCCCGAGAATGCTTATCGCCTTCCTCGAGAATAACCTGAACGCCGACGGCAGCGTCAACGTCCCCGTCGCCCTCAGGCCTTACATGGGCGGCAAAGAGAAGCTCATCCCCGTTAAATAATCGCAATAAATATTTACAGCCGCTGCTCTTTCGGGCAGCGGCTTATCATTTTTGAAACAATTGTGAACATTTTTGATTTTTAGTTGACTTTTTGACTGATTTCAAATAAAATACTTGAAGCATAAATAAATTTTGGAGGTGCTTTTTTGGCGAAGGCGGAATACAGAAGCTCCATACGCTCAAAAAATCTCATTAAGAAAGCGCTAGCAAAGCTGCTTCATGAAAAGGATCTTAGCAAGATAACCGTCTCGGACATCATCCGCGAGGCAGATATAAGCCGAGGTACATTTTACGCTCACTTTCCCGATGTTGCGGGTGTCGTCGAGCAGATTGAAAAGGAGGAGCTTGAGAAGGTCATGGCGCTCTTTGACGGGTACGACCTTGAGCCGAATGCCGCCGAGATAGACAAGCTCCTGCAGCTCGCCTGCGAATACATGAGCAGGGACATGGAGTATTACAGAATGCTCACCCAGTCCAACCTGCTCAACAACTTCGTGGTGCGTCTTATCAATATCTACTACGATAAGCTCTTTGACTCGCTTCATGAGAAATACCCCGAATATGACAGGAATGAGATCGACCTCTATCTGCTCTATATCTCCAGCGGTACAAAAACCGTTCTGATGGGCTGGCTCAACGGAGATATTAAAGGCGCACCGTCGGATATATCGGCGAAGCTCAGCAGGCTCATCAATTGCAGCCGCAGTTTTCTTTAATAATGCAAAAAATCACCCGACCGTATTCAGTCGGGTGATTTGCTTTTTCGCTTAGAATCTGCTGCCGAAGATCTTGCAGCCTATCTTCTCGATGAGGAAGAGCATGATGGTGAAGGCCCTTGTGCGATATATGCTGAGGAAGAGCTCGCCCGCAAAGGTATCAAAAAACCAGTATCTTGTCGGGATATCCTTGTCAACTCTGTTCTCATATTTCAGCTCGAACGGCTGTGAATAGGTCACGCCGCCCTCGCCCTGGAGCTTGAAGCGGACATAGCAGCCGAGCTTGCTCTCGAAATCGTTGAGGTCGATCTTGAGATCGTTGGAGATGACCTTGCCGTCGGCGACCCACTCAATGAGGCTGCAATCCCTTGACTCGTCAAGCACAAGCTCAATGGTGTTCGCCTGCTGGTCGACGATTATGTTCTTGACAAGGGGCACATTGCCGTTGCCCTCGAAATCGTCAACGCCAGCCTGGATGTGCTTCTCATAGCGGCTGCAAGCGAAGAAGGTGCCGTTGATCATACCGGTTTTGACGGCCTCCTCGGTATTCTCGGGAAGAACGAAATACTCAAAGCTCCTGCCGACTTCGTTTCTGTATTCGCTGTCGTCATCGGCAAATGCCCATATATTTCTGCCGGTGGGTATAACCACCTGAAGCAGCTCATCCCAAAGAACTCTGTCCGCACGGGTAACATTATCGGTATTATTCTTTATCTCCATACCGAGACAGGTGTGGTAATCCTTGAAGATATTTGCAAAGTAGGTGATGAAAACATCCCAGTGAGAGCGCTCGGGGTATCTGTTGGAGTTGACCCAGTCGCCCACATGGTTGAGCACGGAATAACCGCCCATCTCCTCGACCTTGGCGGGAGCGGTCCTATAGTCGTTCTCAATGCCCCATTCACCCTGGCCGTACTCAGTGAAGTAGCCGTTAACGTGAGTCTTTGAGAAAACAGCCATGTTGATCTCGATGCCGCCGGTGATATCGGTCATTCCCCTGCCGCCTCTGTCGGAGCCGGTGGTGATGCGCTGATAATCCTCGTCGCTCATGGGATCGGCTTTTCTGAAGTAATTAAAAACGCCGTTGGTCTTGCGGGGCAGATTCCAGCCGTGGCTGACAACGCCGTGGTCGGTCAGCGCAAGGATATCATAGCCTGCGTCATAATAGAGACCGACCATGTCGGTGATGGTCTCGTCGCCGTCGGAAGCAACCGAATGGGTGTGCAGATTTGCTTTATAATACTGCCAGCTGTCCCAATCGACAGTCTCGTAGGGGTTCACGATGGTATAGTCGGTATTGCCCGCCGCCGATGCGGTAAGCACGGGGCACATGACCGCAGCAGCGATCACGACGGACATAACGACCGCCAAGAGTTTCTTCATAGAGTTAAACCTCCGTATTTTTCTACTGCGTCACAAGCCCAGTCGCAGCGACATGGGTAAATTATATATCCAAACGCAAAAAAAGTCAACCGATTTGTTAACTGATTTAGTATGAGGTGCACAAATACTATTGATTTTTGGGCGGATCTGTAGTAAGATATGGTTGCACAAAAAACGCAAAGGAAAGGAAATCAAAAATGCAAAAAATATTCTCAATTATCCTTGCGCTCATCCAGTCGATCCTGCTGCTCTTCGGCGCAAACGGCGGCAATGAGAGCGCATGGCAGCTCGACGGCGTGCCCGCCTATGACGGCGGCATAGTCTGCAAGACCGTATATAACGCAGGCTCAGGTCTCAAATGGGACTATGACGGCCCCACCGAGACCGACAGCAAAATGCAGCTCGTAACCGCGACCGACCTCGGCGAATACGAAGCATACTGCTCAAAGCTCGAGGAGAACGGCTTTGTCAAGACCTATTCAAACGTATTCGGCGGCGTTAATTGCAACGCATTCCGTAAGGACGGCAAGCTCTATTACACCTATCTGAGCGAAAATCTCGGCGAGGTCAGGATCATCGAGGATAACGGCACCAATTCCTTTGAGGACTTCGGTTACACCTATTCCGCGGGCTCAGCCGCAACGGTCTATCAGTTTGACCACATTTATTCGGGTCTTGTCTCTGACAGAGAGCTTTACTCGACCAACGGCATGATGTATATCATCCGCCTTGCCGACAACAGCCTTATCGTCATCGACGGCGGCTCAATCAGGCAGTCCTCCGACAAGAACATCGACGAATGCATCAAATTCATGCACAAGATAACCGGCACCGAGCCGGGCGAGACGATAAAGATCGCCCTCTGGTACGGCACTCACGGTCACAGCGACCATATCACCTTCTTCTATAAGCTCCTCGGCTATTATCACAAGGAGATAGACCTTGAGAGAGCAATGTTCAATTACCCCTCGTTCTCGCTCATCGAGCACGACAAGAGAGCGGATATGTTCCGTGAACGCCTTGTGAAGTATTACCCGAACGTCAAGTATCTCGCGCCGCACACCGGCATGAGCTTCAGCATTGCGAATGTTGACTTTGACGTTATTTACACTCATGAGGACGCTGTTTCCGCTTTCACGGGCAAAACTCCCGTAACCAACGCCAACGACGGCTCGACCGTATGCCGCCTGACGGTGGCGGGCAAACGCCTGCTCATCCTCGGCGACCTGAATATCCTCGGCGAGCGCAAGATAGTCAACATGCACGGCAAGGATATCTTCAAGACCGATATCTTACAGGCTCCGCACCACCTCTACAACGCCGACACCGTTATCTACGGCAGCTCAAAGGCGGAATGGGTGCTCTGCCCCAACTCCGAGAACATGGCGGTCTCCGGTATGCCCGGCTACACCTCGGCAAGGCTCTTCTATAGGGACGATCAGCTTCTCTACGCCGACAATGCCCTTTACGGCATTGAGATGAGCGCCGGCGGCCTGACCGTCAGCGTCGATTACACCGAATGCGTCCCCTGCGACGGCTCCTCGATGAACGGCGAAAGATAACGGTATAAAGCAATGCCCGCACCTCGGTTTCGGTCGATATGCGGGTATTTTTATAGCTTAAATATTATATTAACTGTTGTCTATACCTTTGATCGGCCGGATCTCTTCCCGCAAATGTGCCAAAAGCAGCGCCCGATTTTTATGCAAAATGTAGAAGTGCATAGCCGCGGCATTGACAATTGCGGCGGGATATTTTATAATATTTGTCAATAAATTCATTACAAAGCGGAGGTCTTTATGGCAAAGCTGATTTCATTTTTCACCGCACTTTTAATGTTCATCCTCCCCTCGCTCAACCTGCCCGAGGCGAATGTGGACAGCAGCAAATTCAACACCGAATACACCAACGTTTTCGTTCACGGCTTCGCGGGCTGGGGCGAATATGACGCAACAAATAAGGCTCTCCCCTATTGGGGCAACACAAGCGGCGATCTGATGAAATATCTCAGCGCCAGGGGCTTTGACTGCCACGCCGCAAGCGTTTCGCCAACGGCGAGCGCATGGGACAGGGCATGTGACCTTTACGCCCAGCTCACAGGCACACGAACCGACTACGGCGAGGCTCACAGCAAGGCCTGCGGCCACTCGAGATACGGCAAGAGCTACACTCTGCGCCCGCTAATCAAGGAATGGAGCGCCGAGAATAAGATAAATCTCTTCGGTCACTCCTTCGGCGGTGCAACGGTCAGAATGCTTGCCGAGCTTATGGCTAACGGCAGCGAGGCCGAGCGCAGCGCGGGCGGCAAGGTCTCCGAGCTTTTCAAGGGCGGCAAGGCAGACTGGATATACTCGATAGTCACTCTTGCGGCGCCTCACAACGGCACCTCGAGCTATAACATCCAGGAGGATCTCAAAAACGACCCGAATGCGACCGCTGCCGAGAAGATGATAGCCGATATCTTCATGGGCATCGGCACGGCGGGCTTCAGGCAGGAATCCGACACCGCGATTTACGAGATGCAGATAGATAACGCCATGGCGCTTAACGAGAAGCTGCCCCCGATAAAGGGCATTTATTACTTCTCCTACGCCTGCGACGCAACGATACTCGCCGACGACGGCACCCGCAGCCTTGACCCCGAGCTCGGCGGCGGAATGTATAAGGTATCGGGCGCACGCCTTTGCACTTATGAGGGCGTTACCCCCTCCGGATATGTCATTGACGAGAAGTGGCAGGCAAACGATGGGCTTGTCAACACCTATTCCGCCCTCGTGCCCATAGGCGCGCCGAGCGTCGATTATAACGCCGACTCCGTCACGACCGGCATATGGAACGTGATGCCCGTTATGAGAGGCAACCATTCGACGCTCCAGGGCGGCATGACCAAGGCTCTCAACGGCCGCATCTTCTTCGTCGACCTGCTCTCGATGATAAATTCACTGTAACTATGAAAAGTTTTACAATAGCCAAAAACGACGCCGGGCAGCGGCTCGATAAATTCATCACCAAGGCGGTCCCACTGCTGCCGCAGGGGCTGATGTATAAGTATATCCGCACCAAGCGGATAAAGGTCAATTCCAAGCGCAGCGAGATATCATATAAGCTCGTCGAGGGCGACACGGTCGACATGTATATAAACGATGAATTCTTTGCGCCCGCAAAGGAGCATTTCGACTTCCTCTCGGCTTCAAAGAAGCTCGATATCATCTATGAGGATGAGAATATCCTGCTGCTCAACAAAAAGGTCGGCCTGCTCTCTCACCCGGACGACACGGAGTATAACGACACGCTCATCACAAGGGTCAAGCGCTATCTCTATGAGAAAGGCGAATACGACCCGAGGGACGAGCAGTCCTTCACCCCGTCGCTCGTCAACCGCATCGACCGCAACACCGGCGGCATAGTCATCGCCGCTAAGAACGCCGAGAGCCTGCGTATCCTCAATCAGAAGCTCAAGGACAGGGAGCTGGAGAAATATTATCTCTGCGTTATCCACGGCTCCATGAAGCAAAAGAGCGGCGTGCTCGAGGGCTGGCTCACCAAGGATGAGAAGAAAAACAAGGTCACCGTCAGCGAGCGCCGCACCGAGGGCGCAAAGCAGATACGCACAAAGTACGCCGTCCTCGCCGAGAACGGCGGCCTGAGCCTCGTTGAGGTCGAGCTGCTCACGGGCAGGACTCATCAGATAAGGGCGCATTTCGCCAGCGTCGGCCATCCCCTGCTCGGCGACGGCAAATACGGCAGCAACGCCCTTAATAAACCGCTCGGATACAAAAAGCAGTTTCTCTATTCCTACAAGCTGAAATTCGCATTTACCACCGACGCAGGCATTCTCGAATACCTGAACGGCAGGACTTTTATCGCCCCCGAGGTGTGGTTCAAGAGCGAATTTCTCTCCGGGAAGCTCACAAAAATGTGAATTATTTGCAAATCAGAGATAAATTTTTATGAAAACTCTTGTAAAATCCGACGAAATAGTATAATATATAGTCATTGTGCCGATTCTGTATCGGCAGGCAAAGAAAACATACAGAAAAGGATGAAACGATAATGGCAAAAAACGAAAGCTCCAAGAGCAAGGCCGAGATCTATCGTGAGGAGAGAAAAGAACGCATAGCCAAGGCCAACAAAAAGAATGCGAAGAGCATTGAGAAGCGCAACAACGCCGCAAAGATAGCCAAAAAGGTTATCGCCGTGGTAGTCGTGGTTGCGATAGTTCTCGGCATCGGCTGGAAATTCGTTGACAGCTTCGGTCTCATCGAAAAAGCCACCACCGCCATGACGGTCGGCAGCGACAAGATCTCTACCGCAGAGTTCGCTTATTATTATAACGCTCAGTATCAGCAGATGTCCTATATGTCGAGCTACTATGCTCAGAGCGGCTACAACATCGGGTTCGACTCCTCAAAGTCGCCCGACGACCCCACCAACACCACCACTGACGCCGACGGCAACAAGATCACCTGGGCTCAGTATTTCACCGACTCTGCAGTTGAGCGTGCTCAGTTCATCGACGCCTACTACAAAGAAGCTCTCAAGGCTGATTTCAAGCTCAGCGAGGATGAGCAGAAAGAGATCGAAGAGACTGTCGAGAACTACAGGAAGCAGGCTGCCGAGAATAACTTCTCCCTCAGCGCTTACCTCAAGGCGAGCTTCGGCGAGGGCTTCAATGAGAAGACCTTCAGAAAGCAGCTTGAGATGGAGACCATAGCTCAGAACTTCTACAACGATCAGAAGAGCTCCTTCAACGCCGACGTCAAGGATTCCGACATCGAAGCGGAGTATAAGGAGAACACCAAGAAATATAACTACGCTGACGTTCGCTTCTTTGCATTCACCTACACCACCCTCTCCGCTGCCGAAGGCGAATCCGAGGATGAGCTGAAGGCAAGGCAGACCGCCGCCAACGACGAGCTTCTCGCCAAGGCAAAGGAAGTCTATGCAAAGTGCAAGGACGCCGACTCCTTCATCGCAGCCGTTAAGGCATACAAGAACGAAGGCTCCGACACCCCCAGCGACACCGACGCTACCACCCTCACCAACCACATTCTCTATTCCGCCGCTTCTTCCTCTCTGACCGAGAAGGGTGCAGACTGGCTCTTTGACGGCGCAAGAAAGGCCGGCGACATCACCCTCATCGAGGGCGAGAAGGGCGCTTACATCATCATGTGCGTTAAGCCCTCCTACGCCGGCAACAGCGTAAACGTCCGCCACTGCCTCATTAAGTTCAACGCAGCCGACGAGGATAACGTCACCGACGAAGAGAAGAAGGCGGCATACGACAAGGCCAAGAAGCTTTATGACTCATGGCTCGGCGGCGATAAGACCGAGGACAGCTTCAAGACCCTCGTCACCGCTAACTCCGAGGATACTGGCTCTGTTGAGAACGGCGGCCTCTATGAGAATATCAGAATAACCGACAACTACGTTTCCGAGTTCCTTGACTGGAGCTTCGCAGACGGCAGAAAGGCCGGCGACAGCGGCATAATCGAGACCACCTACGGCTATCACATCATGTACTTCGTCAGCGACAACACCGACGATCTTGACTGGAAAAACACCATCCGCACCGACATGGGCAAGACCGCATTTGACAAGTATAATGAAAATCTGCTTGCCGACGACGGCAGCTACAAGGTAGTTGAGAACGAGACATGGACTTCATATGTCAGCAAGGATTTCTGCAAGAAGTTCAAGAAAAATCTCGCCTACTCATCGGCATCCAAAAAATAAGATATAAAGCCAAAGGGGCTGTGCATTGAGCACAGTCCCTTTTTTATTAAGCGACCGCAAAGCAAGTTAAAACTGCTTTGCGGTCAATGTTTTAATAAAGTATTTTTTTCAGCATATCGGTGAATTGATGCGTGTCGATATTGCGCAGCAAGTGCGCATCCGTGCCGATGTTGAAGGTGACGCCCACTTCCTTGCCGATTTGGAAATAGCGGTGGTGGAACTCGGGGTCGCCAGCAACGGCGCCGACGTTAAGCTCCCACGCGGTGCCGAGGGAATTCGCCTTTGTAAGGATATCGCCGATATCGTTATCGGTAAATGCCCTTGTGACCTCATGCGGGTCGTCGAAGGCGTGGATATACCCCGCCATGAACGGATGAGCAAAGCAATCCGCCTTACGCATATCGAGCACGGAATTCATTATCGCAAGCATGAATTCGGCGTAGGCTCTCGGGGTCTTGACCTCGGGGTGCTTCCAATAATCCTGATGGAAGTGGTTTGTCGTATAGAGCCGATAATCGAGCGCCTCATCGCAGGCAATGTCGTTGGTGAACTCCCCTACCCCGTAAGCGGAAAGCTCGGAGCCGACAAGCACCTTCACATTGTGCCCGACCTTCTCAAGCTCGCCGAGTATTTCGAGCCGCTGAGCTGCAACGGCATTTTTCTTATTCGGATAGTCGTGATCTGTCAGCGCGATTATCTCAAGCCCCGCCGCATCGGCTGCCTTAACGATATCGGCAACGATCATCTCGGGGTTGGCGCAGCGGGAGAAATGCGTGTGGATATGGGTATTATATTTCGCCAGCTCGTCTATATCATAGGTTTTATCGTGAATGAACATATCAAAGCTCCAATCGGAAAAGTGTGTCGGCATTCCTGCGTGTAAGGTCGAGGATATCCTGCGCCGAAACGCCCCTCACACCCGCCAGCACCTCGGCGGTATAAGGAATGTATGAAGAATCACAGCGCTTGCCCCTGAACGGCACAGGAGTCATATAGGGTGAATCCGTCTCGATAAGCAGACGATCATCGGGCACATAGGCCGCGACCTCGAGCGGCTTGCGGGCATTTTTGAATGTCACCGCGCCGCCAAGCCCGATATACATACCGAGCTTCACGACCTCCTTTGCCATCTCGACCGAGCCGCTGAAGCAATGCACCACACCCTTGGTGGCATAGCGCCGCAGCAGCTCCAATGTGTCCTCATGCGCCTCACGGTCGTGAACGACCACGGGCAGGTCAAGCTCCTTAGCGAGAGCAAGCTGCCGCCCAAAGAACTCCTTTTGCAGCTCTCGGGGCGAGAAATCATAGTGATAATCGAGCCCTATCTCGCCTATCGCAACGCATTTATCATTGCGGCAGAGCAGCTTCAACTCGTCGAGCCAATCCCCCGCCGCCTCCTGCGCCTCATGCGGGTGAACTCCGCAGGCAGCGTAGATGAACGGGTATTTTTGCGCCAGCTCAAGGCTCGTGTGTGATGTGGCGATATCGCTCGCGCAGTTTATAACGCCGCATATCCCCTTATCGGGCAGCGAAGCGACAAGGCTGTCTCTGTCCTCGTCAAAGGCTTCGCTGTCGTAGTGGGCGTGGCTGTCAAAGATGTTATTCATTTTATCTGACCTTGCTTCCGGCGGGAATACCGTCGACAAAGATGACCTTGACCTCGTCCTCGCCCGCGTCGGCTGCAAGGATCATGCCGCAGCTCTCAACGCCGCAAAGCACGGCAGGCTTGAGATTTGAGACAAGGATAACGCTCTTGCCGATGATGTCCTCGGGCTTATACCATTTGGCGATGCCCGACGCAACCGTCCTCGGTGAGCCTGTGCCGTCGTCAAGGGTGAGCTGAAGCAGCTTCTTTGCCTTCTTGACGGGCACGCATTCGACTACCTTTGCCACACGCAGGTCGACCTTGGCAAAATCGTCGATGCCAATCTTGGCTACGCCCTCGATCTCCGCCTTGAGAGGATTGACAGGCTCGGCATGGGTCGCCTCAAGCTCCGCAAGCTCCTTCTCGAGGTCGATCCTCGGGAATATAATGTCGCCCTTGCAGACGGTGTAGGTCGCATTCTTGCCGAATTCCTTGCATTCCTCCCACTCAAAGCCGCCCTCAAGACCGAGCTGGCGTCTTATCTCGGTACAGGTATCGGGCATAAAGGGAGCGATGAGAACGGAGATTATTCTGATGCTCTCGCAAAGATTATACATGACCTCGGCGAGCCTTGCCCTCTTACTCTCGTCCTTGGCGAGCGCCCATGGAGCAGTCTCGTCGATATACTTATTCGTCCTCGATACGAACTTCCATATCTCGGTGAGACCGATGGAGAAATTCAGCTTGTCAAGCGCATCGTCGGCAGCCTCGGCGGTCTTAGCGGCAAGCACCTTGAGGTCGTCGTCAAATTCGCCGCTCTCTCTCTCCGCGGGAATGGTGCCGCCGAAATACTTGATTACCATTGCAACAGTCCTCGAAACAAGGTTGCCGAGGTCGTTTGCAAGGTCGGAATTAATGCGGTTGATAAGATTCTCGTTGGAGAATGTGCCGTCAGAGCCGAAGGCTATCTCACGCAGCAGGTAGTATCTGAGCGCGTCAACGCCGTATCTCTCGGCGAGCACTACAGGGTCAACGACGTTGCCCTTGGATTTGCTCATCTTGCCGCCCTCAAGCAGCACCCAGCCGTGACCGTAGACCTTCTGCGGCAGCGGCTCGTCTATCGACATAAGGAAGGCGGGCCAATAAATGGTGTGGAATCTGATGATATCCTTGCCGATAAGGTGGACGTTCGCCGGCCAAAACTTCTTATAAAGAGAATCATCATCAGAGCCGTAACCGAGTGCGGTGATATAGTTGGTGAGGGCGTCGAGCCAGACATAGATGACGTGATTCTCGTCAACGGGCACAGGGATGCCCCACTTGAATGACGAACGGGAAACGCAGAGATCCTGGAGGCCGGGTTTGATGAAGTTATTTATCATCTCATTCTGCCTGCTCTGAGGCTCGATGAAGCCGGGGTGCTCCTCATAATACTTTATCAGCTTGTCGCCGTAAGCGGAGAGCTTGAAGAAATAAGCCTCCTCCGTTGCTTTGCCGACGGGTCTGCCGCAGTCGGGGCATTTGCCGTCAACGGCCTGGGTCTCGGTCCAGAAGGACTCGCAGGGCTTGCAATAAAGCCCCTCGTAGTAGCCCTTATAGATATCGCCCTTGTCGTACATTTTTTTGAATATCTTCTGCACGGCTTTCTCGTGATACTCGTCGGTCGTTCTGATGAATTTGTCATAGGATATGTTCATCAGCTTCCAGAGATCCTTGATGCCCGCGACGATATTATCGACGTATTCCTTGGGGGTAACGCCCGCCGCCTTGGCTTTATCCTCGATCTTCTGCCCGTGCTCATCCGTGCCGGTCAGGAAGAATGTGTCGTAGCCCTTGAGGCGTCTGTAGCGAGCCTCGGCATCCGCCGCAACGGTCGAGTAGGTGTGGCCGATATGCAGCTTATCCGAGGGATAATATATCGGCGTAGTGATGTAAAAAGTCTTTTTATCCATATTTGCCTCCAAATATTATTAACACATAAATTCGCGTAAAAATAAGGCTGTCACAACGAATGCAACAGCCTCTTTGATCCGATAAAAACGCATGGGTAACAGACCCGAGGCTATCTTGGGGTTTCCATAGCTGCGGGCATGATGGCGGCGGAATACTGTTTATCAGTGAAATAACCGCTCATGATTACCTCCGTTTGCATTTTTTGCTATTGTAGCACACGCACCGCAATAAGTCAAGGATATTATGCTTATTTGAGTAATGCGGCGGCCGCCTCGTCAAGGAAGATAACGGCGTCGGGGTGCCGCTGGAGAATGGAAGCCGGGCAATGCGGAGTGACGGGACCCTCGACCATGTCTCTGACCGCCTCGGCCTTCTTATCGCCGGTAGCGATGAGGATTATCTTCTTTGAACGCATTATTGAGCCGATGCCCATGGTCATGGCGTAGTGCGGCATCGGGATATCGTCAAAATAGATGGAGTTAGCGTCTATCGTGCTCTGGGTCAAAGCGACCTTAAAGCTCTCGCCCGTGAATTCATCCGACGGCTCGTTGAACGCGATGTGACCGTTCCTGCCGATGCCGAGGAGCTGAATATCAATGCCGCCCTTGGCAGCGATCGCAGCGGTGTAGCGCTTGCTTTCGGTCTCGGGGTCTGCGTTGCCGTCGAGGAAGTTGATATTCTCCTCCTTTACATCAACAAGCGAGAAAAGGTTCTCGTGCATAAAAGTGTAGTAGCTGTTTTTGTGGTTCTTCGGCAGGTCGCAGTATTCGTCAAGGTTGAAGGTGCTGACCTTTGCAAAGGACACCTTGCCCGCCTTATACTGCTCAACAAGATACTTATAGGTAGGCACGGGGGTCGCGCCCGTTGCGAAGCCGAGCACGCAGTCGGGCTTTGAATTGATAAAATCGCAATAAAGCTCGCCTACCGCCTTGCCTATTTCTTCTTCATTTTTAAAAACTCTTATATCCATCGGGAATTCTCCTTTATTATTACTTCTCTATTATGATTTCCCTGTGAGCGTCGGTTGAGTCATAGACCGCCTGCATTATTTTGGAGGTCTCGACCGCATAGTCGATATACTGCTGATTATGCTCGCCCGTCTTGATGCTCTTAATGAAACCTGCTATCTCGTTCTCATACATATCGTTGGTCTTGGTCGCCACCTTGGTCTCGGTGAGCATACCGTCCTTGACCGACCAGAGCTTGAAATCCGAGCAATACTGGAGCCTAATGCCCGCCTTATCGCCCATGAAATCGACATACATTTCGCCCACGCCGACATTCTGCGCCCATGCGCCGTTGAAGCTGATAACGGGGCCGCTCGTCCTGACTATACCGACAACGGAATCATCGACGTCATAGGTGCCGTGCTCAACGTCGCTCGTCTCCTCCGCCCACATGCTGGTGTAGACGTAGTTTTTCATATCCTTGCCGAGCTTGCAGAACGCCTCGCCCGAGACGGTCAGGGGCTTGGGATCACCGCAGCAATACATGACAAGGTCAAGGAAGTGAACGCCCCAATCAATGAGAGCGCCGCCGCCCGAATGCGCCTTGGTGGTGAAATCACCGCCGAGACCGGGGATCGACCTGTGCGCTCTGAATGAAGCATAGACATGATATACCTCGCCAAGCTCGCCGCTGTCGATAAGTTCACGGATCTTCATAACATAATTGTTGAAGCGGTTGCAAACGCCGATATTGAGAATTTTGCCGGTCTCGTGGGCAACCTTCTGCATTTCAAGCGCCTCTGAGAGCACTCTTGCGGCGGGCTTCTCGCTCAAAACATGCTTGCCGGCTTTGAGGAAGTCAATGGCTATCACCGAGTGAAGATTGTTGTGGGTGCAGACCGACACGGCGTCCAGCTCGGGGTCGTTGAGGAAGTCGTGATAATCGGTGACCGCCTTACCGC
>ULRP01072812.1_pt1 | contig 24256 bp, 19 predicted proteins | sample 1955521 | NCBI WGS metagenome assembly ULRP01 (sample SAMEA4835685, study PRJEB28245) | human gut metagenome | biome: gut microbiome; material: fecal sample | place: Denmark | collected 2008
TCGGCATAGAGTCCCTCGGGTGCTTCGGGTGTCTCGGGTGTGTCAGGTGTTTCAGGCGTTTCGGGAGTACCGCCGACCTTTTCACAAGTAGCTGTACCTGCGCCTGTGCTGTATTCGCCGGAATCATTACCTGTTGCGAAAAGATTCTCTGCGATTGCATATACCTTAGCTATCTGCTCGGATGTGAGTGCATCATCATAAATCTTCGCATCTACCATTGTCATGCCCTGCGTCTTGAAGTCACCGCCGACAAGTTCGGTTGTTATGTCGTCACCGAGGCAGAAATAGTTGTGAGTGCCGCTTACGCCGGGGATAAAATTAGCTGCAATGCTTACTTCTCCGTTCTTTTTGCCGTTGATATAAATTGTGCATTTCTTATTAGCTGTATCATATATACCGACTACATGAACAAGCTCTGTTACAGATGATACGCTACCTGCATAAGCACCGGGATTATACTTGGAGTCGCCGCCTGTTATGAAGTAAGGCTTACCTGCATTTTCGGCAATACCCCAGCCGCCGTCCTGCGTGCCGCAGACAACGCCCTGAATGCCGCCGTTCTTGCTGTTTACATAGAATGCTTCTACCGTGAAGCAACCTTCAGCCCAGTTTCTGAATTCATCAGCCGTATTCAGTTTATTGAATTTACATACAACATATTTGCCGGCAGGAACAGTCAGTGCGCCGAGCTTGTTTGTCTTACCGCCGAACTTGACATCCGTTGCGCCTACTGTAGCGCCACTGTTTGTGATATCGACATTACCCATCTTATCGGCAATCTTGCCATCGGTAAACTCGAAGTTTACATAAGGTGCGGGAAGACCTGCCGTATCAGCGTTTATCGTTACTTTATAGTCAACAGTCTTTTCCGCTTTTGCACCCCATGAGTCATATGCCGTCACAGTGATTGAGTATGTACCGCTCTTAATCGTACCTATGGAAAGTGTATATTCCTTCTTCATGTCGCTTCTCTTTGCATGGCGATAGAAGTCGGAAAGAATATTCTTATTGGAAATGATAGCGCCTGTATCTTTGTTCTTTACCGTGACTTTATAATGATGAGCAAATTCATCATCCTTAGCGGCGTCAAAAACAACTGTAGCATATGCGCCGTAATTCTTTACATTGCCGGTAGTCAGCTTTATCTCGCCGAGTTCGGGAGCCGTATTTGCATTTGTTCTTGCTTCGCGGCTGTATTTTTCAAGGTGAGTCTTCTGTGCGTTCGGATAAGAGATTTCCCATGGAGAATCAAATGTATCATCTTCGGAGAAGAACATTCTTGTGATTCTTGTATTGCCGTTCTTGTCAACCTGAACGAAGAGCCCGGAAGAAATATCATATCTGTCATTCATCTGTGTTGCAGAGTACATATCCTCATAGCCGCCCGCCTCTATAGCCATATAGCGAACGGAGCCGCAGCCGAGCGATGTGAAATTGCCCTGCATTATAGAACGGTTATCGTTTATCGGGAAATGCAGGTGACCGCTGAATGTAACAGCCTGAGAGTACTTATCGAGAACCGGAGTGAGTTCAGTTGTAGACCAGTAAGAAGGCGTTCCGTTAAGATCGCTTCCGTAGCAGGTATTGTATATCATCGGGTGTGTACATACGAATACATACTGCTCCGGATTCTCTGCAGTCAGTTTCTTGAGCATATTATCGAGCCATTCCACAGCTTCCTTTTTGTAGGGACAGCCGGCGGTAGCACTGTATGTCGTAGGTTCAAGCATGAGGAAGTGATATCCGTTTACGATGATATCGCGAACGCCTATATCAAGATTTGTATCCGCCGTGTCAATTCCTGCGCCGAAATACTTATCGCCGAATATTCTCTTGAAATCATTGAGGGTCTTGGCATCACTGCTATAGAGGGTTTCGTGGTTACCCGTGACAAGCAATGTCTTTACGCCTGCAGGAACAACGCTCTCGTAAACAGACTTGAACTCTTTGAGCTCTGTAGAGCCGCTTATGTTCGTGAAGTCGCCGACGAAGGTTATCGCGTCAAGCTTTCCGCCGTTCTTTGAAGCCTGCTTTGTGAGCTGGTTTACGGCTTTTTTGAGCTTTTCCGTTGCATCCGGAAAACTATTTTTGTCAAAGTGAACATCGGAAAGCGCACCGAACGAGAGAACAACATTGTTCTCATCGAATGTGCCGCTTACATATCTCTTTGCGGAGAGACCGTATGCGTATGTAGCGTTTGCGAAAGCGCGCATTTTGCTGCTGTTCTGCATCTGATAAACATATGCCTTTACGCTGCACTCGAGAGTGGAAACAGTCTCACCATTCAGTATGAGCTTTACGGTATAAATATCGTCAAAACCCGTGGCAACTATGCTGTCTGTCATAACGACATAGGTATCTCCGTCAGCGACGGGAGTTACTTCTTTATCGTTTATCGTAACCTTCAGATTTTCAATACTGTCTGTGACAAATCTGAACATAAGTTTATTTGTATTGTCGAAATAGAGAGCACCGCTCTTGAACTTTGTTGTTTCAAGGGTGTTCTTTGCATGATATTTGCTGTCGGACTTCAGCGCGTCAAAGGTTGTTCCCGCGAAATCGTTGTCGACAACAAGCTTGCCGGGTCTGTAGCCCACATACTTCTGCGCTTCTCTGCCGTAAACAAGCAGGTCTTTTACGAGATTTATGAGGTGAGCGTCTGTAGAGCCTTTGATAAGCTCCATGCAGTAATCCTTGACAGTCATATCCTCTGCCTTGGCATCGGCTGCACCGTCAACTACGAGCTGTGCCGAGAGGACATCACCCATGCACTGCGGATTGACGCCGGTGAAGCGGAAAAGCCACATATCGGCTACCGCACTGCCCTTGGCGTCCTTGAGCTTTGTTCCCTTTACTTCGGATTCTCTTGTATTGACTCCGGTAAAGGTAAACCTGACGCTCACGTTTTCCGTATTGCCGTCGGAATCGGGCCGCACGAGCGAATCGGAAATGCGAACCTTGTAGTTCACGGTTATATCCGTTCCGAGGGATATCGAGCAAGAGACAAAGTCGCCCTTTGCCGTACCCTCGCCCTCAGCGTAAAGCATTCCCATAGGAATGACACAAGAGGAGAGTACGAAAAGGAATGCGATAAACGTCGCAAGCATATTTCTGAAAAGCTTTTTCATAAATTTCTGCCTCCAAATATAGATGAGTATACTAATATATGTATGATATCACAAAATCAGCATAAAATCAATACCAATTTTCGATAAAAATATAAAAATTTCAAAGAAATTTCAAAAAGCACTTATATTCAGCGATTCGTCGTCCTTTCCTTTTTCAATATTGCGTATCACCACATAATAAGAATAAGAAGGATTTACCTCGATAAGTACCCTGTCTCCGACCTTTTTGCCCATCACAGCCTTTCCGAGCGGAGATTCCTTGCTGATGAAATTATTCAGCGAATCCTGACGCAGAGTTGTAACGAGGACTATCTCCATCTCCTCCTCATCCTCCTCTATATAGAGGCGTACCTTGTCGAAAAGTCCGACGGTATCCGCGCTTTTTGAGCCGGTGGAAACAATAATCGCTGTTTTTATCATCTGCTCGAGATAGTGAATTCTGCTGTTGTTTCGAGACAGATCTCTCTTTGCTGCGCGGTATTCGAAATTTTCGCTGAGGTCGCCCAGCTCGCGCGCATGGCGAAGTGCCTCCTTCAGCTTCGGCGTGAGAACCGTTTTGCGATATTCTATCTCCTCACGCATTTTTTTGATATCGACAGCTGTTAATTCGTCGTGCATAACTACCCTCTCCGTTTGTTTTATTTTATAAAAGCATCGTAAATAAGCATAGGGCGAAAGCCGATAAAACTTTCGCCGCGATAATATTATCCTGTCTTATTTTAAAATTGAGATGCTGCCGATTACGGGAAGCTCCTTTGCCTTGCCCGATGCGGCATTGCATATGCCTATCACCATATATACAAGCGAAACGAGACCGATGACAGCACTCACTATGCCTGCTACAACCGGAATAAAAGATACTATTCCGGAAACGATTCCGAGCGCGATTTCGATTATAAAGAGTACAATTCCCTGATTTGCATGAAATCTCGCAAATTTTGATTTCGGAGCGGCAATGAGACCGACAATGAAAAGAATGCCTATATACGAAAGTATGGCAAAAACCTTGTTGTTCTCAATATCATGCGCATCGTATTCCGATGTTGTTTCCTTTGTATCGTTGAATTTACCGAAGCCATCGGTTATCTTTTTGCCGAGGTCCTCGCCCTGATCCGTAACCTGAGTGGCACCGCAGACAGGGCATTTCAATGCGCTGTCCTCTATTTCAGCGCCGCATTTGTAGCATTTTTTCATTTTGTTCCCTCCTTAGATTCAAAGAATGCACGGAAAAGCTTTACCATATAGTAAACATCCTCACTGCCGCCGAATTCGCGAACGGAATGCATTGCAAGCATCGGGTTTCCTATATCGACTACACTAAGCCCGTATTCATATGATATGATAGGTCCTATAGTTCCTCCGCCACGTGCGTCACTGCGGTTATTGAACTGCTGATAAGGAATATCCGCTCTCTCGCAAAGCGTCTTGAAGAAAGCCGTTCCGCGAGGAGATGTGGCATAGCTCTGCCCCGTTGCCATCTTGAGCACAGGACCTTTATTGAGCTTCACCGGCAGATTGGGCTCTGCCTTGGAAAGATACGAAGGATGTGAAGCATGCGCCATATCCGCCGAAAAGACCGTGGATTTCGCGAATGCACGATATTTATCCTCGGAGCTGTAGCCGAGTTTTTCGCAGATTCTGTCCACAATCTGGAGAAGTGTATTGGACATAGCGCCTCTGTCGGAGCGCGAGCCTATCTCCTCGTGGTCGAAAATGAGCGCTATATCGTTCCCGCCGCTGTCCTCGGCTTCGCAGAGACCCGCTACCGTGCAGTAAGCAAGCGAAGCATCGTCAAGTCTCGGTGCCGAGATAAACTCGTCATCAAGCCCTACAAAGCAGCTCGGCACCGCCTCATAAAGCCCCAACTCATAGCTGAGAATATCATCGGCACAAACACCGATGTGCTCCGCGAGAAATCCGGTAAATCTTGACTTTCCGTCGTCGCTCTGGGCAAAGAAAGGACACATTTCCGTCTGAATATTGAATTTCGCGCCGTTGTTCACATCGTTCACCACATGTATTGCGGCGCTCGGTATCTGAACCACGGGCTTCTTTATATTGACGTTCACTGCAAGCGAACCTTCGGCGTTATCCGCCTTTACATATACCCTGCCGGCAACCGAGAGCGGTCTGTCGAGCCAGCCGTGGACTATAAGCCCGCCGTAGCCCTCAAGTATGAGGCGCTCATAGCCGAAATCGACACTTGACGGAGCCGTCTTTATGCGAAAGCCCGGGGCATCATGATGAGCCGCGCCTATGCGAAAGCCATCTTCACTCGGCTCTCCGGAAATTCGGAAAGCGGCAAGCTGTGTGCCGTTCTTTTTTAGATAGTAGAGCTTCCCTTTTTCAAGCGACCACTTTTCATCCTCGCACAGCTCCGCGGCGCCCGCCGAAACGAGCATTTTCTCCAGCTCGTCTACGGATTGATAGGGCATCGGAGCGGCATCGATATACCGTAAGAGTTTCTCGGCATATTCTCTTTTTACCATATCCATATGTATATTTTCTCCTTTTAACAAAGCCCGCTCATAACAGGATGAGAGAGCAGATTTCTTCCGGTGCGGCACCGCAGATATAAGCCGAAAGCGGTGCCTTTTCGAGTACATCAATTATATCACAGATTTTAGCTTCTGTCAAACAAAGCATTTTTTCGAGCTCTTCTATCGGTTTTGTGCCGAAGAAATCGCCCGAGAATTTCACGCGCTTTATCTTGGCACTCTTTCCGACCTCGTAGAGATATTCCGTCTCGCAGGCGACCTTTCCGAAATCAAATCGCTTTGCCTTCACCTGTGCGGCACTTTCCGTCTTTGCGCCGAAAAGCCACGCCTCGCTTGCGTACTTCTCTTCCGCAAGCTTTTCTATCTCGGACAGTGCGGCATCATCGGGAATGACGGGCTTTGCACCGTTTCCGATAAAATAATTTTCGAGATATTCCTTAAAGCCCTCCGCCGTCATATCGGCAAATTCGGTCGATATATGCTCGCATAGGTTAGTCACGCGGCTTTTCACGCTCTTTATTCCCTTGGATTGAATCTTATCGGGATCTACCTTAAGCGCATCGGCAAGATACGACATATCAGCCGAAAAAAGCAGCGTTCCATGATGCATCAGCTTGGTTTTTCCGCCGTATTCAAAGGCGCAGGCGGCTGTCCCCGAAAATTTTCTGCCGTCGGAAACCGTGAGGTCATTCCTGCCCGAGAGCGCAGCTTTTATACCCAGCCCCGAGAGTGCCTCTATGACAGGACGGCAGAAATAAGCAAAATTTATCCTGTCATCCGCCGTCGCGGGAGTAATAAAGGTGTAGTTCACATTTCCGAGGTCATGAAAAACAGCACCTCCGCCCGTCAGCCTGCGCACGGTTTTCACGCCATGAGCCAGCGTGAAATCGAAATTCACCTGCTCGCGGGCATTCTGGTTTTTTCCGATTATAACAGCGGGTTCGTTTCGCCAGAGCATGACGGCAGGCTCATCGCAGGTGCGGAGCAGATATTCCTCAAAAGCCATATTCTTATATGGCTCTGTATTTGTGTTTTTTACAAGTATCATACATCTTTTTCCTTAAAATATCAAAGCCCGAGTATGCGCGAAGCAAATGCGAAATAGAGCAAGAGTGAAAGCGCATCCACTACCGTAGTGATAAGCGGACTTGCCATGACGGCAGGGTCAAGCTTCATCTTCTTTGCGAGAAGCGGGAGCAGACAGCCTATCACCTTTGCGAGGCATACCGTAAAGAAGAGCGTGAATGCCACCGTTACCGAAACGAGCATGGTTTCGCGATCAATGAAAAGCACCTTCAAGAAGGCGACCGGCGCAAGCGTTGCCGCACAGAGGAGTGAAACACGTACCTCTTTTAAGAGCACCCGAAAAGCGTCTTTAGGCTCTATTTCGTCCATGGAAAGACCGCGGATAACACTGACCGAAGCCTGACTACCCGCGTTTCCGCCCGTATCCATGAGCATCGGTATAAATGCCGTCAGTGCGACGCATGCGGAAAGCGCGGCTTCAAATGAGCTGATTATCTTTGATGTTATCGTAGCTGTTATCATGAGCAGGAGAAGCCATGGTATTCTCTTCTTCCATATCTGAAAAACGCCCATTTTCATATAAGGCTTTTCGGAGGGAGAAATAGCCGCCATGATTTCCATGTCCTCTGCGGCTTCCTCCTGCATTACTCCGATGGCGTCGTCTACGGTGACTATGCCGACAAGGCGGTTTTCCGTATCGACGACAGGGAGCGCAAGAAGCCCGTATTTGCCTATCATCTCCGCCGCCTTTTCCTTGTCGTCATGCGTGTATACGGAGATGACATGCTGTATCATTATGTCCTCTATTTTCGTATCTATTGTGGAAAGGAGCATGCTTTTCACGGTGACTATGCCGACAAGCTTTCTGTTTTCGGTGACATAGCAGGTGTAGACCGTCTCCTTGTCAACGCCCTCACGGCGTATCTTTTCAAAAGCCTCCTCGACGGTGAAATTCCGCTTCAGGCTGACATATTCCGGCGTCATGATGCCGCCTGCGCTGTCCTCGGGATAGAGCAGGATTTCATTTATCATGCGGCGCATATCTGGAGAGGCGTTTTTCAGTATCTTCGCCACCACCGTCGCCGGCATTTCGCCGATAATATCTACAGTATCGTCAACATAAAGTTTATTTACCGTCTCGCGAAGCTCCTTATCCGAGAAAATCTCTATGAGCTTCTGCTGTTTTTCGCTGTCCAGCTCAACAAAAACCTCCGCCGCCTTTTCCTTCGGCAATATGCGGTAAACCAGCGCCGTATCGCGCATAGAGAGCCCCTCGAGAGCCTCCGCTATATCGACAGGGTTAAGCTCTTCGAGAAGTCCCGCAAGTGCGCGCATATCCCTCGCCTCGCAGAGCGAGGTAATCTTTTCGCAAATGTTTTCTTCCATTTTTTTGCCTCCTCACAAAAATATTTGCGGGCAAAACAAAAATATCGCAAATTTGCCCTGCCCTAAAGATTTAGGTGAGAAGCAGCCTTTGCGAAAAAGACATGTTTTATACGGGTGTGCCGATGAAAACAAGCGACGCACGCCCGACAAAAAGGAAAATATCTTTTTCGCATAAACTACTTCGTCCGCCTGCGGTATCCACTTATTTCCACCTCTGCTTTCTGAAATTTCATCTGCTAACAGTTTACTATTATTTTAACCTCTTGTCAATACTTTTAAGAATTTTTGATAAAATATTGATTATATATTAAATCTGTGATATATTTATAGAAAAAGAACCAAATATTTTGATTTAACGGAGGATTTGGTTATGATAAAACGAGTATTTCTTATCGTTCTCGACAGCTTCGGAATAGGAAAAGCGCCAGATGCCGCCGCCTTCGGAGATGAAGGAAGCGATACACTGCGCTCCGTCACCATGCAGGACGGCTTTGCCGCGCCCAATCTGCAAAGGCTCGGATTCTTTAATATAAAAAATGCCGCACAGGGCGGCGATTATGCCCGCGCGATAAAAGACCCCCGGGGTGCGTATGCCGCAATGTGCGAAGCCTCTGCGGGAAAGGACACAACCATCGGTCACTGGGAGATGGCAGGCATTTACAGTCCTTCCCCGCTCCCGACTTATCCTCATGGCTTCCCGAAGGAAATAATCGATGCTTTCTCCGCTGCGACAGGCAGAGGTGTTCTCTGCAATAAGCCGTATTCGGGAACAGATGTTATAAAGGACTACGGCGAGGAGCATCTGAAAACAGGCGCGCTCATCGTCTATACCTCGGCAGACAGCGTTTTTCAGATAGCGGCGCACGAGAGCATCGTCCCGCCGGAGCAGCTCTATGAATATTGCCGCATGGCAAGAAAAATCCTCTGCGGCAAGCACTGCGTCGGCAGAGTTATTGCCCGCCCGTTCACAGGCGAGTATCCCTTTGAACGCACAAACCGCAGACGTGATTTTTCGGCAGAACCGCCGAAGGAGACAATTCTCGACCTGCTTTCCGGGAACGGACTTGAAACGCTTTGCATCGGCAAAATAGGTGATATATTTGCCGGCAGAGGTGCCACAAGCGATATTCATACGACCTCGAACGAGGACGGCATGGACAAGACAATCGCGGCAGCAAAGGAGAATTTCCGCGGGCTTTGCTTTGTCAACCTCGTGGAATTCGATATGACATACGGGCACAGGCGCAATGCGCGCGGATACGCCGATGCAGTCATGGCTTTCGATCGCAGACTCGGAGAGCTCCTTCCGCTACTGCGCGAGGATGATATACTCATGATAACGGCAGATCACGGCTGCGACCCGTGCTACAGCGGCACAGACCATACGAGAGAGCGCACACCGCTCGTGATATACGGCGATAAAATAAATCCACGTGACCTCGGCGAGAGAAATACCTTTGCCGATATCTCGGCGACAATAGCAGATGCATTTGATCTGGAATATACGCTCTACGGCAAGAGTATGCTCGGAGAAATGACAAAATAAAAAGGGCAAAATTAAGGCAAAACAAATGAAAAATAAAAAACTCTACGGCAACATCGTATTGCTCATAACAGCCATCCTCTGGGGAAGTACATTTATCGCACAGGAGGTGGCGATGGACAGCATCGGTTCATTCGCCTTTCAGGCGGCGCGAAGCTTCGTCGGGTGCATATTTCTCACACCTGTCATTATGATACTCGACGCAAGAAAGAAAAAATCGCCGGATTACAAGCCGCCGACACGCGAGGACAAAAAGACATTTATGCATGCCGCGCTCATCTGCGGAATACTGCTCTGCATCGCTTCAAATCTCCAGCAGCTCGGCATAGAAAAAGGCACATCGGGCGGCAAGGCTGGCTTTATCACCGCCTTCTATATGCTACTGGTCCCGATATTCAGTCTCATTATGGGCAAGAAGATAAGCCCTCTCGTTTTCCCCTGCGTGGTGCTTGCTCTCGGCGGGCTTTATATGCTCTGCATGAAAGGAGAAAGCGGCGTTTCTCTCGGCGACCTGCTCGTGCTCGCTTGCTCGGTTTTCTTCGCCGTGCGTATCATGGCAACCTCAAGATATGCCACCCGCGTTGATAATATCAGGCTCGCCCGCGCCCAGTTTCTGATATGCGGTGTGGTCTCACTGATCCTCGCGATAATATTTGAAAGCTTCGATGCCAAGGCGCTCCTTGAAGCACTCCCCGCGATACTCTATGCGGGCATTTTCTCTAGCGGAATCGCATATACGCTCGAGATAGTCGGGCAGAAATACACCGACCCGACCGTCGCCTCTATGCTGATGAGCCTCGAATCCGTTTTCGCAGTGCTGACGGGAATGATAGTCCTGCACGATATGCCGAGCGCAAGCGAATGGATAGGCAGCGCCATGATGCTCATCTCGGTTATAATCGTCCAGCTCCCGATAGGCAAGCTGTTCAAAAAGAAAAATGGTACATAAAAACGGGTCATACCGCAGAAAATGCCGCGCTTTTGCTTCCTTCTCATAAAGATGAATTACGAGAAACAGAAGCAATCGGGCGGGAAGGACGAACAGTTTCGGCTGTTCGTCCTTTTAGTTTTGCGAAAGGCTCTGTGAATCTGAATAACTTGCTCAGATCCGTTCGAATTTCAGACCATGTTACGCCCAGATCGATGAAATCGGTTTCTGATGTGCATCCGAAAATTCCGCTGTTCTTGCGGAGATGGCTTTGTTCCGGCAATAATCGGCTCTTTCCGGTTCACTGTCCGGCATGGAGCCGATGTGCGTGAAGTAAATGTCGATACGTTGCTCGCCCTCGCTTTTCTTTCGTGACGGGCGCTCGTGAATCACGATTTTGCTGATGAATGTCCGAAGGATCTCTGGTGTCAGCTCCCGTATATCCGTATACCTGCGTGCGAGCGACACGAACCGTTCCACATTGATTGCAGTGGATTTAAGCTGTTCAATTTCGGCTTTGAGTTGTTCCAAGCGTTCGACAGTCGTTTTTTGTTCAGCGTTATAGCCATCCGACAGCATCCGGAATTGCTCATTTGTGACCTTGCCGAGTACATTGTCCTCATACAGTCGTTTGAACAGCAGGTTCAGCTCTTCGTTTCTCTTTGTCAGCTTACCTTGTTCGGATAATTTTGCATTCAGCTCCTTCCGGTTTTCGGAGGAGCTTTTTTGACTGATGAAACGAACAAATTCTGCCGTGTGCTTCCGTGCTTCCGAGGTTACTCTGCGGATTTCCTCCAGAATAATCTCGTCAAGCGCAATCTCCCGAATACTGTGCGGGGTGCATTGTTTCTCGCCCGCATGATTCCTGTACACGGCTTTTGGAAATACCTCTGTCCGTGCGGTAAAATTCAACGCCGTTTCTGTGGCAGACCGCCCATTGCGGATCAAACTCCGCTCCGGCGGGCGTGCGGAATTCATATCTGTCGGTTGCGTAGTTTCAAGCGTTATGCTCCTTTCCTGATTTTCGCACACAAGCGCTTGTGTGCGGTTTTCTTGACACAGAAAAAGCCACCCGACTTTTTACGGTCGGGTGGTGGTGAAAACACCTATTTGCGTTTTTTATTTATATCATCGTGATTTTAATTATCTATTTTCGCCATTCGGTACCCAATACCGACATGAGTCTGTATATACTGCGGCGAATCGGGGGACGGTTCGATTTTTTTGCGCAAGGTAGCCATAAAAACGCGTAGAGACGCTACATTGCTTTCCCACGCCGCACCCCATATTTTTTGCGTAATGAAAGTGTGAGTAAGCACTTTCCCGACATTCTTGGACAGCAAACACAGCAGTTTATATTCGATGGGTGTAAGATGAAGCTCTTCACCGCTAAGGTAGGCGCACCCTGCTGCATAATCTATTTTCAGATCTCCGTTTACAAAAAGCGAGTCGGATTTTCCGCAAGACTGCATAGACGAAAGCCTTCTGCCCATAACACGAAGTCTTGCAAGCAGTTCCTCTACGGAAAAAGGCTTTGTCAGATAATCGTCCGCTCCGGCATCCAAAGCGTCGATTTTGTCTTTATCTTCGGCGCGGGCGCTGATTACGATAATCGGCATTTCAGACCATGTGCGTATTTTTTTGATAACATCCACACCGTCGATATCCGGCAGTCCCAAATCAAGCAAAACAACATCCGGATTATGTGAGGATGCCTCCATAATAGCACTTTCGCCGTTTTGCGCAATCAAATATTCGTAACCGCGTGTTTTCAGTGTCGTGCTGATGAGGTTACGAACAGGTGCGTCATCTTCAACCACCAAAACCAATAAGTTACTCATGAATTTCCACCTCCCCGATGGGCAATGTAAAGGTAAATACCGCGCCGTGCGGATTGTTGTCCGTTATCGTTATTTCTCCGCCATGCGCATTTATGATAGATTTGCATAATGAAAGACCTAATCCGATGCTGCGACGACTGTCGGCAATTTTGTTTGTGCCGGTATAAAACATATCAAAAACGCGTGATTTTTGTTCGTCCGCAATGCCGTTTCCGTTATCCGATACACTTACGGAAATCATATTCCCGTCTTTTTTTGCAGTAATCGTAATTTGCGAATCGGATGGCGTATATTTGATAGCATTGTCAAGAAGATTGATTAAAACCTGCACAATAAGCCGAGCGTCCATTTTTGCAAGGAGCAACTCGTCTTGTTGCATCACGGTAATTTTTTGCATTTCGCTTTTCTTATGAATATGCTTCAATGCTTCGGCTATTACGTCGCCGACAAGTTCGGTCGTCAGATTTATATTCATTCTGCCTTCTTCAAGGCGTGTCACCGCAAGCAGATTTTCAACAAGATTGATAAGCCAAAGAGAGTCACTGTAAATATCCTCATAAATCTGCATTTTTGTCGCATCATCAAAAGCATTTCCGTTTGAAATAAGGTTACTTGCATTTCCCGAAATGGACGTGAGCGGTGTTCGCAGATCATGTGATATGGAGCGAAGCAGATTTGCGCGCAGCTGTTCGTTTTTTGCCAAAACCGCGGTGCGCTCTCTTTCTTTTGCGTTTACGATTCCGTCAACGGCAATTGCACATTCGCCGATGGCGGAAACCACAATACTTTCGTCAAAAGAATCGATCGGATTATTTCCGACAAAAATGCCGACTGCTCCGTAATTCTTTTCGTTTTTACATATCGGCAGAAAAACATAACTGCTGTCGGAATAAATTCCCGTTCCTTTTCCGGCTTTTCGGTTATTGTTTATCACCCACCGGACAATTTGCCTGTAATCCTTTGACGGACTGTCTTTTGTATCTGTAAATGAATCGCATATTTTTTCCGCGCTCTCATTAAATATAATTACATTTCGACTCAATAACTTTCTTAAATGATCGGCTGTAACCTGAAATACTTCCTGCTCATCGGATGCCTTTTGAATCAACTGATTTGCATCAAACAAAATTTTTGTTCTGTATGAGGTTTGAGTTGCCTGCCGTTCGCGTGTTTTCAGCTTTTCGGTTGTTCCGCCTATGATAAGAGAAGCCGCAAGCATGATAATAAATGTCACCGGGTAGCCGCTTCCGTAAGCCCGGAATGTAAACCTCGGCTCTGTAAATAAGAAATTGAAGACCAAAACGCTTGCAACAGATGATATAACCCAACAGATTTTGCTTTCGGTGAAAATGGCGATAAGCAGTACGCCGAGGATATATACCGTGATTATGTTAGCGTCGGTAAACCCGAGGCGGGAAAATAAACAGCCAAGTAATGACGACAGCAGCAACACGAACGTCGAAATTGCCAAACCTTTCAGGAGCTTTGCAAAATGCGGCTTTTCAAACAGCGTTTTCTTTCCTTTGGCTATAGCGGCATCACTGTCCGGAATAATGTGAATATCGACATTAGGAGCAAGCGATATCAGCTTTTCCGTCAAGGTAGGTCTTCCGAAGAAGCGCCGTTTGCCCACAACGCTTCTTCCGATCACTATTTTTGTGATGCCCGAAAGCCGCGCATACTCGGCAATCTGAAATGGCACATCATCTCCGCACGCCGTAACGATTGTCGCACCGCACTTTTCGGCGAAATGAATGTTTGCAAGCAAGCGGTTCTTGTCTTCCGCCTCCATATATTCGGAAGCGGGAGTTTTTACATATAATGCCGAAAAGGACGCGTGAAACGCCCTTGCCATGGCTGCCGCAGTCTGAATGATTTTTGTGTTGGAAGGTGCAGATGACAGACAGACCAGAATGTGATCATTGTTATTTGCAAATCTTTCTCCCATTTGACTAATCCGTGTCTCCTTCGGTTTTTATTTTTTATTATATCATATTTTTTTAATAAAATCTACTTAAAACAGCTTTTATAATTATTTAATGTCTCAGTCAACTCCCTATCTTCTTCATCCAATATAACAACTGCGATTTTTTTATGTTTTTCTTTGAAAATTTCAATCTCGGAAATCATACTTTCGTAGTTTTCCGTATCAAGAAATTCAAGCGGACTGCATTGTTCTTCTTGTTCTTTTTCAATTGCTTTCCTGTTTTCCTCCAAGAAAGCATCGAGCCTTTTCATAATGAAAAAGCCGAAAACTATAACTGCTGTTACTGCGATAATAACAGTCACATCTTTCATAAGGTCGCCTTCTTTTGAAGCGGTTAAATATCAAAACACTTTTGCAGTGCTTTGTATTGTCCGAGCACCAAAAGCGTTTCCTCTTCGGAAAGGACTGTGTCGGCGGTAACAACCGCATTGATTTTTCCGTTTTTCTTTGTGGCGATGATATTTACATTGTATTTTCTGCGAATATCTATCTCTGCAATTGATTTTCCCACCCATGCCTGCGGAACGGACACTTCAAAAATCGAACAGGAATCACCGAGTCCTATATAATCGAGAATATGGTCGGATGTATATCGGATTGCAGCCCATGTGGCAAGTTGCTTTTCAGGGTAGATAATTTCGTCCGCGCCGTTACGCAGAAGGAATTTTGCCTGTACATCCTGTTCGGCACGAGACACAACCTTTTGCGCGCCCAATTCCTTTAATAAGCAGGTTGTTTCAAGCGAACTCTGAAAATCCCCACTGATTGTTACGATACAAACATCGTAATTTTTTATACCGAGAGATTTCAGCAACGCTTCGCTTGTGCTGTCACCGATTTGTCCGTTAGTCACATATGGCATAGCATCGTTAATTCTTTCCTCATTTTCGTCTACTGCCATGATCTCATGTCCCAATTCGTGCAATTTCATTGCTATGTATTTCCCGAAACGTCCGAGACCTATCAATAAAACAGATTTTGTTTTCATATAAATATCCTCCTCAGCTCAGCCGACGGCAATTGTATCCGCCGGAAGTTTTGCTACTTGCTTTTTATTTGCTCCGAAAGCGGCATAGATCAGCGTTAATCCGCCCACCCGACCGAAGAACATGGACATAATCAGAATCATTTTAGAAGCACTTCCGAGTGTCGGAGTAATGCCGAGTGTCAGTCCTACCGTACCTACGGCGGAGGCTGTTTCGTAAAGACATGATGTGATAGGCAAATTTTCAATCGTACTGATAGCCATTCCGCCAACCAAAAACAGAGTTATGTACATCAAAAATACTGCCGAAGCTGTTTTTACGGTTTCATCATCAATCCGACGTTTCATAACTTCGGCGTTGTCTTTTTTTCGGAAAACGGAAAAAGCAGAAGAAAACAAAACCGCTATCGTTGTCGTTTTCATACCGCCTGCGGTTGACCCCGGTGAACCGCCTATCAACATAAGAATAATCATCAGGTATAATCCCGTATCACTGATTGCGGTAAGATTTATCGTGTTAAAGCCTGCCGTTCTCGGCGTTACGGATTGAAATAAAGACGCAAGTATGCGCTCTCCTACAGGTAAATCGCCACATTCAAAAATGAAGAAATAAACAGCGGGGAAAACAATCAGCGCAGCCGTAACAATCAAAACAAGTTTGCTCTGCGTGCGATATTCTCTTATTCGCCACTTGTGTTTGCAAATGTCTTCCCATACAAGGAAACCGATACCGCCGACAATGATTAACAGCATAATCGTAATATTGATAACCGGTTGTGCGGAGTAGTGAGTCAGAGAAGTAAATTCGCCGCTTTTGGTTCCCATAATATCGAATCCGGCATTGCAAAATGCAGACACGGAGTGAAAAACAGCCATCCATATACCTTCTGCGCCGTAATCCTTGCAAAACACAGGGAGCATAATCAGTGCCCCGATTATTTCAATCAAAAAGATCCCCTTGATTATAAATCCGGTCAACCGAACGATTCCGCTCACGTTCGGCGCGGAAATTGCGTTTTTCATTGTTTCGCGGCTGAACAGCCCGATTTTTTTACCGGAGGCAACAGCAAGTGAAACTGCAATTGTTACAACGCCCATACCGCCGATTTGAATTAACAACAATATAATGATTTGCCCGAATATCGTCCAGTGCGTTGCGGTATCGAACACAACAAGTCCCGTTACGCATACGGCAGACGTCGAAGTGAAAAGCGCGTCTATAAAAGAAGTCCATTCATGCGATTTTGAAGAAATCGGCAGAGTTAATATCAAAGCGCCGAGTAATATGACCCCTGCAAACCCCAGCAGTATTATTTGAAACGAAGATAGTTTTCTTTTCAGTATTTCCATTCAAAATACCTCGATTTCATTTATCGGCATTATATTATCACATTTCCCGTAAAGATGGCATTAGATTTTTTACGAATGGTGTTAAGATTTTATAAAGAACGAACCTTAATATCGATTCCCCCGTTTTTATGCGCGGTAACGCTTCTGATAGACTGCAAACAGAAAACAGCCACAGACTGTAAAAAGTCTCGGGGCTGTATAAACATCTCTGCAGTTTCCTTAGTTGTGCGGGCGTATATTTTTTGTCATCAAAGGCAGGGATACTTCCGGTAAAATCGTGTGTTTCATAATATGCCTGAAGCGCATCCCGCGTCTCTTTGTCGTATGGCATGGTAAGTTCTCAGTGGAGATTATTCTTTCTGAATTAATTATACCATTTTTTCGACCGTTTTTCAAGGACGAAAAGTGTAGACAAAAACACGCAGAGTTCATTTCTGAATTCTGCGTGTTTTTGTTTGCACTCTCAATCGGCAGATTTAGATGGATTCTTGAAAACATCCTTATGAGAAGTTGCCTTTCGCACGGCATTTTACTTATATTCTTATCTTATTTTACCGATTTTCCCGCCTCGTATGCGGAGATAATCTTTCGGCTTCCGTTTATTTCGCCCGGTTCGTTTACGCCGCCCTTGAATACAGAGCCGGCAAACTTCGCCTTCGGGAAGCATTCTATCCAGCCGCAGAGCCCCGCTATCGCTCTGTCCGGTACACTGTCGACATACTCGGCGGCTGTGGAAAGCATATATACGCGGCGGAAATTACATTCCGTCCCGTAGAGCGGATTTGCGCGGTCAAGCAGAGTTTTCATCTGACCGCACATTTCATAGTAATATATAGGAGTGGAAAAAGCTATGACATCGGCTGTGCGGATATGCTCGAGTATCTCCGTCATATCGTCCTTTATTGTGCATACGCCTGTTTTCTGACACGAAAGGCATCCGTCGCAGTAGCCGATATTCTTCCCCTTCAGCGATATGTAGACCGTTTCATGCCCCGCGTCCTCGGCTCCGCGCATGAAAGCCTTTGCCAGCATATCTGAATTGCTGTTTTCACGCAGGCTTGTCGCTATCACAAGTACCTTCATCTCTTTTTCCCCCGTATGTTAAATCCTCTTAATTATCACATTTTTATTATATACCTTATGCCTGATTTTTTCAAGTGTTTTTCATAAATAAAAGCGGCGACGGAGCAAAAATGCGCTCCGTCGCCTTCAAAGCGAGGTATTTAAATTATTTTGCCGTTGCAAGAGTACCGACGAATATCGGCATTCCTGTTTCATTATCCGCTATCATAAAGACAAACGGACGATCGAAAAAGAGGTTTATCGGGTTCTCTGCAGGTCCCGCGGAGGTGCATTTCACCCCGATAACCGTAACAGCTGCAGCCTTTGTGCCGTCCTTATCAACCTCAATATGTGTTTTGTGTAACACGCGGCTTATGGCAAGGGGTTCATCTGAAATTTTAGAAAAATCCGCGGCAGACGAGAACGCCCTCGGCATACCCATTCCGGAGAGAATATCCGTCATTTCCGTTTCATAATCGAATTTGAACTGCGGCAGGCGAAGATTTACTTCCGTGCCGTTATTTTTCGCGTTCTTTATCGCAGTGATGATACTTTTTGTATCAGCCGAAGCAAAATATCCGTTTATATCAGCGTTTTCATCATTCGGGAGAATGGCAACAAAGCTGTATCTGCCGCCCTTGTAATTAAGAGCTATTCCCTTTGCGTCATCAAGCTCAAAATATCCGCCGTGACGCTCGCCGCAGAGATATGTGATATTTTCCTTTTCGCCCTTTGAATTAGTAAAGACATCTTTTCTCGTATCTTCAAATTTCGTTGCCCATTTCGCGTCGAAAGCTATGGCGTTTATCAGATACATCACGGTATCCCTTTCGATACTGTCGATGACCTTGTTTATCATCTTATCGGTATTGTCGCGAACCCAAAGATTTATCTTCTTTACCGTAGCCTGATTAAAGGGCTCGCGATAGAGCTGTGCCGCATAGTAATCGGCACAGTCCTGGAGGAACGGATTTTTCACATTCACCCCTTCGCGGAACCAGATTGAGTTTGCGATGCTCAATTTGCAATCGTTTGTGCTGTAGAGATTTTTCGCATAAGTGTAAAGATACTCATTGAGCTCCGAGAGCGGAATATCGCCGCCGAGAACCCTCTCCATCTCCGACAGAGTCTCCCCGTTGGCGCCGTTTGCCGTCATCGAGAGTGCAAGCATGACAGAGAGCGGCGAGATGAGCACATTTCCGTCATCTTTCGCCGAGCCGGCGTAAAGCTTCTTGGCAAAGTCAGTATATGCGGCGGCAAACTCATCATCGCTCGCCTTGCCGCCCACCTCATTCGGTGTAACGAGCGAAAGCAAATCAGATGCTCTGACCGCCCCGCAGGCGGTGATTCCGAGGAGCATCCCCATACAGAGTGTTAACGCAACAGCAGCCATAAAAAAGTTTTTCATATCGTCCCCTTTCTGCCGGAGATTCCGGCTTGCTTTATTTAATTAAGTTCGGTTCGTTATTTTTCGAGAGTGAGTGTAAGTCCGCCGCATACCTCACCGAAAGCGGATATGAGAGCACCTGCTTCCTCAGCAGAAGACATAACCATCATTATCGTGTCGCCGCAGACGCCTATGCGTACCGCTTCGGCGCGAACACATATCCACTTGCCGGGGTCTGAATTTTCGAGCATTTCCTTAGCCACGGCTTCGGCATCGGAAGCATTCTTTACGCGGACAACTACCATCTCGTATGCAGGAGGAGCCATCAAAGGACCGGAAACGCAAAATTCGGAAATCTTATCAACGCCGGTGACGCTCGCAAGATATCTTATGGCATCCGCATCCATCTCCGTCGGGTCAAGCTGCTCTGTGGAAACGTCGATTGAAATCGGGTGCTTTTCATAGGTAGCGCTGATTATATCTGCAAGCTCCTTCTTCTCGGGAGGAGTAACAGGATTGTTTGCGCTTGTCGATGATGAAGACGAAGAGCTTTCGTTGTCGGGGTTCTTCGCGCAGGATGCGAGTGCCGTGAGCATAACTGCCACGAGGATAAGTGCGATAATCTTTTTCATTTTAAATTTCTGCCTTTCTTCCGCCGTTTTGCGGGTATTTGGTTCTTTTTCGGATAGTTTTCCTCCGAATTACACTAATTAGTCGTAAGAACTCGCTGATTTTCTCACCGAAATCGATAAAAATTTTATTTTTTATTTCCGTTCTTGTTATTTGCCAAAAAATACCGCCTGCATTGGCATTTGATGTTGACTTTTTACCCTCGTGATGGTAAAATGACAACAGTATTATACGTTTTCTTTTAAAAGCGTATTCCCGGGAGGAAAAATGTATTTCTGCGACACTTCAAACATAAGAGAGCACTATGCCAAGGATCCCTGCGTAGTAAGGCTCGGCGATAAATATTTCATGTACTATTCCCTGTGGGTCGGCATAGACGGAAAAGATAAGCTCGATATCGGAATATCGGTTTCCGACGACCTCGAAAGCTGGACACCTGTCGGCAGGCTTCCGATAGGCGGCGGTTGCGAGGAAAACGGCATAGGCGCACCGGGCGCGATAGTTCTCGACGGCGTTATACATATGTTCTATCAGACATACGGCAATAATGAGAGAGATGCTATTTGCCATGCCACCTCGCGCGACGGAATCAATTTTGAAAAAGACCCTACAAATCCAGTTTTCGCGCCGACGGCGGACTGGTGCTGCGGCAGAGCGATAGATGCCGATGTCATAGAATTTCGCGGCAGACTTTATCTCTATTTTGCCACGCGCGACCACATGATGAAGATTCAGAAGCTCGGCGTCGCCTCGGCGGATATAAAGAGCGATTTTTCCCGCAGTGCATGGCGGCAGGAGATAGCGCAGTCCGTGCTCGCTCCCGAATATAAATACGAGAGCGCCTGCATAGAAGCCCCCGCCACGATAATCGACGATGGGAAAATTTATATGTTCTACGGCGGCTCATATAACTGCACACCTCAGCAGATAGGCGTTGCCGTTTCGCATGACGGCGTGCATTTCGACAAGTTAATGAACAGTCCTTTTCTTCCATGCGCTGAGGCGGGCAGCTGGAACAGCGACGAATCCGGACATCCCTATGCATTCCGCGATGACGACGGAAGAGCTTATCTCTTCTATCAGGGCACAAACAATAAGGGCAAAAGCTGGTATCTCTCGAAATGCGAGATAGCGTTTCGCGACGGCATGCCGTATATAATAAAGTAAGGCGGTGCAATTTATGAAGAAAAATCCCGAAAACGAAAAGAAGATAGCGTCTCTCATCTCCGAGATGACGCTTGAAGAAAAGGTTCTCCAGATGTTCCAGATAAGCAATGTTGCGGAATATCCCGAGGGCACATATGAAAAATTCATCGAAGCGGGCGCAGGCTCATTTCTCCATGTACTCGGCAAGGATGCAGATGCAGTTCGCGATGCCGCGGCAAAAACGCGCATGAAAATTCCTCCGATATTCGGCATAGATGCAATTCACGGTCATGCTTTTCTCAACGGCGCAGTGGTATTTCCCACTCAGCTCGGCATGGCTTGCTCATGGAATGAAGAGCTGATAGAAAAAATGGGACAGGCGACAGCCGAAGAAGTAAATGCCGACGGGCTTGACTGGGTATTCTCCCCCGTGCTTTGCCTTGCGCGCGATACGCGCTGGGGACGCGTGGATGAAACCTTCGGCGAAGATACTTATCTTACAGGCAGGCTCGGTGCCGCTATCGTCCGCGGCTATGAAAAAGACGGGCTTGTCATCTCCTGCCTCAAGCATTATATCGGCTACGGAGAAGCGACAGGCGGCAAGGATTCATATGATACCGAGGCAACGATACGAAAGGTGCGCGAAACATTTCTTCCTCCCTTTGCCGAATGTATCAAGGCGGGTGCGAGCAGTATCATGACAGCCTACGGTTCCATCGACGGCACTCCGCTTACAGCCCATCGCACTCTTATGCGCGATATCCTGCGCGATGAGCTCGGATTTGAGGGATTTGTCGTCACCGACTGGATGAATATCTATCATCTGATAAAGAAACAGCGCGTCGCGGGCAATTTCGACGATGCGGCAAGACTCGCCGTGGAATCCGGCAACGATATGAGCATGAATTGCTATGAATTCTGCGATTCCATAGTGAAGCAGGTGCGCGAGGGTCGCATAGACGAGAGCATCATAGATGAAGCCGTGGCAAATATTCTCCGCGTTAAATTTGCCCTCGGGCTTTTCGACGGCAAGAGAAAGCGCCTGCCGAGAAGCGTCATCGCCTGCCCCGAGCATATAGAAATAAACCGCGAGCTGACGCGTGAAAGTCTCGTTCTGCTCAAAAATAACGGCATTCTCCCGCTGAAAAATGCGCCGAAGAAAATAGCCGTGATAGGTCCGAATGCGGACGATATCAAGGCGCAGTTCGGCGACTGGGTATATTTCAGCCATCGCCCCGAATCGGAGCATTATCCGATAAGAAATGACTGCTACACGGTACTCCGCGGAATGAAAGAAATATTCCCCGATTCCGAGATTGTTTACGCCAAGGGCTGTTCCGTGCGCGGCGATGAAAGCGATGAAGCTGAGATGACGCTTGCCGTAAAGGCGGCAGAGGAAGCCGATATTGTCATTCTCGTGCTCGGCGATGATATCACGCTCAACGGCGAATGCAAGGATCGTGCCACGCTCGAGCTCACCGGCAGGCAGAATGAGCTTGCGCGTAAAATCAAAGCCGCAGGCAAGCCGATTGTCACCGTTCTCGTATGCGGAAAGCCGCTCTGCGTAGGTGAGGTGGCGGAGCTTTCCGATGCGCTTATCGAAACCTTCAACAGCGGCGACCTCGGCGGTCTCTGCACGGCGGAGCTTATAGCAGGCAAATATAATCCGAGCGGCAAACTGCCGATTTCTTTCCCGAGAACATCGGGGCAGCTTCCCTGCTACTATGCGCAGTATCCCGGCTGGCATTATTTCAGATATTGCGATGTCGAGGAGGGAAATCTCTTTGATTTCGGCTTCGGTCTCTCGTATACGGAATATGAATATTCAGACCTTTCCGTCTCGAAATCGGAGATAGCTCCCGATGAGGATTTTGAGGTTTCCGTCAGGATAAAGAATGTCGGCAGCTACGACGGCAAGGAAATAGCGGAGCTTTATACGCGCGATACTGTAAGCTCGATAATGACCCCGATACGCCTGCTGAAAGGCTTCTCCAAGATAGCGCTTTGCGCAGGCGAAGAAAAGACCGTCACATTCCATATGAACGCGGCAGACCTCGGCTTCATCGGCAATGACGGAAAGCGCGTCACGGAACCCGGCAAATTTGAAATATTTGTCGGCGGCTCGCTCTCATCTCTTCTGAAAACCGAAATTTTTGTAAAATGAATATAGAAAATCCCACGGAGCACCGTGGGATTTTTCTTATGAATTTTTGTACTTCTTTATAAAAGTCTTAGTCTCCGTTCCGTTCCAGAGGCGCTCGATATTCTTCCTGTGCAGAAAAGCCACGAGAAGCGGCATCAGCACGGAAAATAGCATCTTTGTCACGGGGAAAGGCGGAATCGAATAAAAAGGTATCGCGAGATTGAGCACGGGGAATAGCAGCGTCGTAAGTATTGACGCAAGCGAAACATATTTTGAAAGAAAAGCTATTCCGAAGAAAACACAGCAGAGTATCGCGGCGACAATAGGATTGAGCGCGATTATCGCTCCCGCTATCGTCGAAACGCCCTTCCCTCCGCGAAAGCCGAAAAATATCGGGAAAGCATGCCCGAGCATGCAGAAGAAAGCACAGACATAAGCAAAATAATCAAGCGGAAAGAGCATCAGCCCGAGAAAAACGCTCAGCGCACCTTTCAGCGCATCGAGAAGAAATGTCAGAAGCGAAAGCCCCTTTCCGTATACACGCATCATATTTGTAGCACCGGCATTTCCGCTTCCGAAATTGCGGATATCGTCTCTGCCGCTGTACTTTGTGAGAATAACGGCAAAGTTCATGCTCCCGAGCAGATAGGGCACTATTATACATATTGCAAGTCCGAGCCAGAAGCGCGGATTTTCTACGGAAATAGGAAAAACGCCGTTTATCAGAAGCTCTTTCATCATTTGCCTCCCATATAAGGCTCATCGCCCTTTTGACGGACAACTATGCGTATCGGTGTTCCCGAGAAGCCGAAAACCTCACGCAGCTTGTTTTCGATATATCTCTGATACGAGAAATGGAAAAGCTCCGCATCGTTTACAAAGATAACGAATGTAGGCGGCTTTGTGGAAACCTGCGTCATATAGTATATTTTCAGTCTCTTGCCCTTATCCGTCGGAGGCTGAACGCGTGAAACGGCATCGTTGAGTACATCATTGAGCATACCCGTGGAAATGCGCATACATGCCTGCTCGTTGACATAGTTTATGCGCTCAAAAAGCTTGTCCACTCTCTGCCCCGTCTTTGCGGAAACGAAAATTATCGGCGCATAGGGCATATATGCGAGCGCTTCTCTTATATTATCCGTAAATTTCTTTACGGATGAGTTGTCCTTCTCCACGAGGTCCCATTTGTTGACAACGATTATCGCGGCTTTAC
>ULRP01087598.1_pt1 | contig 24254 bp, 27 predicted proteins | sample 1955521 | NCBI WGS metagenome assembly ULRP01 (sample SAMEA4835685, study PRJEB28245) | human gut metagenome | biome: gut microbiome; material: fecal sample | place: Denmark | collected 2008
TAGGGTTGTGCGTCACTTGCCAACTTTTACCTTGGGCTTCTCACATACCCACGTACCATCTCTACGCTTACGGACTGTCTGACCAAATTTCTTCGCCTTGGTTGCTTGGGTCTTGGTTGGGTAAGTCTTCACTTCTTGGGCACCTTCTTCCATGCTAAATTCAGACGAGAGCACAATCTCATAGCCTTATATTCGGACTCCAACAGGACAGGACTTTCATCAACAGCACCATCCTCGTTCACGGTAACTGGTGGCAACAGGTCGGTACATGCCATGTAGGCAGGCGATCCATATTCCCGATCATAGACACACCATCCGTACACGGACGAGTGGTTGTAAAAGAATCTCTTCTTCTCCATAGTTATTCCTCCATTTGTTCGCAATAGAAATTCACCAATGCGGTATATACTTCCTCTTTGATTTCGGCAACATCCTCGTTTGCGAATACGGCATCGGCAAGATATCCGCTCCAGACAGTCTCGCTATCTACCTCTCCACATTCCATCAGGGCATCGATATCCTTGCGTACTGCCCACTGGTTCTCGTCCGCATACTTGCGTACCATATCTTGCGCCATTTCCATCTTGGTTGCCATAGTTCTACCTCCTAGCAAGGGATGGCAGAGGGCATTAGCCCTCCACCTTTTCCTCGGACTTCTTGGACTTGTGGGGCTTCTTGGTGGTCTTCTTGAGATATTCCTCGGCCTCAGCCATCGCCTTGGCCTCTTCCTCAGGGGTCATATCCATGTGCAGACCCTCGTGCTCTTCGTCGCCCAGACCAACCTTATCGGCCTTGCCCTTGGCTGATTTCTCCGCCTTGGGCTTCTCCTCGACCAGACCTGCCTCCACCATGGACTTGGTGGTCTCGGTGTTCCACTGGGTCTGGGTCATCCGAAATTTCTTCAACTGTCCGCTGACCAGTTCCATCTGGATGGTCTGGTAGATTTCGGTGTCGCCGCATTTCATCGTCACAAGACCCTCGATGTCGAACCATGCCAGGTTGCCGTTGGAGGCATATCTGCCGTCCTCGATGCCCATCAGGGCGAGATCGGTTCCCTTGGAGGTCTGGGTCTTGGCGGTGAGGGATTCCATGCTGATGGTGTAGCATCCAACCAGATCCCCGTGAGGCATCTTGGCGATGAAGGCGCTGATGTCAGGGGTGACCATGGCGATGGCATCCTCGATCACGTCGGCCTCGGTCTGGTAGGTTGCCTTGCGGAGATTGGCCTCGGTGCGGTGGTCGGTGGGGTCGAAGTCCACGCCCCAATCGGCGGCATGCTCTGCGACGAATTTGCGGAAATCCTCACGGATGGCGGACTTGGTGCTGTCGGGATTGGGCTTGAAGGAGGTATCCTCCATCTTGATGGTGGTGATGTGCTTGTGTGTGCGGAAGAGGTCTGCGGTGAGATTGCCGTTGCCGTCCACCTTGACGGTCAGCTTGTTGGCGCGGGTGAGATTGGTGTTGGTGGTGTTGGTCTTCATGGCATTCTCCTTGTCTGGCCTGTCTGGCCTTGGCGGTTGTGGTCGCTACCCTATTTCTGGGCCGAGAGGTCTTTGTCCCTCTCGACACAACCATTATAACACAGCAAGGGGTGCGCTGTCAAGGGGTGAGAGGGCTTCGAGTGGAAATGATCCCCTCTACCTCTACACGAATATTTAAAATTGGCTCGAATACATCCCATTCTTACCTGCTATCTCTTATATACATTGTTTACTGCCTCCAAATAAATCCCATTCTTGCGATACTGTCAATAATAACTATGATTATAAATAGAAATAGCACAAGGAAGACCTACAGTGTGTAATACCACATAAAAGGTCTGCCCGTAGTAGACAAATGTGCAAGATAGGAGGTATAAATATGGCAACCATGGCAGTGGGCGCATACCAAACTGCTTGCGAGGCTAGTCCTAATAAACAGCAGATTGACCAGTGGTTGAATGAAGGTAAGGCCGCCGCATGGATTAGCCGTGAACTGAACCGCCTATATGGTGAGAAAATATCGGACCGAAGCATCATGAAGTATAAGAAATACCGTGATGAATGGATCCAACAGGAGATTGAGAAAGACCCACTATATCAGGCGCAGACACAGGAAATCCGTGAGCAACTGAATGATGGTATCGGCAAAATACGCAAGATAGATACAATTAGTCGATTGGCTGATGTTATCGACGATAGTGCGGCAATGCTCCAGCAGGCAAAGGAGGATCAGGTTAAGATCCGTACGGCACAGGACTTCAAGTTTGTGGCTGGTACTATGTTGGATGCTATTAAGTTGTATGGTGATACTGTACTGAAAGCCCAGAGATTTGAAAAAGTCAATGAAGACCCATCACTACTGCGCCCAACCGCAATCAATGTGAATGTGAAGGCCGCACTAACTGATATCCTCGGCAATGCAATGCAGACTGGTGGTTATGATCTGATTGACAAACTCCGTGGCGCATCACATGGGCAGGTAATCCATGATGCCGAATTTACGGAAGTGGGTGAAGATGATGAGTAATCAGCTGACCCCATCCGTAGATGATATCCAGCAGCTAGCGGAAGCAATTAATTGTCTGTCAGAAGACGATATTAAGGATATCCTATCAGCAGTAGACCCAGTATCTTGGACCGAAAATAGAAGAATTCTTAAGGGAGAGCCATTTTCCTTCCAAGATCGTGAATATCTGCTCCAGCCTTATCGTGACGATTATCCAAACATAATTTTCATGAAAGGCCGGCAGGTAGAGATGTCCGAGTTCAGTATGAACTGGCTTCTGAGAAAATTGGATCAGTATCCGTACACTACAGGACTCCACGCATTCCCACGAGCGGCACAGGCTCAGAAGTTCTCCAAGCAAAGACTTAATGCGGCAATCAAAGACTCACCCTACATCAGTAAATGGAGTGACGAGAGAAATTCGGAACTGATGATGCGCAAGTTCCAGAAAGAACCACAGCCAAATGGACTCGTCCCATACAACTTTTATATCTTGGGTGCTACATGGGAATCTCGTAAGGATACCGTTGGTGACGCATCCCGTGGTGTGTCCCTAGATTTTATCGTGTACGACGAGCGACAAGACCATCCTAACGATGTAGAAACTGTTCTGGGCGAGGGCGCATCGCACTCCAAGTATAAACAGACTCTTACCTTGGGTACACCAAAACTCCCTGGCATCCAGTTTGACCTCCAATGGGAGGCCTCCAATAAAATGTATTGGTTCGTCACCTGCAAGAATTGTGGGCGAGAAGCACCAGTCACTATGGAGAACATACTGGAAACAGAAGAGGGTAGTGGCGAATACTACTATGGTTGCCCAGTATGCCGCCAAGAGATTGATAGAAGAAATGGTAGATGGCTTGAGACCAATCCTCAGAAGAAGCCAGAATACCATGGATACCATATCAATCAGCTGATGGTGCCGTGGATTACCGCTAATGAGATTATGCGTAAGAAGAACTCGGTTTCTTACCCACGTAGACGTTTCTATAATGAGGTACTCGGTGAGTCCTATGGCGGTGATGATATCCCGATCACCATTGCCATGATGGAAGCTTGCGGCCAAAATGACTATAAGTTAGGCGAGACTTCTGGTGAGCCTCTGTTTGCAGGTGTCGACTGGGGTGCCCAGTCATGGTGTTACCTCCAGAATAAACAGCATAGGCTTATTGATTGCTTCATATCTAGTGCCACAGACCCACGCAAGCACGTGACCGAGATCGTGGGTTTCCTTTCAAAATATAAAAAACAAATCAAGCGAGTAGTATGTGACGCTGGCCCAGATATTACCAGATTCTATTCTTTGCGTGACCAGTGCAAGGAAGAGGGAATTACACGTGATGTGTATGCATGTTATTATGCCACACCACCTGCTAAGACGGAGACATCTTGGAATGAAAAGGAAGGTAACGTCACAGTTGGTCGTTCTGAAATGATCGAGCAGGTAATTGATGAAATCCATGATGGTAAGCTGATATTGCCTGGTAGGGATATGAACATTGAGCGTGTTGATACCCTAATAGAACATTTCACCAATATAGCCGCCGAAAAAGCGGAGACTAAGGCTGGTAACCAGTTTATGATGTATGTCAATACTGGCCCAGACCACTTCCTACACGCAAAGGTATATGCAAATGTCGCATCTGGTGGCCTAGTATCAGTACCAGTTGCTGGTGCGGCTCAGCCAATAACAAATACTCGCAGGGAAGCAAAGAGAACTACAGGTGGTATACTCAAACATACAGCCACCCATAACTCTAGTCTATTCCCAACATTCTCAAATTCTAGGAGGAGGAAACGGTAATATGGGCTATGAAGTAATGCTCGGCAAGCGTATCATAGGTGTTGTTAACCCAGACAACTCCGTCAATTATGATATGGAAACGGCTCAGGAAGCCATTAAGGAAATTATTGCTGGTCAGGCAAGTAGTGGCGGTGGTTTCTTCACTACTGCCAAAGTAATCTATCGTTGGGATAGAAACCGTAAGACCAATAACGATGCGGTCTACAACATGTGGAAGGCCAATCCTCTGATCCAGAACCGTGTGTCACTCCTGAATGCATTGGTGTTCGGTCGTGGCCTCAAATGGATCTATGAGGATAGCGTGCAGGAGATTATCGACAGATTCTGGCGCACCAATCGTCTGCGCAGTAAGCTGAACTCTATCTGTACAGATGCCCAGCTGTATGGCGAGGTATTTATCGGCCTCTACCCACAGCCATCTGGCGATGTCAAGATTGGTATCTATGAGTCCAGTCAGGTGGATATTGACTTCTCACCTGGCAATGTATACGATGTCAAGAGATACATCGTCACATACAAGGACGAGGAAACCAATAAGGACGAACAGTTCGATATGATCCCGATCGAGAACTATCTGAACGAGATCGAGTACAGCGCACCAATGGTTGCTGGCACTCGCAGAACCACCCGTGGTAACCTTGGCCTTAATGGTCAGGCCAAACTAAAGGGCGGTAAGGGCGTAATGATCCATGTGAAGTTCAATAATAGTACCAGCGAGATTTACGGTACTTCTGACTTCAAGCAGATCTTTGATATCCTGCCTGACTACATGAACTTCGTGGGTGACCGTCTGACAATCCATCAGCTGTATGGTAGCCCAGCATATGACATTGAGATTGATACTGATGATCCTGAGGTTATCACCAATCGTATCAATGAATTGGCTGGCTTTACTATCGGCAGTAACCCAGTCCATAATTCTTCTGAGAAGTGGAGTCCTCTGCAGTTCAATGGTTCTGGTATTTCAGCTAAGGAAGATGAGAATGTCCTGCGTGGCTTGCTGTGTGCTGGTACAGGATTCCCTGAGCATCTGCTGTTCAATCAGGCGGCAAACAGATTTGATGACAACACCTTTGCGGTTATCAAGATTGCAGAGGATAGACAGGATGCATTTATGGATGCTTTCAATGATATCCATAAGTTCGTCGTTGCCATCGCTGGTGGTGATCCACTGGTTGTTGATGATGGTCAGCTGATCTTCCCTGAGATCAATATCATGTCTGAGAAGACTAAGGCTGAGACTTATGTCCTCAAGGTTGGTGCTAACATTTGCTCACGCAGAACGGCCGCTATCAATATGGGACATAACTGGGATATTGAGGAAGGTCAGATGCTGGATGAAGCCGCCATCTTCGGTGCACTCATTGGTAATTCCGATGTTGCTGGTGCTGTCGGTGGTAGATTTACATCCAAAATCAACAATCAAGACCCAGAGCGTGACGATGGAGCAGATGATAGGGTTGCCAGAACCAATGCCCAGAATATCACAACACAGATTATGGGAGACAGAAAGACTAATAATTAAAACAAGCTTTCTTTCTTTTCTTTTATGGATGCCTGTTTCTTTTTCTCGGCGGGTAAAAGAAGTTTAACACTTCTCTTATAGTTTGTTTCTCGTTCACTATAAAGTCTGTGCAACGTTACACTTTGCTTGATATAGGAGAGTTGACACGTTGCACAGACTTTGGAATGTAAGGAGTTATGCTATGTTAGAATATAAAAGAATACTCGACTATGTAATCGAACAGGCCGACAGAAATGATGCAAGATGTCTACAGTTTGAGCAGGATATCATATTCTGCATTGAGCGCAGTAAGGATAGTGTGTTCAGCCGCATGGTCACACGTGGATCTGGTTGTGAGAACCTTACTGATATGCAGAACCTGCTCACCATTATGCAGACAATGATGCAGATATTTGTTCATGAGTCTAGGAGAACTCTTGAGGGCAAATTCTCCGAGTACTACAATGTCGGCTTTAAGAATACTGACCAGTTACTGGATGCTGGTCTCGATGTCGAGCGTAAATTCTCACGAAATATCAAGGAAATCTCTATCGTCCGTGACGAAGATACAATTAAATATATTCAAGAGCACTCATTCGATATGCTGACTGGATATTCAAATGATATTATCCAGCAGCTTCGGTTCGCACTTGGTGACCTTGTTCTCAAGAAGAATGCTGATCGTGCATCTGTCCAGAAGCTGATCGAAAAGGTACTTAATACGAACCCATCTAGGGCAAAGGAAATTGCCCAGACGGAGTTGAGTAGAGCCTATAATCATGGTGTCTTGGCTAGACTGAGTGCTTATGAAATGGAGACTGGTACACGTGTCCGTAAATACTGGCACGGATTTCAGTACTCTCCAAAGACCTGTGGATATTGTCATGACAGAATTGGCAATATCTATGATCTGCATGATGATAGTGAGCAGTTGCCTGCCCACCCAAGATGTAGATGTGTATGGCTACCTGTTCTGGATGGGTGGGATACACCAATCGATACTGGTCTGCTGGCAAGGGCAAATATGTTGACTACTGGCTATTCTGAGGAACAGATTTATAGCCGTATCAATAATCGCCTTGGTATCAATTATGGCGACTATCTCAAGCTTGAGGATGCCGTTGAATACCTTGAGGGTAATCGCACCCCATCGATGATGTCTAAGATTGCAAATGCAAGAGAACAGGCAATCGATGTTACCAAGGACTCATTCCAGATACAGTCAGAGACTGGTAGTGATACATGGTCTAAGAAGTTCAACCAGCAGATGAATTTCTGGAAGAATACGGTAGCCGAGGCAATCGTTGATAATGACAAGGATATGCTCAATAAGTGCTATGAGGGTATCAAGGCCGTTATTGTCTTGCCGTGGTCTTCATCACAGATATCGAAGTGGGAAAAGCTTTTATACAGTATAGACGAAGCACGGAGTTAATATCTTCCAAAAACATTTCAACTCTCCGAAGCTTCTCTAATATTTAGCAACGAGAAGGTGGTGATAAAATGAACGAACAAATCTATGACATCATTAAATGTGACACTAGGGTACTCGAAATGGTATCTGAAACCACGATGATCAATGTCCCGATCCACCCAAGCATCAACATTGATGTTATTACGGCGGATGATCCTGAGCCAAGATTTGTAAACGTCGAAGTTATCCGAGGCGGTACAATCTCAGGCAACAATCGTCGCTATAACAACGAAAATGTTCGCCAGATCAACAAGATGGTTCCTGGCGTGCAGGGATTCCTTGGTCATCCTGATCCGTCTAAGTACGGATTTGAGTTCAGAGAGCCACAATGTATTTTTGTCGGATCTATGCTCGACACTATGGAAGACGGATCAGTCCGCTGTATCGCAAAGTGCTACCTTTTCAAGTCTTCCAGACTTCGTGAATGGATTCCCAAGAGCATTGCGGCTAACAATCCGATGACGGTATCCATTAATGGTCGCGCCGACGTAATCCGCAGCGGTGAATATATCGATGTTGTCACGGTCAACGACCTTGAGTCTATTGACTGGGCAAATCCTGGTACGGAGGGTATCAGTTCATCTAAGGCTATGTCGGTAGTACGTGAAATGGAAAATAATAACAACGGAGGTAATACAATGGAAGTTAAGGACATTCTGAAGAATGCCACTGTGACCGAGTTCAAGGCATTCAACCCTGATGGGTATTCCAGCATGGTCAAATCTATCTCTCTGACAGAACTGCAGGCTCACAACCCCGATCTGGTCAAGGCCATCGAGGATTCCGCCCGCATCAGCGAAATGAAGCTGACTATCGGCGGTGCCGAGAAGGTTGTCAAGCTGACCGAAATGCAGGGTATCGTCACTGATCTGGAGGGTCAGGTGGCTACTGCCAAGAACGAGGCTCAGGCATCCAAGCTGACCGAGTTCAAGACCGCCAAGATTGCGGAGATGATCCCTGAGGAACTGCGTGAGCAGGTTGCCAAGCGTGTCACTGGTGACACCGAGGATGCTATCGTCGCATCCATCAATGCTGAGATCGGCTACATCCGTGAGATGAAGGGTCTCAGCGCTAACGATCCCATTGGCCGTCAGGTCAGCCATTCTTCCGACAGCGTGAAGGAGTCTGTGGCTCGTCTGTTCGGTTCTAAGAAGGACTAATCCAATAAGGAGGTATAAGTCATGGGTAAGTATAATGTCAATGAGGGCAACCAGATCGGTTACATGCCCACAGAATTCGATACCAACGGCAATCTGGTCGAGCAGAAGCTGGTTGCCGATGGTGACCTCACCGCTGGTCAGGTTGTGTACATTTCCGGCGATATGAAGGTTAAGGCTACCACTGCCGCCACTTCTGCGGTTCTGGGTGTCGCTATGTTCGATGCCAAGAATGGTGAGCCTGTTGCCGTCGAGTGCGAGGGTCTGTTCAAGCTGACTGCAGTTGGTGCTATTACTGCTGGTGCTCAGGTTGCCGCCGCCGCTGGTGGTAAGGTTTCCGCCGCCGCTGATGGCGCTAATAAGATCGGCATCGCCCTGAATGCCGCCACCGCTGATGGCGACCCCGTGTTCGTCAAGTTCAGTATTTAATAAACCAATAATCGAATAAGAGGAGGTCAAAAGATATGCCTAATATCACCGATAAGAACGTCCGCATTTCCGAACTGCAGGGTCGTACCGATTTTGCGGACATCATGACATACGGCCTGAACCCTCTCCTGCTGGATGGTGCCAATGAGGAACCCTCCCAGTTTGAGCAGCTGTTCACCCGTTTCGAACTGACTCGCAACAACGTTCCCTTCCCCACTTTCAAGGGTCTGGTCGTTGGTAAGATCGTTGAGGGTCAGGAGATTCCCTTCGTGAGTCTGGGTACTGGTACTCAGACCATTTCCGCCGAGGACTACGGTGTTCGTTGCGGCTTCACCCACCAGATGATCCGTGACGATCAGGTGGACGTTATCCGTTTCACCACTCTGGAACTGGGCAAGGCTCATACTCGTACCAAGAACCGTGTGGCATTCGCCGCTCTGGAGGCTGGTGCTGGTAACTCTGCCGCCGCCGCTACCCCTGGCGAACTGTCCATTGCCGACATTCGTACCGCCAAGAAGGCTGGCGCTAAGTTCCGTGAGGATGGTACCAACATTCCTCGTCCCGTGTACTTCACCCACCTGATCATGAACCCCGATCAGCAGGATGATCTGATCCCTGCTACCGCCGATACCACTCCTCCCGGCATCGTTCTGGATCCCAATACTGGTGATGTCAAGGGTGCCGCTGGCCTGCAGGTCATCATTACTGCATGGCTGACTCCTGGTGTGGCTCTGCTGGTTCGTGCCAAGGATAAGCTCCTGTACGCTGTCCGTGAGGAACTGCGTCTGGATCGTACCGAGAGTTTCGCTACCGCCGCTGAGGAGGTTCGTACTCTGGAGGCTTACACCTTCGCCATCCTGTACGGCGACAACGTGTACAAGATCACTGGGTGCTAATCCAGCCCCATTTACCACAGGTGGGTGACTGCTGACTATAGTGGTCACCCACTAACATTATAAGGAGGTAATCTCATGGAACCCATCAAGATGAATAAGCCCACAATCGACCCGATCGAGAATGCGAACGCTGTGACCCCGCCACAGACACCAGCGAATGAGCCTGATGCGCTCGTCAATCAGACCGAGGGCAACGGCGGCGTTTCCGAGTCGCCCAAGGCGGAGCAGAGCGGCGAAACCCGCAAGCATTCTATCATCTATCTGGCTGGCGGCATCTGGAAGGATGCTAAGGGTCAGTTCTGGTGCAGAGATAAGAAGCCCAACTGCATTTCCTCCGCTGTCTTCACCGAGGAGGAGTTTGCTAAGCGCCCTGACATCCAGTACATGATCGAGTACGGTGCTATGAAGGATGTAATCGTTGAGTAAGGAGTGATAGTATGGCAAATGAAGCAGTACATGCATCCAAGCGTGAGATAGAAATCATGCGTGGAGCGTATAGTAAGCTTGACAATATGCCGCTATCATTCGGAATCCCACGATACTCAGCTGAAATGACCGATGCCGATGTTGAGAAATATATGTACGGCGATCTCAAGGACACCATGAGGGAACTTAAGATTAAGAACTGTAATGGTGTTGAGGAAATGTCGCAGGAGGAACTGCATATTGAGAACCGTGTCGTATACTACGCATTGCGTAGGTTCAGAAACTCGGCATCTGTCTTCTTCAAGTTCTCCACAGCAACTGATGGTAAAACTGTTGATAAGCAGATGATACCAAAGATGTTGCTTGAAATGATCAACGAGTATAATGCTGAATTCACAGCATGGCGCAGGACATTGGCCGCTGGTACTATCTGGCAGATGCAGTCTACGGTTGCCACAAGTGGCGACTACGACACAACATCTTCGTAAGGAGGTGCTGGTATGCTCACACGCTATGATATTGCCATGATGGAAGATACTGTTAGGGATATTATCAGCATGTGGGACATGAGACTCACGGTACTCAGACCACTGCCGATTGACCAACAGCCAAACTGGAATGAGCACATGCACGAGTATTCTGGTGAGATCCACTACACCCAATACGATAATGTCGCAATGGAGCGTAAGGACCAGACAAATACCAATATTTATGACTTCGATATAAGACTCGGTGCAGGTGACGATAAGGATGGGTATCTGGTCTTCACCACATCTGACCTGAACACATTTGTCGACGATACATGCAAGATCCTATATAATGGTGAGCGATGGAGAGTTGCGGAGTTCAGACAGAGGATTGGCGAGAAGATTATACTACTGCGCAAGGTGGTTGGTAGTGATGAAAAGTGGGCTTCACAGCCAGATTCCATTATCGACTGTAAGGCGGTGGTGTAATGTTTAGCGTACGTATCCGTGGTGTCGACAGGATGATTAGAAATCTTGCTAAGACCAATGAAGATATCTATGACAGCGCCAGAGAGGGATGTAATGCGGCGGCAGAACATCTTCTAAAGAAAATTAAAGATAAGTTTGGTAAGTACAATTCTACTGGCGGTGACCCTGGTGGTTATGGCGCATGGAAGAAGTTGACACCTGAAACCAGATGGAAAAAGGTCAGGAAATATGGTACAGATCGTGGACCACTAATTGCCTCTGGCAAGACAGTTGGCTCACTATTTGTTAAAAAGGGTGGCAAAGGTACGCTTGCGGCATCTGTTGGTGTCGAGAGTGATTATATCATTCACCACGTCTATGGTGCTCCAGGTGCACATGTTCCCATGCGTGACCCAATGAGGGTAACAGCCAAGGAGGAGAGGGATGCTTGCCATGACATCATCGAGGACTACATCGACAGAGCGATAAGGAGGTCTGGCCTATGATGTTGAAAAATATGAGGGCTGTCGACTTTAATCTGTGGATGACTCTTATCGCAATGACTAAGGGTAGACTGGTTGATGAAGAGGTCAAGCAGTTCCTTACTATTCCACCAAAGAATGTCTTGCCAGAGTATCCACGAGATCTAACTAAGTTTGTCAAGCCATCTATAATTATCCAGAAGGTAGCGGACGATATCGTAAACAATGGGTTTATTGGTCAGGCATATGATAGTGAGAACGATGCTTACTACGATGTCAATGCCAAGACCCATGACATGCAGTATCAGTTCGACGTGTTCGCAGATACGAACACACAATGTTCACTAATGACATCGTTGGTGTGCGATGATATCTTCACCAGCACCAATATTGAAATTCTCGATTTCGTCTCAGACATGGATAATCCACAGCCTATGGGTTATGCGAAACTCCATAATGAGTTTGATGTCATACCGATGAACCCAACAGAAAACTATGACTACCACACAGCTGTAAGATCCTACCTGACAGTAGTTCAGACAGTTGTTCCTAAGCAGGAATTCGTTGACCTGTCTAAGTGGATAAAGATTTCACAACGAGTAATAATCTAAGGAGGTAATCAATAATGGCTAATAAGATTATTGGCAAAACCGACACTTCTGGTGCTCTGAGCGTTGGAGTCTCCGTTGTGTCAAACTCCAGCCGTCCAATCCTGCTGGTTGGTACTGGTGTTGATGAAACCAAGGAAGTCATCTTCGCCGTCAATGGTACTACCGATGTTACCACACACTTCGGTGCAGATTCCCAATTCGTTGAGGCTGTCAAGATCCTCATCCGTAATGGTGTGAACTACATCCACGGTATCTGTGTTGGTGCAAGCGGTGAGGGCAACCCCTATGAGTCCGAGTCTGCCGCATACGAGGCCGCACTGGATAAGTCCATGCTGCTGGACGAGGATGCTATGTGCATCATTCTGGACAAGTCCGATGCCACCATCTATACTGGTCTGAGCGCACATCTGACCAAGGCTGAGGGTGAGGATCTGTTCCGTTACGCTGTTGTCGGTGTTCCTGTTGCAACTGCTACCATCGAGGGTGCTAAGGCCATCGCAACTGATATCAATCATGATCGTATCTTCGTTGCATTCCCCAATGCCGTCGATGCCAATGGTGCTACCGTTGATGGTGTCCTGACTGCCGCAGGTGTTGCCGCCGCAATCTGCACCGAGACCAATGACCCCGCCCTGCCTGTGAGTGGTGTTTCTGTCAATGGTTTTGGCGGTATTTCCAAGAAGCTTCTGGCTTCTGAGCAGGATGAACTGGCTAAGGCTGGTGTTGTCGCCCTGTATCCTGAGTCTGGTGTTCCTACCATCTACCGTATGGTGACTACTGCTCAGGCCAGCGGCGGTTCCGACAGTATCTGGCATGATGCCACTACCCGCTTCATTGCGGATAATGTGCTGGCATCTGTTATTGCCAAGCTTCGTGCCAACTACAAGCGCACCAAGAATGTGACCCGTATCCTGAACTCCATCAAGACCGATGTTATCACCGTTCTGGAGGAGAAGGAGGGTCTGGAGATCATTCAGGAGTTCGACAGAACCACAGTTTCTGTCGTTAAAGATCCTGATGACATCTATGGTGCTCTGGTTGACTACGAGTTCAAGGTGGTCACTCCTCTATATACCATCACCATTACCCAGCACATGAAGGTCTAATTCTCATCCCACTAATATTAAGGAGGTAAATAACTATGGCTAATCCTGGTGTTAAGATTATGACCTCTGATGACATTTTCTTCGAACTGAATGGTAAGAAGATTGCTGGCGTTGAGTCATACTCTACCAAGTATACCAACGACATTAAGCTGGTTGACGTGTTCGGCCAGAATACCCCTGTCGGTTACACCATCGGTTCCAAGAAGCACTCCATCGACATCAGCCGTGTCTATCTGGAGGATACCGCCATTGCTGACGGCATCAACTTCTACAACCTGGCCGACTTCGACTTTAACTTCGTTATCGTCAAGAACGGCAAGCGTGTGGTCTATAAGAACTGCGTCATTTCCGATATCTCTGAGGACGGCTCCCTCAAGGATAAGGTGGCCGAGAAGATTACCCTGATGGCTCTCGACCGTGTTGAAGAGTAAGGAGTGAGATAAATGATCGGTGAGAAGAAATCGTTGAAAGATCTCAGACGGGGTATTCCACCCCATAAGCGTGTCCATATCGGCGGCGCTGATGGTTACGATGTTATGGTCGTAATTCTGAGCGCAGACAAGTGCCTTGAGATCGAGGAGCAGACACAGGACTATTGCTCCTCCCGTGGGTCTAAGGCGAATGAGAATGTGAAGAATCAGTTCTATAACGCTCTGTTGGTTTCCAACTGTATGCGTGATCCTGATGATCTCACCGTTCCTATCGCTTCTTCCCTCAACGAAGTGATGGAATGTATGGATCTGGAAGACATCAACCGTGTGGTGAACGCTTACAGTGAGCTTATGATGAATAAAGCTCCCAAGCTGGAACTGCTGACACAGGCACAGCTTGAAACTGTAAAAAAACACTTAGAGGTAACGCCATTGAGCGATTTAAGTACCGTGTTGCTCGTACATTTGGCAAACTGCCATCAGACGATAGTTTCAGAGAAATGACCGACGAACAATGGCTTTGGCTCTTCGTGAACGAGGCCATTGATTACGACGAGAAACTGGAACATATGTGTGATAAGTGCCAGAGTGACGCTACCTCTAACAGATGTATTCGTTGCGGCAAACCTCTCAGCGGCAAAAGTGGGTTTAAGCCACAATTTGTCAACCCCAACTTCGATGCTGAGAGGTTTGACCGCCTCTCTAACGGTACTGATAATCCCGAAGAAGTACGTGATGAAGACATCGATTATGACTTGGTTGACCGCATATTAACCGAGTCTTAACTATATGGTAAAGGAGTGAAGACTTATGGCCGACGATCGCAAGATAACTATTGAGATTGAAGCCAAAGACTATGCCTCCTCTGTCTTTCGTTCTGTAACATCTGGTTTAAATACATTTGCCGTTACCGCAAATAACGGCATCTACAGAGCTAATAATGCCCTTCGTTCGTATAACAATACGATGAGGGGCTTTAACTCTACAGTCCAGAGAGCACTATGGGATGCTGGCAGGGCTGTATATAATTTTACAACTGATGCGATTAAGCAGTTTGCAGAGTTAGAGAAACAGCATGCTAAGACAATGGGTGCAATGTCTTCTAACTATAACCTTAATACCGCAACTGGACTACAGCAATTTAATACCAATTCACGTGCCCTAATGGATCAGGCGATCTATATGGGTTATAACGGTGTAAATGGTAAGGGTAGCCTACATTCTCCTCATGAAATTTCTGCGGCACAGACAGCACTGATCAAGGCTGGTATTAGTGAGAAGGATATCCTGAATACCAATGCACTAACTGATGTTATTAAATTCGCTGGTGCAAATGATCTGTCCCTAGATAGGGCTGTTGAATTTGCTGTTCAGTTGGGTACACAGTTCAATTATAACCCAAGTGAATGGGGCGGAATGCTAGATCAGGTTACATATGCCGCCAATGCATCAATCATTGATGTCGACGATATCATCGAGTCAATGAAATATGCTGGTAATATGGCCGCTGGCTACGATCAGCCTCTACATGAAATTCTGGCGGCAATTGCTGTCATGGGTCAGTCTGGTTTGAAGGGTTCTCAGGCTGGTACTGGTATCCAGGCCATTTTCTCTCGTGGTATGAGTCCTACTGGTGTTACTACCGCAGGTTTACCACCTACTGAGAATGTAGAAGAGATCTATAATGGTTTTGTCAGCAAGGTTCTGGACGAGAATGGCAACTTCCTCGGTATTGGTAACTTCGCTGACGTTCTGGAGCAGGAAACTTCTGGCCTGTCCGATCAGGAAACATCTTGGTTCTATAAGAAGCTATTTGGTATGTTCCAGCAGAAAGCTGGTCTTGCATTGGCAGGTACTGATGAGGGCGAAATGTCCTATGATGACTATGTTGATGCAATTCTAGAGAATGCCGCTGGTACCAATGATAAAGTTTATGAACTGGCACTTGAGTCTACTTATGGTAGCCTCGAAATGGTTGAGAATGCATGGCTTGCATTTAAAACCGAGTTTGGTGACGATCTATCCCCAATCACCAAGGAAGTTGCTCAGCAGTTGCGTAACGCACTAGTTACCAAGGACTTCGACTTTGATATTGATATGTTCAGAGAAAAGGTCGAGGAGGCTGGCGAACTACTGGCTGAGGACTTTGGTGAGGATGTTGCAAACGCATTTACTGATGTCGGCAATTTCCTCGCAGATGCCATTGATATTGGCCTCACCGAGGCACCACTTATCACTGGCTCTCTGGAGGCACTTATCAAGCTACTCAATGGTGACTTTGATGGTGGTTGGCAGACATTTAAGGATGGTATTGAGGGTGTCAATGACAATATTGATGACCTCCCACCTGAACTACAGGATGGCGCAACGGCTATTCGTAATCTAATCCTCATCTTTGAGGGTCTGTTCGCACTCAATATTGTTACCAGAGTTGCTGAGGGTGTAACCTCATTTATCAGACTATTCACTGGCAATAAGATCCTATCTACTGGTGCTAAGGTTCAGGCCGCAACTAGCACGATCTCTGCTGGTAATATCACAAATATGACCACAGGCAGTATTTCTAATGCTACTGTTGCCTCTATGATGGCTAACACTAATACTATGACTGTATATGCTACGGTTGTCAATGTTATTGGTGGCGGTGGTAGTGGTATGAACCCAGGTACTGGTGGTGGCGGAGTTCCACAGCTTCCATCTGGTGGCGGAGTCCCATCATTGGGTGGCGGTGGTGGTTCACTACTTCTACCAGGTGCGGCGGCGGCAGGTGGTGCGGCATTAGGTAGTGGCCTATTTGGCAAGACACCAGCACTCCAATCTGGTGGTAGTACACCGATGCTTCCATCTGGTAGTTCTGCCGCAGGTGGTGCGGCGGCTGGTAAGGCAATCAATATGTACTGGAACCCTGTTACCAAATCATATATGACCGCAGGTGATTTGGCTAAGAGTCTGGCAGTACCAGCACTCAAGCTAACAGCACTTGCTGGCATGGCATATGTTGGTGCCAGTATCCCAGAGGAAAATCAGCCACTCGCCGCATATCAGTACGGTTTCGGTACCGATTATGCCAACTACCTTGGTGATGATTATCTATCAACTAGTGGACTAAGTTTTGGTGAGGTACTGAAGGAATTACTGGGCAATGGTGGCCGCTGGTATGACGATATGAGAAACGTCAAGGTACAGAACTTCATGAAAGACGAAGTAGAACCTGCAACACCTAGTGAGTACCGTGAAGCCCGTGATGAACTATTCAATACTATTGATGGATTTAAGGACTATGATGCTGGCAAGCAGTATCTATCTGGTGTTCTTGACCGCTGGTATTGGGAGAATTCAGAGGGAGACAAGGAATTCATTAGTCAGGATCAGTATGTCGCACTTGCGGCGGCGCTGGTCGAGGCAATGAACCAGTATATGGTTGATAACAATATTACTGAGGTTAGCAAGAATGCCCTTGGTGGTCCAGATGCTGGTGGAGTACCTGGCCTTGGCACTGATATCTATCAGAGCGTTCTGGATGCTATGCTTACTGGCCTACAGGGTGAAGATAAGGCATCTGAGGAGGCCATGGCTAGTGCGGCAACTGAAATGTCTGCGGCATCGATATCTCTATCTGATGCGGTGAGTATGCTGGTGCAGAATCCAAGTTTCGTATTGGGACTCAATAAGGGACCAATGAATGCGCAGGGTGCTTATGACTACATTATGGGTCAGTTCAGTAGTCCTGCTGGTATCGCCGCCAATCAGGGTCTTCTGGAGCAGATTAATGCTGGTATCGCCGCAATTGACCCAGAGGTAACTGTTGATATCACCAACCCAGCACCAGTCGTAAATGTTGATGTCGATGTCAATGTCGATAAGTCTGGTAACGTCACCAAGAATGTTATCCAGAGTTATACTGGTGTTGACAACTGGATGTACAGATATAGCCAGAGAAACGGATCTGGTCGCCCAATCAAGTAAGATAGGAGTGATATGATGCCAAGACAGATCTTATCATCAATGAGATATAAGAGTTTCACCTGGCCTCATAACCCTACCACATGTAAGTACAATGTTGAAAGATCATATGCCAAGCATAAGTATCCAGAATTGGCTGGTGCTGAACTTGAGGATATGGATCCAGATGCTATTGTACTTACTGGTGAGGGCGAATTCTATGGCCCAAATGCCTATTATTACTGGCAGGAACTCGTCAATGTGTTCAACCAGCATGGTGTAGGTGAATTCTATCACCCTGTGTATCAGGATATCTCAACAGCACTAATGACGAAGCTATCGTCAAATCTGGAACCTCGTCAGGATTACGTGTCATACACGTTCGAATTTGTGGTGCATGACACAATCCCTTGGGTTAGAACACTAATCCCTGAGGACGATATCACCCAGAACACAGAAATCTCTGTGGCAGATCCAGACAATAATCGTTCTATCGTGGTTGGCGATACGGTTATCTGCAATGGATATGCCTACTATACCTCATATGGTGCTATGCCACGTAGTGTCAAAATGACCAATAAGACAATGTGTGTCACATATGTCAACTATAAGGGTACGCATCCGATTTGTGTCGGCTCTATTGGGTGGATGCGATTGGAAGATGTAACCCTTGGCAGTACGACAGCGGCACCCACACCTAAGTCTGAGTATATCACATACACGGTCAAGGCTGGTGACACATTGTCTGCGATCGGTGCACGATATGGTGTGCCATGGAAAGATATTGCAACACTCAACAGTATCAAGAATCCCAACCTAATCTATATTGGTGATGTGTTGAAAATCCCTAGTACCTAAGGTGGTGACAATATGCCGACAATAGTTGAGAATAAGAAACAGTACGACACAAACCTACTGCTCATAGTCTACAGTTCAAGACTTGGCGGCAGATATGAGTGCCATCGTTTCCGTGAATACAATATTGATCTCGACCTTGAGACTGATGCAGATGCATTTGATTTCGTATTCAAAAATGCCAACAGCGGTTACACATCGTTGTTTAGCAAATTTGATATAGTCGAGATCTACCTCAATGATGTTGGTATTATGACTGGTAGAGTTGATACGGTCACGTACTACTGGGAAGCAGGAGAAAGTTATATTAGGGTGGCTGGTAGAGATCTCGCCGCCACCCTGATTGACAATCATGCACTACCAACAACTCTCCAGAACATTAATCCCAACCAGTATATTGCTGAGAAATGCTCCACATACGGTATACCAAAGACTAATATCGCATCTATGTCGCTCGTAGACAAATATGTTGTTGGTGTCGGTGAGTCCGAAATGTCGATTATCGCCAAGATGGTTGACAACGAGAACAAGAAGATGTGGTTAGACTATAAGACCTTCTGTGTTGGCGATTGGGCGATGGATACCCAGCCTACCTACACATTCACCAATGGTGTGCCAGTCGACAAGATGTGCATTCCAATCCTGTCATTTGAACTGGAAGACGATGGTGATGAGGTATTTAGTGAGTCTATCGTCTATGGTGGAGCATCAAGTGGTGAGAATAAGGTGCTTGGTACATCCAAGAATAATTGGATGATCAACAAGGGTATCAAACGTCGTGTGGTGAGAAGTTCACAGAACAATGATGGCTCTGATACCTATACTGCAAATGCAGAAGATGATGTCAGATATGGTTTTGATAATAGTCACAGACTTGAGATATCGGTCAGGACTAGAAAGGAACTCATTAAGCCTAATACCACAGCATGGGTAATCGACACCATTACCAAGACTAATGCCATATTCTTCATCAAGAAGGTTACTTATACCAAGAACCTATCTAATGGCAGTATCACAAAGATTACAATGGTTCCAAGTAAGAAGGCTAATGATGAAATGTATGCCGCACAGGGTTCACTCAATGGAGGAATTACTGGTAAGGCTGCATGGACATTCAATGAACTGTGGGCGAATAAGAAGGGTGATATAAATGCCTAGTCCTAAAATGGGTAAGATGCTTAGCCAAGCAAATAATGCAATCAAACGATTTGTTATTCCATTTGGTCGTGTTGCATCTGGCACAAGCACCAAACTTAATATTCAGAATACCGCCAATGGCGAGGTTCGTGAGGTCAAGGTAGTTGCGCCATATGGTGTGTCCTCCTGTCCACCTAGTGGTCTGTTCGCACAGATGATTATCAACGATGATGTTAACAACACATGTGTTGGTGTCCATAATCCCAAAGCACCTGAGGCTAAGCCAGGAGAAATTGTTCTATACAGTTCTGGCGGCGCTTATATTAAGCTGGGTGCCGATGGGTCTGTTACCATTAGTGGTAGCCGCATCAATATCGGGTAAGGTGATACCATGAGAAATGTTGCACTAAAGGGCGATAGCCTACAGGGGATACATCCATCATTAGTACCAGTTGTAATTACTGGCTATATAGGTACAGGGTCTCCTAATGTCTATATTAATGGTATACAGGCCGCAAGGGTTGGCGACACAACCTATGAATGGTGTGCATTGCATGACATCCTGCCAGTCTATGGCAAGGTTATAATGGGGTCATCAAAGGTCTTCATCAATGGTATGCCAGCCGCATATGCATTGGAAACCATACAACCCCACGCTGGTACTGCAAACCTTACTGGTGGTGGTAGTACTAGTGTGTTTATAGAATAATGCGAGTGGCAGGCTTAACACCTGCCATTTTGCTTATATTTCTTGACATATACCTATCACTATAATTTTAATAATAAGGACGGTGATGATATGGCTGATATATTCCTGACAAATGGTGATGTCGCTACCACCATTTACGGCGATATAGCGGTTGTAGAGTCATATGATGAAATCACCCAGTCTGCTGTGAATAATGTGCTCACTATTTATGGTGAAAATCAGTATCACACAGATATTGGTAATATGGCATACAAACGCAGACTGAAACTCGCCAACAGTAGTATTGACACAATCAAGAAGGATTGTATCGATGCGATAATGATGGACGATCGGGTGAGTGAGGTCGTATCCGTCGATGCACATTATGACGAGAACAACAAGAACAACATCCACATTTCATTCGTCATCAAATCTATTGATGGCACACTCATGTCAAGTTCTGTAATTCTAACAATATAAGGTGGTGCGAATATGGCTATCCAAGTAAAAGAATTTGATACTATGGTTAATGATGTCCTAAGACGCATCACTAACTCTACAAAGATCTCAAATATTAATCCTGGTTCTGTCATGCGTACTATTGCTGAGGCAATCTTGGCAGAGCAGGATATCCAGTACTACCAGATCGACCAGATCTTTAAGGGTATGGATATCGATACCGCAACTGGCAACGACCTAGACCGATTGGTCAAGATACTGGGTATCGTCCGTAAGAGTGCAGTACCTTGCATCGCCACCCTTACATTTGGTCGGTCTGAGGCTTCTGATGCCAATATTATGATCCCTGCTGGCTCTAAGGTTAGCACATATGCCGATCAGGATGGTACGGTGACCGAATTCATAGTAACCCAGTCTGGCGCATTCCTACCTGCTGGTGAACTATCAGTACAGGTCGAATGTACCGCTGTTAAGGCTGGTAATATCTACGTTCCAGCCAATACGGTTACTATCATGAACTCACCAATTCTCAATATTGAGTATGTCAATAATGACGAGAATATCTATGGTGGTTCTGATGTCGAGTCAGATGATGAGTTCCGTTCACGTTCTAAGGAAGCCCTATCTCTGCTAGGTAAGGGCACATCGGACTCCCTTGAGTCCTCCGTTATGGAGATTGATGGTGTGCAGGATGCGGTCTGTATTGACCTAACACGTGGTGTTGGTACTGCCGATATCATCGTCGTTACTGCGACACTTCCTCCTACCGATGAACTCAAGGACGAAATTGAGGCCACCATTAATGCTAATAAGGCCGCAGGTGTTGATGTCCAGATCACATATCCTGATGTTGTTAATGTCGACATCAATATCAATACTACTGGATACACCGATGCTGACACTATCGGCAATGGTATCCTGCAGTATATGCTATCACTCGGCATTGGCGACTCTCTGATCATCAACCAGCTTGAGAGATTTATCTTTAATGCTTGTGGTGTCAACAATATGGACATCACGATGATCTCACCAACAGCAAATATCCCTGCCGAGGCAGTCCAGATTATCAGAAATAACACTATCACTATAAACGGGGTGGTGTGGAATGAATAAACTGGAAGCAATCCTAAATCGACTTGTCAGCTATTATGATAAGGACGATAAATCACAAATCTATAACATCCTCAAGGCATTTGCCGACGAGTTTGAAATAGTTTCCTCTGAATATATTGATCGTGCCGACAATGCCATCGGCGTTGAGACTACTGATGGTAGAGATCTTGACTGGCGATGGGGTTCGTTCCTCAATATCGCCAGACAGGATGGCGAGGACGACGATACATACAGGAAGCGTCTATCATCAGTTGCCAATTCACTACAGGGCGGTACAGCGGCCTCAATTAGATACGCTGTTGCGATATCATTGGGTTTGGCAAATGACGATGCGAAAGCCGAAAGGTGTATCAGGATCTATGATGGCTGGAAATATCCCAATGCAGAGGAAGAAATGAAAGCATTTGGTCATGTGGTTTGTGTGTTCAAGTTTGAGGCAGAAGACCGTGACCTCTACTATGATGGCATCGAAGAGGATGTTGTCGAGGCAATGAACCGAGCCAAGGCTGCTGGTATTATTGCACACGCACTGATTGAGTATACTCGTCACAATGAATTGGTGCTGTTTACTCACCTACAGCTTTCAACAAGTACACATGATTTAATTAGGAAGGTAGGCGTATAAGCTATGGCAACATACACTGAAAAATTAGGGCTAAAAATGCCGGCCCAAACTGATTTCTACAATGTCGATGATTTCAATGAAAACTTTAGGAAGATCGACGAGAATATGACTATAAATGCTGATATTCAGCAGGTTCTTACTCTTGCCAATCCTATCCGCTCCAATCGTGCACCCACAACTGCTGATGCCCAGTTTGCTGGCAAATTATGGGTAGTCCCAAAGATGATCTTCAACAATATGATGCCTAATGCCCTTGCACAGGCCACTGGTAACTGGAGGGCTACTGCAGCTACAGTATCGACATCTGGCACTGCCGCCACCCTTGTTGGTGATGGTACGGCATCAACTATTGTTGGCGAAGTCGATATGACAGCTGTTAGGGCTAACGATATCGTTTATATCGCCGCTAAGATGGCTGTCACTACTGATGCAAATGGTGCAGTATTGGAACTGCTGTGCGGCAGTGAGGTTATTGCCACAGTAAGTATGAGCGTACCAGTCGCTGGTGACAATATCAGATTGATTGGTCATACTAAGGTTGATGCCGCTGGAGCACTTAAACTTCGTGTTACAACAATGTATAACTCCGCATCAGCACAGCTAGGTAAGGGTGTAACAGTCTCAGATATTACAATCCTTGACCTGACTGCAGATATGTGTCAGAATTTTGCTGACATTGAGTTTTCCAAGGATGCGGCAACAACCTACATCGATACATATGGCAACTTCCAGACCAAGATATATGAACTGAGTGAGTACTGGTGGATCTGCCGTGGCTCATATAGCGGCCAGTATTCTTGGCAGAGATATGATGATTACATCAATATCATCAATACGCTTACCACAAATACAATAAGCCCACATATTAATAATAAAAATAATCCCCATTCAACAACACTTGAACAGGCCATATCTGCAAGTGGAGGATCTGGTGTTGTTCCGGTTACGCTTGGTGGAACTGGTGCCGCAAATGCGGCCAATGCACGTACAAATCTTGGAGTGCCGCCAACTTCACATGCAATAAATGGGGCTACATATGGCAAAGGATCTGGTTCTGTATTTGGACATGTAAAATTGTCTGACAATATCGAAGGCACAAATAATGCATCAACTGGTATCGCCGCATCTGAATATGCACTCGGATACCTATCTAAAGTTGTCTTGGGCGGGTTGGATGCGCTTACATTTTCTGAAATATCTACTATTGCCGCATCTGGTAAAGCATCTATGTATTTTAAGCGTGGTGATATTAAAAATGTGACCCTGAAAAACAATGAGATAATTCAGCTTGAGATAGCTGATTTTGATCATGATGATCTCAATAGTGGTGGTAAGGCCCCAATATCATTTATTGTAAAGAATTGTCTATCATTTACTGGCACTAGATATATGAATAGTAGTGCGACCAATGTTGGTAGCTGGAATAGTTCATATATGCGTGGCACAATAATGGCTGAAATACTCGCACAATTACCAGATGATTTGGTTGCTGTTATTAAACAAGTCAAAAAATATACGACAACAGGCAATAAGCAGACAACAATACAGACAACTGTCGATAAGTTGTGGTTGCCATCGTGTATTGAAGTTGGAACTATTACATCTGGAGCTGGTTATGTCAGCGAGGGTAGCCAATATCCAATTTTTACTGATAATAATAGCAGAATCAAAATGTATAATTGGTCTGCCA
>ULRP01033145.1_pt1 | contig 24205 bp, 20 predicted proteins | sample 1955521 | NCBI WGS metagenome assembly ULRP01 (sample SAMEA4835685, study PRJEB28245) | human gut metagenome | biome: gut microbiome; material: fecal sample | place: Denmark | collected 2008
AAAAATCCGCGGCGGCTGACAAGTCGGAAACCGACTTTCAATATAATACGAAAGACAAAAGGCGTGTGATTATCAGAAGAAGATATTTTCGAGAAAAAATTATCCCGGGGCAAAAAGTCAATCTGAAAGCGACCACTATGCGTTTTTACTGTGATATAATAAAGGCGCAAAAGACGAAAGCAGTGTTTCATATAAATACCTCAAAATAAAAAATCGTTACCGCGCCGGTTTCTGTTCGTCTTTCAGGCGCGGTACAAAAAACAAAAATATAAAGGAGAAACCATGAATAAAATAGTATGCCCCAAATGCGGAGAAGAATTTGAATTGACCGACGCCGATTATTTATCTATAGTCGACCAGGTAAAAACCGAAGAAATTGCCAAAGCGGTAAATGAAAAAGAAAAGTCGCTCAAAATCGTTATGCAGGCGGATCTCGAAAAACAAATGGCGAATAAAGAGTTGGAAATCGAAAAATTAAATTCTAAAATCCGTGAGAACGAATTAAATCAACGAAACGCAATAGACGACGCCGTGAAAAAACAGAACGAAAAAATATCAACGCTTGAACGCGAATTGGCGGTGAAAAATGCCGAAGCGCAAAACGAGATAGACAAAGCCGCGTTGATTAAAGAAAACGAGATAAATCGACTGAAAGCGGAAATGGAGTCCGAAAAAAATCTGATGAAAGACAGAGAGCGTCAGATGCAGGAGCAGATCGATTTTTATAAAGACCTGAAAACGAGAATGTCGACGAAAATGGTCGGAGAAACGCTTGAACAGCATTGTCAGGTTGAATTTAACAAGATTCGCATGGCAGGATTCAAAAACGCGTACTTCGAAAAAGACAATGACGCGTCCTCGGGGAGTAAAGGCGATTATATTTTCAGAGATTTTTCGGACGACGGACAGGAATTTGTTTCCATAATGTTCGAGATGAAAAACGAGTGCGATACGACTGCGACGAAACACAAAAACGAAGACTTCTTAAAGGAGTTGGATAAAGACAGACGCGAGAAGAAATGCGAATATGCGGTTTTGGTATCGCTACTCGAAACGGACAGCGAATTCTACAACGCCGGTATCGTGGATATGTCTTACAAATATCCCAAAACGTACGTTATACGACCGCAATTCTTTATTCCGCTTATTACGCTTATCCGTAACGAGGCAATGAATTCGCTCGAGTATAAAAAACAATTGGCGTTGATACAGAATCAGAATATCGATATAACGCACTTTGAAGAAAATCTTGCCGATTTTCAGAATAAATTTGCTAACAACTATCGCATCGCAAGCGACAAATTCAAGAACGCAATCGACGAAATAGACAAAACTATCGATCACCTGCAAAAAGTTAAAGACGGACTTTTGGGCTCGGAAAGACAACTCAGAATCGCGAACGATAAGGCGCAGGATTTATCCATAAAAAAACTCACCAAAGATAACCCGACTATGAAGAAAAAATTCGAAGACCTTAAAGACGAGGGAGAATAAAAATGAAAAACGTAAAAGAAATAACGAAAAAAGTTCACGGGGCAATCGGGGCAAACACTTTTATGCTGCATTTCGAAGCGGATCTCAACGATATACCGCCGTTCATGTGCAGCCCGTTCAACGACGGATGGGTATGGTCGGAATCGCTCGAAGATCTAAAATCCTATATTTTCGAGATTATCGTAGCGGATTATCTTATAAACGACGCGATGGCTGTCGGCGAATATACGAACGTCGGAGATAAGGAATTCGATTTTATCGAAGCATGCAAGGTGTATAAAAGCGTAAAGAACGCCTATAAAGACAGGATTTTGGCAGTCGAAACGTTAGAAAAAATATACGCCGAAGATAATGCCGGTAATTACAGAGATTTCGTTAAAATGCTTTACGACATAGAAACGTCGTCGCAAAACGCCGGGCTCGCTTTTGAATTCACGAGTTTTTCTACGCCGCTCGAAGCAAGGCATTGCGGGAGGTTGTCGTCGGATACGTTTGACGAAAAAGACCTCGGAGCGAACTTCAATTAAACGGCAAATATCGGAAACTGATTAAAACGATTGAAAAATTTTCGCTGATATGGTATTATTATAAAAATAAGAGCGCGAGGTGGCAATATGCATATCGGAATCGATAAAATCGAAGACGTGAAAAAATATATCGACGAAAATTACGTCGAAAGTCCGTTCGACGACGTGTTGCAGGCGGCAACCGTACGTTTTTGCCAAAACTTTAACGATACGTCGGCGATACAATACGTTACGTGCAGCGAAGAGTCGGTAAAAAAATATCTCGGGAACGTTTCGTCTACCTGGCAGCAATCGGTTTTTTCGATCATAGACAAAAAATACGAGTCTAATCCTGCCGAATGGAAGGATTCGAAAGTCTATAAACGGGCGATGATAACGAAACAGACTTTTTCTAAAATCCGGAACGAAACAAACTATCACCCGGATAAAGAAACGGCGGTAAAAATGTGTTTCGGTTTAAAACTCAATATCGACGAAACAGTTGACTTATTGGCTAAAGCGGGATACACTTTGTCGATGTCGATCAAGCAGGATCTTATCATCAGATATTTTATCGAGCATAAGGCTTACGACGTTATAGACTTAAATAATATGTTCTACAGTTTCAAATTGCCATATTATAAAACCTGAAATTCAATCGTTGAAAAGGTCGCTTTTAATGCGACCTTTTTCTTTTTTCAAAATGTTATAATACAATCACAAAACCAAAAAGGAGATTACATTCATGAAAAAAGATTTAACAAGAATGATTTTCGTTCTAGATAAAAGCGGCTCTATGAGCGGGCTTGAAAAAGACACGATCGGCGGGTTCAATTCGCTTATCGAAAAGCAACGGAAGGAATCCGGAGAGGCAAAAGTAACGACGGTACTTTTCAACGATAAAGTCACGTTCGTTCACGATAACGCAGATATAAAAGACGTTCCGTTGCTTACGACCAAAGAATATTATGTTTGCGGTTGTACCGCAATGCTCGACGCCATAGGGACGGTAATAAAAAAAGCCGAGGCCGACGACGCGACGACGAGCGAGACCGAAAAAGCGGAAAAGACCGTGGTTATAATCACTACCGACGGCATGGAAAACGCAAGCAAAGAATTTTCTTACGAAAAGGTGCGAAAACTTATCGACGCGAAAAAAGAAGACGGCTGGGAATTTATCTTTCTCGGAGCGAATATCGACGTCGAATCGGAAGCGTCGAAACTCGGTATAGATAAAGACAAATCCGTAACTTACCGATGCGATTCGCAGGGGGTGGAAACGAATTACGAATGTCTTGACATGGCTATGAAAGAAATAAGACAATACAAGACTCTTTCGGCACGGTGGAAAGACGGAATAACCGATCGCAATAACAAGAAAAAATAAACCGGGAAACGGATAATCGCCGCATATAGGCGGTTATCCGTTAAAAAATGTATAAAATTTGCGGTTTTCGCTTTATATGAAAACGAAAATATGCTATAATCAAAAGCATAAGCAAAGTGCGAGCGGCTTAGATAAGTTAAAATCCCCCGAAAAGGAAAAAGTTTTGTGCGGCAAGCGACATTTCGAAATAACGGACGAAACGCTGAAATACGAGGTCGTGGACGGTTTACTCTCGCTGAAACAAAGATAAGGTAACAACGCCAATGAAAAAGTTTGTCTATGAAAAATTTCAATTGAAAGGCGGCAAAAAGAATTATATTTTGTCGATGCACGACGGCGATGACTGGAGCGGTCCGTGCATAGAATATTTTTCAAAAGAAAAGATAGTCAAAATAGGAAAATATTCCGAAGACAGGAAGTATCTTTTCGAACTTGCCGTATATAATCCCGAAGGCACGGAATACACTTTCAAAGTGTGTAAAAACGGGGTGTCCGACGGTCCGACGCTTGTAAAATACGGCGACGTATTATACGTGGGCAAGTATTATACAAAAGACGGATTCAACGGGCTCGTCTATCGGTTTGAAAAAAACAACAACGTTCGCCTTCAGCAATACAGGCACGGCGTACTTATAGGCGAACGCCTCGATGGCTACGTTCTCGAAGACGATATAGCGAGAAATTTACCTTTTGAATTTTTTTGCGAGCAGGACAAGGTTTACGAAAGAGAGGTAAAACTTCGTAAAGGCTCGTTTACGGAATACGTAGCAGGCGATCCGAATAGCCGCGTTCCGACGATTGCGGCGGTCGTCAAAGACGATTCTTCGCTTAAAATAGGTATATACAAAAGTAACGCTCTTAACGGAACGCTGATGAATTGCGACCTTAAAAACGAACTGTATTACGTTATGCCGGGCGACGAAGAAATTTTATCCGCAGATTTTTATATCGTTTATTCGGTCGGACATAACGGCTATCAGGTAGTTTCGAAAAGAAGCGACGGTACGCAGTTCGTGCTTTCTTATTGCGAAAACGACAAAAAGTTCGTTTGTTATCTTTGCGAATCCGACGACAAAAACAACGTAATTGACGGCAGCAGATACGAATTCCCCGTCGAAATCGACAAATTCGACGCAATACCCGTAAAAGCGGCGACGAAGGTAAAAGTAAGCGGAGATACCCTTTCCGCCGAAGAAAAACTCAATAAACTCGTAGGGCTTACCAACGTCAAAAGCGAAATTTCAAAACTTAAAGCCGTTATAAAAAAGAATCCGGGTAAAAAGCCCAATCTTAATATGTGTTTTATGGGCAACCCCGGTACGGGTAAAACCGAAGTTGCAAGGCTTTTAGCCGAAATTTTATACGACGAAGGTATTCTCCCGACTAAAAAGATAGTCGAAACCGACAGATCGGGGCTTGTGGCGAAATACGTCGGGCAAACGGCTATAAAGACGCACGAAATATTTTCCGAGGCAATCGGCGGGGTCTTGTTTATCGACGAAGCGTACAGCCTGTATAACGGCGACGACTCCGATTTCGGTAAGGAGGCAATCGATGCGCTTATAACCGATATGGAAAATCATCTCGGCGAAATATGCGTTATCTTTGCGGGTTATCGCGCGCAAACCGAGCATATGCTTGCAGCCAATCCCGGGTTCAAGTCGAGGATCGGCAAGTTTATCACGTTTGACGATTACACGTTCGAGGAACTGAAAGAAATCGCAAAATATAAACTTTCCGCCGACAAATACGTTATCGACGACGAAGTTCTCGACTCGGTGATCAAGTATATCGATAATAAAAAAGTCGGGAACGATTTCGGTAACGCTCGCGAAGTAAGAAACGTTATCGAAAAATTGTACGAATATCAGGCGGAAAGAACGAGCGGAACGAGAGATCGTACTATAACGAAAGAAGATTTCGACGCGCTGACCGCGAAAAAGAAAGATGACAAGAACGAATTGTCCGCTAAAGAAAAACTCGATAACCTTATAGGATTATCTTCGGTCAAAAAAGAAATATCGAAGATGTCTGCTTACCTCGTCAAAACGAAAGGCGATTTATCGGGAACTAACCTTCATATGTGTTTTTACGGTAATCCCGGTACGGGGAAAACCGAGGTTGCGAGGCTTTTGGCGGAGATTCTGTACGACGACGGAATACTGCCGGAAAACAAATTGATTGAAACGGACAGGTCGGGACTCGTATCGAACTACGTCGGTCAGACGGCGACGAAAACTCATCAACTCGTAAAAGACGCAATGGGCGGAGTGCTTTTTATCGACGAAGCGTACGGGTTATATACGGGTGGTTCGCAAGACTACGGGAAAGAAGCGATAGACGCGCTGATTACCGATATGGAAAATTATCGGGGCAAGTTCTGCGTTATTCTTGCGGGATATAAAGAGGAAACCGAGGCAATGATAGCGGCAAACCCGGGATTCAAATCGAGAATAAACCGTTATATAAATTTCGATAATTACGACAACGAACAACTCGTGGCGATCGCAAAGTCTATGATAGGCAAAAAGCGGTATTCGATAACTGACGAAGCGATAGAAGAAATATCGAAAATACTGTCTTACAGGCAGACTTTTTACGATTTTGCAAACGCTCGCGAAGTAAGGAATATTCTCGAATCTCTGTATGAAATTCAGGCGTACAGGACTGTAACGGATGGTTTGACGGATAACTGGCTTATAAAGACCGAAGACGTTAAAGAATACGAGCGTGATCACAATATTTCGTTTACGAAAGAGGCGACCGTAAAAAGTCATAGTTTCGATTTGCGGCTTAAAGATTTCGTCGGATATTCGCTTGCGGCAAATAAACCTTATAATTTCAGCGTTGACGCTATCGAGCAGGCAAGCGTAAATATAAAGGTAGAAAAAGACGGAAAGGTCGTGTCCGAAGGAACGGGATTTTTTATTTCGCCCGACGGTATAATCGCCACCTGCGCTCACGTCGTAAAAAACGCCGAAGAAGACGTTACCGTCATCGTCAATTTCAAAATTTCCGGCGGACAATATCTTACGAAAGACTATAAGGCCGAGATTATAGCGATGAACGAAAACGACGATACCGCTTTGCTCGGTATATATAATCCGAAAGTCAAATTTGCTTATTATGCGTTGTCGGAAGAAGAAAAAGGTTATCCCGAACTCACGACGGATATAGTAATGGGCGGTTATCCTTTCGGCGGCGACAGATTCGAAACCATTACCGTAACCGAAGGTAAAGTTCAGTCTATCAACAAAGATGCTCACTCCTACTCGGAGAACACGAACATTTACGTTGATTTATCCGGACACCCCGGTTGTTCGGGCAGCGGCGTAATAGATAAAAACGGCGGTAAATGTATAGGAATATTCGCAGGCTGCGCCGTCGGACATTCCGGACATCTTGATTTGACGATCAATTACGCCATACCCGTAAAATATCTGTGGAGATTACTCGAATCGGTCTGCGATGACGACGAAGAGCCCGCTTATTTTTCGAAAGAAAAGGCGTCGCCTGCGGAATTTCACGACGTTGTTTACCATTCCGAATGTATTATTGACGCTTTGATGGCTTACAGAGAGCCGGTAGCCGACGTGAATAACGCAAAAATCGATTGCGGGAACATACATATCGTTAAAGGCGATATTACTGCGTTTAAGGGCGACGCTATCGTAAATCCGATAAACAGTTGTCTGCATCCCGGCGGTGGGTTAAGTGAAATTATATTCAAAAAAGCCGGCTTCGGAAGGCTTACGAGGGCTTGCGAAAAGATCGGATATTGCGAAGTCGGGAGTTCCGTCGTAACCGACGGGTTCGACCTGAGCGTGAAAAAAATCATACACGCCGTCGGCCCGCAATACGATTACGACAGAAATCCCGAAAGACTGCTTTCTTCCGTATATGAAAGTTGCTTTGGTAACGCGATAAAAGAACGTTGCGAAAGTATAGCGTTTCCGTCGATATCGACGGGGACTTTCAGATTTCCGCTGGAATCCGCCGTTCCGATTGCGTTAAGGCAGATGATAAAACATTCGAAGCAGGTAAAAGATATATACGTATATTGTTTCGACGACCGCGTGTACGACGCTTATACCAAAGTTTTCGACAGATTGAAAAATATATAAAACGATAAAAGTCAACCGCAATAAAAAAGTCGCTTTGCGGTTGACTTTTTCACTTTATAAAGATGATATAATGACTTCGTAAATCAAAAAGGAGTTGTTGAAATGTCAAAACAAAGAAAAATTACTTACAAATGCGAATTTTGCGGAAAGCCTTTCGATACTGTCGTATACGACAGCGTAAACGTGGATCTTGACCCGGAACTGAGAGAAAAAATTCTTAACGGAAGTCTTTTTATGCACGAATGTCCTCACTGCCACAAAAAAAATGCGATTTTGGTGCCGATGATCTATCACGATATGAAGAATCGCTTTATGATCTTTTCAGGCGACTACGAATACGTGTATTCGGGATACGAAAGCACCGAAAATAAATATATTCCGAAAGACGTTGCGGATTCTTACAGATACGTCGGCGCAACGAATTACGATGAGTTGACGAACAAAATCATCGCTCTCGAAAATTCGCTCGATCATCGGATAGTCGAACTGGTAAATTGTTTTACGGGGATTAAGTTAAACGAAAAAATATCAAAAGAAAGGGGAATGGAGGTAGACGCCGTCAGGTTGAATTACGACGATAAAGGCGCGTTGATCGTGGTTTTGGACCTTAGATCGGAAAAAGAAAGCGGATACACTACTTTGCCGTTTAATTACGAACTATACAGAAACGTTTACGACGATTATGCAAAGTTTCTTCCAAAGTCGTTCGGACTTATATTCGGCAGCAAAGAAGCGTACAGGCTCCTGTCCGCCGATAATAAAAATCTTTCCGACCTTGGCGAAAAGAACGCGCGGGTTGCTATTGCGCAGGATAATTATGGGAGGCAAATAATGGCAGTCGTTCCGCAATTCTGCAAGGAAAAATATAAAAAGGGGGATACGGTGATCGTTGAGGAAAACGCTAAAACGCATCGCGACGTTATTGTAAGAATACTTGACGTCAACGAATTCGAAATTCCCGAAAATACGGAAGACGCGCCCGTCGTATCGTGGAAAGTCGACGACGGGATCGTTTCGACCTGCGATTCGGACGACGAAATAGAAAACGACGAATTGTTGCGCGCGTTGAAAGAATATAAGAACGACGGTTACTTAAATAAAAATTTCCCCGCGGAGTCGATTCTTACGAGCGACGTAATTCTCGAATTAAAAACCGTTCTTAAAAAACCGATTGATACAGAAAACGCCGTGGGAATGATTTTAGACGCGGACGACGTATCGATAAGTTTAGGCGTTACGAAAAAAGACGGTAAAAATTATTTATGCGTGTATACTTCGCAGGACAAATTGAAAGGAAAATGCGGACGGATCATATATTCTTTCGATGACGTTGCCATCCTTGCGCTTAATTGCCCTTACGAGTATGACGGCATAATCGTTAATCCCGGTAAAGAAAACGTCGTGTTGGATTATAAAGTTTTACTCGGTTATAAATACGAGCGGTATATGACGAATCCCGTAAGAATGACTAAACTGCTCGAAAAACTTACGCCCGAAGAAATCGACTATATGAACGAAGAGTGTTATAAAATAATATGTAAGGTTTACTACGAACATAAAAACGTCGATGCTATTTCGAAAGAAACGAAAATCCCGAAAGAGGAAGTCGACCGGATGCTCGATTACGGGTATGAAAAATTGATTCAAATAGTAAAAAGCGATTATTGACGGAATAGTTCCCGTTGCAGTAGTTGTTTGACAATATAGTTAGTGCGAATATGTTATACCGGCCAAGAATAATACGAACCTTGACAAAACGCCGTTATTCCCGCGCTTTTTGGCAAATCAGAAAAACGTTATGCCCGGGCAGGTGTTTGGAACAGTCAACGGATAATAATCGTCCGTACAACTTACGTACCGTTTTTGCACCGTAAATCGTTGAAAAAGTTTTTTGAATATGGTAAAATGAAAACGGCATTTAACGGGAGGTCAGAATATGACGGACAGTTTAGAAACAAAAAAGTTTATGACGGACAGCCTAGAAGCAAAAAAGTTACTAATAATACGTATTTTGCAGATATTGGAATATTACAGCGACGTCAATCATCCGCTTACGCAGGAAGAAATTATAAAAAAATTATACGATAACTACGGCATAGAAGCGGAAAGAAAGGCTATAGGGCGTAATATCGCGCTTTTGCAGGATATGTTCGACCGCGAATCGATGAATAAAACGGCGACGGCAATCGTTATCGAATCAGATAAGCGAAAAGGAACGTTTCTGGATAAACGTCTGTTTGAAGATTCCGAACTGCGGTTGTTGATAGACGGCGTTCTGGCGAGCAAGCACATCTCTGAAAACTACTCGAAAGACCTTATAGAAAAACTTTCGATGCTGTCGAATAAATATTTCAAGTCCAACGTAAAGCACGTTTATTCCGTTAAAGATTGGGATAAAACCGAAAACCACGCGCTTTTTTATAATATAGGCATGGTTGACGAGGCGATAGAACGCAGCAGACAGATAACGTTCGATTACAATAAATACGGGGCGGATAAAAAACTGCACAAAACCTCGTCGCATATGGCAAGTCCGTATCAACTGATTTTGCATAATCAGCATTATTATCTCGTGTTTTTCAGCGAAAAATGGAAGAAAATTTGCCATTTCAGGCTGGATAAAATAACGAATATTGATATAACGGACGAGCCGATGACGCCGCTTAGAAGTATAAAAGGTTACGAAAACGGGCTCGATTACAAAAAATACGCTACGGCTTTGCCGTATATGTTTACCGACGAAACGGAACGGATTACGTTTATTTGCGACGAATGCGTTATCGATCAGGTGATTGATTGGTTCGGAAAGAATATTCAAGTTACGCTTGGCGGCGATAAACGATACGAGGTTACGGTATATGCAAGTCCGGACGCAATGACTTATTGGGCAATGCAATATCTGAATTACGTAGAAATAAAAACGCCGCTTTCGCTCAGAGAAAGAATTAAAAACAATCTGCAAAAAGCAGAAGAAAAATATAAAGGATAATGGGATTATGGCAGATAAAAATTTAATAGACAGAGTTTTCTACGGTATATTGAAAAATACGTTGAGCGGTAGTAAGGAAGCGTCAAAAGATACTTCCGATAATATTTTTCATATACTGCAAACGGAAGACAAAGAGAGATTTCACAGTCGGTTTTTATGCTATTTGATAAAGACGCGCTATAATAGTTTCAAAAAATATTTTATCGGAAAAGGCGTTGATTTCCCCGACGGAGAATTAAACCTCGACAAATGTTGTTGCGAATTTCCTTGCGGAAAAATGATTGGTTGTAAATTGGATATCTGCGGATACGTAGATATTTATTTGCCGACAAAATCGGGTTGCGCGGTAGCGATTGAGGTGAAATGGTATGCTGATGACCAGCCTGCGCAGTTGTTACGATATAAAAATTGTCTGAAAGAAAATTCCACGTTGATATATTTGTCGCTCGGCAAAGAACCGTCGGAAAAGAGTACCGCTTGCGGTGAAAGTTGCGAAGTATGTCAATTCAACAAATCATTAACGAAAGATTCGGATTATTACGTTATCGGATTCGCAGATATTTTGGATTGGCTTAATACCGAAATAAAAACGTGTAAGGATAACGGAAGCGATTTTGTTGCGCTCGGGGTGTTGATTCAGCAATACGCAGACGTGCTTACAAATGAAATAAAAGGGAATGAAGAAATGGAAATAATAAAGAATGAAATAAAAAAGATGATAAAATCGGAATCGGACGACGTGGCTGTTTGTAAATCGGTTATCGATATCGAGGACGGAATAAGAAACTTGAGAAAGGTAATTTCTGAGCAGTTTTTGATAGAGTTGGAAGCACGGGCACGAGTTAGAGATAGGAAATATAAAGTCATAAATAAAAACGACTTCGAATTTAAGAAAATCAGTAATGGCGATTCGTGCGCTGAATTTGCGTGTGTCGATTGCTCTGAAAATGGTTTCGCGATATGTTGTGAAACGAATCTATATTGCTATAAAATATCGAAAGGGGAAATAGACGGAAAGAAATGGTCGTATATAACAACAGAATGGTTTGATGACGGACCAACTAAAAAAGAAAGAGATCAAGAAAAAGGGAAAGCAATAAGAGGAAACGTGGCATCGGAACATCTTATGAAATGGTATTTTTCAGATAACCGAAACGCCCAACTTGAAAAAATTTTAGATATTGCAAAAAATTCTTGCACGACATGGTAAATTATTGATATCCCGAAAACGGTACGTAAACCGTGATATACTCCTTTTGTGGTCGGAGAAAAGACTACGAAAGGAGTATTTTTATTTATGATAGTTACGGCAATACAAAAAGGAAATTCAGTGTACGTTTACGGCGAAAGAAACAGGCTTTTATTCACCCAAAGCGGAGAACTTCACGGTTATACGGGCAGTTCGGTTTCGATCAAAAAGGGAAATATGATTTATAGTTATAACGAGCGCGGTTCGCTTATATCTACGCACACCGCAAGATAATAACCCAATGATAAAACTAAGCAAAAAATTATGCTATGTTTTGCGACATAATCCCGCAAGTATCGGTTTATCTCTTGACAAAAACGGGTATGCCCGCATTGACGAATTGCTGCTTAAATTCGATGAGAGCGGAGTAAAAATCGATAAAGCAACGCTGATAAAAATCGTTGAGTCCGATAAAAAAGGAAGATTTTGTTTTAATGCCGACAAAACTAAAATCCGCGCGAATTACGGACATTCTTTTGCGGTTGATCTGAATTTAACGCCGCTTTGTCCGCCTGCCGTTTTATATCACGGGACGACTGAGCGGAACGCCGAAAGTATTTTGGCGAGCGGACTTAATAAGGCGAAGCGGAATTACGTTCATTTGATGGAAGATATTTTTACGGCGGCAAAGATAGGACAAAGACGCGGAAATCCTGTTATATTTAGAATCGATTCCGCTAAGATGCGCCGCGACGGATTCGATTTTTACAAGTCGGGTGTGATTTGGCTTACCGATCACGTTCCGAAAGAATATTTAAGTCTTTACGGTATCAAGGTGGAAGCAATACCGTAGTATTGAAATAAATTATAAAAATAAAGAAAGATTATATAATGATTTTTATCAAAAGTAGTAATCTTATTTGAAACGATATGTTATAATGCAACTAACAAAGGATAAGGAGTATAATTATGAATGAAGATTTACAGGGAATAATACGGGATTATATTTGCGACTTTAATAAAAAGAAAAGTTTGACTTACGTTGTCGATACGATGCCTGTCGTTTGGTTTGGGGATATTGAAAAGTACGAACAATCCGAAGTTAAAGTCGTTACCGTAGGTATAAATCCGAGTTCGCACGAGTTTCCCGAGCCGCCGGAATGTCCGCGATTTTCTATACCGACTGTCTTAAATGCCGACGACTTGTATAATGCTAATAATGAATACTTCATTAAAAATCCATATAAATGGTTTAATAGGTATGAAAGAATAATATCGGATAATTTCGATTGCTCGTATGGTGGAAAAATCGGATTGAGAAAGAGAAATATCGCTATTCATATAGACGCTTATACCGCTATTGCGACTAATCCGTTCTGGGGTAAATTAACCAAGAAAGAAAAAGAAACAGTTAAAAATACGGAGTTATTCAATAGATTACTTGCGTACTTAAAACCCGACGTTATTTTATTTTCGGCAAATGAAGATCTTTTCAACGAATTATTTTCGGGTTACACTAAAAATCGGCCTGACCTGCAATACGAAAACCACAATAAAAGATCATATATCAGAACTTATAGTAAAGACGGTACGCTTTTATTTTGGGGGCGAAACCATGGGGATCCGTTCGCTCATATAAGTACAGACGAAATTAAGGCGGAAATTGACAGATTTAAGGAGACCGGGATAGAAAAAATATATAAAAGATAGCGGAATTTATGAAAAATATCGCTTCTATAAAAACAAGGCGGTTGGCATTAGACCGTTTTAACCGTTCGAATATGTTTAATCAACCGTCCCGAAAACGGGACGTAAAGTGTGATATGCTCCTTTTGTGGCTTGAAATAAGACTACAAAAGGAGTATTTTATTATGATAGTTACGGCAATTCAAAAAGGTAATTCGGTGTACGTTTACGGCGAAAGAAACAGACTTTTATTTACCCAAAGCGGAGAACTCCACGGCTATACGGGCAGTTCGGTTTCGATTAAAAAAGGAAATATGATTTATTGTTATAATGAACGCGGTTCGCTTATATCTACGCACATCGCAAGATAATCGGGTTGTTTTAATAAAAAAATCATAAATTTTAAGCTTTGGGTTGAATTACTCATAGCGAAGTAGTATAATTAAACAAATAATAGATAAAGAGTGTTGCAACGAGTGATTTTATTGAGCGGCATACGGAATACCGTGGCGATGCAATATCTGAATTACGTAGAAATAAAATTGCCGATTTCGCTCAGAGAAAGAATTAAAAATGACTTACAAAAAACGAAGGAGAAAAATATAAATGAGGTCCGATGAGACGGCACGTAATACTTTAGACGGGGAAATAGTAAATATAGATAAATTTTTACAACGGCAATTAGTTATTCCGAATTACCAACGTCCGTATAAATGGCGAAGCAAGAATATAATTGATTTACTGGAAGATATTTCCGAAGCGATAAATAATTCAAAGATTTATACGAATTTTAAGTATCGGGTAGGAACGGTTATCATTCATAAAGATGAAAAAGGGAAACTGAATATAATAGACGGACAGCAGAGAATAGTAAGTTTAACGTTATTGAAAAAATATTTAGACAAGAATTATAGTTGTTCGTTAATGGGAAAGCAATGGGAAGATAGGGTTTCTCAAATCAATATAAGAAACAATTTTAATTGTATTAAAAACTGGTTCGCATTGAAAGACCAATCGGTGTTATCGTTGTTTGAGAATGCCCTCGAAAACGTTATTGAATTTGTGGTGTTAACCGTAAATAATCTCGGGCAGGCTTTTCAACTGTTTGATTCGCAGAATACTAGAGGTAAGGCTTTGGATCCTCACGATTTATTAAAAGCGTATCATTTAAGAGAAATGAAAAATGAGCCGCTTGAAATGAGGCATGCCGTTTCAAAATGGGAATCGTTTTCGCCACAGGCAATAAATAAATTATTCGACGTGTATTTGTATCCGATTCTTAAATGGATGAGAAAAGAGAAGGCTACTTCTTTTACGGCAGATAAAATTGATTGTTATAAAGGTATTTCTGCCGACAGCCATTATACTTACGCTCAAAAAGCAAGGCATTCCGAACCGTTTTTTCAAATTGCGGATCCTTTTATATCCGGCAAAGATTTTTTTGAGATGGTTGATCATTATCTGACGCTGCTAAACGATATCGAGTATGAACTAAGCGAAAATCCGAAATTTGAGACAATTAAAAAAATTATATCTTTGAACAAAACGGTCGGTTTTAATTATTCAGTTGATTTATTTAAGTGTGTGTTGCTTTGTTTTTATGATAAATTTCACGTTTTTGATTTGCAAGCGATAAATAAATTATGCGTTTGGGCTTTTATGATAAGAGTTGATATGCAATATTTAGGATTTGACACGATTAACAAATATGCAATCGGGGAGCAAAACGAAAGATATACAAACTTAAAACCGATGTTTGCGTTAATAAATCAATCGAGATTTCATAGCGATATAGGCAATTTACTTATACTAACCGACTCGAAAAATAAAAACGATAATAAAGATTATATAAAAGACTTACACGATTTGTTAAAAAAAATAAACGGAGGCTTTTGATGACGGATTCCATTAAACGATTTACGTTAGAAGAATTGTCGGGTAGCACGGATAAATATATTGTTCCGCTTTATCAAAGAGCATACGCCTGGACTCAAAAAGAAATAAGGCAACTAATTGACGACATAAATGATTTTGATGAAGAACAATATTATTTAGGTTCGTTAATCGTAAATAAAAGAGAAGACGCTTTTGAAGTGATAGACGGGCAGCAACGACTGACGACTTTATATCTTTTATTCACGGTGTTAGATAAACAACCGAAAAACGACTTTTTGAAATTCGAGTGTAGAGAAAAATCCAATTATACGCTTAAAAACTTAAAAAATCCGGATATCAACGATGAATTTGTCGAGTATTCGTTGATTAACGGGAAAAGAATTCTTGAAGATTTTTTTAATACTCTCGATGCTCCGAAAAAAGAAGAATTCCTTAATAAACTTTCCAAGGTGATAATCAACAGAATCGAGGTTCCCGAAAATACGGATTTGAACAGATACTTTGAGATAATGAATACTCGAGGAGAACAACTTGAACAGTCTGATATCGTAAAAGCAAATTTGATGAAAAATTTAGACGAGGCTGATCAAAATGCGTTTGCCGTAATTTGGAATGCTGTTTCAGATATGTCGGGTTACGTACAAATGCATTTTAGCAAAAATATCAGGGAAAAGTTATTTTCGCAGAAATGGGGCATTTTACAGGATGGGGATGTTATTGAAATAATAAAGGACGTTGAAAAGCAAGAAGGTTCTAATGCGGGCAGTACGATTTCTGATATATTAGAGAATGGTTGGATTTCAAACGAAACAGATGACAGCGATGCCGACGGGAGAATAAGGTTTGAATCTATAATCGAATTTCCGTTTTTTTTGTTGCACGTTCTTAAAATATATGTTTGTCAACACGATATTAAAACAGATGGCGGTGCAAGCGTTATCGAAAGGTTGTTGGACGATAAAAAATTGATAGTTTCGTTTGAGAGCGTTATGGGTGGGCTTAATGGGCAGTCTATTTCTAAAAAAGAATTTTCAAGAGATTTTATTATACTGCTGCTTAAATGCAGATTTTTATTCGATAAATTTATAATTAAAAGAGATACGCCTCTTAATGACGACAAAAGTGTATGGAGTATAAAATCACTTTCAACGAGTGAACGAGGCAGCAATAAAAAAGCGTATTATTTTGACACGAAGTTTAACAATAAAAACGAGAGGGATAGGCATGCGGAAGCGATTATGATTCAATCGGCTTTGAGGGTTTCGTACACGTCGCCTAAAGTTATGCATTGGATAACGGAATTATTAACAAAGATAATAGAGTTGAACGACGGGCAATCCGGAGAAATAGTAAACACGGCAGAGAAGATAGCGTGCCGAGCATGTAAAAGTTATATCGAAGACAACAATAGAGTGTCAAACGACGGAGTAAATACCCCGCATATAGTATTCAATTATCTTGATTATTTGCTCTGGGGAAAAGAAAAAGATAAATATAAAGATTTTGTTTTTGAATTCAGAAATTCGGTAGAACATTGGTACCCGCAACACCCCTCGCAACAAACGTTTAAGGAATGGGATGGCGTAAACAGATTCGGAAATTTATGTTTATTACAGCGAGAGGTTAATTCAAAATTTTCAAATATGTCACCCTTATCGAAAAAAAATACGTGGAAAGATAAAATTAACTCCGGAAGCTTAAAATTGCGTGTCATGGCCGATAATACAATTGATGACTACAAGTGGAAAAACGGCGATTGTGAAAAGCACGAAACTGAAATGTTAAATATATTAAATGAACGAATAATGTTGTATTGTCCCGAAAACGGGACGTAAATTGTAATATACTCATTTTGTGGTCGGAGAAAAGACCGCGAAAGGAGTATTTTATTATGATAGTTACGGCAATTCAGAAAGGTAATTCGGTGTACGTTTACGGCGAAAGAAACAGGCTTTTATTTACCCAAAGCGGAGAACTCCACGGTTATACGGGTAGTTCGGTTTCGATTAAAAAAGGAAATATGATTTATTGTTATAACGAGCGCGGTTCGCTTATATCTACGCACACCGCAAGATAAGAAGAATTTTAATAAAAGGAGAAAATAATGAATAATTCTATGGAGCATTTGGAACGCATAAAGCAATTTGATTGTTATAAAACGATTTTTTATTATATCGATAAAAATGATTTTTCCAACGCATATAGGGTCGCCAACGAACAAGGCGGAAATCAATTGCCGAGAGAGTTGACGCTGTATTTGTATAGAGAGAGTGGGGTTTTTCACACAGACCCGCTGCCGTATTTAGACTATGTTCCTAAATATTTTTTGTACGAAGCTTTTGATGCGGAGTTAAGTGTTTGCGTTAATCCTTGTAATGAGGAAATACATGATTTTGCTTTTGAGTATGCGTCGATAAAGCGACTTTTCATTCCTAAAAGCGTAAAGAGAATTGGAAGAAGCGCTCTTAGATTAAATAGCGGAGAAATTGTTTACGAGGGAACAAAACAAGACTTTATCGATCGGTTTCTCGGAAAAAGTTTGTGCTTTTATGGCACTACGGGACAGGTTATTACATGCTCAGATGGAAATATAGAAATTAAAAGATGAAACGAAAATAATATCAAAGGAATGTAAATCGAGCGAACCGCTTAAGGTGGAACGATAGAGTCCCGAAATAATCTCATAACAAATAATATAATAACGTTGCAGAGAGTGATCTTTGCGGCGTTATTTTTTATGGGAGAATCAGTTATGAAATGAAAATCGATGAAATGAAAAGCGCGATTTATGAGAGTTTGGCAAAACGCCGTTTCGATAAGATTTCGGTATGTAAAAAAGAAAAGGATATTTACGAGATAAAAGCCGATAATGCCGATAAGGTCGCCGAAACGACGTATGAAAGTTTTTATAATCCGTCGGATTGCTTTTATCGCTATGACGACGTTGTTTTCGACTGCGCGGCGCGCAAATCGGGGCTAAAATATTCCGATTTGCTGTCGGCGTATAAAAGGCGTGATTTCGACGAGCAAAAGGAGCCGTTATTATTAAGGCAATCGAAAGAAAAGGCGTTTCGCGCGCTGCTTAACGAATATATCGTGGGTTTTAAGCCGCGACAAATAAGCGAGCGGAAAAGTTTATATTTCGACGTTGCTCCGCAAGGAGAGTTTATCGCCGTTAAAAAGTCGGGAGATAAGTCGTTTAGATGCGATTTAAGCGCAAGCGAACAGACCTTATTTGACTTTCTTTGTTTTATAGAAATAAATAAATTCCGTCAAATTGTAAACTCCGTAAAAGACTTTAATTATAAAGAAAAACCGCTTATTCTGGTAAACTTTCCCGATTTTTTAGACGAGAATTTCGATTATATCTCGTTTCTGCGGAAACAAAAATTAAATCGGAAAATAATTATCGTCAGCGGCATTGGTGTACCGAAAACGTCGCATTGATTGTCGTATAATAAAGCCATAAAACGAAAGAGGTGTGTTGTAATGAGTGAATTTGACAAGATAATAGGCTATAAAGACGTTAAAGCGGAACTTTTCAGACTTTGCGACGTAATCAAAAACGCGGATAAATATAAGGCTCTCGGCGTTGCGCCGATCGGCGGACTTTTGCTTGACGGAGATCCGGGCGTCGGGAAAACGCTTATGGCGAACTGCTTCATAAAAGAAAGCGGCAGAAAGTCGTTCGTGTGCCGCAAAAACAAGCCCGACGGCGAGTTTGTCAACGAGATTAAGAACGTGTTCACCGAAGCGTCGGAAAACGCTCCGTCGATTATTCTTCTCGACGATATGGATAAATTTGCCAACGAAGACGATTATCACAGAAACGCCGAAGAGTACGTTACCGTTCAGTCGTGCATAGACGAAATCAAAGGCAAAGACGTTTTCGTGCTTGCTACGACAAACGGGACTGAAAATCTGTCGAGATCCCTTCTTCGCGCGGGGCGATTCGATTACATAATAAATGTGGACGCGCCCGAGGGCGAAGACGCGGTTGAAATCGTTAAATATTATCTGTCGCAGAAAAAAGCGGTTTCCGAAATCGACGCCGAAGAAGTCGCAAGGCTTTTGAACGGAAGGTCGTGCGCCGCGCTTGAAACGGTAATCAACACGGCGGGGCAATACGCAGGCTATGAAAATAAAGAGATGATAGACGTTGACGATATTATCCGCGCGTGTCTTCGCGTGATTTACAACGCGCCCGAAAGCACCGCTCCGCATAACCCCGTTATTTTAGAGAGAACGTCGTATCACGAAGCGGGGCATACCGTCGTTGCCGAAATTCTCGAACCGAACAGCGTAGATCTGGTTTCCGTTCGAAAGAACACCGGCGCGGTCGGCGGGTTTACGTCTTATCATAACCCCGACGACTACTGGATTTCCAAAACGCATATGGAAAATCGCGTTATAGCCATACTTGCGGGTAAGGCGGCGACGGAAATAGTATACGGCGACGTCGATACCGGGGCAAATAACGATTTGCACAGGGCGTTCGATCTCGTTCAGAGATTTGCCGACGATTATTGTTCGTACGGGTTCGGGTATTGGGAAGAGAGGGACAGTTCTCCGGCTCGTCTTTCCCGCAGAGAAGATCGTATTACGGCGGATATGGAAGCGTATTACGCAAGGGCAAGAAAAATACTTCTCGAAAACAGAGACTTTTTAGAAAGGCTTGCAGAGCGTCTGCGTGAAAAGGATACCGTAGTTAGTTCCGAAATTCGGGAAATCAAAGAAAAATCGGGGGTAAGAATATGAGAGAAGAAATCATAGAATATGCGAAAACCGTTACTAAAAATACGCTGCTTACGGAAATCGCGAAAGTCGTAAAAACCGAAGAAGAGTTAGAATATATTATAAAAACGGTAATGGAAAAAGATGAATAACTACGTTGTAATCGATATAGAAACGAGCGGGCTCTACGTCGACACCTGCGAAATAATAAAGTTATCGGCGTTAAAAATCAGAAACGGAGCGATTGCGGAAAGGTTTTCGTCGTTAATAAAACCCGTTGCGCCGTTATCCGAAGAAACGGAACGACTTGCCGGTATACGGAACGTCGATTTATCCGAAAAGTCGGGTATAAACGACGTGTTGTCCGACTTTATAAACTTTATCGGCAACGATACGCTCGTGTCGCATAATATCGGCTTCGGTATAAAATTCATAAATTCCGCGCTTAAAAAAGCGGGGATGCCGTCGCTGAAAAATGAAACCGTCGATACGTTGGAACTTGCAAGAAGGAAATGCAAAACCGATAAATTTTCGCTTCGGTCGATAGCGAAATTTCTCGAAGTAAATTATAAAAACTTACCCGACGACGAAATCGTTTTTTACGTATACGAAAAATTAAAGGGTATGGAAGATTTGAGTTTCCCCGAAACTTGCGAAAATAAGTTTTATCGCGACGGAAAGACTTTTATAAAGGAAATCAAAAGCGCGGAAATCAGGGCTAAAAACGACGACGGGTACGATTTATATTGTAAAATTCGCGAATGCGGAGAAGGGCGATTCGGATATACGGTCGGAAGTCCGTTTATAAAGTCGTATAACAAGGTATTATGGCTGGAAAATTCCGCTTTTGAAACGGTGAAAAGCGAGATTGAAAGATACGAGCGCGAACGGGAAAATATCCGCAACCGACACGCGACCTTTTACGCCGCAAAATGGGAAGAATACGGTATAAGCGTATATTACGAATACGGCGCGCCGAACTCGATGCAATTCAACGTTTACGCAGAAGTAAACGGTATCGAATTCAAGATCGTAAAATACGCTTCCGTAGAATCGATTTTTGCGATGATAAAAGAATTTACCGACGATAAAAATACCGTACCGTCGCGCGGAAATATAAAAAAGAATCCGCTTTATCTTTCTGCCGTTAAATATGGGGATAAACGACTTATCGCCGAACTTAATTTCGTTTACGGTACGCCGAGCAAAGAGGATTTGTCTATTCTCGAAAATGTGGACGGCATAAAACGATTACCCGAACTTACCGAAGAATACGACAGGTGTTTCGCTTTGGATTACGACGATAAAGCGATATTGACGCTTAAAACGTCGAAGTACGATTTTATCCACACTCCGGGCTTTGCGATGAAGGGTTTAACACGCTCGAAACTACTTGTAAATCCGCATAAAAAGTATGCGGTAGACGCAGCGAAAATCGACGCGCCTACTATGACTTTCGACGAGTTTCTGAAATTATTCGATTTATGATAAAAGAAGAAATAATCGGGAATCTGATAAAGGATAAGGCGTTTGCCGAGTATCTGATTAAGTCAAATTTAAGCGAATACGATATGGCGAAACTCGTTTGTCACGCTCCGATTTCGCTTTTTGAAAAGCAGTCGCTTTATAAAAAACTGCTTGAAGAAAAGAACGGCGAAAGCGGAAATGTTGGCGATAGATTTTCTTATGAAAATTATCTGCGGATAGTAACAAAGGCAATAGACGATCTTAATCTACCGAAAGACGGAACTTTTTTGCTCGTCGGGCATAGTTTTGATAACGGCTACGACGAACGATTCGAGTGCGCGCCGTTCAGAAGTTACCGCGCGGTGCAAAAATATCTTAACGAAGTTTTTCCGGGCGGCGGCGAAGAAAATATTTGGTATACGCTTGAAAAGTGGTTGCCCGAAAGCGAAGAAACGCTCGGGCTTAGGGAAGTATGCGAGTTTGCGTTTATCGGTAAAGAACCTTATTTTTATAAAAATCTGCGTTATTTTTACGATGAAAAATTCCGTAAGAGAGATAGGCGGCAACTCCTGCCCGAAAACGATTTTAGCCTGTTTTCTTCCGGCAACGACCTGAATTTGCCCACGCCGTTTCGGTCAGGGGATATTCTGCATATCGATTGCCGTCCGTTCGCGCCCGAAACGAAAGTAACCGTTACGGATAATCGTTCCGAGTTTGATTGTTGCAATCCGCAATGCGAATACACGGGCGAAAACGGAGAGAAAAAACGCGGCGCGTTGAAGCATAGCCGTATTTATAAAGAAGACGTGATCGAGAGCGTTTCGCCGTTTTATAATCTCGAATGGGAGAAAAGATAGAATATGCCGGAAAAAAGTCTGTATAAAAAATTAGTCGATACTTGGTTCGACGACGATAAAAGTCAGCAACGCGCGCGGGAAAATCGGTTTTATGAAAAGGCGAACAGCGAAAAAGTCGGGGCAAAACCGGAATCGAAAGCAAAGCCGAGTTCCCGCGCAGACCATAAGCACGAATATGCGCCTGTCGTTATCTGGCGTAAATACGTATGGCGCAACGAAATCGGCGGGAGCGTCGGCGAACGCTGCCGAATATGCGGAAAAAAGAAAGAAGATTATACGGTTTTTCGTCAGGCAGACGAATCTCGGAAATATTACGGAGAAATGGAACATTTTTGGGAAGAAAACGACAAACTTATCCCGATAGATAAAAATACTTATCGCAAGACGATTTTTCTCGGCGGCTCGCAGACGGTGAACGAATTGACGGTTGAAATCAAGAATAAACTCGTGGATTTTATGAACCTCGGGCATAAATTCGTTATAGGCGACTGTAAGGGCGCGGATTTGGAAATTCAAAAATTCCTTGTTGAAAACGGGTATAAAAAAGTCGTCGTTTATTATAGCGGCGACCGCGCAAGGATAAATATAGGCGGTTGGGAAGATAAGAAAATAGGCGCGAATAAATTTGATAAGGGCTACGAACTTTACAAAAGAAAAGACGAGCAAATGTCAATCGACGCCGACGCGGGGTTTATGGTGCTTAACGGGGCAACGCGCGGAACTGTTGCCAACATCGAACGGCTTATCGCGTTAAAAAAAGAGTGCGTCGTAGCCTACTTAGATAAAAGCGCAAGGGTAAAACACCTTAATACGCCCGTTTACGACGTTCGTTCGTTTACTTCGGATAAAGACGTTCAACGGTTGAAAGAGTATTTTGAAAGATTGAAAAATGGATAAATTAAGGATTCTCGTTTGCGGCGGCAGGCATTTTAGCGATTACGCCTTGCTTGAAAAAACTATAAACGGCGTTATTGCCGAGGCTGGACGTGAAGATATAGAAATCGTCAGCGGGCATTGCGTCGGCGCGGATAGTTTAGGCGAACTTTACGCCGAGAAACATAACGTTCAAGTAAAAATATTCCCTGCCGAGTGGGAAAAGTACGGCAAACGCGCAGGCATTATACGAAATAAGCAAATGGTAGATTATATAAGCGGTTTTAAGAATAAAATCGTAATCGCGTTTGTAAGCGCGAACACCAAAGGCACGCGAAATACGATAATGCTTGCGAAAAAGGCAAACATTCGCGTAATCGAAAAGAATTATATCGTTACAAACAAGCCTTAAAATTTTTCAAAAAAATTGCAAAAACAGTCGAAATTAAAAATCAATTATGGTATAATATAAAAAACGATGCAATATTTCGTTTTATAAAAAATATTACGGAGGGGAAACGAATGATAACCGCTGAGTTTAGTAAGTTAATAGCATCGCAAATGGATGAAGAAAATTTAATTGATAAGATATATCAATATTTAACAATTATGCGATTGAGGGATCCGAAAAATCCTCGATTTAAAAATGAATTTTCTAGTTTTTATCAATTGAATGCCTCTAATTATTGGAGGCAAGCCGCAAACAAAAGAACTTTTTTTAATATTTTTGAAACGTGCTTTGTATATGCTCGAAAACAAATATTAAGATATTCAGATGTCATTAACATGTTTGGCGTTAGAAATGAGAAATCGTTTTCTAGTAAAATTTTACATACAATTTATCCGGAAAAACCAATTATAGATCAAAGGATGTTGAGCAAATTTGAAAAAGATTCCGGATTTTCTGCAAAATATTCTGCGCCCCTATTAAAAACAGTCGTTGGTAGTAAAGGAAAGCCGAAAATTAAGGTCGGGGGAGATACAATCCCCGATAGTATTTTAT
>ULRP01001880.1_pt1 | contig 24053 bp, 22 predicted proteins | sample 1955521 | NCBI WGS metagenome assembly ULRP01 (sample SAMEA4835685, study PRJEB28245) | human gut metagenome | biome: gut microbiome; material: fecal sample | place: Denmark | collected 2008
ATAAAATTAATTTTTTTAATATTTTCATTAACATTTGTTTAAATATTGTTAATAAATTATTTTTTATTTTATTAATCTTTTAAATTAAGATAATTGCAGGCGGTGGTTGCGGCGATGGCGCCATCAGCCGTTGCGGTGGTTAGCTGCCTCACCTGTTTAGCACGACAGTCTCCGGCAACGAAAAGCCCTTGCGTTTTTGTTGATAAATCGTCATTGGCGATAAAATAGCCCTGCTTATCAAGTTCAGCAAGATTTGCAAACATTTTGTTGTTAGGCACTTGGCCAATCGCAACAAACAATGCTGGCGTTTTTAACTCAAATTTTTCGCCATCCGTGCGCTCAAATTCAAGCGCGCTTAATTTTTTATTTTTTTCGCCCTCGTTTTCGGCGATTAATTTGGTTAATTTGGCGTTGTGAATTATCTTGATGTTTTCGGTATTTTTAACGCGATTAACAAGCGCCTCGTCGCCAAAAAACTTGTCAAACAAGGTTACGATCGTCACCGTTTTAGCATATGTTGCAAGCAATAAAGCGTATTGCAGCGCCGTGTTACCATCGCCCACAAGCGCAATGTCTTCGCCCTTATAAAACGCCCCGTCACACAATGCGCAATAGCTTATCCCGTGGCCGATAAGCGCCTCTTCGTCAGGCAAATTTAGCTTGCGGTGCACCACGCCCGTTGCCATGATAACCGCGCGCGCCTTAAATTCGTCCGCTTCGGTTATAACGCAAAACACGTCGCCATTTTTTTCAATACTTACAATTTTTCCAAACTCAAAGTTAACGCCAAGGTCAACGATTTGCTCAAAAAGCCGATCGGCCAATTCGCTGCCCGAAATAGTTTTGATGGTAGGAAAATTCTCAACACGCGGACTGTTAGATATCTGCCCACCGATGCTGTTACACTCAAAAAGCGTAACGCTTCGCCCTTGTCTTAGGGCGTAAAGGGCGGCCGTCATCCCCGCAACGCCGCCACCAATTACGATTAAATCTGTCACTTTTTGTTCCTTCATTCGATTAGTTTTACATTTGCTTTTATAAGCCCGCCGCATCACAATAGTGCTTTTCAATCACACGTCCTGATGCTTACTTCGCTCTTACGACAGCACACACTATTTCTTCACTTTTTGGCTGTCGATAAACTTGCTGATGTCACTAACGTTGTCAAAGCGCGCATATTTCTCGCCATTAGGCACAAGCATAGTTGGCGCCTTGGTTACGTTAAAGTTGCGCGTCGTTTCTTTCTCGTCCTCCGCGTCAATAACCGTGTACTTAATGCCCGCCTTATCTAAAAGCATCTTCGCCATTTTGCAGTTTGGGCAGGTTTTGGTTGTGAAAAGCATAATCTCGTTGCCTACGCACTTTTTGTCGTCGCACACGCACTTATCGTGATTGTGGATGTGCCCTTCAAGGTGTGACGCGCCAAGGTCATAAACCTTTCTATCCTCAAACTCTTGAGACTTGCCATCGTTCCAGTTCGCAACCGGCCTGTAATACCCCGTGATACGGCTGTAAACCTCAGTCGTCTCGCCGCACTCTGGGCACTTATACACCTCGCCCGCGATGTACCCGTGGTTTTTACAAACCGAATAGGTTGGGCTTATCGTGTAATAAGGCAGGCGATAGTTTTCAGCAATCGTGCGCACAAGGTTCGCCGTAGTCTTCCAGTCGCTAAGCTTTTGCCCCAAAAATGCGTGGAACACCGTGCCCGAGGTGTAAAGAGTTTGAATGTCGTCTTGGATATCAAGCGCCTCAAAAATGTCTTCGGTGAAACCAACTGGCAGGTTAGAACTGTTAGTGTAATACGGCGTTTTGCCCTCGCTGGCCGTTATAATGTCTGGGTATTTTTCTTTGTCGTGACGCGCAAAACGGTAACTGGTTGACTCCGCCGGCGTCGCTTCAAGGTTATAAAGGTCGCCATACATCTCTTGATAGTCGCTAAGTTTGTTACGCATATGGTTAAGCACTTTTTTCGTCCACTCTTGCGCGCGCGTATCAGTCATATCGCAGCGCAGCCAATTAGCATTTAAGCACGCCTCGTTCATCCCCACAAGGCCAATAGTTGAAAAGTGGTTATTAAACGTGCCAAGATAGCGCTTGGTGTAAGGATAAAGTCCCGCGTCAAGCAGTTTTGTGATGGTCTCACGCTTAACTTTAAGCGAACGCGCAGAAATGTCCATAAACTTGTCAAGACGCTCAAAAAACTCGTCTTCGGTACGTGATTCGTAAGCCATTTTTGGCATATTCAAGGTTACAACGCCGATCGACCCTGTGCTTTCACCCGAACCAAAGAAGCCACCGCTCTTTTTGCGCAATTCTCTTAAATCAAGGCGAAGTCGGCAGCACATCGACCTAACGTCGTTTGGCTCCATATCGCTGTTTATGTAGTTTGAAAAGTATGGCGTGCCGTATTTGGTGGTCATTTCAAAAAGCAGTTTGTTGTTTTCAGTGTCGCTCCAATCAAAGTCGCGCGTTATTGAATAGGTAGGGATTGGATATTGAAAGCCGCGGCCGTTCGCATCGCCCTCACACATAATTTCAATAAAGGCCTTGTTGACCATATCCATCTCTTTTTGACAGTCTTTATATTTAAAATTCTGCTCTTTGCCCTTAACCAGCGCAGGAAGCTCGGCCATATCGCGTGGTACCGTCCAGTCAAGCGTGATGTTAGTAAACGGCGCTTGCGTGCCCCAGCGTGAAGGCGTGTTTACGCCATAAATAAAGGATTGAAGGCACTGCTTAACGTCGGCGTAACTGAGGTTGTCTATCTTAACAAATGGTGCAAGATAAGTATCAAAAGACGAGAATGCCTGCGCGCCTGCCCACTCGTTTTGCATTATGCCCAAAAAGTTTACCATCTGGTTGCAAAGCGTTGAAAGGTGTGCTGCGGGGCTTGACGTAATTTTGCCCGGTACGCCGCCCAAGCCCTCAACGATGAGCTGTTTAAGCGACCACCCCGCGCAATAACCCGTAAGCATCGATAAGTCGTGGATATGAATGTCACAGTTCTTGTGCGCATTGCCAATCTCTTTATCATAAACCTCGTTAAGCCAATAGTTGGCGGTGATTGCACCCGAGTTGCTTAAAATCAAGCCGCCCACCGAGTAGGTAACGGTGGCATTTTCTTTAACGCGCCAGTCCGCAAGATTAAGATACTTTTCAACCGTGTTTTTATAGTCCATCAGCGTCTCTTTAACGTTGCGGATTTTCTCGTGGTTGCGGCGATAAAGGATATAGCATTTGGCAACGTTTTCATAGCCGTTGCGCATCAACACCTTTTCAACCGTGTCTTGCACGTCCTCAACGGTTGGGATTTTTTTATCATCAAATTGTTCGATAAGTTCAAGCTCGGTGATTTTTGCAAGCTTTTTACAGTCTCGCACGTCACCCTCCCCCAAACTCATCATAGCCTTAACAATGGCCGTTTCGATTTTTGAAATGTCAAAGTCAACCACCCTGCCATCTCTTTTAATGATTTTTTCCATTTTTGTTTCTCCTTGCGTAATTGTTACCTTGATACTACACCAACACAAGATATTGTGTCAAACAAAACACACAAAACACTATATATTGTGTTTTTTGTATATTTTTGAACAATTAAAAACTTAAAATGTCTACCTTTTTTATCGTTAGATATAATCGCCACTAGCCGCGTTTGTTATATTTTTTTAACTTAAATTTATCCCGCATCTACCACCTTAAAAATTAGGCACCTTGCACGAAAATTGCCCAACTTTTAAAACCCGCCTCAAATTATTTGACAACGTTTTTCTTGCCAAACTAAATCAATTAATGTATACTTCTAATATGATAAAATTTGCAGAAAGATTAAAAGAATTGCGAGAAGAAAAAGGCTTAACCCGCGCGCAGTTAGCCAAAATTTTAAACGTCACCCCGCGTATGGTTGCCTTTTGGGAAACGAACGAACGGATGTGTTCGGTTGAAACGCTTATCCTTTTGTCCCGCGCCCTTAATGCCTCAACCGACTTCCTTCTCGGCCTCACCGACTTTTAACCAATTTGGTACAAGTTAATTAAATTAACATTAAAAAACGGTAGCAGAATTGCTACCGATATTTTTTTAAAATTTTATATTTAAGAGGCTTGTTCGATGATTTTTTTGTTGCGGGTTTTAACAAAGCCGATTTTGTATTCGATTTTGCGCATACGGCCGACCTGAGGCAAAAGTTCAAGAGGCAAAACCTTTTCGATGATTGAGACAATCTCGTTGGTTTCTTTTTTGGTTAACTCATAGCAATATTCAAAGCCAAGCGCGTTTAGGTCGATGCCGCAAACGCTTGCGTATTCTTGAAGCTTTGTAAAGGTAGACTGCGCCTTGTACTCCTCAATTTGAAAGGTCACAAGGTCTAACAAATCGTCTTTTTTGTTAATATCTGCGTGCTTTGTAAGCTTATAAATATTCTTTTTAAGTTTGCGCGGAAGGACATCAACAATGGCGCCAAACGCGTTAATAAACTCAACGTCGCTAAGCTCGTCATAAAGTTTTAAAATATGGCGGATGCTTTCAAGGCTGTTAATGCGGCGGGTGTATTCAAGATCAACCGCCCCGTTTTCGCGCCCAACTTCTACCCAGCCGATAGTTTTTGCAAGTTCGTTTAGTTTGCGCACGCTATTCTCCTTTGGCGCCGCCCAAGTTCTTTTCTTCAAACGAGCGTTGTTTGATGGCCGAAATTGCCTCTTCAAGCATACGGCTTGTGCGCTCGGCCGTTTCGCTGCCCTTATCAAGGTTGCAAGCACGCATCGCGTTGGTCTGATACTCCATCGCCGCCACCATTTGCGCGCGGGTTAAGCCACCCATTTCATAAACCCATTTATTGTTAATAGTGCGACCGTCAATCGCGATTTCGTCAATATCGTTTGGCAAGGCCATAATACGGTCAAACGCAAGGTCATACACCTCGTCAAGCGACGGCGTTTTTGAAAATGGCAACTCATACCTATCCCACATCGTGTTGAGGTTGGCTTCAAGGTCAGTATACGTAAACACGCTTGTGGCGTCTGGCATACAAATATAGCCCGTTTTTTTGGCGTCTTGCGGTTTATAAAAAACCGTGCTGGCCGTTTGTGGTGAACTTGAAAAGCCCGCCACAGCCTTTGCGCCAAGCATTATATTAGTAGCAAGCAATTTTGCCTTTTCTTGCCCTGTGATATTGTTTGTTTCAACCATAATATTTCTCCAATACGTTAAATTCTTTCTACTCAAAAAGCCCACCTATACCACCTTCAAGCGATGACTGAGTTATGCTATCGGCCTCGCGAAGCCTGCTTTCAGCGTCAATAAGCAAGACCGACTTGCGCGGGTTAAGGCGCATAGTGTCATCAAATGAGGTAGCCTCGGGAATAGTCCCGCCGAACTTAATTGAACATTCAACAAAGGTTTTAAGATAGTCTTTGGCGCCCAAAAACGCCTCTTCAACATTCGCGCCGCTGGTTAAAATATCAGTGTCTGGCAACAAAAGCGTCGTCGTTTCGTTTTCATAGTCTTTATAGCAAACTGCTGGGTAAACAAATTGTTTCATCTTTTTTCTCCCACTTTCTTTGCTTATATGATACCAAACCCGCGACGCAAACGCAAACGTTTTAACCAAAAACCCCGAAAATTTTCTGGTTTTATTCAACCCCCAGCATCCCTTTCGCCTCAATAATGCCCCCAGTTATTTATACTACTTGCAAACCGCACGTTACTTATTGCTTCAATAAAGTCCCCGTTTAGCATTCTAATTGAAAACCGCACGATGCTTATTGCTTTAATAAAGTCCCCGTCTATTGTACTAATTGAAGACCTCACAAGCTTATTGCTTCAATAAAAAGCCCAAATTTTTATTGACAATTTTATTATACCACCCTATCCCCAATTTGCCAAGGTTGATTATCTAAAAATTTTATACATTTTAATCGACCACTTTTATTGTTGGCTAACTGCGATACAATTCAAAACATATAGTTTATGTAGGCGCAATCAACATGTAAGCATTAACATATATTAAGGCGGTATCAAAAATGGCATTGACTAAACTTCTTGCATAAAATGTAATAGGCGCTGAGGCGTCAATAATCAAAGGAGGAATTTTTATGGCAGAAAGAACTCTTTCAAACGAGGCAACGTTGGCCGCTAACTATGGCGTAAACAACACGCCCATCGCGTTAGCATCTAACGAGGTAACCACCACTCTTATCGACGGGCTTACCTTCACTAAGGCGGCCGACAAACAAGCATGGGTTAACGGCGCGCTTACATACACGATAACCATCAATAACACCACCGGCGAAACCCTTTCAAACGTCGTGTTTACAGACGCGCTTGACACTTCGCTTGTTAATTTTAACACCTCTTATGGCGTTCAAGTTGACGGCACCGCATCAACCTCGTTTACCTACACCAGCGGAACGCTTACCATTAATCTTGACAATATTGCAACGGGCACAACAAAAACCATCACCTTCCAAGTAACCCGCATTTAAACCAGTTTTTTTAATGGCCTTATATTAAAACCACTATAAAACTCGGTTTTTGCCACATTTTTAATCAAAATTAGCCAAAAATGCAGTTTTTATCCATAATTTTAATAAAAATATTGGAAATTTAGCCTATTTCTTGCAAAACGCAGCCATAACTTGTGCAAAATTGCGCAATTTTTATAAAACACATCTTGCCAACATTTAACCAATAATCAAAACAATATGTTTTTAAAACTGCTTTCCGACTTATAATTACTTTTATTTTCAATTGAATACTACTTTTACTCCTCAACTTTAACCAAAAAAGAGTAGGCGTTTTTAACTCGACCACCTACTCTTTTTATATGGCAAATTATTTGCCTGTTTAATTAATACCTATTTAAAAGTAGGTAAAATTTAATACTAGCCCCGCCGCGCCTACAAACACTATCTTAGTTTTGCTTGGCAACGCTGCAAGATGGTGTCAAATTTATATGTTATAGGCAAATTTGAGGTAACAGTCAACTTTGGTTTTAGTGCCTTCGGTGTTGATAATAAAGGTTTCGGTAAAGTCAGTTGTACCATCAGGAAGCATGGCCTTGGCGTTCTCGCGCGCTTGGTGCTTTAAGTCGTCAAGAGCGGAGACAAGATCGGTGCGAGACGGGCGAAGTTCAAGCTCGATGTAGGTTAACGTTTCGCGCACAAGCGGGATAAAGTTATTTTTAGTTATGATTTTTTGCGCTGCTATTGGCGTGAAATATGTAAACTTGCATGGTGAAAATGGCAAAATTTTGTGACCAAAAATACTTATCGTATGTGTCGTTTGCCTGCGCCCAGTGGGCACCAGCGCTGCGCCGTTTTCGTCAAACAAAACCGAGGCGATGACCCACGCGTCGGCCTCTATTTTTGCCCCCGCCGGCACTACCTTACCGTTGCGCGTTGACGATTTAACAAGCATTTGCCCCGCGCGCACCATATCGCCAGCCCTGACCAGCGCCTCGCCGCTTGCAAGGGTAAGGCTTTTTATTTTACAGTTAAACCGCGACACGATGTTTTCGGGCACCTTAACTTGCGCCACCTTTTCAAGCAGCACGACATACTCGTTACCCCTGCGCGTAATCGACACGGCCGACAGTCCGTCAACACTTATCAGCACGCTGCGCTCGACCTCTCGTAGTTTCAGCCCGCCCTTAATTCCTTCAAGCGCAATCGCCTGCACACGCCCCATATCTATCACCGCGGCCGACATGTTTGGATTTGTAACGCGTACCGAAACACGCATAGTTTTGCGCGAAAACCACGCGCCAAAGCACGCCCAAAACCCCACTGCTGTTACCAACAACACTACACTGATTAGTGCGCCAAATGCACGTTTCTTAGGCGACGCCACAACGGAAATCAGGTCGATTTTCGCGCGTTTGCAATAGGCTTTAACTTTTCTATAATCACGAGTAGAAACCGAGAAAGACAAGCTGTTTTCGTCACGACTTATCTGGTTAAGCGTGACCTTTTTGGCCTGCATTTTTAACAAAAAATTGTTAAGATTGCGGCCATAAATCGCCACTCTTGTTACATTTAAATTAAGCCTCATAAGCCTTTACCCTCAAATGCAATCGAGTTAATTAGGCCGACAATACCTATCTCAAACGGCGCAAGCGTGCCTATTTTAAGGCCTTTACCCAGTATCTTCATACATCGCGAGTGAGGTAGTTTTAAAACAATTTCTTCGGCCGAAAACAACGTAATTTTGTATGTACCCTCAAGCGCAAGCCCCGAATTACCTAAACAAGAAAAACAGAAGTCGCGCATTGCATCGGCTTCTGTTATACCACAAATTTTTTCAATTTCATCAAAGATTTTCATACCCAGCGCCCCTATCTAAGGGTATGATATAATAATACTAAATATGTCTTATTTTATGCCCGAAACAAAGGCGTCGATGCCATGAGTTATGGCGATGCCCGAAACGATAGCAAAAAAGATGATGGCGATAAGAGTTAAGCTAAGTGCCACCCAACTTATTGACTTTCGTGATTTTGTTAACTGCACTATCGAGAAAATTAAACACATTAACAGTAACCCGCCTGACAAAACAAGTGACAGCGGGTTGACATAAAGCGTGACCATCCAACCGCCAAGCATAAACAAAATGACTTGCCCCGCCTCTTGCTGCCCCGATATAAGCGACACATATATTAAGCTGATTAACGAAAAAAACAAGTTGATTGACGCAAAAACTATAGCCGTAATGCCCATACTGTTGCCATTTTTTCGCTTTTTAATAACATCAGTTTGCCCGGCATTTGATGTGTTTTGCGCTGCCCCAGTTATACCCGATGCGCCCGTTTGCGATTGCTGACTTATGGGGGCGGGTTGGATGGGTTGAGCGGCTAGGCCTATTTGTTCGGCCGCTTGTTGCGCCTCGTTTTGAGCGATGTACGCGTGCAGTTCGTCCGCCGCGCTGGGCTTATTTTGATTGCTCATAATCACCTCTAAAATTTTAAAATTTTATGCAAATCGTTGAAATAAATTGAAAATATTTACCGATTTGCGTATACAAAATGATGTTGCACCTTTCATCTATATTATATATGTTACAACCACTTAATAGAATGGGTTGCGTATGAAAAAGCGGCTGAGATTACCACCGCGTCGCAATTCAAGCTCACTTAGTGGCCAGCCCTTCGTCGAAACTCGAACTTGCCTGACGCTCAGCATTGCTAACGCAAGGATTCGCTTTGCTTACATTCGGTTGCTCCTCTTCGCCCGCAGAATTTATTCTAAATTCTTTGGCGAGGCTCGCATTCGCTCGCTTACTATTTGGGTGTGTCCTAAGTTATCGCTTGATTGCTCCCACAACGCCAGCTAATTTTGTTCCAAAATTTTGGGCGAGCACGCTCCGCGTGTCTATGTATAGCTCCTCGTAATGACAATAAATAACCATCCGCATTTAAGCTTTCAACTTTAAACTTTACTTTTAGGTTAAGCTCGCGGGCTTTTAAAAAATTTCTTTTAAGATAGCAATGACGTCGTCTTTTGTAAACTTTTTTTGGTTGACGATAGCCGCACCATCGTCGATGGCTTTAAGCGCGATTTTTTCAAGGTCTTCTTCTTTAACGCCATACTCGCTAAGCTTTATCATAAGGCCGGTTTTTTCGTGAATGCGGTTGGCCATTTCTTCAACCTTTTCAATAAGCAGCTTCGCGCGCTCGTTAGGCTGGGTGTTTGCGTAAGTTTCTTCGTTAGTAAAATACAACAAAAGATTTGAATATTCAACGTGGCAGACGTCAAGGTTAAATCGCATACAAGGCGCCAAAAGCATGGTCATCGCATTGCCGTGCGGGATATTAGACACTGCCCCACATGCGTGGCCAATAGCGTGCACAATGCCCACCATAGCGTTTGAAAACGCAGTGCCCGCAAGATTGCTTGCAAGCGCAAGGTTAAGACGCGCCACCGTGTCGCCGCTGTCCAAAACGTCAAACATATTTGACGAAATCAGTTTTATGGCCGTTGTTGCATACACGTCGCTGATAGGGTTTTTTTGAAGACTGGTGTAGGCCTCAACTGAATGCACAAGCGCGTCAAACGCCGTGCTGGCTGTAAGTTTAGCAGGCAGAGTTTTTGTAAGGCGGACGTCTAAGATAGCAGCATCAGGCAAAAGTTCGCTTGAAATAAATTCAAGTTTGGTGTGCGTGTTGGCGTCTTTAATGACGGCCACGGCGGTGCACTCGCTTCCCGTCCCGCTGGTTGTTGGCATCACCACAAACGGAATGTGGGCGCCCTTTTTCACGATTTCGTTACCACTTAGCGTTAAGATATTTTCAACTTTTTGCGAAAGCATCAGGCGGACGCCCTTGGCCGTGTCAATAACCGAGCCGCCACCAAGCGCCACGATGCCGTCACACTTATTGTGGTTATAAAGGCGCGCAATTTGGTTGATGGTAAGCGTTGAACTGTCAGCCGGAATGTCCGTAAATGTCGTGTTAAACGCAACGCCCTTGCACGCGGCCTTAACCATATCCACCGTGCCGACCTTAACCAGCCCCTCGTCTGAAAGCAACAGCGGCGACTTGCAGCCCAGAAAATCTAGTTCATACGCCAGATTTTCAAGCGCGCCATCTCCACACAAAATCTTCACGCTGTTAATAAATTCAAAATACCCGTTCATATTAAACCTCCTCCGTTTCATTTGCGGTTGTGTTGTTTTCGTTGCTTAAATTATTGATTTGCTCCATATTCGTTTGGCTGTCTGGCATAGTTGGCGCCGTTTCTGTTTCTTCATCTAGCTCTCTCACCGCCGTTTCGATGTCTATATTTTCCGTAAAAGTGTTTGTATCAACTTCGCTATTTGGCGCGTTGGCCGTCACGTTTTCTACGTTGAAAGAACTATCAGTTGCACGTGCGTTTAAGTTGATTGCATTAACTTCATCATTTTTAGTTGCTGCGCGTTTGACTGCTGCCCGCTTAGGTTTTGTTGGCTCTGGTGCTTTTTCACATTCTTCGGCGCTGATACATATTTTTTTCGCGTTGCCGAAAAGGGCAAAGAAATAGAGTTTGATTGAGGCGAATTGTTTTTTAATTTTCGGCAAGAATTTGCGCGTGATTAGACGCGGGAAAAGGTAGTATTCACAGAGATCAATAATGCGGACAAGCGCAACGGCCGTGTTGATATTGCCTTTTAAAAGTATGTCGTGACGCGCAAAACTTTCGGCCACGCCAAAGCGCCCCAAAAGCACTTTCTTGCACGCTTTTCGGTTTTTGAAAATGATTTCAAGGTCAGCGGGCAAATTGTCGTGAGGCTTGTCTACATAAATTTGATTTTTGGTTTTTTGAAGGGTGATATAGGTACCCTCGCCAAAAATACCCATCGAAATTCTTAGATTTTCAGGCAGGTTTAAAAATGTGTCGCGAGCGCGCTCATCGTTTTTTGACACGTACGCCATACTTTTGCCCAAAATTTTCATTATAAGTTTAACAAGTCCACTTTTTGCCATACGCCCCTCTCTTTTAACCTTAGTATACCCAAAAACCAACAAAAAGTAAAATAAAATCAGTCGCAAACCCAAAACTAAACATGTGCTGAGGGGTGAAATCATTTTGCGCGGCGCGGACGAAAGTGATATACTTTAAAAAAAGGAGGTTTTTATGGGACTTAAAATTGGTTTAATTGTTGGCTGTGTGGCGCTTATGATGCTGTTTATCTGCGTACGCACAATTCGCGGCGGCGTTTGGGGGGTTGCAACTAAGGCGCTGGCGTCGGTTGCGTTTGTAAGCGCTGGCATTATTGCGCTTGGCGTAAATGGCGGTGGACTTGGCGGCGCGTTGGTTGTTATCGGGCTTGTTTTTGGTCTTGTTGGCGACATTTTGCTTGACCTTAAAGTAGTTTATCCTGACAATAATGACTTTTATTTAAACTGCGGGATGCTCTCTTTTGGGCTTGGGCACATTGCGTTTGCGTTTGGGCTAAGTTTGCTATCGTCGCCTGAATCAAACCTTTTAAAATGCATTCTTATCAGTCTTGCAATCGCCATCGTTGCGGCCACGCTTATAATGCTGATGGGCAAGCCAATGAAACTTAATTTCGGCAAGTTTTTCTTTCAAAGTTTTGGATACGCCATCGCACTTGTGTTTATGAGCGCATATTCAATCGCGCTTAGCCTTAACCTTAAAATTATGTTTATAGCAGCGGTAGGTTTTGTTTTATTTTTACTTTCAGACCTTGTTCTTTCAACCCAATACTTTGGCGGTAAGCAAGACAGCAAGCCACTTATCGTTATCAACCACGCGCTTTATTACCTTGCGCAAATAAGCATCGTTGCGTTTTTGCTTTTCTTGTAATTAATTTTTACATCAAAAAAATCGGCCAATTTACGGTCGATTTTTTTGTTTTAGAAAATTAAATATTTTAATTAATTATTTTATTTAATAAAATATTTTTTTGTAATTAATTGATTATTTTTTTATTTAAATTATTTTTCGGATTCAGGGGTGCTTACAACTTGCGCGTCACGAACCACTTGATTATATGAATACGTTACGGCTTTAACGCAGGTTTTGTTAAGTTCGATAGCAAACGCGTCTTTATACACACCTGTTTCGTCCACCTTTCGGGTATAGAAAAATTTTGAAACCATACCCTCTTCCGCGTTCTTTTCAAACTCGGTTACATCGGCATTGTTTTTTAAAATTAGCTCAATGTCACCAACGTTTTCTTTCTTTAAAGACTTAACTATATTAAGTTCAAGGCCAAGCGGAGTTTCAAACATAATCCAATACCCATGTTCGTCACGCATACACATAACCCCGTCAAAATTAGGGGTTGGTTCGGGCATTTTTTTGATAACATTTTCGATTTGGTTGGCGATTGAATGGTCAAGTTTTTTTGAATATTCAAGCGCTTTTTTATAGTTTTTTAAGATGCTCATATTTTTCTCCTTTTTTATTATTTTAACAACAAACTTGGGTTATTATCAATTAATTTTGTTGATAAATTAAATCTAATTTAAATTGTCAATCATCAAAAGGACATTACCTACTGACAGGTTTGCCTCGGTTTTAAACCTAAATGCCTCTTTTGTTTTAACCAATGTTGACAGCGTTTCTTTTTCAATGGTTTTGGAGTTCCTTTCTATTACATCAAGAGCCTCGGCCGCGCCATTTGCGCACAGTTTGATGTGGTCAGTCACTTCAAAACCACTGTCTTTTCTTAGGTTTTGGATTTTTGAAATAATCTCTCGCACGTTGCCCATCTCTATTAGTTGTGGGGTAAGCGTCGTGTCTATAATCACGGTTACCGCGCCGTTGCTTTCGCTTGCAAAGCCCTCTTTGTTTTTGATTTCGATAAACAAATCGGCCTCGGTTAAAGCTATCGTTTCGCCGTCGATATTAAGGTTAAACGTATTGCCCGCACGGACAGATTTAACCACCTCATTTGCGTCCACCGCCGCCAGCGCGTTTCGTATAGCGCCAATCTTTTTACCATATTTTGGCCCCAAAACAGGCAGATTAGGTTTAAGGCTGTAAGACACAAACTCATACGCGTCTTTAATAGTTTCAACGCTTAAAACGTTAAGTTCGCCCGCGATAAGCGCTTTAAGTTCGTCGTTTAACTTGTTTTCACCAACCAGGCACACAATGCATTTTGAAAGCGGCTGCCTTGCGCGCGAGCAGGCCGTGTTGCGCACTCTTCGGCCAAGGTTGACAATTTCAAGCGTTTCTTCCATACCTTCGTTAAGGCTTGCATCGATAAAGGCCTTATCCGCCACTGGGTACTCACACAAATGCACGGATACCGGCGCGGTTTTGTCTACCGAGCGCACAAGATTTTGATAGATTTCTTCGCTTATAAACGGAACAAAAGGCGCAATCAGTTTAACCAGCCCGCTTAAAACGGTGTAAAGCGTCATAAAGGCCGCAATCTTGTCTTCGCCTTCGCCGCTTGCCCAAAATCTTTCACGCGAACGACGGATATACCAGTTTGAAAGGTTATCAACAAACTCGGTTATCTTTCGGCTTGAAGACAGGCAATCAAACTTTTCAAGACGGCCTGTTACAAACTCAACAAGCGCGTTAAACTCACTTATAAGCCACCTATCAAGCAATGAAAGTTTGCATGTTTTAATGTCGTGACGGGTTGGGTCAAACTTATCAATCTCGGCGTAAAGGATATAAAAGGCATAGCTGTTATAAAGCGTGCCCATAAACGCGCGTTGAAGTTCAACAAGGTTGTCTTCGTTAAAGTTAAGGCTTACGCCCGGCGTGCAGTTGTTATAGAAATACCACCTAAGCGCGTCCGACCCTTCTTTGTTTAAAATATCCCAAGGGTCAATGCCATTGCCCAATGACTTGCTCATCTTTTTGCCGAATTTATCATTAACAAGCCCAAGCGCTGTGCAAGACGTATAAGGCGACTTGCCAAACAAAATCGTGCTGATAGCAAGCAGACTGTAAAACCACCCGCGCGTTTGGTCAATGCCCTCGCAGATAAAGTTAGCAGGGAAAGTTTTTTCAAACATCTCTTTGTTCTCAAATGGATAGTGGTATTGCGCAAATGGCATCGAACCGCTGTCAAACCAACAGTCCATAACCTCTGGCGTGCGGTGCATGGTTTTGCCACAGTGTGGGCACGCAAAGGTTAGTTTATCAAGCGTAGGTTTATGCAGGTCACAGTTATGCGCGGCGCCCGTTTTTTCTTCAAGTTCTTGCCTTGACCCGATAACCTCAAAATGTCCACAATCGCAAACCCAGAACGGAAGCGGCGTGCCCCAGAACCTCGTTCGCGAAATGCCCCAATCGATGTTGTTTTTCAAAAAGTTGCCCATTCGCCCCGTTTTGATGGTTTCAGGAAGCCAATAAATGCTCTCGTTGTTTTTAACCAGTTGGTCTTTAACGGCGGTCGTTTTAATAAACCACGCGCTTTGTGCGTAATAAAGCAGCGGCGTATGACAGCGCCAGCAATGCGGGTAATTGTGCTCAAACATATGCACTTTAAACAGTTGTCCGCTTTGTTTTAGCATTTCAATCACGGTTGGGTCACTAGCCTTTGCGCCAAGGCCAGAAAGGGTTCCCGCGCGCTTGTCAAACTTACCTTGGTCATCAATTAGTTGAACAAAGGTAAGGCCGTATCGCTTGCCAACCTGATAGTCGTCTTCACCAAACGCCGGCGCGATGTGGACAATACCCGTACCATCTTCAACAGTAACGTAACTGTCAACGGTAACAAAATATCCGCATTTAACCTCATTTGCGACGTAGTTAAACATTGGCGCGTATTTGTGGTATTCATACTCGCGCCCCAGTTTCTCGCTTAAAATCGTGTAAGTACCCTCTTCAAAAAGGGTTGGGATAAGGCCGGTCAGCATAATGTAATTGTGCCCGTCGTCCGCCTTAAATTTAGCGTATTTTTCGTCGGGGTTCATACAAAGCGCCACATTGCTTGGAAGCGTCCATGGCGTGGTCGTCCAAACCAAAAAGTAAGTGTCGTCTTCGTCAAGGCTTTTAAATTTGACGTAAACGCTTTTCTCTTTAAGCGTCTTATATGCGCCCTCTTGTTCTACCTCGCTTTTTGAAAGCGCAGTGCCGCAGCGTGGGCAATACGGAACAATGCGGTGCCCCTTATAGATAAGCCCCTTTTTGTGCATCTCTTTAAGCGCCCAAAACTCGCTTTCGATATAGTTGTTGTCATAGGTGATATATGGGTGTTGCATATCGATAAAATAGCCAAAGCGCTCGGTTATGTCTTCCCAAACCTGTTTATACTTCCAAACGCTGGCCTTGCAATCCTCGATAAACTTTTCAACGCCATACTTTTCAATGTCTTGCTTACCGTTAAAGCCTTTGGTTTTTTCAACCTCAACCTCAACAGGCAGGCCATGCGTGTCCCACCCGGCCTTGCGCGGAACAAAATACCCCTGCATGGTTTTAAAGCGCGGGATAACGTCTTTCATCGCGCGGGTAAGCGGGTGACCAATATGCGGTTTACCATTCGCCGTTGGCGGCCCCTCATAGAAAGAAAACACCTTGCGGCCGCGATTTTTGTCCATCGTTTGCTCAAAAATCTTGTTCTCTTTCCAAAAGCGCATAACTTCAAGTTCGCCCGCAACAAAATCTAGTTTTGTTTCAACCTTTTTATACATCTTTTTTCTCCTTTAAACAAAAAATCCTTAGCAAATCAAGAATCCGCTAAGGAAAAACCACTTGATATTGCCTATGAGCCATCACTCACCTCTTCTGTAACGGGAAGCCCCGGCTTTTTCTAATTAACGACAAACTACTTGGTAAAGTGTAAAGTTGAAAGTTTAAAGTTTAAATATGGACGAAACCATATTGTCAAAGGCGAGGAACTATACATAGACACGCGGAGCGTGCTCGCCAAAAATTTTAGTATAAAATTTGCAGGCGAAAAGGAGCAATCAAGCGATAACTTAGGCCACACCTACGTTAGTTGGGCTGGCCGCTAAATGAGCTTGAATTGCGACGCGGTGGCAATCTCTTTTCACTTTTAACTTAACAACGTTTTTGTCATTGTTCAAAAAAGCAACTGGTGGAAGTGATAACCTCTGCGCGCCCGATAGTGTTTTTCACCAACCAACACCTCTCTTAATCGCGCGGCCGCAGCGCCGTGTCTTCCGTCATTGTTTTTCAATCTCTATTTTACCCACTAGAGCCCCGCTTGTCAAGAATTTGCCAATAAAAAGCCTTCTAATGGTTAACATTTTTGAATTTGTCATAATAAAAAATAGAAACCATGTAATGTGGATATAGCGTTTCTTTATTTTTAATCAAAATCATCCAAGTAATATCATTATTGTTTATTAAAATTACAATTATGACAATTTTTTTAATTAAGCTAATGTGTTAAATTATTATCGTTTCTTTTTCTTTATTTTTATTATAATCAGAGAAAACGTCGATATAAATGCCACCCCAAAAACAAGTGGAATTATTATTATTATTATTTGAATATTGTCTAGACGACTTTGCTTTAAATTATTATTGCTATTAAAATTTGGATTATCAGGATTTGGAACAACAGATTCGTCTTTTTGTAAATTTATTATCATTGTTGTGTTTTTGTAATTAGCTTTGTTTTCACCAACATAGATTGCTGTTGCATTTATTAAATTTTCCACCAATAAATCTGCGTCTTTCCATTGCCAACCAGCAGGCAACTTGATATCAGACAATTTTATTGCATTTCTAGGAATTTTTATTTCACTATTGGGCTTTATTGGCACGTCTATTGGCAGAATTTCAAACTCTAAAATTAGACTTCCTGAATACTTCCCTATTCCATTTATTATGATTTTAGCAATGCCAACATTTATATTGTTTTTATAGGAGGTGGTGAAATCAATGTTTTCAATTAGGATTTGTGAATTTAGAGTTAAATTTACCTTAGGGCAAAGTTCTTTGCCAGTAAAAGAAACAGAAGAAATGGTGCCATGATCAGCAGAAGAAATATCAGTTTTTTGTTCAACTTCTTCATTTTCTTGCAAAACTGTATAGGCTTTTATTCTTCCAGCATAATTTATACTATTCCATCCATTTAAAGATTTGTAATGTGTGTTTTCACTTGTATTAAGTGAGTATAGGATATAAGCGCTTTTGCCACTATTGCTACTTACGCTTACAACAACAGAATAATATGTGCCTTTATCAATTTTTGCCAAATTGTTTAGCGTAATGGTGTGATAACCGCCATACTCTAAGATTTTTTCGCCAGAGGCAGAAAGGGTGCCGCTTTCAGGATTTTTAGGGTCGGTTAAGTTGGTGTAAACCTTAACGTGGCAATTTAGATTATAACCATAGGTAGCAACGTTGACCGCCTTAACATATTCGTTATGTTGTTCATCACCTTTTTTTGCCTTAAACACGTTTGAAACGCATTTTGAATTGTTTTCACTTCGCATTGGCGCTTCTAAAACATTATCATAAAAATAGTTAAAATCAAATTCCGATTTGTTTGCATATTTAAACCCGCAAGTATTACCAATTGCACTATCATATGACAGATAAAAATAAGGAAGTGAATTATAACTATTTTTAATTATCCACCCTCCATTTTGGCTTGCGGTTTTTGGCCGAAAAATGCTTGCTGGAATTGTATCGTCCCACCCAACTATAGTCATTGCGTGAGCAATTCCATCGCTTGTTTCACCTTTTGTGTTATAGTAACTTTCTTCTCTGGCGTTGAAATATGACCCAGTTATTGCACCATATTTTGCAATTGCATTTTTTATTTCAGCTATTCTGTATGCCCCGGTTTCATATAAATCAATTTGTTCAGCGTCTAACAACCTGTATAGATTGTTTTCATAGGCATCAACTTTTGCAGGCACATTTCCTGCCACAGGGGCACACCATTGTGACAACATCAAAAATGTGTTATACGAACTTCCTGTTACATCCCATTTATCGTTTGAATCAACCCCAATAGTGTTCCCAAGTGGGTCAGCCTCTCTGTTGTGTGTTCTGTATGCAATTTGTGTTGGCGAAAAACGCAATGTGTCTTTTGTGTTGCTGTCTAACTTATCTTTTAGAACTGATGTTTCAGATGCACTTGCGGTTGCATAAGCCCAGCAAATATTAGTGTTTCCTTGGTCAAGATTTGGGGTTACGATATCATAATCGCAGCTGTTATATTTTTCTTGACTAGCAATTTCATCAATACTTTTTGTGTTGAGTGTGATTACATTAGACGATGTATCAGTAAAAACAATATCATGCTCAATTAGGGGTGTAAAACATGATAAAAGAAACATTAATATTGCTAAAACAAAAATTATTTTCGTTTTTTGTCTGTCAAAACATCTCTTCATAATGTAATACATATATTAGCATATTTGCTATTTGGAACATATTGCCCTATTTTGCGTTTTTGGGTTCGCGGCCATAGAGGTAGTGCGCCTGTAAGTTAGTGGCGCGCTTTTGTTTGCGCTTTTTAACAATGGCGGCGATGATGAACGGTATCAAAAAGGCCGTTATAAGAATGGCCGCAACAACGGCGTAGGTATACAAATGACTATGCCCCGGGAAGAGGTCAAAAGGCAGTCCGTTTGATTTAAGATACATAAAGTTGGCGCCGGGAACCAGCCAGTTGCCAAGGCAGGCATAGCCCACCAAAACGGCCAGCGCGATAGGAATCTCCCAGACCTGCTTTAAGTTAAGTTTTAAAACACCACCCGCCAGCGCGCCGATAACAACGGTTGGCATCATAAAGTGAAGGCCGATGCTTTCAATGTCAAGAAAACTCATCATTGCATATTTATAATAATCGCCAAAAACAAAGGTTAAAATACCACCGAAAAAGGTCAACAACAAAACTGGCAGCGCAAAAAACTTGGCGCGCGTAAAGTAATAAAGCGGAAACACAAACGCAAGGATGTGACACAAATGCCAAGGCAAAATTTCAACAAAACTGTCGCCCCGAACGATAAACAACCCCGCCATTCTTACAACGCGCGAAATTATCATCACCCAACACAACATATAGCAAAACTTACGCGCAAACGCCGGCCTTTTATAAAACCAGATGGCGCACGCAATCAGCCACACCGCCAAAAGCACCATCAGTATTATGTGCAAGTTGCACCACAGCCCACCATAAAGCTCTACCTTGCCCTCAAAGTCGCCAATAATAAAATCTCTAAAAGTTATATCCATTTTATCTCCGTTTTTTTGATTATATCATAGCCCCATAAAAACGCAAAACATTTTAGACATAAATTTGATTAAGCAAAATTTTCAATCGTTTTTTCGACAAATTACCGCACACAAAATAAAAAAGTTATTAACAATTTGTTGATAACTTGTTAATAACTTGTTAAAAAGGTGTTAAAAACTATGTTTAAAAGTGCGTTTCTGCCTTATATTTCCTAGTCTGCGCTCAACACCAAATATTTGTTTGTAATAATCATTTCTCGCCGATTGTTTGTGCACCAATCACGTTATCGTCGCACCTCGAACTTGTTTGGCGAGCACGCTGACGCGCGTAAAAGGGTTGTCCTCGCAATGACATTTCATATTACAATTTTATACATTTGTTACGTGTAAAAAGCTAAGATTTGGATGAGAAACGCCAAAATAAAAGGCGGAATACCGAATAAGTGTACCCTTTCGTACTCGCGGTTATTAAAATGCAACTTTAAATAATATTTTATAACACTCGCTAGAAACGTACAATCAAAACCTTAGATTTTGGATGAATAAGAAAGAAAAAAGAAGACATCTGGGCGGTAACTTAAATTATATTTCTATTTATTAGTCACGTGTAAAAAGTTAAGATTTGGATGAAGATGACACAAATAAAAAGCCCGATATTGGATAAGTGTACTCATTCGTACTCGCGTCCAATTCGGGCTTTGAAATTTGCTGGCATATTCGCCAAATATTAACTTTTTACCCCCTATATGCGGTAGGTGGTTTTAACCCCAGGCCCCATCGTGCTAGCAACCGTGATGCTTTTAAGGTATGTACCCTTAGCCGCTTGTGGTTTTGCTTTAACGATAGCGTCCATAAGGCTGGTGAAGTTCTCTTCAAGTTTGTCAACGCCAAAACTCTTTTTACCAATAGCACAGTGGATGATACCGAACTTATCAAGACGGTATTCAACCTTACCAGCTTTGATATCGTGGATGGCTTTTGCAACGTCAGGAGTAACAGTGCCGCTCTTTGGGTTTGGCATCAAACCGCGAGGGCCAAGTACTCTTGCGATACGTCCAACAAGACCCATCATATCTGGGGTTGTGATGCACGCGTCAAAGTCAAGCCAGTTTTCGCGCATAATCTTATCGATGATTTCTTCTGCGCCAACGATGTCTGCGCCAGCAGCCTTTGCTTGGTCAGCCTTGTCACCTTTTGCGATAACAAGCACGCGAACCGTTTTACCAGTTCCGTGAGGAAGAACAACTGAGCCACGAACCTGTTGGTCAGCGTTCTTTGGGTCAACGCCCAATTTTACGTGAAGTTCAACGGTTTCATCAAACTTTGCTTTTGCATTGTCTATAACAAGGGCAAGAGCATCGCGAACTTCGTATGTTTTTTGCTTTTCTACGTTAGCCGCAGCAGCAACATAATTCTTTCCGTGTTTCATCTTGCTCTCCTTATTCTTCAACCGTTACGCCCATAGAACGCGCGGTGCCTTTAATCATACTCATAGCAGCCTCAACGCTTGCAGCATTAAGGTCAGTCATTTTCTGTTCAGCAATCTTTCTTACTTGTTCTTGGGTTAACTTTCCGACTTTTTCTTTGTTTGGTTTTGCGCTTGCGCTTTCAATGTTTAAAGCCTTTTTGATTAAAACTGCTGCTGGTGGGGTTTTTAATACAAAAGTAAACGACCTATCTTCAAAGATAGTGATTACTACTGGGATAATAAACCCGGCCTGAGCGGCGGTTCTGTCATTGAAGTCTTTAACAAAAGAAGGCAAGTTAATTCCGTATGGTCCAAGCATTGAACCAACAGGAGGTGCAGCTGTTGCTTTACCGGCTGGTAATTGAAGTTTAACAACTGCTTTGATTTTTTTAACAGGTGCCATAATCTTCTCCTTTGAATCTCTTCAAATTGTGGTTTTAATGAGGCATGAAAAAATTTACCTCTCCCACTTTATTTAAACTGGCCTGTTAGTCCAGATTAAATCAACATAAAGCACTAAGATTAGTCAACAATTTCGATTTGGTCAAAGTCAACATCAACGGGAGTTTGTCTTCCAAACATCTCAACATTAACTCTGCACTTTTGGTTTTCGCCGTCAACGCTTACAACCTCGCCAACAAAGCCGCTAAGTGGCCCGCTGATGATTTTGATGTTATCGTTAACATTAACCGTTATATCAACCTTGATTTTTTCAAGACCCATCTTACGAATTTCGTCATCGGTTAAAGGCAATGGTCTGCCCTGAGGGCCAACAAAGCCCGTTACGCCGCGCGTGTTAACAATCGTGTGCCACAAATTGTCTTGATACCTCATCTTTAAAAGGACGTAGCACGGAAACATTTTGCGTTGCACAACCGTTTTCTTGCCGTTTTTCTCTTCGATAACGTCTTCCATAGGGATTTTGACCTCTAAGATGCTTTCGGCGAGGTCATTTTTGTTGATGGTTTTGATAAGGTTGTCATAAACCATATTCTCATAGCCTGAAAGGGTATGAACTACATACCACTTAGGCTCAATATCGGCAACATTATTCATAAGTTTCTCCTTAACCTGAAATCAGTCCAACAATCCAGCCCAAAAACAAGTCTACGCCCAAAACGAGCAGCGCAAAAATAGCCACAACACCGATAACCATACCAGTTTGTGCCATAGTTTTGCCAAAGGTTGGCCAGCTTACCTTTTTAAGTTCGCCAAACGTTTCTTTCATTCGGCTTCTTTTTGGTTGCGCGTTTGCCTTTGCCTTTTTCGCCTTTTTGTCTTTTACGGGCTTTGCCTTTTTATTTACACTTTCATCTTGCGCATTTGGTGCGTTAAGCGTTTCAGGCTTAATTTGCTTATTTTTTGCCATACCTTGCTCCTACTTAAAAATTATTTTGCTTCTTTATGCAAAGTGTGTTTTTTGCAGAATGGGCAGTATTTGTTAAGTTGAATACGGTCAGGATCATTCTTTTTATTTTTGTAATCATCATAGTTTCTTTGTTTGCACTCTGTGCATTCAAGGGTAATCTTAGTCCTCATAACTTTTTCTCCTAAAAAATTAACACCCGATTTCGGTGCAATGGTATTTTAACACACGGACGGGTTGTTGTCAATGGCTTTTGCGCACTTTTTTGACTTTTTTTGTTGAACCCGCCCGCAGGTTGGTTTTTCTAGCGGTTTTGCCAAACATCAATAAGCGATAAATGTAACGCTGTGTTTTTCATAAACCCATCAACACCCTTTTGCTAACCCTAAACGTGCTAATCATTATTGCTCGTAGGCCTTCCATCATATACAATTATTAGCGTATTGATAAAATAATTATCAATATAAAGGTATAAAGGTCGATGACATACACATATTAAAGGTCGATGACGCTGGTTGGGGCAAGGGTAAGTGGATCGGCCGTTGGTTTGCCTGCAATAAAGTTATAATACCCGGCGCTGGCTATCATCGCGGCGTTATCGGTGCAAAGTTTAAGTTCGGGGTAAAAGACCTTAACGCCCGCCTCCAACGCAAGTGCATCAAGTTTTTCGCGCAGCCGAAAGTTAGCGCTAACGCCGCCACTTATAACAAGTTTTTTGGCGCTTGACTGGGCCGCCGCGTTTATCGCTTTGATGGCAACTTGGTCAGTGGCCTCTTCTTGAAACGAAGCGCAAACGTCGGCGTAATTAACCTCTTCGCCCTTTTGTTTTTTGTTGTGGATATAATTTATTACCGCCGTTTTTAGGCCAGAGTAACTGAAATTAAAGTCCGTTTTATAACTTGGCTTGTGAATAAATTTTATGTTAGGAGCGCCTGTTTGGGCCGCCTTTTGGACGTTTGGCCCCCCTGGGTACGTCAGACCGCACTCGCGCGCAACCTTGTCAAACGCCTCGCCGATAGCGTCATCGTGCGTGGTGCCCAAAAGGTGCTTTTCTGTGTAAGTTGGCATATCAAAAAGCGCCGTGTGACCCCCACTTACAACAAGGCAAACGAATGGCGGTTTAAGGTCGGGGTAGGTCAAATAATTGCCCGCGATGTGCCCCTCGATGTGGTTAACAGCAATAAGCGGCTTGCCCGACGCGTACGCCAAGGCCTTAGCAAAATTCACGCCAACCACAAGCGCCCCCAAAAGCCCCGCGCCATAGGTGACGGAAATAACGTCAATGTCGTTTAGAGTTACGCCCGCGTCCGCAAGCGCCTGACGATACACGGCGTTGATGTTTTTAACATGGTTGCGACTTGCAATCTCTGGCACCACACCGCCATACAACTTGTGTATGTCAATCTGGCTTGAAATGACGTTAGACAAAACCTCGCGCCCGTCGCGCACAACCGAAATGCTTGTTTCGTCACAGCTGCTTTCAATCCCCAAAACCAATATACTTTTTTTCATAGTTTTCCCTTTTTGCAATTTAATTTGATTTATTTTTAATTAAATTAATTTTTATTTGGTTTTTAATTAATTTTTTAATTAT
>ULRP01032935.1_pt1 | contig 24031 bp, 11 predicted proteins | sample 1955521 | NCBI WGS metagenome assembly ULRP01 (sample SAMEA4835685, study PRJEB28245) | human gut metagenome | biome: gut microbiome; material: fecal sample | place: Denmark | collected 2008
ATTAATAAAAAAATAATTAATTCAATGGAGAAAATATGGACAAAAAAAGAAATATAACCGTTTGTGTGGCGTGGCCATATGCTAATAACAACCTTCATATCGGGCACGTTTCAAGCCTTTTAGCGGGTGACCTTTTAGCGCGCTATCATCGTATGCAAGGTGACAATGTTTTGATGGTTGGCGGTACAGATTCACATGGTACAAAGCCAAGCATACGCGCCAAACAAGAGGGTGTTACGCCAAAAGAAATTGTTGACAGATACCACGAGAATTTTAAAGAGACCTTTAAAAAATTCAATTTCAGTTTTGATATGTATAACATCACGTATGACCCATATCACAAAGAAAAGGTGAAAGAATTTACGCGCAAATTTTATGACAATGGGTATCTTTATGAAAATCGTCTTATCAGGCCATTTTGCCCAACGTGCAACAAGTTTATGGCCGATACCGAACTTGAAATAATCTGCCCTAACTGTGGAAAAGCCACCAAGGCGGATAGTTGTGATTGCGGCCACGTGCCAAGCGAAAAAGACCTTGAAGGCGCGAAGTGTTTAATCTGCGGCGGAAAGACGGTGCAGAAAGAAAACCGCGTGCTTGTATTCAAACTTACTGCGTTCAAAGATCAGCTTAAAAAGTTAGTTGACGACCACGAGAATATTTGGCGTCCAAACAGCATAAATGAAACCCGAAAATACCTTGCAGACTTACAGGATCGTGACTATTCGCGCGACCTTGACTGGGGCATTGAAATCCCTATCGCTGGGTTTGAAGACAAAAAGATTTGGGTTTGGTGGGAGGCGCTTTTGGGCTATGTTACTGACACGATGAAAGTGTGTGAGCAACGCGGCCTTAATTGGCGTGATTATTGGAGCAATGATACACAAACAGATAAACGCATTTATATGTGCCACGCGAAAGATAATATTCCGTTTCATTCGCTGTTTTTGCCAGCTATGCTTATGGCCACGAAAGATAATTTCTTTATCCCCGACATTATGGTTTCGGCCGAATATTTAACCTTTAATAATGAGAAAATAAGCAAGTCTAAGGGCTTTGATATGAGCGCACTTTCGTATGCAAATGAGTTTAATACTGACAGTTTAAGGTATTATTTCTTTGCGTATGGACCAGAGAAAAAGGACGCCGATTTCACAAGCGAATTGTATAAAAACGTACATAACACTGAGGTGGTTAATAAACTTGGCAACCTTGTAAACCGCGTGCTGAAATTTAAAGGACTAACGCGTATCCCAGTGGGCAAAATTGATGAAAATGTCCGCCTAAAAGTAAAAGAAGTATTTGAAAAATCAAGCGAACTTATTGAGCATATTGAGTTTAAAAAATATGCTGAGTGTGTTATGAATTTGGTGGCTGACACTAATAAATATTATGATGACCAAAAGCCGTGGGCTCAGGCCAAAGAAGACGAGGCGGCGTTTGCTAACACCATGGCAACCTGCGCGTATGTTATAGCCAACCTTTCAATTTTAATGGAGCCTATTATGCCTAAATCTTGCGCAAAACTGCGCGAGATTTTGGGGATAACGGAGTTTGGGTTTAAGCCTGTTGACGTAGCACTTGGCCGCGAACTTGGCGAAATTCAACCACTATTTTCAAGATTTTAATCCAAATTCTTGACAAATTTTATTATATTTTTATAATAAAGTAATAAATAAAGGAGGGGGAGAGATGGACTATTCTTTTGCTGAAAGCGTTATAAGCTTAAAACTTTTGGCTGACAGATTGTGTGAAGGTAAAAATAAACGCAACGGCCTGTTTTTGGTTGATTTTCAAATTCTTTTCATTCTAAGCAAGTATGACCAAGTTTCCCCTAAAACTCTTACTGAGGATCTTGGCATCGCGAAAAGCAACCTTGCTATTATTGCAAAGCGAATGATAAAGGACGGGCTTATTGAGCGCATTAGATTTTTTCAAAATCGCAAAGAGATTTATTATCAAATAACGCCCAAAGGCAGGCAGGTTTTGGTTGAAAAAGTGGCGCAAATCAATGCGGCAGCGCCAGAAACCCGCAAAGACGATATTAACCTTTTAAACAGCACGATTGACTTGTTAAAAAGCGTTAAGTAGTCTGCATTATTAATTAAACAAACACAAGAAACCTATTTTATATGAAATCATAAAGGTGCAAAAAAACTCCGCTGATGTTGCGGAGTTTTTTACTGTGAAGACTTGAACTATTTTGAGAATTCGTCTTGCGCAGCCATGTTGATAAATTCGGTTCCAATGATGTCGATTTTGTCAAGGTCGTCAAGGCTAACAAACCGTGGCTCATAATAATTTTCGGGTGACTGCTTGTCAAGTTCCTCGCCGCCAAGGTGAGGGGTGCCGCTGGTGATCTTACAATGATAAAAGTTTGACGCGCCGTTTGGGTCGTCCATCTGGCCAAGATAACCTAAGACTTCGATGGTTACATTCATCTCTTCTTGAAGTTCGCGCTTAACCGTGTCTTCAAGTGTTTCGCCCGCGTCTTGCCCGCCGCCCGGGATAACGTAGTACTCTCGTACTTCGCCGTTTTTTATGCGTCGCCGAAACATTGTAAGCACCTTTCCGTTTTCAATTATTACTGCTCTTGCACTAATTCTCATACATTTACCTCCTTAAATTTATCCACACTATTATATACAAATTTAGCAAATATGCTAGCAGTAGATTAAATTTTAAAAATCCTTTGGGGTAAAGTAGGCTAATTTTTAATAGATAAAAAACCAACGAAATCGGAAATTTGGGCAAAATTTAATGTTTTTATGTTATTTTTCAAGATTTTCTTCTTCATTTTGCGTTTTTTGACTTGCTTTAAACGCTTTATATTCTTCGCTTGTGCGCATATAAAGATTAGGGCAATCAAGGTCTTCTCTGCACTCATATAAATCAAGGCGGCCATTAACGTCGCAAACGCGCATAACACGGGTAGGCTTAATTTGTCTGCCGCGGTCATAAATACGATTATTGCAAACATCTAATACGCAATAAGGTTGGCGAATCCCGTCTACGTTTTTAAAGCGTGTGTCAAACCCAAGGCGACGATAAAAGCCCTCAGCCTCGTTAGTTGGAACAAGTGTGATATATCTTGCATTTTCTTGGTGGGCTAAACGATAACATTCATTAAGTAAAGCCGTGCCAATACCGCGGTGTTCTACCTCAGTTTCAAGGCTTATAACTTGAAGACAAACCTCGTCGCGCGCATAAATTGATTCGTTATGCAGTATCCCCGAAAGCGTGCCAACCTTATGGGCATTTGGCATTTGAAAACTGGGCTTATCGTTTTCCAAACCGCCGGGGTACGCGTTGATAACAAAGGTTGAATTTAGGTCGTCATATTGTGAAACCAGGTAAATAGGTTGACCGTATTTGGTTTTTGTTAAAAGTGTGCTAGATTTTTTCATTTTCGTTCTCCTAATATAAAAATTTTTTGTGTTGCGTTGTTTGATAGAAATACGCAGGAAAAGCCGAGACTGTCATAAGCATTGCGCTTTAAAATAAGCGTTACGGCAAAATTTAATGTTTTTAGCCACTTTTTCATTTAAATTTGCCCGTTTTTGCGTTTTTATTTTGATTGCTCAGCTTTGTCGTTGTTGTGTTTATGGTCATAAAACAGCCACGAAGTGTCATAATAATAGCCGTTGATTTTTGTTGAAAATATGCTTTGTTTATATGGCTTAAAACCAAACCTTTCATAAAAACCTTTGGCGTTAGCAAGAGAATTTAAAACGATATAAGGGTAACCGGCGGAGTATGAATAGTTCACGCAGGCTTCAAGTAGGTCGCTGCCTATATGGTCATTTTGATAAACGACGCCGAGAAAATTAATATAGATACATTTTTGAGGGTTGCCCGAAATTTTACAGTCGTCAACATAGGCATAAAGCCCGCCAATGTTTTCAAACTGATAATCTTTTGTGCCATCTTTTTTGGTGGTAATTGCGCCCACGGTAAAGGCCTCAAAAGATAAATCATTTTCGCCGTGGTTTGCGATAATAATTATATCGCCGCCAAGGTTGCTTTTAGCAAAGGAGTAAAAGCTTGTTTTACAGTCTGTTTTGGCAAAATTTATTTCTATTATATGATTTAAAATATCTTCCTCAATGTCGTATTTATTAAACTCGACTTGATATCTGTAACTTTTCACGAAAACTCCTTTGCAGAAAAAGCGCTCAAACATATGCGTTTTTATGTAAAAAGCAGGCAAAAAACGCAAAAACAATATAAATAGATTAAAAATATCTGTAAATTATTATATTTTCAAATTGTTTAAATATATTTTATCACCTTGACAAGCAACTGTCAATAGTCAATTTTTAAATGACCTAATTTGCCATAAGATAAATGATATTAAGGGGAAAAGTGGAGGGGCGCGCGAAGTGCTAAGCGTTCAAATTTAAATGTTTATATTTGACTATTTAAATCAATTGGTTGACAATTGGCATTAGTGGCGATATAGTGAATGTATGCTTACGGGTGAAATTTTAAGTGTGGTTTATTATAACGCAGAGAACGGGTATACCGTTCTTTCTTTGGCTACTGATGATGGCGATGTAACCGCGCGCGGGAAGTTTCCCGTTTTGGGTGTTGGGGAGAAGGTGGAACTTGAAGGCGAGTTTAAAATTGACCCAAAATATGGACGCCAGTTTGTTGCGACTTCTATAAAAATTATCCCGCCAACTACCTTGGCGTCTATAAAAAACTATCTTTCAAGCGGGCTAATTTCGGGCGTTGGAGAGGTAACGGCGACTAATATTGTTAATACTTTTAAAGAAAAAACTCTTGAAATTATAGAATTCTATCCATCTGAGCTTGCAAAAGTGCGCGGAATCTCGCTTAGAAAGGCGGGTGACATCGCGCTTGGATATAAAGAAATTAAAAAGATGCAGCAAGCCGTTATGTTTCTGCAAAGCTATGACATTTCAATAAATATGGCCGTTAAAATCTATAACAAATATAAGGGCGCGACGGAGAAGGTGCTTCAAGAAAACCCTTATTGCTTGATTGAAGATATTGACGGCATCGGCTTTAAAACGGCCGATAAGATAGCGTTTAAACTTGGTATCGCGGCCGACAGCGAGGTGCGGCTAAGGGCGGGGCTTTTGCATAGTCTTAAACAGATTGCTGAAACGCGTGGCAGCACGCTGGCGTTTTATGACGAACTTATTGACGAAACTCTTCGCCTTTTGGATATTGGCGACGTGCGAGACGCACTTGTTAGCCAAATTAACACGCTGATTATAAGCGGCCACATCAAGCAGGTTTCGTATGATGATCGCGACGCGCTTGCTATCACCAGCTATTACAGTATGGAAAAGTTTATCGCCACTAAATTAAAGATTTTAAACGAGGCGCCATCTGCGTTAAGCATCGATTTTGACCGCGAGATAGAGGATTATCAGCGCTCGTCAAACATAACGCTTCACGAAAATCAGAAAGAGGCGATTCGTCAGGGTGTGTCTAATGGTGTGGCGATTATAACTGGCGGGCCGGGCACGGGTAAAACCACGATTGTTAAGGGCATCTTGCGTATTTTCAAGCATATGAAACTTAAAACTATGCTGATGGCGCCTACGGGGCGGGCAAGTAAGCGTCTGGAAGAACAGACCGGCGAGAAGGCCAGCACCATTCACCGCGCGCTTGAAATGCAGGGGCGCAGCGAAGGCGGTATGTTTGGCCGAAATGAGCGAAATCCGCTTGATGTTGACGCGTGTATCATTGATGAGGTGTCGATGATTGACGACTTTGTTATGAGTTCGCTTTTAAAAGCGTTGCCGCGCGGCACGAGGCTGGTGTTGGTTGGCGATAAAGATCAGTTGCCAAGTGTGGGGGCGGGCAATGTTTTGGCTGACCTTATCACAAGCGAGCAGTTTAGCGTGGTGATGCTGACCCAGATTTTCAGGCAGAGCGACACAAGCGCCATAGTCACCAATGCGCACAAAATTAATGGCGGCGAAATGATTGATTTGGCGCAAAAATCTACCGATTTCTTTTATTCAAGTGTAAGCGACCCGACGGCGGCGGTTGACGAAATTGTAAGTTTTGTTACCACGCGCATCCCTAACTACGCGCATGTTTCCTGCGCCGATATTCAAGTTATTGCGCCTATGAAGGCGGGGGTGTGCGGGGTAGATAATATCAATCTGCGCCTGCAAGAGGCGTTAAACCCTAAGGTTAATGGCAAGATGGAGATTGCGCATGGTAAGCGCGTTTTCAGGGTCGGCGACAAAGTTATGCAAATCAGAAACAACTATGACCAAGATTGGGTTAAAGATGAGGGCGGCGTTTTGGTTCAGGGTGCGGGCGTGTTTAATGGCGATATGGGTACAATTGATGAGATTAATCCTCAAACAAACACAATGGTGGTTGCGTTTGAAGACGGCAGGCGCGCGACGCTTTCGGCCGTTGAGTTTGAAAACATAACGCACGCATACGCCATCACTATTCATAAATCGCAGGGCAGCGAATTTCCGGTTGTTATCATTCCAGTTATGGGTGGCAACCCTATGCTTTATAATCGCAACCTTTTGTATACGGCTGTCACGCGCGCGAAGAAGATGGTTTTGCTTATGGGCAAAAGCGGCAACATTTTTGCAATGATTAAAAACAACTATATGCAAAGGCGACTTACGATGCTTAAAAAGTTTTTGCAAACAACCATAAGTATTTTTGAATAAAAGGTTATATTTGATAAATTGAAAACGTAAAATAGGTCAAGAGCAATAATTGTTCTTGGCCTAATTTTTTGCAAAAAACAAAGAAAAGTGGCAAAATTATGTGTTTTTTTATTAAAAATCATTAAATTTTGCGTTTTTAGGAGTGGAGTATGGAAGTAAAAACTAATAAAGAGAATATTAAAAAGCCCGTGCATGAAATAACTTTGTCTGGGAGAGAAAAGATTACGATAAGTGGAGTTTTGGAAGTTATCTCGGCGCAAGACAATGTGGTTTGTGTTAAAACCAATATGGGAAATCTTCAAGTTCAGGGCGCGGGGTTAAGGGTAGATAAACTAAGTTTGGACGATGGCGTTTTGATGGTTGATGGAAAGGTTAATGGTATTAAGTATTCGAGCGGAGAGAAAAAGAGTTTTTTTGCAAGGCTTTTTAAATAATGGTAAATTCAACTTTTCAAATTGTTTTATTTTTTGTTGGCTTTGGGATAGGGCTAGTGTGTGGACTTATTAATATTTGGTTGAAAATTGTTGAAAAGCTAGCAAAATTGTGTGACTTTTATAAGTTTTTTAATAAGTTTTGCGTTTTCTTTCTGGGAGGTGCCGCGTGGTTTATCTTCTCAATGCGAATGAATTATGGCGCGCTTAGTTCGATTATCCTTATTGGTGAGGCGGTTGGTTTTATAGTCTTTTGGCTTTTATTTAGACCATTTGTCCGAATTAAAGAGAATACAAAAAACGCAAAACCTGCCACTAAAAGCAAAAAAAGTGCATAAGAATATAAAAAACTAGGCTATGTGCCTAGTTTTTTGATTTAATCACAATAGTTAATTTACCTGTAAATTTACATATAGGTTTACCCGTTAAGGTAGCCGCTTATGGTGATGACAGTTTTGCCAGTGCCGCTGGTTGTTGCGGCTGGAACGTTAATGCTTGGGCCGGTTGATGATGGAAGAGTAAACAAATTAGCCGAACTAAGCGTGTAATCGCTTGAACTTAGGGTGGTTGTTGCGCCACTGCCGACCTTTAATTGCACCGTATTGATAACAAAGTTGGTTGGAAGTTGGTCGGTTAGGCTTGAAACGGTTGCAGGCAAAACGCCCGAGTTGTTAAGCGTTATAACGTAATTAAAGATTTGGCCGCGCGAAACAGTGGTGGCGCTGGCTGACTTGGTTATTGTTATGTCGGCCGAAGAGCTGCGGACTATTTCAGTTGAAGAATAGTCTTTGGCCTCGCCACTATAAGCATAGCCGATACCCTCAACGTTGTTGGTTATGGTTGAAACGTTGGTAGGGATACTGGTTGAAACCGTGCACGAATAACTTAGAATCATTTTTTTACCCGCGGCTAATGGGCTAAGCGTAAACACAAGCGGGTTGGTTGACGCTACTTGCGCGGCGATAAGTTGGTCGTTTATATAAAGCATCGCGCTGTTAGGAACGTAGGTTAGATATCTTGGTGTGCCCCCAAGGTCGTCATTTATGCGCACGCCCGTGAAGTATTGCGTGCCGACGTTTTCAATGTCAATATAATATTTAACAGTTCCACCCGGCGTAAACGAATTGTCTTGGGTGTATTTGTTAATTGATAAAGCGCTGTCGGCAAGCAGGTTAACCGTTGCAATGTTACTTGTTTCGGTTTTTGTTTCAGTTGACCCTGAATAGGTATAATTAACAGTTGCTTGATTCATAATTTCTGTTGCCATTTTTTCCTCCTTTTTTTGATTTACACTTTCAGTTTATGCTAAGTTTTTTTGGTTTGACAATGACTTGTTAAGATAAACAAAATTTAATGATTTTTACGTTAAAAACCTTAAAAACATCAATTTTTGCCCACTTTTTCACAAGAAATGAGTTCATTTTGCGTTTTTTAAAAATGTAAATTTTGAAAATCTACCCTAAAATATTTGCCAAAATTTAGATAAAATGCTATAATGCGCATGTAAGGAGAAGTGAAAATGAAACAGCAAAAATTCACCAAACTTGTTAAGCTTTGCACTGTGGCTGCAACATGCTTGTTGGTTGTTTTGCTTTCAGTTATAATCGCGCAGTATGTCAAACTGGCTAAAGTGAATAAACAAAACCAAAATCTTGACGCACAGATAGCAAGCCTGAACAACGAGCGTGGCCAACTTGAACAGGGCATTGCTAAAAGAAAAACGCCGTCTTATATTGAAAAAACGGCGCGCGACAATCTTGGTATGCTTAAAGATGGCGAAATAATTTATATTTTTAAATAAAATTGGCATGAGGTGGAATAACCAATAAAAATTCGGCGCATAGTTTGGGTGCTGGTGTGATTGGTTATGCGTTAGTGATAATAAATGAAAGTTAACCCTGCTGCTGGATAATTCTGGCAATGCGGGTTTTTTGTAATGGAAACGCACATAATTAGGCGTTTTTAAAACAAAAAGGCGCGGTCAAACGACTGTGCCTTTGATTGGTTGCGGGGGCTGGATTTGAACCAACGACCTTTGGGTTATGAGCCCAACGAGCTTCCGAGCTGCTCTACCCCGCGATATAAACAAGGCTATTATACTATTAATGTATGCGTGTGTCAAGTGTAATATGAATATTTTTTTTAAAAAATTGTATTTATTGTGGCTGACGTTGCGTGATGGCTGATGGGCTTGTTTTGTGTGGCGACTTTTTCTAAGGCGGTAAGTTGCTAAAATTGTTTGACAATGGCGGCCATAATAATTATTATTATAAGTGATATACTAACGAAAATAAGGAGGGGGGGCTGTGACTAACCAAAGCAAAAAGGCGCGGTGGGTGGATAAACTGCTGTATCTTATGCTTGTGGCATTGCTTGTTGTTAGCGGGACTTTTGGGATAACGGCAGCGAGGTTCTTTTCAAGCATAAAAGGTGAGATTACGGCTACCACCGCAAATCCTGCGATTCAACTTGACTATATTAACATGAAAGGTACTGAGTACCTTGGCGATAAAAGCAATTATCAGGTAGATGAAGATATTGAGGTTATTAATGGCGAGCTGTCGATATCTAACCTTCGTCCAGGTGATCCAAAACTGGTTGAATTTAGGGTTAAAAATTGGATAGACCAAAAAGAAAACATTAATGAGGTGGCGCTTAGGTATCAAATAGTCATCAAAACGGCGGGATTATTGCCGCTTGAATTTACTTTGAAATATGGCACTGGCAATTCAACAAGCGTTACGGGTGACTGGCCAGTAGTTAACTGCCTTAGTCGCACGGTGGACAACCCTGTTGACAATGGGCTTAACGCCGAGGGAAAGCCTGCCACTACATTTGTTGTTTATACCTTTGATTTTCACTCGCTTAAACATAGTGTTGAACAAGTAGATTATTATAAGCTTTTTATCCTTTGGAAGGGGAATGTTTCAAGCAGCGGTGAGGCTGTTAGTGGTAGTGGTGAATACATTAAAATTACGGCCGAATGGAAGCAGTATGTTGACGCAGACTATGTTCAATAGCGTTCAAAATCCTGAAAAATAGTTTAAATACTGGGTAATTATGCCCAGTATTTTTATGGCTTTTTTCTAAAATTTAGTTAAATCTATTGACAAAGTTTTTACGGGGCGGTATAATACTTGTGTTTCACAATACAGACGTGCAAAACGCGTCTAATGTGCCCATAGCTCAGCTGGATAGAGCGTTGGTCTACGGAACCAAAGGTCGGGAGTTCGAATCTCTTTGGGCACACCAAACAACAAAAAAGGTCTTCATTTTGAAGGCTTTTTTTGTTGTAATGAAATTTGCTCTTGTGAGCAAATGATATTGCTGGCGCAATGATATTCGCGTGGTGATTGATTTCGCTGGCGCAATGCGAATTAGCCAAACTGTGTGTGATTAATGTAATGGGGGTTCGGGCTGGGGGGTATTGGCGGTACTCGTTACGGCTTTCAAGTGGCAATGCGCAAAAACTTGCTTTACAAATTAGAAAGTGGCAGCCAAGCAGAAAAATGACTATTTATGCAAGGGGTGGATGGTGCGTGCCGCGAGAGGCAAGTTTTTAACAAAAATTGAGAAAATGTTAATAAGTTTATAGCAAATATGGGTAAAAATTAATCATTTTGCGTGTTTTTGACTATATTTTGCCCGTTTTGAAGTAAAAATGCATTAAAAATGCCAATTTTGGTTGAAAAGTTTGAAAATAATGCGTTTATTTATCAAAATCGGGCTAAAATTGCGTTTTTTAGTTGTTAACAATAATGGCAAAATCGTGTGATTTTTTGTAAAAAATATGCGATTTTTGCCGTTTTTTGTTTGCCTTAAAATTGTATATATATTATAATATATCTGTGAGTAAAAGTGATTAGTTGATCACAAACTAATGGCAACAAGTCAACATGCCTTGCTTAGACTAGTGCAAACGCTTTTAAAGCGTTAAGACAAAAAGGTGCCAAACTCACACGCAATTGATTTAAGGACGGTAAAACAATTTTATGGGAAACCTAACTGTAAGTTCTAAATTGAAAAACAAAAAGTCGAAAAGCTTAGGCCTTTGGCTTAAACTTTTGTTGTGCCAGTTTGTTGTTATGCTTGCGCTTATTCCAAACACGTTCGCGATTTTCATGGACAATGTTTGGATTGATGGTAAGCAGACTTCCATTAACTGGTGCTTTAATTCTGACAAACTTATCCGCGCGAATGGTAATGGCGAGAGTGGTGCCGAGACCACGCTGGGGTGGACGGGTGAACAAGACTTTACCTATACCTTTACGGTAAGCGGCGTTGAGAACGGCGTTTCAACAGACATCGATATTGACTATGTTGTTTCGGCGATTTTAAAAGCCGACGGTTCACTTCCTGCCGGTGTTGCGGTTTCGGTTGATTCGTACAGTGGCAAGATAACCAAAAACACCACTGAAACCAAAACGCACACTGTTACGCTTTCATACACGGGAACAGAGCCTTTAAGGGACGTTAAGTTTGACTTGGTTATTTCGGCAACCACCGCAACCAATGCAAGCAACCCAGTTAAGGATACTCTTAAAGCAACCTATCACATAGAGGTGCCAGCCCTTGTTGAATACAGCGTGCAAGACAAAGCAGGCAACTCTAACGTTGAGGTTCAAATTCAAACCCACACGTCAACCACGGGTTATATTAGCTTTGCTTGGACGTTTGACGCGGGTCTTGTTACGCCAGTTATCACTGACGCATATCGTTATGCCCGCGTTTCAGGCAACACGATGATTTTGACGCTTGAAAGCAATAAAAACTATTCGCTTAAATTTGAAAAGGCGGATTCAAGCGCTGACTATTCATCGGGCACCACGGCGGGCTCTTGTGCATGGCAAGAAGAGGCGTATCTTGTTACCTTTGATGGCAATAAGGGCAAGGGCGTTGAAGACCCTAAGATTTTGGGGCTTTCACCTGTTGACGGCGTTTACAGCACGGCGTACGTAAGCGGCCGAAATATTGATATGCTTCCAACTGCAAGGCGCAATAATTATACCTTTTTAGGTTGGTTTAGCGCGACCGAAAATGGCAACCAAATCAAGGCTGGTGACGCGTTTAGCGCAACCGATAACGGCACGGTTTGGTACGCGCAGTGGCAGCCAAACGCCGTTAAGGTTACGTTTGATGGCAACACGGCAGCCGAAAGCAGTACATGGACGCTTGGCGAGAAGGCACTTGGCGATTATTTCAATGGCGTAGGCACGGGCTCGTCAATTTTTGCATACGCGCGAATTAACTATAAATTCGGTCTTCTTTCAAAAACGCAAGACGGCGAGTTTGTTGACGTTGGCGCGCTTCCAACCGCAACCAAAACGGGTTATACCTTCGCGGGCTGGTGGACAGCAAAAGACGGCGGCGATGAGGTAACGGCTGGCACGATTAACACTAACACCACCGACGTTACGCTTTATGCGCACTGGACACCTAATCAATATACAATCACTATCGAAGAAAACACCACGGGCGACACAACGGCCACGGTCACCTTTGACGCGCTTACCCCAACCTTTAATACGGGTACAAAAAGCGGCTATACGCTTACGGGCTTTGTTATAAAAGATACGCAAACAAAATTGTTTGACGAAAATGGCGCGCCTATCGCAAGCATAATTGGATACACTGATGCAAGCAAAAACTGGATCAAGGCAGACGATGTTACTGTTGTTGCACAGTGGAAGGCAAATACGATAACCGTTACGGCTGACCCAAATGGCGGCGCTATTGCAAATGCTAATGGTTGGCAAACCTCAACGGGCGGCACTGTTAAAAAAGACCTTATCTTTGACGCGGCGTATGGAACGCTCCCAACGGCTACCCGCGCGGGCTGGACGTTTGTTAACTGGATGCTTGATGGCGGGGTTATCACGGCCGAAACCATCTTAAAAACTGCGCATGACCATACTATCACAGCCGAGTGGCAGGCAAATACGTACACCATTACGGCCAATAACGGCGCTGATGATAACATCACCCAAAACTTTGAATTTGATAATAATCAATATAATACGTCAACCGAGGCACAAAGCCGCACCGTTAAAACGGCACCAGCGCGCACGGGCTGGACGCTTAGCGGATACAAGGTAAGCTGGACGAATGATGATCACGCGGCCAACTCGTTCTTGCCAGTCGACATTGCCAAAGATGGCACGGTGCTTAATATCCCTGCTAACTGCTATGGCGACATCACGGTAACAGCGCAATGGACGGCCAACACATATATAATCACGGTTGAAGATAACGAAGAGGGCACGGGCAGTGAGCGCGTTACTATCGCAAGCCTTACCCCGACGCTTGAAACGGGCAAAAAAGACGGCTATACCCTTAACGGTTATAACGTTAAAAATACAACAACTAAATTGTTTGACGAAACCGGCGCGCCTATTGCAAGCGTAACTGGATATACTGACGCGAACAAAAACTGGACGCACGCAGGCGATGTAACGGTGGTTGCGCAATGGACAGCTAACACCTATAAACTTATCTATGAGACCAACGGCGGCGACGCAATTGCAAGCATTGATAAGGTTTATAACACGGCCTTTACGGCGGACGAACTTAAAGCCGCAACGCGCACGGGTTATACATTTACGGGCTGGTTTGGCAAGTCTACGCTTGACGAGCAGCTTTCAACCACGAGCGCCTTTAATAAAGACGAGGTTACGTTTGACTTTGAGGCGGGCGAGGGCAGAATCTATGCGGGCTGGAAGGCATTTGAATACGAAGTTCGCTTTAACAAAAACGCAGACGACGCAACCGGCACTATGGCCAACCAGAAGTTTGAATACGACGGGGCGGCCACAGCGCTTACCCTTAACGCGTTCAGTCGCACGGGCTATACCTTTGATAAATGGACACTTAATGCTGACGGCACGGGCGAAAGCTTTACTGACGGCCAAAAGGTAAGAAACCTTACTGACCAAAAAGACGCGGTTGTTGACCTTTATGCGCAATGGAAAATTAACAAATACACGCTTACGCTAATTAATGGCAGCGTGGCGGCCATTAGCGAGATTTCAGCAAGCGTTACGCTTACGCAAGTGAACGCAACCACGTGGACGGCCGAACTTGACTTTAACACGGCCGTAACCCTTGGCGCCACTATTAATGACGGCTATAAGTTTGCAAAATGGCTTTCAAGCGACGCGGCGCTTTTGGCAGATGGCAGCGTGGCCGATTATGCGTTTAATATGCCAGCGGGCAGCATCACGCTTACCGCAATGGCTGACGCAAAAACGTACACGGTTGTTGCTAACCCTAACGGCGGCGAAGTGTCTTTGGGTGGCAAATGGTCACTTGTTGGCGGCACGGGGGCAGACAAAAACTACGCTAAACTTGACGGAGTTAGTTACGGCGCAGTGTTTAGCCTTCTTCCTGACCCTGCCAAGGCGGGCTATACCTTTGGCGGCTGGTACGCAAAAGAAGATTTGAGCGGTGAAAGACTTAGCAACACAACCACGCTTTCAGTTGAAACCGCCACCTTTGTTGACATCGCAACCGAAAACTCAAATGCATACATATATGCTAAGTGGACGGCCAATGTTTATAAAGTCACTTTTGACGCTAACGGCGGCAATGGCGGCACTGCATATGTATATTATATATATGATGATAATACACCTTATTCAAATTATAATGCGTCAACGGGCGCGGTAAGCGGGGCACTAAGCGCTATCACGGCGCCAACCCGCACGGGCTATACCTTTAATGGCTTTACGGCGCAGGGGTCAGATACGCTTGTTTACAGCGACGCAATGGCGCTTATCGCGGGCGTTGGCGGTTACACTAACGCAGATGCAAAATGGGTTCGCGCGGCGGACACAACGGTTGTGGCTAAATGGACGGCCAACACCTATACCATCACGCTTGATCCTAACGGCAGCGGCGCAACGGTAGACCCAACAACAATAACCGTAACTTATGACCAAGAAATCGGCACCCTTCCAACGCCAACGAGGGCGGGATATACGTTTGCTAACTGGGCAGACACAAAGGGCAAAACCGTTTCAAGTTCAACCATATTTAATAATACTAACGTTTCGCAAATCATTCACGAAACCAGAGAGGCAACTCTTTTGGCGGTTTGGAATGCGAACGTTATTGAAATCACCCTTGATGAAGACAATGGCAACACTGATTTGGGCAAAATTTATTATGTGTTTGACCGCAATGCTTATTACGCGTCAAGGGCTAACGCTAACAGCAACACAAGCGCCATTTCAAACATCACCATCCCAACGCGCAATGGCTATACGTTTATTGGCTATTTTGGTGAAAAGAACGGCGCTGGCACCAAGTTTATTGGTATTGATGGTAAGTTTAGCTGGAATAATGGCGAAACAAAACAAGTTATTGCGGGCGAAACAGTAACAAACGCTGGCTCGGGCGCGGTAACAAGCACGCTTTATAAAACCTACACCGAAAACGCAACCATCTACGCAGCGTGGGTTATCGATGAATACAAGATAACTTACAACACGGCGGGCGGCAACGCGATTGACGCGTCAACCCAACTTACGTTCACGATTAATGACGCCATCACCATCGCAAACGCCATTTCAAAAGTGGGCGGCGTGTTTAATGGCTGGCTGGTGACTGAAAAGGCGGGCAACTGGGCAGACGGCACCTTTACGGCGGGGCAACAAATCGCTGCGGGCAAATACGGCAACGTCACCCTTACGGCGCAGTGGAACGAGGCCAAAGTTTGGCTTCAATCAACCGCCATTGCAGACTCTAAGATAGATAACCTTACCACCGCCGACCTTGACCCCCTTGGCACGGGCTACCCAACGCTTCAAGCCGCAGTAAATGCAATTAAAACGGGCGCAACGGGCTATATTATCCTTTTGGCGGATACTAAATATGGTTATAACGCCTCTACTAACACAGGATACTTTGAAGTTAAGGCTGACAAAACCATTCACCTTAACAGCTTGAAAAACGGCGATACGTATTATCAGTTCGAGGGCTTTGATTTGTATAGCACGGCGACGGTTATCATCGATAACGCGGTATTGCCTGAAACATCAAGCAGCGAAAACGCAATAACGGCTCATGAAAATTCAACAATTATTATAAATAAAGGTAAAATTGGTTATGTTGTTAATGCTTATGATAATGCAAATATAACCATCAATAATGGCGACTTATGGTATGTCATGGCAATAAATGGCGGTAAAGTTACATTCAATAATGGTACCGTTTCAACAGGGTTTGGTGTTGCTTTTGGCGGGACGGCGGTTATTAACGGCGGCACTATTAAAATGATTGAGGCTGCAAGGGGCTTTAACCTGACGCTTAGTGGCGATGTGCATATTCTCGATTATGTCGTTATGGACAATGCTGATGGTGTCAACTCATTTAGCATTTCAAGCACTGATGTTAAAGTTGATGGAAGCATTGGCCTTGCTGATTTGGCTATCAATGCCACAGCCCTTGCAAGCGGCGCGGTATTTAAAAACACCTTTAAAGTAGGGATGACGGCCACGGCTGGGCGCGTTGTTGCCACCTTTGTTGACAACGCAACTGCACTGGCTAACCTTGATAAATTTGTTTTAAGTAACGTCCCTGGTAACTTATATGTTGATGGCAAGGATATTAAGCTTAACCTTGCGTATAACATTGAATACAAGTTGGGTGGCGGCACGATTGCGGCTGACGCACCAAGTCAATATGAAAGCCAACAGGACGCACAAAGCATAACGCTTAAAACGCCATCAAGGCTTGGATACAACTTTGTTGGCTGGGACATTGCGCGTGGCACTATCAACGGCGGGGCAGCGCCAACCGTTTCAAGCACAACGGGCACTGACGGCGTAACAACGTATGCGCTTAATATTCCTGCAAGCAGTTATGGTGACATCATTCTTACCGCTAAGTGGGAAGTGGTGACGTACACCATAACGTATAACCTTGACGGCGGCGCATTGGCAGATGGCCAAACCAACCCAACCACCTATACGATTGAAACCGAGACGTTTACGCTTATCAACCCAACCAAAACGGGCTTTGTGTTTGTTGGGTGGACGGGCTCAAACGGCTCAACGCCTGCGCTTAGCGTAAGCGTAACCAAGGGCTCAACGGGCGACAAAACCTTTAACGCCAACTGGACGGAAGGCATCTTTGTTATCACGCTTGACAACCAAAACGCTAACAGTGCGGGCACAACAAAAATCTATCTTAAATACGGCGTGGGGTATTACCTTGACGAGGCTTGCACAAAGGCGATGACCGCAACCTCAAACGGCATCACGCTTCCTAACAAAACCGCAAGCGTTTTTGGCGGATATTTCACCGAAACGGCGGGCGCGGGCACGGGTATGTTAAGCGAAACCGGATTTATAACGGCGAGCGCAAGCACCACCGCGTTTGTTCAAAACACAACCCTTTACGCATTGTGGAACACGGCGGGCATTTGGGTTCAATCAAGCGCGTTTACAGGCACGCTTAGCGCTAACGGCCAAGGCTTTGCGGCGGACAAACTGAAAGAGGCGTTTGAATACGCGCAAAACCTTTCAAGCGCGCATATCGTGCTTTTAAGCAACGCAACTGCAAGCGATGTTGTTACCATCTCAAAAGGTAATATCACGCTTTACACCAACACGGGCACAGATTATACCGCAACGTTTACAAACGCGACAGACAGCGCGGGCACGGCGATTACTATCCAAGACAATGCCAATCTCACACTTGAAAGCGGGAATATAAGATTTAATGCGACGGATGCTGAAACGCATATCAACAGTTTTGGTACTATCACCGTCAACGGCGGCTCAATTGAATCATTTAACCTTAAAACTAATGGCAGGATGATTTATCAGTATTCTGTTTACGGACACCTTGTTGTTAACGGCGGTTCACTTAAATCAAATTATTATGTTGCTAACGGCGGGCACCTTGAAATGACGGGCGGCGAGGCAATCTCTTATAACAATGCATTCGGGGCGGGCGCTGATGCCTGTGTTTACACCATTACAGGTGGCGTGGTTAAAGGCGGACAGTCTTCAACTTCAACAACAAATGGCTTTGCGTTTAATATGTACGGAGGTACGCTTAACATTGGCGGTACCGCAGAATTAAGTGGCGGTGAAAACACAATTCGCGTTGCCCAAACAACAAAAGCGTTTGTAACGGGCGGAATAATAAATGGCGGAAGGACAGCAGTTCTTGTTTCAGGAGGCGGGCAACTTACTGTAAGTGGCGGAACAATCACCAACACGGGCACAGCCGATAAAGAAAAAACAATTTATGCTATTTATGTTAAAGACAATGATTCAAAAGTCACCATCAATGATGGTGCGAATATTACCGTTAATGGTCATACGGCGTCAGGGTATCATGCTTATGGTATTTCGGCTTATAACAGCTCAGCTGTTGAGATAAATGGCGGTACAATCACTGCGGGCTCTGGCTACAGCGACGGCGGTGTTGTAGTTGGCTCCGCCGCAACATTGATCGTCAACGGCGGCACCATTTCAACCAACTCAATCAGGAATAGTGCTGTTAATGCGAGCACAAACGCAGTAGTAACGGTTAACAGCGGTAACCTTAATGGTTGCCCAACCGCAAGCCCTGCTGTTATGGTGTCAGGCACAGCAACCCTCTCATTCTTGGGCGGCGTTGTTAGTGGAAATGTTGGCTTTCACATAGAAGTTGGCGGCGTGCTTAGCCTTGGCGCGGGCGAAATTAATACAACAAGCACTTATGGTGTTTACAGTAACTCAACCGCAAGCGCAACGGCCGAGGCGAAGGTTAAAATCGTTGACAAAAACTTTAAGATGTCAGGCAATGGGACGATTAAGGTTGACGGCGCGAAGATTAAATATATTGACGCGACGGCGCTTACTGAGAACTTGGTTAACGTTATCCCAGTTCAAATGACGTCTTCAACGCTTAAAGATGGCGACGTTGTTGCGCAATTTGCAACCGCGGCGTTGGCCACAGCAAATGCAGACAAGTTTAATATCAAAAGCCCAGCGCGCGCAACTTTCGCCGACGGTGTTTATGTTAAGGTTGGCGCAACCTATGGCGTAACCTATGACGCAACCACCAACGGCGGTACGTTTGCGTCGGCTTCGGGGTATACGGATAAGGCGGATGTTAACTTTGCGTCTAACGTTGACCTTGACGCGTCTCACCGATGGGGCGCGAAGAGCGGCTGGACGTTTGTAGGCTGGAACCGCAACAAAGACGCAACCACGGCTGACACGGCGTTCACGATGGGCAGCAATGCGGTAACCCTTTACGCGATTTACAGCAAGACGCTTGTTTTAAACGCATTCAGCGGGATAAACAAGGCCACGCACAAAACGTACAGCGTAACAGTTTATAACACGGCCACAACCGTCACCTTTACGGGCATTACGGCGCCAACAAGCCTTAGCGACTACTTGTGGACGACGCTTGGTTGGAGGCTTGATACAACGGCGGATGTTGCTGAAAATGGTTTTGAGCAATTTGACGGCGGCGCGGCAATCAGTCATACATTTGATATAGCGGACGCTACGGCTAGCAGTGAATATAGCCTTTATGCGGTTTACGAGAGAGACTTACACTATTACTTTGATCAGAATTATGGGAACGGTGGTTCTGCTAACTCAATCTTGCGTGCACCTGTGCCTGGGCATACTGTGTATAATTACATGTATCGAGAACAGTACTACAACACGAACGGCGCAATTACCACCCCTGAAATAACCTTGTGTGGAGACATATATACACGTACGGGCTATACATTAGGCGGTTGGAGCGACACAGCGGGCGATAATAACACGCTTGACTATGCTTGTGGCGCAAAATATAACGCCTTCTGCCCAGCGGTAGATGATATTAACACACGCAAAGAGTTCTACGCGCATTGGGTAATAAATGGGTATACGCTTACGCTTATCAACGGCAGCACGGCGGGCATAACCGCCATCACGGCTACGGCAAATGGGGCGGCGTTAACCCTTAACAAGGTTAATGACACAACAAACAGCGCAACCATAACCTTTAACACGGCCGTTTCAGTTACGGCTACCGTTAAAACGGGTTACACTTTTGAAAAATGGACGGCGGACGTAACAAGTTTAACGTCAACAGAAAACCCTTATACGTTTAATATGCCAGCAAGTGACCTTACGCTTACGGCCACAGCAACCGCTAATAAATATACCGTTAGGTTTAACCCTAACCCTAGCGCGGAGATGACGGCGGCGGGCGTGACGGTTAGCGGCACGATGACTGACCAATCGTTTACGTACGGCGCGGCGGGCGCGCTGGCAGACAATCTGTTTAAGGCGGCGGGCTTTAACTTTGTTGGGTGGAACACTTTGGCGGACGGCACGGGCACGGCCTATACTGACGGCGCAAGCGTATCTAACCTTACAACTGAAAATAACGGCGTTGTTGACCTTTATGCACAATGGACAACGCCAAAAGTTTGGCTTCAATCAACCGCGATTGACAGCGCGAAAATTGACAACTTAACCCGCGCCGACCTTGACCCATCAGGCACGGGATATGCAACGCTTGCAGATGCCATCGCGGCCATCGCCAATGGCGGCACGGTGCATATTATCTTCCTTGATGATATAGATGAAGGAAACGCTGAAATTGCAATAAGTAATGGTAAGACGGTTTCTTTATATGCCCTTAAAAATGGCGATACTTATTATAAGTATTATATACAAGGATCTGGTGGTGGCGCTATTAGTATTGGCGAAAAGGTTACCGTTAATATTTATAGCGGTATTTATTCGTCACAATATGAGGGCATTAGAGTTTATACAGATGGTGTTTTAAATATTTACAATGGAGTGTTTAATAAATGTAGTAGTACATGGACTGGTTTTGTTGGTAGTGAGGCTGGCGAAATGGTGATATATGATGGTGAATTTCATGGTCGGATAGGCGCTCAAAACAGTACAATCTATGGTGGTACATTTAATGATGGTGCAACATTGCATGAATCAACTATACACGGAGGCTTATTTAAATCATTTGTTTACGTTCGTGGGAATACAACCATTAACGATGGTACTTTTGTAGGCATAAGCGTAAGTTATGCAAGCAATAAAACTTTAACCATCGGCGGCTCTACGATTATATCGCAGGGTATTTATTGCGAAGAAGTATATAAATGTATTTTAAAAATAGTTTCAAAAGATGTAAACATTAAAGCAATTGAATTAGGATCAGACAATTTTGATTATATCGACTTTACTGTGATGGCGTCTGGTTCTACATTGGTTAACCCAATTAATATCTCAGTAAACAGCGCTCAGCAAGAGCAGGTTGTTGCTAAGTTTGTTGATAATGCGACGGCGGTGGCCAACCTTAACAAACTTAACCTTACAAGTCCAACAAATATGTATCTTTATGTTGATGGCAGTGAGATTAAGATTAGGGGCGACTTTTCGGTTAGTTATGACGTGACCACGAACGCGGGCGTTGAGGATACGTCTTTGGGCGTAACGGCCAGCGCAGTGTTTGGGTCAAGCGACGCAACTAAATATAAACAGACGGCCAGCGTACCGTATGGCACGGCGGTTGACCTTGACAAAACGCATCGCTTTGGCACCAAGACGGACAGCAAAGGCGACACGTGGACGTTTATCGGCTGGAACACAGACAAAGACGCAACCACGGCGCTTGACTCGCTGACGATGGGCAGCAGCGCGATAACCCTTTACGCGATTTACAGCAAAACCATAACGGTCACCTTTAAATCGGGGCTTGCGGGCGCTGAAACAAGCACGCTAAGAGACACGATTTATAACACGGCGATAAGCGCAAACTTCACGCTGCCAGCGCAAGCGGATTTGTCGGCATATGGCTGGACGGCGGCGGGCTGGACGGCGGACGTAAGCGCATTCACGGGCGTTGCAGCGGGCACCAGCGAAACCTTTGTTACAAGCACCACAATGTACGGCACGTACACAAGAACATTAACTTATCAATACCACGTTAACGGCGGCGTTTACAGAGGCCCAGTGGGCAACGACGAAAATATCGGTGACGGCTCAACCGTAATGGCGGAGCAAAAATATAACGCGTCAGGCAGCTTGCAGGCGCCAAGCATCACGCTTGATAACGGCGTTGACTTTAAGCGCACGGGTTACAGCCTTGGCGGTTGGAGCAATAATGCGGGCGCAGATAACACGCAAGACTTTGCATTAAGCGCAACCTATAACGAGTTTAACCCAGATGCAAGCGGCACGGGCACAACAAAAACCTTCTATGCACACTGGACGGTTAATACGTATACATTAACGCTTGTTAACTTGTCTCCAGATGGTTTAAGCAGCCTTGAGGCTAGTGGAACGGGTGTTACGCTCGATATCGAACATAGCGATGATGATTTACACCTAATAACATATATGGTTGTTTATGGGTCACAAGTTACCATAATGGCCACGGTTAAAACAGGTTATACTTTCGCTAAATGGGATTACACTGATAACGTTAATTATGCGTATACAGACAACCCACATGTATTCAATATGAAAGACCGTGTGATGACATTCAGAGCCACGGCCACGGCCAATACGTATACCATTAAGTTTGACGGAAATGGTCAGTCTATTGGGGTGGCGGTTGACGGGTCTATGACCGATTTGGCGATGACCTATGACCAAAGCAAAAATCTTACGGCCAACGCATACTCAGCAGCGGGCTTTACGTTCGTGGGCTGGAATACAAACAAAAACGCAACCACGGCGTTGTATGCAGATAAGGCAAGTGTAATTAACCTATCGGCCGAAAACGGCGGGGTGGTTACGCTTTATGCAATTTGGAAGGCCAACGGCATTGACGTCACGGCGGATGCGAATGGCGGAACAATCAGTGCGGCTACCGGCTGGGCAATAGCCTCGGGCAACAAAACGGCCACAAAAACCATACCGTTTAACACGGCGTATGGAACTCTTCCAACCGTGACCCGCACGGGCTATACGTTCACAAAATGGACGCGAAGGGCGGATGGCACGGGCGCAGCCATAACGGCAGCAACCAAAGTTTCGGAACCACGTGCGCACACGATTAGGGCGCAGTGGACGGCCAACACATATAAACTTACGTATGACACCACTGGTGGCGATGCGATTACGCAAAAGAACAAGACGTATGACACGGCTTATACGGCGGACGACTTGCCAACGCCAACCCGCACGGGCTATACCTTTGTTGGTTGGTTTAAAGAGGCGGGGCTTACAAACCAAGTGAACGTGGGCGACATATTTGACGCAAACCACGCTACGTTTGACAGCATCAGCACCAGCGGCTCAATCGCGCGCATTTATGCTAAGTGGAGCAATAACACGTATAAAATCACGTATGAGCCAAATGGCGCAAATGTCACGATGAATGGCTTAACGCAGCAAGAATACACGATTGACCAACCGATTACCTTACAGCCAGCAGCACAGCGCGTGGGTTATACATTCGCGGGCTGGAAGATAAAAGCGCTGGTTGGCAACTGGATGCCAAAAACGAACGAAAGCGGTAATGAAATTCCGTTTGACGCGGGCGAAACCCTTGCTGCGGGCAGATATGGCGACATAACATTAAACGCACAATGGACGCCAAACAACTATACGCTTGAGCTTATCTTGGTTGTGGGTGTTGAATCAGTAGCCATGAGTTCGCCAACATCAGGAATGCTAAATTACAGCGACAGCGCGATGACGGACACAACGATTACTGTTGAGGGCGTCAGCAAGGCGGCTAAAAAAGGCTATTTTGAAAACATTCCGTTTGACAGCACTGTTACGCTTAAAGCAATTGTTGGGGCGGGCTATGACTGGTCTTATTGGAAGACGGATAAACTTGGTTCTTACACAGTAAGCGAAAGTGACAGCATCACGTTTGCGTATGACGTTGTTCCTACTGACGGAAAGATTTCAATTATCGTTCAGGCGTTAAGTAGCG
>ULRP01079347.1_pt1 | contig 23882 bp, 16 predicted proteins | sample 1955521 | NCBI WGS metagenome assembly ULRP01 (sample SAMEA4835685, study PRJEB28245) | human gut metagenome | biome: gut microbiome; material: fecal sample | place: Denmark | collected 2008
TCCGTTTTGTCGATTATAATATTTAATTAGTTAATTAAATAAAAGGCGGTGAGTATATGAATCAGAAAAAACTCACATTGGAGGAACAAAAGGCCGTGGAAATGGGGAGAGAACATATCTCCTTTGAGAGGGAGAACGATTTCCGCCCCGGCGTCATGGTTCTGATCGGTGAGGTTTCCAAACTTTTTCGGATATATGTGCGTAACGGCGAAAAGGAAGAATTGCGGGAAACGCGGCGCATGATTCTGCATTATCTCGAACATCACGACGGCTGTTCGCAACAGGACATCGTGACCTACAGCCATTTCAGCGCGCCGGCGGTCAGCAATGAGATCGAAAAAATGGAAAAGGACGGTCTTTTGCGGCGGGAGAAGAATGAAAAGGACGCGCGTGCCGTTTGCCTTTTCCTTACGGACGACGGAAAAAGGAAAAACAAAGAAACGCATGATTATTTTACGGAACGCAGTCGGAATATCACCGACGCGCTGACCCCCGCGGAACAGGAGATATTCTACGGTATGCTCTGCCTGCTCCGCGAAAAGATACTGAACGAATTGGAGTAATACAAGATGAAAAAGTGGTATAAGTACATAAAACCGTACCTTCCGTATTTCATTCTCGGCCCTCTTTGCATGATCGTGGAGGTGGTCGGCGAGATCATTATGCCGAAGTGCCTCGCCAACATCATCAATTATGCCGGAACGTCTCCGCACGGCGCGTGGTTTTCCGTGGGCATGGCGGCCGTCATGATCCTCGTCGCGGTGCTGATGATGGCGGGCGGCGTCGGCGGCGCCTATTTCGGCGCGAAAGCGTCGGTCAATTTCGCGGCCGATCTCCGCAGTGATATTTATAAAAAGGTACAGTCGTTTTCTTTCGGGAATATCGACAGATTTTCGTCCTCCTCGCTTGTCACACGTCTGACAAACGACGTGACGCAGTTGCAGAACATGGTGAACATGATGTTGCGCATGTGTCTCCGCGCCCCCGGCATGATGATCGGCGCTCTGATCATGGCCATTCTTCTCCGGCCGTCGCTCGCCGTTGTTCTGGCGGTGACGATGCCGCTCATGCTTCTGACCATCGCGGGCATTATCATGATCGGTTTCCCGCGGTTTTCGCGTATGCAGAAAAAGATCGACGCCTTGAACAATACGGTTCAGGAAAACGTGACAAACGTCCGCGTCGTGAAATCCTTTGTCCGGGAAGATCACGAAAAGAAAAAATTCGGAAAGGCCAACCGGGAGTTGAAAGACGCGGGTGTTTCCGCAACCAAAGTCATGATTTTCATGAGCCCTGTTTCCACGCTTTTCATGAATTTCACGGTTATTGCGGTTCTTCTTGTCGGAAGCAAGATGGTGTATCGCGGGAATATGGCCATCGGCGATCTTTCGGCCTTTATCACTTATGTCACGCAGATTCTTTCCTCTCTGATGATGATAACGTTCATGCTGATGATGCTGTCGCGCGCGATGGCGTCCGCGCGGCGTATACGCGAAGTTCTCGATGAAAAGGTCGATCTTAACGATCTGTCCGCCGGACAAAAGGACAAAAAGGTCGTGACGGGCGACGTGGAATTCCGCAACGTCTCTTTCCGCTATTATAAAAACAGCGCCGAGTGCGCGCTCTCCGATGTGAGTTTTCGTGTGAAAGGCGGTTCCACCGTCGGGATTATCGGTTCGACGGGGTGCGGAAAAACCACGCTGGTTTCGATGATTCCGCGGCTTTATGATGTGGACGCCGGCGCGGTTCTGGTGGACGGCGTGGACGTGCGCGATTATTCTCTTTACAATCTCCGCGAGGGCGTCGGTATGGTATTGCAGAAGAACGTTCTGTTTTCCGGCTCGATCGCCGATAACCTGCGTTGGGGTGACGCGGACGCGTCGGACGAAGATATCCGCGCCGCGGCGAAAGCGGCACAGGCGGATAAGTTCATTGACGGTTTCCGCGACGGATACAATTATGATCTCGGCCAGGGCGGCGTCAATGTTTCGGGCGGACAGAAACAGCGTCTTTGCATTGCGCGCGCACTTCTGAAAAAACCGAAAATTCTGATCCTCGACGACTCGACAAGCGCCGTCGATACGGCGACGGAGGCCGGTATACGGCGTTCTTTGCGCGAGGGTCTTCCCGATACCACCAAGATCATCATTGCTCAACGGATATCTTCGGTCATGGAGGCCGACGAGATCATCGTTATGGACGAAGGCAGGATCACGGGTATCGGCACACATGAAGAATTGCTTAAAAACAATGAGACATATCGCGAAATTTATCATTCGCAGAGCGGTATGAAAGAAAATACGGAGGTAAAGACAGATGAGAAAGCGTAATCTTGAAGACCTTCAGAAGCAGTATGCGCGCGCAGTGGAGCCGCAGAAAGGCATGATGCGCGGCGGCCGCGGACCGCACGGTCCGGGGCGCGCTTCCGGGAAACCCAAGGACATGAAGAAAACGGTTGCCCGTATATGGTCGTATGTTTCGGTGTATAAATTCCGCCTCATTCTCGTGCTTTTGTGCATGCTTTTCAGCACGGTCTCCTCTCTTCTCGGCGCGTATATGCTGGCGCCGATCATCAACCGTATTCAGCTCACGGTCATGCCCGACGCGGAGATCAAATGGACGGCCATCGGCGTTAAAGCCGACCGCGTGATTATGCGGATCACGGAAATACCGTTTATCAGAAATTTTGCGGAGCAGGGAACGTTTTTCACTATATCGGCCTATGTGATCGGCGCGACGCTGCTGCTTGCCGTCATCTACCTTATCGGGGTCTTGGCAAACTATGCCCAGTCGCGCCTTATGCTGTCGGTCTCGCAGAACGCGACGGAAAAGATCCGTAACGATCTTTTCTGCAAACTGCAATCGCTTCCTGTCCGTTTCTTCGACGGACATACGACGGGCGAAGTCATGAGCCGGTTTACAAACGATGTGGACAATATCGACGTGATGATGAACAACTCGCTTACCAGTCTTTTGTCCGGTACGATCTCGCTTTGCGGCACATTTGTGTTCATGATCACCACCAATATCTGGCTGACCCTTGTCACCGTTTTGTTTATTCCGATCTTTCTGAAAGGCGGCGCCGCCATCGCCAAACGATCGGGTAAGTATTACGGCGGTCAGCAATCCGCGCTCGGCGCCGTTAACGGCTATATTGAAGAAAGCGTTGCGGGGCAGAAAGTCGTGAAAGTCTTCAACCATGAGGAAACCGCCATCGAGGAGTTTGATCTTCTGAATGACGATCTGCGTGAAAAACAGTTGAAAGCACAGTTTTACGGCGGCATCATGGGACCCGTCATGGGCAATACATCGCAGATCAGTTACGCCGTAACCGTCGGCCTCGGTGGCGTTCTCATGGCGACGGCAGGTTTCGGCGCGGGCTACCTCACGGTGTTTGCCGGCTATTCGCGCCAGTTCTCCATGCCGATCAATATGATTTCTCAGCAGATGTCCACCGTTTTTGCGGCTCTTGCAGGTGCGGAGCGCGTATTTGCGGTGATGGACGCCGATCCCGAACTTCCCGACGCGCCGGACGCGAAGCCGTTCCCGATCAAGGGACGTGTGGAAATGCGCGACGTTTCCTTCGGGTATGTCAAGGATAAAACCATTTTGCATCATTTGTCGCTCGTGGCCGAACCCGGACAGAAGATTGCCTTTGTCGGTTCGACGGGCGCCGGCAAAACGACGGTGACAAATCTGATTAACCGTTTCTATGATGTGGACGAAGGCAGTATCCTGATAGACGGTGTGGATATACGGCATATTCCGCGCGACTATCTGCGTTCGGAGATTGCCGTCGTGCTTCAGGATACGCATCTCTTTACGGGAACCATACGTGAAAATATCCGTTACGGCCGCCTTGACGCAACCGATGAAGAAGTGGAAGCCGCGGCGAAGACCGCGTCCGCCCATTCGTTCATCATGCGCCTTGAACATGGTTATGACACGGTGATCGAGGGCGACGGCGCCAACCTGTCGCAGGGACAGCGGCAGTTGCTGAACATTGCCCGCGCGGCGATTTCCCGCGCGCCGATTCTTGTTCTGGACGAAGCCACGTCATCGGTCGATACGCGCACGGAACGCCATATTGAACACGGTATGGATCGCCTCATGAAAACACGCACCACTTTCGTCATCGCGCACCGCCTCTCCACTGTCCGTAACAGCGATGCCATTATGGTGATGGAAAAGGGCGAGATCATCGAGCGCGGCACGCATGAAGAACTTCTTCGTATGAAAGGCCGTTATTACGAACTGTATACGGGCAAACGCGAACTTGATTGATTGTAAATCGTAGGTTACAAAACAAAGGAAAACAGAGCAGCATTACCGCTCTGTTTTTCTTATATAAGACCTTTTGAGAAGAGATTACGGGCGAGAAACTGCCATATTTAAAAAGATGTCGAATGTGGGCGCGCAGCGATGCTTTTTTAGGCTTCCTCCGGAAGGAAGCTGTCGCCGGTAGGCGACTGAAGGAGAGAGCGCGCGGCGACGGGGTAAGGATTGCTGTGACAGGGAATGGCGTTGTGTTACATTGTAAAACTTATCTGTTCTTTCGGTTTGATCGTCGCGGTTTTCCGTTCCGGCTTTTCGTTTGCTCCCTCCGTCACGCATACGCGTGCCACCTCTCTCCTTGAGGGAGGCTTTGGGACGGGCAGAATAAAACGGCGGTACGGGATTTCCGTACCGCCGTTTTATCGGTGTGTTTTACGAAATTCTGCGCTTTGACCGGCGGTTGTTTTTTGCCGGGCAAAGATTATTTTTTGCCGGTGGAACCGAAGCCGCCCGCGCCGCGTGCGGTGTCGGAGAGCGTTTCGCTTTCTTCAAAGTCGACGGCAAGGAACGGCGTTATGACCATCTGGGCAATGCGCTCGCCGTTTTCCAGTGTGGCGGGGAGCGACGAATGGTTGTGGAGCGCCACCATGATTTCGCCGCGATAGTCGGCGTCTACCACGCCGACTTTATTCGCGGGGGCAAGCCCTTTTTTGGAAGCGAGGCCGCTGCGTGCGTAAATGAGGCCGGCATATCCCTCCGGGATTGCCATGGAAAGTCCTGTGTGCAGGAGTTTGGTTTCTCCGGGGGCGATGGTGACATCGCCGTCCGAAAGAAGATAGAGGTCCGCTCCCGCCGCGAAAAGCGAGCCGTAGGTCGGCAGAATGGCGCGCGGATCGGTTTTCTTTACCTGTACCTTGATTTTCATACTTATCTTCCTTCCGTGAGTTTGTCCCACAGAACGATCTTGCCGCTCTGCAGGGTTTTCTTCACATCAATGATGCGTTGATTCCACGAACCGCGGAACAAAAGGCCGAGTTGTTTTTCTTCTTCGATGAACGGCCCGTCCACCAGAATATCAATAAGCGAGAGATATTCCGCGGTTTCGGGGATAGCGGCGCGGCCGCCCGGCAGAAAATCCTCGTATACGTAGCCGGAGTAGCACCACACGGTTTTATTCGGAAATTTTTCGCGGAAACGGCGGAGAAAGGGCAGAAGCGCCCGCTGATTTTCCTTTTCGGTGGGGTCGCCGCCGAGAAGCGTCAATCCCTCGACGTACGACGGCGCCACCGCTTCAAAAATTTCTTCTTCGGTCTCCTTTGTAAACGGTTGACCGTAGGAAAAATTCCACGTTTCGGGATTAAAGCAGTTCCGGCACCGATGCGTGCAACCGCTGACGAACAGGGAAACGCGCACGCCGTTTCCGTTGGCAATATCGTTCTTTTTTATTGCGCCGTAATACATGGGATCGCCTCCCGTTTTCCATGATCAGTCGATGGTTTTGTCGATGGAGAAACGCGTGATCTTCTTTGTGGTGTTCTTTACAAATTCTTCTTTGCGGATTTTAACGAGGCCGATGTGCTTATACGCTACCATACGGCTGTTCAGCGCGGTGATTTCCTTATCAAAATACGCCTGTGCGTCGGGAATACAGCGCAGTTCGAGCGCGTCATAATCGGGGAAGATTTCCGCTACGATCACTTCTTTTGTACGGTCTGATTTACTTTCTCCCTCATAAACAACGACTTCGGAAACACCGTAAATGCGGGAGATTTCCGTTTCGATCTCTTCGGGATAGACGTTTTTACCGTTCGACAGGATAATGAGATTTTTAAGGCGGCCGGTGATATAAATCCAGCCTTCATCATCCAATTTGCCGATGTCGCCGGTGTGGAAGAATCCGTCCTTGTCGATGGCGGCACGGGTGGCTTCTTCGTTTTCGTAATAACCGAGCATAACGTTTGTACCGCGGACGCAGATTTCGCCTTCGCCGTTTTCGTTCGGGTTGTCGATCTTCACTTCTTCACCGATGATCGGCGTACCGACGCTACCGTTTTTACGGTATTCGTTACGGTTGCAGGAAATAAGCGGCGAACATTCGGTGATGCCGTAGCCGTTCATGATCACGATGCCGAACGTTTCAAAATCGTCAATGATGTCCTGGTTCAGCGCTGCACCGCCGCAAATAATCATTTCGAGTTTGCCGCCGAAATTCCCCAGAATTCTCTTGAACAGAATGCGGCGCATGTCGATGCCGATCTTGCGGAGACGGTTGGAAAACTTCATCATACGGCGGAGAAGCGGAGCGGAGCCCTCTTTTTCTGCGGTCGCCCAGATGCGTTTATAAAGCGTTTCCACAAACAGCGGTACCAGAATAAGGTGCACGGGCTTTTCTTCTTTCAGTTCATTCAGAAGATAGCGGAGACCGCTGCTGATATAAATTTCGCTGCCCTGTGAAAAATGGCCGACGAAATTGACGGTGGAACCGAACGTGTGATGCGGGGGAAGAACGTTCATGGTCTTCGGTCCGATTTCAAAGTTGTACATGCCCTGCGTCATATCGGAAACGATATTGCGGGTCGACAGCATAACGCCCTTGCCTTTGCCGGTGGTTCCCGAAGTGAAGACGATGGAGGCGAGACGGTCAACGTCGATTTCATAATCATAATAGGAGTTGTCGCCGTTTTTATAGAGTTCCGCGCCCTCGGCAATCAGGTCTTTCACGGTTCTGTCGCCCTCGGCCATAGCGTTTGCGGTCGAGATGAAGAGTTTTGCGGTCGGGACATTTTCGCGGAGGTAGGCTACCTTGTCTTTCAGCACGGGGCTGTATATCACGGCGTCGCATTTCGCGGTGTTCAGAATCGCCGCAAGATCGGGAGCAAGGTACTCCTTGTCCACGGGAATCGTGATGGCGCCGATGGACATAAGCGAAAAATAGGAATAAATCCACGAAACCGAACTTTCGCCGATGATGGCGACCTTTTTGTCGCGGAGACCGGCGTGAATCAGCGCGGTGCCGAGATCGCGGATATCGTTGCGCGCCTCGGTGTAGGTGATGCGTTTCGCTTCTTTATCGGTCGGCTTTTCTCTGTAAGAAAACGCGCATTTGTCGGGGTATTTCTTTGCGACGTTTTCGGTCATAACACGGAAGTTTTCAAATACCGTGGTTTCATACAGGGGATAGGCCTTATGTCTGTTCTTCAACGGTAACTGTGTTTTCATATGTTCCTCATCTTTCCGCGGACAGATTTCCGCTTCTTGTGTAAACATGATTATTGTACCATATACGGTAAAAAAAATCAAGAGGTATGTTTCCGGGCAAAAAAACGGAAAGACCGGGTTCAAAACCCGGTCTTTTGCGGTTCCCGTCGATGAAAACGGCGGTTTTTGTTATGCCGTGCGGCGAATCTTCCGCGTGGTGGTTTTTTCAAACTCCGTGTCGCGGATTTTCACGCGCGCGATATTTTTATAGGAGGGAAGGATGGACAGCGAAGCGCGGATGTCTTTCAGAACCTCTTTTTCATCATGCGGTTCCGAGAGGTAGACCTCTGCTTCCAGGCCCTCTTCCTGTCCGTATTCGTCTTTGATACCGCGGACAACGACTTCCGCGATATAGGGAACATTGGAAATATAATTTTCGATTTCTTCGGGATAGATATTCTTTCCGTTTGCCAGAATGATGATATTCTTTTTCCGTCCCGTGATGATCAGGCGGTCGTCCGACGTCAGTTTGCCGTAGTCGCCCGTGTAGAACCAACCGTCTTTCAGAACTTCGGCGGTTTTTTCGGGGGCATGGTAATAGCCTTTCATGACGACGGCGCCGCGTACGCAGATTTCGCCGATGCCCTCTTCGTTCGGGTTGTCGATGCGCCATTCAAGGCAGGGCAGGCGGTAGCCGACGGTGGTAAATGTGTTTTCGTCGATGTGCTCGGTGTTGACCGATACGAGCGGCGAACATTCGGTGATGCCGTAACCGCCGGTCATCAATATACCGATCTTATCGAAGAACATGCCGACTTCCGGGCGGATAGGCGCGCCGCCGCAGACGATGCGGCGGAGATTTCCGCCGAAAGTTTTGTGGATCTGTTTAAAGAAAACGCGGCGCAGGTCGATATGCAGTTTGTGGCGCAGAAATTCGGACACCGCAATCAGTTTGTTGAAAGCGCGGGTCTTATTCTGTCTTTCGATGTTGCGGATGATATTTTTATAGAAAAGATCGGAGAAAGCCGGCACCACGCACATGAAGTCGGGGTGCGCCAACTGCATATTGGCAACGACGTTTTTCAGATTGTCGTTGATGAACAGATTATTGGCGCAACGGATCTGCACCAGAATATCGCATACGGCCTCGTATGTGTGGTTATACGGCAGAACGCTGAGTCCGCAACCTTTCAATGTGGAAACGGCAAGTCCGTAGTGAACGCCGCTCACAAGATTCGTTTCGGTCAGCATGACGCCTTTGGCAACGCCGGTCGTGCCGGAAGTGAAGACCAGCATTTTCATTTCGTCGGGATCGCGGTGCCATGCGTCGTAGGCGGTTTTGTCCATCGAACGGCCGGCCTCAATCCATTTGCGGAAAGAGCGGAAGTCGCCGTCATCGGATTCGCGGCCGAAGCCGACGAATATCTTGATGGACGAGAGACGTTCGCGGTTTCTTTTCAGCATTTCTTCGTAATGCGCGGAATAAAAGAGAATCGTGCTTTCACTGCGCAGAAGAAGTCCGCAAAGTTCTTCCTCGGGAAGTTCTTTATCGAGCGGAACATAAACGCCGCCGCTCATGAGCGACGTAAGATAGGTCACAATCCACGGATAACTGTTTTCGCCGACGCAGGCAATATGCGCGTCGCCGAAACCCTGAGCGGTAAGCATGGCGCCGAGCGCCTCCACGTCGCTGTAAAAACGGGCGTATGTGACTTTGGCCACGCCGTCGCCTTCTTTATAACGGTAGGCAAGGTCGTTCGCGGCGACCGCCATGGTGTCCTGCATCATCTTACGGATCGTCGGAAACGGCGTTCCGACGGGTGTTTTGAACGTAACTTTCTTCATTCGTGTTTACCTCGTTTTCCGGCAAACATTCCTCCGCTTTCCGCAGGAAGACGGCCTGCCATCGAATTACGGTTATTATTATACGTTTTTTTACGGCGGAAGTCCACCTACACCGCCTGCATGCGAATCTACACGTAAAAAATCGAAATGTAGAGCGTAAAACAGGAATTCTACGCACGGTAGAGACGTGGTTTTCTACCGTAGAGAGAAATTTTCCGTTTATTTACTTCTCAGAGTAGAATTTTTCCGTATACTCTCTTGCAAAGAGAGAATATTTGTGGTATACTATGTTATATAGCGTTTGCCGATGTATTCGCTTTTTCTCTTGCGGCGCCGTCCCGGTCCGGGCAATCGCGCCGTGAACGTATATTGAACGGTGACAAACCGTATACCGTGAAAGGAGTGTTTCCTTTGGATTTGAGACAGACCATTGCCGAAAATCTGGCAACGGCGCGCAAGAACGCCAAGATTACACAGGCCGAACTGGCCGAGAAACTGAATTATTCCGACAAAGCCATTTCAAAATGGGAGCGCGGCGAATCGGTTCCCGATGTTCTGGTTCTGAAAGAGATCGCCGACCTGTTTTCCGTATCGGTGGACTACTTTCTCCGCCCGCATACGTCCGATGACGAAAAGCCGCATTTTGAAAGCGACAAAAAGCGTATACGCCTTGCCGTGACGCTGACTTCCTGTATTGCCACGCTGTTCATCGCCGTTTTCCTGTTTGTGATTTTTTCCTTTATTTTTCCCGGCGCGCGCTGGCGGTGGAAAATCTTTGTTTCGGTCGTTCCCGTCATGATTCTTCTGACTTTGATTTTCAACGCGGTGTGGTTCAAGCAACTGAAACTGACCTTTCTCGCTATTTCGGGGATTCTGTGGTCGGTTCTTGCCACCACATTTGTGTATATGTTCGATCTTTCGCTTGCGTTCCCCGCATGGGTGATCTTCCTTATCGGTATCCCCCTGCAGATCATCATTCTGGCATGGGCGTTTCTCTTCCCGAACAAGGGCAGGCATTTTTCCGACCTGTTCCGTTCCGACCTGTTCAGAAAAAACGGCTGATTCGCCGATGACGTTTCTATACGGTAAAAAGGAGGCTTTATCTTGTCATTCTATTCCCTCACGCCCATACTTGCGGCGGAAAACGAAGTTCCCGAACTGAAGGATTACTTTGAACTGCCGCACATATCCACGGGAACGGTGATTTTCGTTTTGTGTCTTGCTCTTCTTTTTGCTTTTCTCATTTTCCTGTTTTTCAGCCGCCATACCGCCTGCTTTTATGTGGACGGGATTCTGTACAAGCGTTTTTCCGCCACGTTTATGACGGAAATCGTTTTTCCAGTGCCGGAGGACAGGCCCGGTATGCGTTTTGTCGGGTGGTATTTTGATACGGAACTGGAAGAGCCGGCGGAACTTCCTTGTCATATTCACCTTTTCAACGTGAAATTCTATGCCAAATTCGAGCCGGCGGACGATGTGCCCTCCCCGGCGGGCGACGAAGAACAAGCGTCGTGATTCTTTTGTCCTGCGGACGTATGCGTATACGCCCGCAGGACTTTTTTACATATGCCGGATATGCCGGCGCCTTTCACCGTGAGCCGGCTTTTTATGAAAAAAGGTAACAGCGCAAAAAATACGGTTTCTGCAGGGGATCAACGCGGTTTTCGGCGCAAAATATGTAAATTTTTTATTTTAGACCGCTTCAAAAAATAATTATCTTGATAATGTAAACAATTATTTACATAATCGGGATATGCGCGCAAAAATCTACGCATTGTAGAAAATCCATCTGTTGACAGTGTATGTGAAATGTGTTACAATGTCTTTGCCGTTCGGGAAAACGCCGGAAATACCGCTCCCGAAGGCATATCCGCGCCTCCTTTCCGCGTATATTGCACGGAAAGAACAATATGCAAAAATCCCCCCGCGATGTGCAGATATGCGGGCGGAAAGATGAACGGAGTTAATTATGATAACAGAAGAAACAAACACGGAATCCGAAGTCAGTATCAGCATCATGGACATTCTGAAAGTGATGAAGAAGAAATGGCTTTATATTCTCCTCATCACCGCTGTGTTCTTTGCCGTCGGATATGTTTATGTTTCGCGCAAGAAACCGACGTATTCGATAAAGGCCATGTATATGGTCACGGCTGACGCCGGAACCGACACGACGACAGGCGGCGACGGCGTGATCCCCGAACGCAATTCGGCCAGCGTTTCTCTCGGCAAAGCCTATAAAAGCCTCTATCTCAGCGAAATTCAGAACAACAGCAACACGATGATGCGTACGCTCCGCTACTGGCTCGTTGCCAAATACGGCTACACGCTTTCGGAACTTCCGTCCTTGTCCTCTCTCCGCGGCGCCATCACCGCGCAGAGTGACGACGATGATTACTTTATTATTTATGTAACCGTTAAAACCGGCAGTGCCCAACTGACAAAGGACGTGTCCGCCGCTCTCGCCGACATCCTGTCCGACGCCTATAAAAAGGACGCCGCCTATCCCGCGTTTTTCGCTCTTTCGCAGGGCATTTCTCCGCTTCCCGCCGCCGCAACGCCCGAAACGCGCGACGCTTTCCGCACCGAACTTGCCGCCATCGGTATCGCTTACGATAACACGAACGATTCTGCGTACGACACGCTGTCGGACAGCATGCGCGATATGGACACGCGCTTCGGCGAGGAGAAACCTACGGTCGAGGACGCCTCGTACATCTGCGCGTTTATCGCCAAATCTTCGATCTATTTCCGCGACGCACAGGCAAACCCCGGTGTTCAGCGCACCTCGTCGGCCTATATCCTCGTGATTGCGCTCCTCGGATTTATTCTTGCGGTGGCGCTCTTTACGATCCTGCATATGTTTGATACCAAGATCCGCACGGAAGAGGATCTCCGTCGCTGCTGCCCTTACCCTATTCTTGCCAAGATCCCTGCCATGCACAGTAAAAAGAACTGAAGGTGAACGGTATGAATTACGGATATCAACACTTTAGCGAAAGCGACAATAACGAAAAACTTCTGTCCGATAAAAGCCCGTTTGCCGCAATCGAAGCCTACAGACTGGCCCGCACCAACCTGATTTATTCGACAGGCACCGAGGGAACGCCGATTTTCGCCATCACAAGCGCGCAACCGAACGAGGGCAAAACGCTGAACTGCGCCAACCTTGCCATTTCTTTTGCGCAGGCCGGCTACAAAACGCTGATTATCGACTGCGATATGCGCAACCCGTCCCAGATAACCGCTTTTAATCTGAAAGCGGTCAGCGGTACGAGCGAATACCTGGCCGGTATCCGCAAAGAACCGCTTTTCCAGAAAACGAAGTATCAGAATCTCATGGTCATGGTATCGGGAAAGATTCCGCCGAATCCCGCAGAACTGCTTGGCAGTTCCCGTATGCATGAACTGCTCGATAAGGCCGCGGCGGAGTTCGACTATGTATTCCTCGACCTGCCGCCGCTTGCCCCTGTCTCCGACGCCATGGTCGTGGCTTCCAACATCACGGGTTATGTACTTGTGGTGGACACCGATATATGCGACAGCCGCGCTCTGCGCCGCGCCGTATCGCTTCTCGAACAGGTAGGCGGCCGCATTGTGGGAACGCTTTTCAACGGCATTGAGCAAAAAGGTCAGCGCCGCGGTCTTTTCGGCCGCCGGAAACGCGGCTACGGCTACGGTTACGGCTATAATTATCACTACGGCAATTACGGTTACGGCACGAAAAACACGCTCGGCGCCAAAAAGACCGCGCTGAAAGGCGAAACCCGGAACACGCCGAAAGAACCCAAGGCGGAAGAAAAAGTCGCCGCGCAGAAAGAAGATATAAAAGACGCCGACTCCGTAAACCGCGCCGCCATGGCCGATAAAGAGAACGAAAACACGTTAAACGGTAAGGAGTGAGCCGGCGATGAGGGAGAAAATCGACTTTCATGCGCACATTCTCCCCGGAGCGGATCACGGTTCGGACTCCGTTTCCGTATCGCTTGCTCAACTTACCCTGATGCGGGAAGCCGGCACGACGGCCGTTGTGGCAACGCCGCATTTTGAACCGCAGAACGATACGGTCGAATCTTTTCTTCAGCGACGGCGCAGTGCCGCGGCGGCACTGCTTCCGCACCTTGACGGAACCATGCCGCGCGTGTATCTCGGAGCGGAAGTTCTGATATGTGCCGGACTGGATCAGATGCCCGGCCTTGAAAAACTCTGCATAGCCGGAACGAACGTTCTGCTTCTGGAACGGCCGTTTTATCCGCTTACGGAAGATATTGACCGCGCGATATACGCGATCGCCAAAAAAGGTTACACCGCTATATTGGCGCATATCGACCGCTATCCCGTAAAAGAAACGGACGCCGTGATGTATCATGGCGTTTACGGACAACTCAACAGCAAAAATCTCACGTCGCCCCTACGGCGGCTGGCATACCGGCACTTTTTCCGTGACGGCAGGATCGTTGCTCTCGGCAGCGATATTCATAAAGTGCCGCCGCAATACAATCAATTCCCGAAAATGCCGTCCGTTCTGAAAAGTACGTTTGACAGCGTTATGGAAAAAAGCCGCGCCCTTCTGACGGACGCTTTTCCTCTGACGGCGGAAAATCTTGCCGCGGAAAGGTTCTGATGTTGTCTGCCCGCTGCAGGGCAAAAGAAAAAGACTCAAAAGCAATAGCATTTTGAGTCTTTTTTACCGCCGTAAATCTGTTTTGCCGGTGGTGGTTTCCGCGGCGGGCAATATCTCCCGCCGCGGAGTACTTTGCTTCTTATCGGACAGGTTATACTTTCTTCACCGAAAGGAATACCTTTTCGCCGTTCAGCGACCATTCGCGGGCGTCATCTCCGGCGGTATAGATCACGCGGTCGGCAAGCGTATCTTCGGCAATCATCGCTTCGTTCTTCTTTACGACATCGGCCACACGGTCGTTGCCGCTTACCGACAGAACAATGTGATCGGTGACTTCAAATCCGCTGTCTTTACGCATGTTCTGCACCTTGGACACCAGTTCGCGGACAAGCCCTTCTTCCAGAAGTTCGGGCGTCAGGTGCTTGTCGATCACCACGGTAATGCCCTTATCGGATACGGCTTCAAAACCGTCTGCCTGCGTCATCTCGATCAGAAGATCGTCGCGCGTCAGTGTAACGGGCGTTCCGTCAAAGGTGAAGGAGAGGGCGCCGTCGCGATCCAGCGTATCCATTGCCTCGTTGCCGTCCAGCGCGGCCAGCGCGTTTTTGATCGCACCCAGGAATTTTCCGTATTTCGGGCCGACGGTCTTCAGTTGCGGCTTCAGCGTATATGTCGTAAAGGCGCGTACGTTATCCGTCACTTCCACGTCTTTGACGTTCAGTTCTTCTTCAATGATCTCTTTGCAGAACGTGGGAAGATCTCCCTCGGCGCGGATATACATTTTTCCGACCGGCTGACGGTTCTTGATATTGGCGGCATTGCGGCAGGCACGGCCGAGCGTGACCACTTCAATCACTTCGTCCATGTTGCGCTCCAGTTCCTCGTCGATCATGCTTTCGTCGGCGACGGGATAATCGCAGAGATGAACGCTTTCGGGCGCGGTCTTGTCGTTCTTCGCCACAAGGTTACGGTAAATGTCTTCCGTCATGAACGGGATCATCGGCGCCGCCGCCTTTGCGACTGTGACCAGAGCGGTATACAGCGTCATATACGCGTTGATTTTGTCCTGCTCCATGCCTTTTGCCCAGAAACGTTCGCGGCTGCGACGGACATACCAGTTGCTGAGTTCGTCGACAAAGTCTTCCAGAACGCGGGTCGTTTCGGGAATCTTGTAGTCGCTGAGATAGGCGTCGGTCTTTTTGACCATGGAGTTCATCTTGGAGAAAAGCCATCTGTCCATTACAGAGAGGGACGCACGGTCAAGCGTATACTTCTTTGCGTCGAAACCGTCGATATTGGCGTACAGGACAAAGAATGCATAAGTGTTCCACAGGGTACCCATGAATTTGCGCTGTCCCTCAACGACGGCATTTTTATAGAAGCGGTTCGGGAGCCACGGTGCAGAATTGGAATAGAAATACCAACGGATCGCGTCCGAGCCGTAAGTTTCAAGAGCCTCGAACGGGTCGACGGCGTTGCCTTTCGATTTCGACATTTTCTGACCGTTTTCGTCCTGCACATGACCGAGGACGATGACGTTTTTATACGGCGCTTTATTGAAAAGCAGTGTGGAAATGGCGAGAAGCGAATAGAACCATCCGCGCGTCTGGTCAACGGCCTCACTGATAAAGTCGGCGGGGAAATGCTTTAAAAATACCTCTTTGTTTTCAAAGGGATAGTGCCACTGCGCAAAGGGCATGGAACCGGAGTCGAACCAGCAGTCGATGACTTCGCTTACACGGTGCATCTCTTTCCCGCAATCGGGACAGGTGATCGTTACGGCGTCGATATACGGACGGTGAAGTTCGATGTCGGCCGGGCAGTTCTTCGACATACGGCGCAGTTCCTCGATGGAGCCGATCGCATGACGTTTTCCACATTCGCATTCCCAGATGTTGAGCGGCGTTCCCCAGTAACGGTTGCGCGAAATGCCCCAGTCCTGCACATTGCGGAGCCAGTCTCCGAAACGGCCTTTGCCGATATTTTCGGGGATCCAGTTTACCGTATCGTTGTTGCGGATCAGATCTTCGCGGACGGCGGTCATTTTGATAAACCAGGAGTCGCGCGCATAGTAGATGAGCGGCGTTTCACAGCGCCAGCAATGCGGATATTCATGCGTGAACTGCGGCGCGTCAAAGAGTTTGCCCTCGTTTTCCAGATCGCGGAGCACCATGGGGTCGGCTTTCTTCACATTGATGCCGGCGTACGGCGTCTCGGCGGTAAGATCGCCTTTTGCGTCCACAAATTGCAGGAACGGGAGGTCATAACGGCGACCGACGCGCGAGTCGTCTTCGCCGAATGCGGGGGCCGTATGCACAATGCCCGTGCCGTCTTCCATGGTGACATAGGTGTCGCAGGTGACAAAATGGGCGCGTTTCTTCTGTTTTTCGGCGGCCTTTCCGGCGCAGGCGAAAAGCGGTTCGTAATCCTTATATTCCAGGGCGGAACCGGGCATTTCCTCTATAACAGTATAGGCCGGCGCGTCGTCGGTTGCGAGTTTTCCGAGCACCTTGTCCAGCAATGCCTTGGCCATGTAATAGACATAACCGTCATTGGCCTTGACCTTGCAATAGGTCTCGTTCGGGTTCACGCATAGCGCGGTATTGGACGGAAGCGTCCATGGCGTTGTCGTCCAGGCGAGGAAGTATGCGTCTTCGTCTTTCGCTTTGAAGCGGACGATGGCGGAGCGTTCCTTGACGGTCTTATATCCCTGCGCGACCTCATGGCTTGAAAGCGGCGTGCCGCAACGCGGGCAGTAAGGAACGATCTTGAATCCCTTATAGAGCAGACCTTTGTCATAGATGGTCTTCAGCGCCCACCATTCGGATTCGATAAAATCGTTGTGATAGGTAACGTAGGGGTTGTCCATATCCGCCCAGAAGCCGACGGTGGAGGAGAAATCCTCCCACATACCTTTATACTTCCAGACGCTCTCTTTGCATTTATCAATGAACGGCGCGATACCGTATTGTTCGATCTGCTCTTTACCGTCAAGGCCGAGAAGTTTTTCCACTTCCAGTTCGACGGGCAGACCGTGCGTATCCCAGCCGGCTTTCCGCAGAATGTGCGCGCCTTTCATGGCGCGGTAACGCGGGATCATATCTTTGATGACGCGGGTCAGAACATGACCGATATGCGGCTTGCCGTTTGCGGTCGGAGGGCCGTCATAAAAGGTAAATTCTTCGCCTTTTGCACGGGAATCAATGCTTTTTTTGAAAATGTCATTGTCTTTCCAGAATTTTTCGACAGCCTTTTCGCGTTCCACGAAACGGAGATCGGGGGAAACCTTGTCGTACATAAAAAACCTCCTTAAAAAAGAAAAAACTCTGCCCTGTGGGAACAGGACAAAGTCAAAGAATAACTTTGCAACCACCTGCAACCGACATACCGCCATATGTCTCTCTTTTACGGCGAGAACCGTCGCCCCTTACTTCGCGTCTCGCGGTTCGGCGGCGCAGCTCGGAAGTGATTTTCCGAAAAGAGAATGTCCGTGTCGGCTCGCACCGTACCCGACTCGCTGAACGTTTTCTCTTCCGTACTCTCTTCGTCACAGCCTTTACTTGCTGTTTTATTATAGTACACTTTTTTCCGTTTGTCAACCGTTTTTCAAAAAACCGTCCCGGAAGCGGAAAATTTATATATACGTTTAAAATTCCCGCATAGCGGGAGAGAATATAAACCCGGAGGTATCTTCATGAAAACAAAAGTATTCACCAAAGAACGGCTGTTGTCACTCCCGATGATTCTGATCGGGAACGCGCTTCTTGCCCTCGGCGTCACGCTGTTTGTCGCGCCGAACGAACTGACCATGGCCGGCGCGACCGGTCTCGGATTGCTGTTTTTCCGTATGTTCGGCATACCCGTATCTCTTTTTGTCCTGATTTTCAATGCGGCGATGCTCGTTCTTTCATACTTTCTTCTCGGCCGGAAATTCTTCTTTTCCACGCTTTTGTCCTCGTTCATCTATCCGGCGCTTCTTTCGCTTTTTGAAAGGGTCCTGACTTTTCGCATTACGGAAGATACGCTGACCGCCGTAATCATGGCCGGCGCGCTTGTCGGTTGCGGTATCGGCCTTGTGGTGCGGGCGGGCGCTTCGACCGGCGGTACGGATATTCCCGAAATTATTCTTCATAAGTATGCGGGAATACCTTTGCCGACCGCCATTCTGATTATAGACGCCACCATTCTTTTGTTTATGCTTGTGGACTATACGCCGGAGCAGGTTCTTCACGGCGTTATGCTGGTAGGTATTCAGGCGTATGCGCTGGATAAAACGCTTCTTTTCGGCATGCAGAAAATGCAGATCAAAGCCATCACCCGTTATCCGAACGAAGTCGCCGAAGCGCTTATGTGGACAAGCGGCCACGGCGTTACTTTCCTCCACAGCCGCACGGGATATGAAAAAAGCGAGGGCGATACCGTTCTCAGCGTAATCTCCGCCCGCCAGCTTTCGCAGGCCAAAGCGGCCATCACGCGCGTTGACCCCGCCGCCTTTATCATCATCAATTCGGTCAGCGAGGTTCACGGCAAAGGATTTTCCGATCCGCTGTAACGGAAGTCCGCACCGGCATACTTCGGCTTTCTTTCCATACATGCAAGTAATATGTAAACATTTATTTACATATTCCTTGTTTTTTTGAGATGCAGCGTATCAGACGCGAGATGTTATACCGTTGCGGAAGACGCCCCTTTTTTTCGGCGTATCAGAATACCGAAAGCATGAAAGACCACGCAGAAAAGAAGGAGGGTCGCCGCAACGCAGACAAAACCGAAACCCGCGTCGTAAAACGGTAGTATACGCGCGGCATGTCCGACAAATCCAAGCGGTACGTTGGCGGCGTCGAGTGCATATACGATACTGACGATTCCGGTACCTGACACAACAAGCGGGTAAACAAGGCGGTTTCCTTTCCACAGTCTGTCCGACAGACCGAGCAGGATAAGCACGATGGAAACGGGATAGACCATGTTCAGCACGGGAACCGATATGCGGAGTATGGCGCTGAGTCCGAGGTTGCAGATCAAAAACGAAACGCCGGTGACGGCGCACACGAAAACGCGGTAGGGGATCTTCGGAAACAGATTGGAAAAGTATTGCGAGATGGAGTTGATAAGTCCGACGCATGTCGTAAGGCAGGCAAGCGTGAAGATCGCCGCAAGAAGCACCGCGCCCGGTGCGCCGAATACCTGATACACTATACAGCGGAGCGTCCACGCACCGTTTTCCTGCAACGCATATACGCCGGAACTGCACATGCCCATATAGGCAAGCATAGCATAAACCAAAGTGAGAATGAAACCGGCCGACAGTCCGGCAAGCACGGTATGGCGTATTCTGTCCCGCTTTTCCGTAAGGCCGAATGAACCGATGGCCGTGGTGATGACCAATCCGAAGTTCAGCGCCGCAATCGTGTCCATTGTGTTATAACCCTCCACAAAGCCTTTCAGAAACGGGGCGTTTCTGTATGCTTCGCCGGCCGTTGCAATTTGAACTTCTCCGCGGAAAAGGAAACCGAAAAACAGAAACAGAAGCAAAAGGAGCAGCGTCGGCGTGAGAATGTGACCGATACGGTCGACCAGTTTTCCCGGATTCAGGCATAACCACAGCGCGATAAGGAAGAACAAAAGAGAATATATTACGATAAAGCGGCCGGGATCGGCCTCTTCCGGCAGATACGGCGCGACTGCCATTTCAAACGGTACCGAGGCCGCGCGCGGTATTCCGAGTCCCGGCCCGATGGACAGATAGATTAGAAGTGTGAATACGGAGGAAAACGGACGTCCCACACGTCTTCCCAGTTTGTCGAGTCCGTCAAAGCGTGCAACCACAATCACGCCGAGAACCGGAAGCACCACTGCCGTTATAAGAAATCCGAGAAGAGCAAGCGGTGTATGATTGCCGGCGTTTTGTCCCAGAAACGGCGGGAAAATCAGGTTGCCGGCACCGAAAAACAGAGAAAACAACATAAAACTGACAACCAACATTTTTTGTTTGCTTAATTTCATTTTATACTCCTTATCGCATACAGAAGCGGTCTGTATGATATTTACGGTATTGTGTGCGAATGAGATGCCGGGTGCTCTCCGGCGCGGAAATACAAAAAGACCCGTCTCAAATCGCTTTGAGACGGGTCAGTAAGATCCGCGGTACCACTCAAATTGTACGGTTATCCCGTACCACTTCAGACTCTGTCAGGTCCTATGCACTTACGTAGCCTGCACGGAAAACCCTACTTGTAAACTTTGGGGCTTTCAGCTCGGAAGGGATAAGAGACATGACCGCCGTCCGCCGGGATTCCACCGTCCCCGACTCTCTGTATGACCTGCTGTGTCCGCTCCGTCTTCGTCATTGCTTTTATTCAGTTTGTTATTATTGTATCATAAAAATCGTTTTTGTCAAGAGGAAAAATTTTTTTCCCGAACGAAAGTACGCCGCTGTTAAAAAATGAAGTCCTATGCGGATTCCCGCATAGGACTTCTGTACCCTTGTCGGAACAAGGTTACGTTATACGATTATTTGTCGTATTTCAGAGCTGCCTGAGCGGCCGCGAGACGTGCGATCGGCACGCGGAACGGCGAGCAGGAAACATAGGTGAGGCCGAGTTTGTGGCAGAACTCAACGGAGACAGGGTCGCCGCCATGCTCGCCGCAGATACCGGTGTGCATTTCGGGACGTACTTTCTTACCGAGAGTAACGGCCATTTCCATCAGCTTGCCTACGCCGATCTGATCCAGTTTTGCAAAAGGATCGTTCTCGTAGATCTTGTGGTCGTAGTATGCGCCGAGGAATTTGCCGGCGTCATCACGGCTGAAGCCGAAGGTCATCTGCGTCAGGTCGTTGGTACCGAAGCAGAAGAATTCCGCTTCTTTTGCGATCTCATCGGCGGTCAGAGCGGCGCGCGGGATTTCGATCATCGTACCGACTTCATACTTGAGGTCGATGCCGGCGGCCTTGATTTCTTCATCGGCAACCTTGACAACAATATCTTTAACGAACTTCAGCTCTTTGGCTTCGCCGACGAGCGGGATCATGATTTCGGGAACGACTTTCCAGTCGGCGTGCTTCTTCTGCACGTTGATGGCCGCACGGATAACCGCACGGGTCTGCATAGCCGCGATTTCGGGATAGGTGACGGCCAGACGGCAGCCGCGGTGACCCATCATCGGGTTGAATTCATGCAGGGAAGCGATGATCTCCTTGATTTTGGAAACCGGCTTGTTCTGTGCTTTGGCCAGCGCTTCGATATCCTTTTCATCGGTCGGAACGAACTCATGAAGCGGAGGATCGAGGAAGCGGATCGTAACCGGCGTGCCTTCAAGCGCTTCGTAAAGCGCTTCAAAGTCGGCCTGCTGATACGGCTGAATCTTGGCAAGAGCGGCTTCGCGTTCTTCAACGGTGTCGGAGCAGATCATTTCGCGGAAAGCGGCGATTCTTTCGGGATCGAAGAACATATGCTCGGTACGGCAGAGGCCGATACCTTCGGCGCCGAGTTCGCGTGCTTTCTTAGCGTCGCGGGGCGTGTCGGCGTTGGTTCTTACTTTCAGTTTGCGGAACTGGTCGGCCCATGCCATGATGCGGCCGAATTCGCCGGCGATCTTCGCGTCAACGGTCGGAATAACGCCGTCGTAAATGTTACCGGTTGAGCCGTCGATGGAGATGAAGTCGCCTTCATGATAGGTCTTGCCGGCAAGCGTGAATTTCTTGTTTTCTTCGTCCATGCTGATGTCGCCGCAACCGGAAACACAGCATGTACCCATACCGCGGGCAACAACGGCCGCGTGAGAGGTCATACCGCCGCGAACGGTCAGAATACCCTGAGAAGCCTTCATACCCGTGATGTCTTCGGGAGAGGTTTCAAGACGGACAAGAACGACCTTCTTGCCCTGTTCTTTCCAGGCTTCCGCGTCAGCCGCCGTGAAGACGATCTGGCCGCAGGCAGCTCCGGGAGAAGCGCCGAGACCGCGGCCTACAGGCGTTGCGGCCTTGAGAGCCTTGGCGTCGAACTGCGGGTGCAGAAGCGTGTCAAGGTTGCGGGGGTCGATCATGAGAACGGCCTCTTCGGGCGTACGCATACCCTCGTCAACGAGGTCGCATGCGATCTTGAGAGCGGCCTGCGCGGTACGCTTGCCGTTACGGGTCTGAAGCATATACAGTTTGCCGGATTCAACGGTGAATTCCATATCCTGCATATCGCGGTAGTGGTCTTCGAGCAGTTTGCAGACTTTCTTGAACTGCGCAAACGCTTCGGGGAACTTCTGTTCCATTTCGTCGATCTTCATAGGCGTACGGACGCCGGCAACGACGTCTTCGCCCTGTGCATTGACAAGGAATTCGCCCATGAGTTTCTTTTCGCCGGTAGCAGGGTCGCGCGTGAACGCAACGCCGGTGCCGCAATCGTCGCCCATGTTGCCGAACGCCATCATCTGCACGTTAACGGCAGTACCCCAGGAATAGGGAATATCATTGTCGCGACGGTAAACGTTTGCACGGGGGTTATCCCAGGAACGGAACACGGCCTTGATAGCGCCGAGGAGCTGTTCTTTCGGGTCGGTGGGGAAGTCCACGCCGATCTTCGACTTGTATTCGGCCTTGAACTGGTCGGCGAGCACGTGGAGGTCGTCGGCGGTCAGCTCGACGTCGTAGTGTACGCCTTTTTCCTCTTTCATTTTATCAATGAGTTGCTCAAAGTATTTCTTGCCGACTTCCATAACAACGTCGGAATACATCTGAATAAATCTTCTGTAGCAGTCCCATGCCCAACGGGGATTGCCGGATTTCTTTGCAATGACGTTGACAACGTCTTCGTTCAGACCGAGGTTCAGAATGGTGTCCATCATACCGGGCATGGAAGCGCGGGCGCCGGAACGAACCGAAACGAGAAGCGGATTTTCATGATCGCCGAATTTCTTGCCGGTGATCTTTTCCATCTTTTCAATGTTTTCCATGATTTCGGCCATGATTTCGTCGTTGATCTGACGGCCGTCTTCATAATACTGCGTGCAAGCCTCCGTGGAAATGGTAAAGCCCTGCGGAACAGGGAGACCGATATTGGTCATTTCGGCGAGGTTTGCGCCCTTGCCGCCGAGAAGCTCGCGCATATCGGCGTTGCCTTCGGTGAAGAGATAAACATACTTCTTCTTGCTCATCTTGTCTTTTCCTTTCAAATTATATATATGTGTTGATCGCAATGTAAAACGGCCGCAGGAGCCGCATCTGCTATTATATCACATTCTTTATAGGATTGCTATATGTTCCCGCAAAATTCCATGTGGTAAAGTTAAAAAATTCACCATTTGTTCATAAATTTTGTCAAAAATATGCACAATTCCACGAATAAAACCGTAAAACGGAGGAGGAACACCGCGTTTTTCTCTTGCTTTTGCGGAAAAACCGTGCTATACTATGTAAAGAATGAAAAAATGCATGCAAATCCCCGTGTACACGATATGCTGCGAAGATGAAACACGGTTTTTCGCCCGCATAAGTTCCCGATGCTTTGACCGCCGGAAATCTTATGCGCGACCGCAGATTCGGGGCGGGATTGCTTCACCGCGGCGGCATTGTCCCCGACGGTAAAATCAGCGTTCTTTGTTTTTCCGTTTCGACTGCGGAACATTTTCTTTTATTCTTATAGATATTTGTTGCTATAGCTCAGATGGATATGAGCGGCTGCCTCCTAAGCAGCAGGCCCCCGGTTCGAGCCCGGGTAGCAACGCCACAAAAAGCCGGTTCCTTTTCAGGAACCGGCTTTTTTATTTGGCGGCATGATGTTTTACTGTTTAATAAAAGCCGCTTTACAGGCTTTTCCGATAATAGGCGACGCCGAATCGTTTACCGAATTTTTGCGCTATTCCGTGCAGAAGTCCCTCGGAAACGAAACCGTGTTTTTCATGAAAACGAATCGACGCCGTGTTTTCCGCCGTAATGATGGAAATCAGG
>ULRP01048945.1_pt1 | contig 23705 bp, 15 predicted proteins | sample 1955521 | NCBI WGS metagenome assembly ULRP01 (sample SAMEA4835685, study PRJEB28245) | human gut metagenome | biome: gut microbiome; material: fecal sample | place: Denmark | collected 2008
GTGCCCCGCAGGGGCGGATAGGGTGACTATGGTATGAAAGAGGAATGATCGAATGTCCCCAGTCACTCCTGATCCCTAGCTGCTAGTCACTATTGATACAGTACATCCAGCACGGCTTTCACCTGCGCTGCGGTCAGCTGGCCGGGTGCGCTAGCTTTTTGACCGGCCGCGAATGTGAGGGGAGCGCCCAAATCGCTGCCTGCGATGCGGGTGAGCTGACCCGCCTGCCCCATACCGATCGCGATGACCGGCGTCTCCGGAAGATCCTCCCGGACACGGGCCGCCGCCGAGAGGAGCGACGCAGTATCACGAGGCACTCGTGGCATGACCGCGATCTTCAAAATATCCGCCTTGAAAGACGCCATATTTTCATACGTATCGATCAGCTCTGTCTCGCTCATTGCCCGCTGGAACTTGTGATAGCTCATCAAGACGGGGATCCCCTGCTCATGCGCCTGCTTGATCAAAACCTTCGTATCGAGTACTTCATGCCCATACTCCACATCGAGCACATCCGCCCAGTGCGAACGGATGATGAGAGAGAGCAGCGACACGTACTCACCGCCCGGGGTCTTGTGCGCCCCGCCCTGGCTCTTCGTGCGCACCGTCGTCAAAAGAGGCACATCCTTGAAATGCCTGCGGATGACCGCATAGGCAGTTTCCAGATCTTTTGTCGCATGGAAATTCTCCTGATTCAGGAGGTAATCCACACGCCACTCGAGCATATCCAAAGGACAGCCTTTCAGTGATGCGCATTCCTTTTCCAGATCCTCCAGTGTGGAAGAGACCAGCGGAACGCAGATCTTCGGCCGTCCGCTGCCGATGGTAAGATGTCTGATATTCATAAAGTTCACGCTTTCTGTAAAAAACAGGGCTCCAGATACGTCCATGGATGGCCCAAAGAAAAGGTTTCATGGGGCTTAAGGTTCTGGTGATGGTTTTCCCGCGTCGCATTCCCCTCGAGGGGAAGGTGCCCCGAAGGGGCGGATAGGGCAGGGGCGGTATGGAAGACAGATGGGATAAAGTCCCTAATCCCTATCCACTCATCCCTAATCCCCAGTCACCCCTCCAACTTCTCCCTTCTCACATGTTCTCTCCCATGCTATAATAGGAAAGATCCATGCGTTTGTAGCTCAGCTGGATAGAGCGGCGGTTTCCTAAACCGTGTGTCGGGGGTTCGAATCCCCCCAAGCGCACCACGATTTTATCGGCGTCCTTTAGTTATCTAAAGGACGCTTTTTCTTGAAAAATGCACTATTCAATGCACTATCACTTTCAAAAAGAGGTTAAGCACATTTATTTTCCTTCTGTACCTCTTTCCATTCTAGCAAATCTTTCATGTCTACTCGCCACTCTCTCCCCACTTTATATGAGGGAAAATCTTTCCTTCTCATTAGATTATACGCATATGTTCTTTCTATTTGCAAGTGCGCCATTAACTGTTCCAAAGTTAAAGTTTTAGGGATCTGAAATTTTGTATTATTATTCATATTTATGCATATCCTTTCACTCTCATACCTCAATTCAGGCAAAAGAAAAAGACGTATGATCTTTTTTTTCATACGCCTTTTCAATGTTCCTTACATTACAATGACATATTTTCTTCTAAACACCGATAAATACTATACTTCCCAAGTTTTATAACCACCCATCTTTTCACAAGGAATTTATGCGAATAAGTCCCGAAGAGGCTTCCCCCTGCATGTATCCTTGTGTTGTATGGTTATGCACTAAAATTCATCATCGTTCATGTTTCCCCCATAATCATACATAGAAAAACAATCTGTAGCTTTCCCATGGATGACACCATAAGAACACAATGCAACACCGCTATTAGAATTTCCCTTAATAGATGGTGCATTGACCATATAGGAATTTCCATGGCTGCTAACTGCTATCTTCTCATCTTCCAAAATTCCGATAGCTTTATGGTTCTTATAAGTCCGTCTAGTAATCATAAGCGTCATCCGATAGACTTCAAACAATTCTTTTAAGAAGTCATCTAGCTGTCTACTATCATAATGCGCCAATAGCTCACTACTATCTTCTGAATATGCACCGCTATTATTTTTCCACCCTCTCCTTTTCCTAAGGTATTGAGCAGTGTCTGACATAAAGTCCATAGCGCCCATGCCAATAGTGATCCCTCTAAGGACGTACCAACCACGACAACACCGCCCAATAGTTACGGCTATAGCCATCTCATCAGCATTTTCCACCTTCCTAGAAATGTAAGAGCGAATCCCCTTCCATTCTTTCCTAATATCATTTTCCTTTGCTCTCTTTTTCATCGTCCAAAGTGCTATTTCTTCTTTATGCTCTTTAGCGTGTCTAATAAGCGTCTCAAATGTTGCCAAGTGTCTTAAAGCTCCATTACACCTATATGCTCTTGCGCCCATTTCAATAACGTTTCCATTTAGTTCTATCTGCTCTGCTACCTTCTGCGCCCGTTCATTCATCCTCTTTTTATGGGCTCTATCCTTCTTCTCTTCTTCTTTCCTCTCTGTAGTCCAGGGTTCAAGAGTACTGGTGTCTCCCTTCTCCCATGTCTCCCCACGCTGCATAACGCCTATGCCATCCCATAGCGGCAGAATATTGGCATATGCTTTCATAGTCTTTCACCTTCTTTCTACTAATGTCTGTCTCAATACTCTTTCTTCTTATCGTGTTGTGTCTCAATTCCTTTGCGCATGGTGTGTCTCATAACGATAGCAAGTGATACTAAACGATATTAAAAGACATGTTCGTTTCTCCAATGCGTGCCCCAATCATGTTCTCCCCCTTCTTCTACTGCGTCATGGGTGAAGAAAAAGAAAGAAAAATGAATAGTGATCCCTCATATCTGCACCCAAAAACTGTTATAGAAGAGAGTACGGGCACGGGGAAAAATAACAGATGAAAAATATATGAATACCCTTTCACAATTTTTCTAAATTTTTGTTTCAGACCATCAAAAAAGAGAGGGTGTGTCTCCCTCTCCCTTTTGTCTCCCATGCTATAATGAGATATTGGTTATTCTTTTTTCATCATCCATTCAAAGTCCCATGGTTTAATGCACTGCATGTCTAATGGGCTATAGGGCATTTCAACCCCCATCACGCACGGATTAGCCTTATATGCGTATCTAAGCACCATTTGTGCTATCTCTCCCTCTCCCCATACGCCATCATAAAGACCTTTAAGGTACATGGTGCGTGCTATCTGCTCCATGTTCTTCTGTACCGTTTCCTCTATCACTCTGATTTCTTGCTCTGTTGTGTCTTTCCCCTCTAAGAGTTCACGCACGGTATAGGGTAAAGTCCATTTAGAGGGTGTGTCTTTCCCCATGCTGCATACCCTATCCCATTCCATTCCTACATTCTGTCTAACCAAGAGATTGCTAACATCTTCAATTTCTAATCTTTCCATGCTTGTTACCTTTCTTTCTTAAATACGTGTATTCACGTGCTATATATAAGCTAACACGTGTATATACGTGTTTTCAAGATAGAGAATTTCTATATGTATAAGGCGGTGCTTTCTATAATGCCGATCACTAAAGAGACTATCAAGGCTATTTGTCATGCTGAACATATCACAATGAAAGAGTTAGCAGGTAAAGCGGATATGAATTACAACGGGCTATTAGATAAGTTTCGCCGTAAGTCTATGACAGTGAAAGACCTAGAAAGGCTCTTATCTGCTATCGGCTACTCACTACAGATAGCAAAGAACGAATGTTCCGTGGAAAAGAAAGAAAAGTAAGTGAGTGTGTCTTTCCCCTATGGGGTTTAATGCAGCATTTCCGGCGGCTATTTATCATCACTCATCCAAAAACCTACCTATTTTCGCTTCTAAGGCGTTCTCTATAGTTTTAGGTATCAGATTACCTAAAACCCATAGAGAACGCCTTAAAACTTAAATAAACGCATCGTCTAAATAAATGCACTATAAACCGTATATCGCTATTGACTTTCCCACCATTAGCCCTTATCCTTAAATCAACACCACTATGCATTATCAGAAAGGAAGGATAGCAATGACAAGGGAGAGAGAAACAAAAGGAAATGGGCGTGTTGAAGATTACACCACCAAGAAAGGAAAGCTCCATAGGGCGCGTATCACAATCAATGGAAAGAGATACACGAAAGCAGGATTCACAACCAAGAGGGACGCTAATGCATGGATTGACAGATTAAAGAAATCCAAAATAGAAGGCACTCTCTCCGACCCCAACGGTATTACATTTTCTGCATATGCTAAACATTTCATTGACCATCAGCATGGGCTAGAACACAAAAGAAAGACCATTGAAGGGTATGAAAGTATTCTTTCTCATCGCTTGCTCCCATACTTCAAGAATAAAAGAATGAGAAGTATCACCCCCACTGACGTAAATATATTTTTGGATAGCCTTGCTAAAGAGGGGTTAGCAGTAAAGACTAAAAGGAATATTCGCAACGTGCTAAACGGTATCATGGTTTTAGCAGTACAAGAGAATGTGATAGGGTTTAATCCATTGGCAAATATTCCCGTATTCCGTGAAACGAAAAAAGAAAATAGACGCGCCCTCACTGGTGAAGAAGTGCGCCAATTATTGCACGCTCTTAACGCTTACTATGAAAAGAAGAAAAACTATAAGAGCGTCAATATGCTTATTTATCCTTATGTCTATCTCGCCATTTATACAGGGGCACGCCGTGGGGAATTATGTGCCCTCACATGGGATGATATAGACGTAGAGAAGTGTACAGTCTCTATAAACAAAAGTATCAATGAACATTTAGATATAGAAGTACCAAAGACAACGAACGCATATAGGGTGAATGTGATCCCTAAAGACGTTATGACAAAGTTACTCCCTTTCAAAGATAGCAAATGTAATAAAGTATTTCACACATGCACAGGCGAATATATAAAGCCGTCTAACATTGCACGGGCATTTAGGAATGTATTGAAGTTCGGCTCGCTCCCCCATATTTGCTTACATGAGTTAAGACACACGCTCGCCACTTTATCCTTGCAAGCAGGGGTGCCCATCACTGATATTTCAAAGCAGTTAGGGCACGCCAGTATTTCAACCACGTTAGACTTCTATAGTCATGCGTCTAATGAAAGTAGCGAAAATGTAGTAAAGGGGTTTAGCAAAATTGTAGATAATATCGAATAAAGTACCGCCAAAAGAAATGCACTATGAAATGCACTATCACGTGATTTTAAGTGATATTATGCGGTATCAAATGACACATACATGAGATATGCTGCACAGTAAAAAGCCCGATAATATCGGTATTTATCGGACTTTTGAGTGATGATATAAAAATATGAAATTAGATTTCCTAAACCGTGTGTCGGGGGTTCGAATCCCCCCAAGCGCACCAAGCAAAGCACTCCGAAAGGAGTGCTTTTTTATTTTGTTTCGGGATTGTGGCTGCGCCAATTAGAAATGAGAAAAGAGAAATGGTGGTGGCGGCTTCGCCGCGATCGAGGGCTCAGGTCGCAGCTGTTCTGGCATTCGTTATCTCACTTACGACGTTTCTCGCCGCTCAGGATGACGAAACGGGGCGATGCCCGAAAGTCTGCGGATAGCAGGTTTCCCGTTTGAGATTTTCTGACATCATCCGATTGACCGCGAATAGCAAAGATTTCTCGCTGACGCTCGAAATGACAGCGCAAGAGTTTCTGCCGTCTCCTAATCTCCCAGTCTTCCAGTCACTAGTCACCAGCCACCAGTCAAAACAGCTTTTTGATCTTTGCGAGAATCCCTTTCTCCTTTTTTTCTTCTTTGGGCGGAGCCGGTTTCTCGATCTCCTGCGCGGGAGCTTCCTTGGTCTTTCCGGCCTCGCTCGGGCAAAAGGGGGCGGGCGCAGTGAAGGTGGGCATCCGCAGGACCGGAGGCGCCATGATCTTCGGCTTCACGATATGGCGGGTGCGGGCAGCAGGGCGGGCTTCGCTCCGGCCGTAGGGGACATAGTGGTACGCCCCCGAGGAAGGATCCGGGACATTTCTGTCGCAGATGTACTTCGTGCCGTTGAAATCAATGCCGCGGAGACGTTCGAGCAGCATGGAGGCCATGACCTGCGGGGAGAAGTAGGAGAAGGGCAGCGATGGCGCCATGCGGGCGATGGAGGAGAGGAAGGAGCCTTTCACATCGTCCATCGTCATGTGCAGACCTTTCCTGATCTCATCCATGAGCAGGATCATGCCCTTCTGCGTCGGGAAAAGGTTCTCGTAGGGCACGAGGTTGTTCTTATTGCCCATACCGGACATATCCATGAAGAAGACGAGGTAAAGGTAGGGCAGTGCGTAGTCATTGTGCTTGATGCGGATGTAGAAATTCGCCACGGTATAGTACATGTTGCGCAGCTTCGACCATTCCCCTGCCATGGTGTAGAGGGAGATCTTCTGCTGAAAAGCGCGGTAAAGAATGCCGCGGGCGGTGTAGGACTCGCCGCGGGCGGAGAGAGCGGTCTGCGACTCACCGATCTCGCCCTCGGTCAGACCGTAGTTCTCACGGACGTTCAGTACGTAGGCCATGTGGTGTCCGACCTCCGCCTGCCCTTCCTTGGTAAGGACGTAGATCTTCGGGACGCCATGAGCATAGTCCTTCTCCGGCACTTTGGCGATGACACGGCCCACGAGCTCGGCGTGTGTGCCTTCACCGGAGAGATCGTATCGTTTGAGGAAATCGGAGAGCGCTTTGTCCGGCAGCATGGTGAGCGTCTCCTGCGGACGGCTCATGCGGATCCAGCCGTCATCAAAGAGCTCTCCGATGCGGTCGTTCGCATCACGGCCGTAAATGCTCTCTTTATAGGGTGGCACCTTGTGGTGCGCCGGCTTGCCATCGAAGTAGTCCAAGAGCAGGATGTCTTTGATCGATAGTCCCATGGTATCCCTCCTTTCTTCCGTAATTCAGATGGGTGAACGATGAAAGGTCGATCGCCCGTCACAAAAAATGGGATCGGGCATCGCCCTTCTTCTATGGACGGCGAAGCTGCCGTCACCATTTCTCTTTTTGTATCATCGCTATGTATCCATCCTCAAGTATAATACAGCCGGGGTATGCTTGGCAATCAAAAAGGCGATGCCCATTAATGAGCATCGCCTTTGGTGGTCATGGATATGACGTGGAACTTCCGCTGCAGACGCTACGCCGCCAACCTTCGCCCCTTCGGGGCACCGCCTTCCAAAAGAAGGAAGTGGGTGATATAGGATAAAGAGATTTTCAGTCCCTAATCCCCAGCCACTAATCCCTAGCTACTAGTCCCCAGTCACTAGTCACCAGTACCTATTTCCCAAACTTCTTATCATACGCTTTTCTGATGGCTTCTTCGCGTGTGAGGCCTTCGGCCATGCCTGTCCTGATCGCTTCTTCCATGGCCTCGTATTCCTTCGGGATGACCTTGGTGAAGCGGGAGTAGTAGACATCCCAGCGTGCAAGGATGGATTCCGCCTTGCGGCTTCTGGTCGAGAGGTAGTGAGCGTCGATCAGCTTCTTGACGCTTGCGATCTCCTCTTTGTCCGTGAGCGGTTCCAAATGGATCAGCTCTTGATTGCACAAGCGTTCATCGAGGTCGAGTACATAAGCGACGCCGCCGGACATACCGGCTGCGAAGTTTTTGCCCGTCTCGCCCAGGATGATGACCTTGCCGCCGGTCATGTATTCGCAGCCGTGGTTGCCGATGCCTTCGACGACGACGGTCGCCCCGCTGTTTCTGACGCAGAAGCGTTCCCCGGCTTTGCCGGAGGCGAAGGCTTCTCCGCTTGTCGCGCCGAAGAAGGCGACGTTTCCGATGATGACATTGTCTTCTGCGCGGAAGGTGGCTTCTCTCGGCGGATAAATGATGATCTTGCCGCCGGAAAGGCCCTTGCCAACGTAGTCATTCGCATCGCCTTCCAGGGTGAGCGTCAGGCCCTTCGGGATGAAGGCGCCGAAGCTCTGTCCCGCAGAGCCGACGAAGGAGAGGGATATGGTGTCTTCGGGCAGTCCTTCATCGCCGTAGCGGCGGGAGATCTCGCTGCCAAGGATGGTGCCGGTGACGCGGTCGGTGTTCTTGATGAAGAGCTTTGCGATGACGCGCTTCTGCTCGTCAAGAGCCGGCTTGCACATGCGGACGAGCTTGGCCATATCGAGGGTCTTTTCGATCTCATGATCCTGTGCCTTCATGAAATGGTGACCGACGGTGATGTCTGTATACGGACGGAAGAGCAGTGCATCGAGAGAGAGGGTATCTGCCTTCTTGCTGCCGGTGAAGCTCTTCTGCTTCAGGCGGTCGCTTCGGCCCACCATGTCTTCGAGCTTGTGGAAGCCGAGGTGTGCCATGATCTCACGCAGGTCTTCTGCGACGAAGCGCATGTAGTTCATCACATACTCGGGCTTGCCGGCGAAGCGTTTCCTGAGCTTCTCATCCTGCGTGCAGATACCGAAGGGGCAGGTATTTTTGTTGCAGACGCGGAACATCTGGCAGCCGATCGCGATGAGCGGCCCGGTGCAGAAGCTGAAGAGCTCTGCGCCCAAGAGGCAGGCGATGGCCGCATCCCGGCCGGTCAGGAGCTTGCCGTCCGTTTCGAGCTTCACGCGGTCGCGGAGCTGATTCAGAAGGAGGACCTGCTGCGCTTCGGAAAGTCCAAGCTCCCATGGAAGTCCCGCATGGCGCATGCTGGTCCTGGGCGATGCCCCCGTGCCGCCATCGCAGCCGCTGATGGTGACACCGTCGGCTTTCGCCTTGACGACACCGGCCGCAATGGTGCCGACACCGGCGCCGGCGGTGAGCTTGACATTGATCTCCGCCTTGTGGTTGGCATTCTTCAGGTCGAAGACAAGCTCTGCCAGGTCTTCGATGGAGTAGACATCATGGTGCGGCGGCGGCGAGATCAGGGCTACGCCCGGGGTGGAGTGGCGTGTCTTGCCGATGGCCGGATCGACCTTGCTGCCCGGAAGATGTCCGCCTTCGCCGGGCTTGGCCCCCTGCGCGCACTTGATCTGGATCTCTTTGCCGTGGACGAGGTAATTCCCCGTGACGCCGAAGCGTGCTGTCGATACCTGCTTGATCTCGTCATTGACCGAAGAGCCGTCAGGGAGCAGCGCGAAGCGATCGGTGTCCTCGCCGCCTTCACCGGTGTTGCTGCGGCTGCCGAGGGCATTCATGGCTTTCGCGATGCACTCATGGGCTTCCTTGCTGAGTGCGCCATAACTCATCGCGCCGGTACGGAAATGATGCACGATGGAGTCCACACTCTCGACCTCTTCGATCGGGATGCTGCATCCGGCAGGGTAATTGAATTCCAGAAGGTCACGAAGACGGATGAGCGGCTCATTGACCACCTTCGCAAATTCCTTGTAGACCTCATAGCTTCCCGTGCGGCATGCCCGCTGCAGAAGGCGGATGGCCTCCGGCGTCAGGATGTGCGGTTCGTCGCCATTCCGGTGATACATATAGACATCGCCGGAGGAGAGTCCCTTAGTCCCCTCGTACGCCGCCTCGTGGCGCATCTCGGCTTCCTTGGCGATTTCCTTCAAGCCGATGCCTCCGATCGGAGAGGTGATGCCGCCGAAATATTTCTCCGCCACCTCCTTGCCGATGCCGACAGCCTCGAAGATCTGCGCGCCGTGGTAGCTCTTGACGGTGGAGATCCCCATCTTGCTCATGACGCCCAGGATGCCGTTCACCGCTGCCGTGAGGTAGTTTACGAACGCTTCCTTCGCGCTCTTGCCGTGCAGGCGGTTCTTGTCCGCGAGATCCTTCACCGTCTCCAGTGCCAGATACGGATTGATCGCCGTCACACCGAAACCGATCAGCGCGGCGAAATGATGGATCTCACGCGGCTCGCCCGACTCCAGAATGATACCGACATCCGGACGCACCTTCTCACGGATGAGATCATTATGCAGCCCCGCCGAAGCGAGAAGCGCCGGGATCGCCATGTGATCCTTATCGACACCGCGGTCAGAAAGGATCAGGATATTCTTCCCATCCCTCACCGCAGCGAGCGCCGCTGCGAAAAGCTCATGGAGCGCCTTCTCCATCGCACGGCCGCCGCCGGCCGCCGGATAGAGCAGCGAAAGCACGACCGGCTTTAGCTGGCTGCTTTTGAGATGCTTGATGACTTCCATTTCCTCATTCGTGATGAGCGGACGGTCGATGAAGAGCGCCGCCGTCCCCTTCTCATCCGGATCCATGATATTGGCCATGTTGCCGATCACGACCGAGGACGAGGTCACGATCCTTTCACGGACACCGTCGATCGGCGGATTCGTGACCTGTGCGAAATTCTGCTGGAAATAGTCGTAGAGCAGCTGCGGCGCTTCCGACAGGACAGCGAGCGGCGAGTCCATCCCCATAGCGCCGATCGGCTCCTTGCCGTTCTCCGCCATCGGCGTCAGGATATCGCGCAGATCCTCGACCGTATAGCCGAAATTTTTCTGCTCGAGAAGGAGATCCTCCGGCACTTCCGGCTCCTTCTCCTCCTTCGCCAGATCCTTCAGATCGAGCAGATGCTCCTCGCACCACTTCGCATAGGGATGCGCCTTTGCCATCGTGTGCTTGATCTCCTCATCACTGATGATGCGCTGCTGCGCCGTATCGATGAGGAAGAGCTTGCCCGGTTCGAGGCGTCCTTTGTAGAGCACATTCTCCTGATCGACCGGCACCGCCCCCACTTCCGAAGACAGGATGACACGGTCATCCTTCATGACATAGTAGCGTGCCGGACGCAGACCATTGCGATCCAGCATCCCGCCGATGGCGACGCCATCGCAGAAGCACATCGCCGCCGGGCCGTCCCATGGCTCCATCATGAAATTGTGATACCGGTAGAATGCCTTCTTCTCCTCATCCATCGCCGGATCCTTCTCCCACGGCTCCGGCATCATGACCATCATCGCATGCGCCAGCGAATGCCCCGCCATGTGGATGTACTCCAGGCAGTTATCAAACATCGCCGAGTCGCTCCCCGTGTCATCGACGACAGGGAAAGCCTTCACCAGCTCCGGATCGTTCGACGGGCGCGACTTGCTCTCACGCGCATTCAGCCAGTTGATATTCCCCTTGATCGTATTGATCTCCCCATTGTGGACGATGTAGCGGTTCGGATGAGCGCGCGCCCAGCTCGGGAATGTATTCGTCGAAAAACGCGAATGCACCATCGCCATCGCCGTCTTATAGTCCAGATCCGACAGATCCAGATAGAAATGGCGCAGCTGCTCACTCGTCAGCATCCCCTTGTACACGATCGTGCGCGAGGACAGGCTGGCGATATAGAAATCCGTCCCCATGCCCTCCGAGAGCGGAATGATCTTCTTCTCCGCGAGCCGCCGGATGATGTAGAGCTTGCGCTCGAAATCCATCTGATCCCGAAGCGATGGATTCCTGCCGATGAAGACCTGCAGAAAACGCGGACGGATCGAGCGCGCCGCCTCACCGATGATGCTCTCATCGATCGGCACTTCACGCCAGCCAAGGACCGTCTGTCCTTCCTCCTTCACGATCTCCTCGAAGACCCTCATCTGCTCCTTGCGGAAATCCTCATAGCGGTGCGCAAAGATCATGCCGACACCGTACTCTCCCTCCGGCGGAAGCGAAAAGCCCAGCACCTCGCACTCGCGATGAAAGAAATCATGCGGGATCTGCGTCAGGATCCCCGCGCCATCCCCGCTCTTATGGTCTGCGCCCTCGCCGCCTCTGTGCTTCAGATTCTCCAGGATCTTCAAAGCATCATCGACAATACCATACGAGCGCTCGCCGCGGATATTCGCCACAAAGCCGATCCCGCAAGCATCATGTTCATTTCTGGGGTCATACAGCCCCTGCGCCTCTGGCAGATCTCTCCATTTTTTCATGCCCATTCCTTCTCTCCTACAAAAAAAGCCGAGCGAAAACAGCGCTAGCTGCCTCGCCCGACCTCGGACCTTCCTATGAAGTGTGTAATTCGTATTATATCATGGAAGGAAATCGTTTGGAAAGAGGAAATTCAGAAATAATAAGTGACTGGGGACTAGTGACTAGTGACTGGGGACTAGAAGACTGGAAGACTAAGAGACGTCAGACTCCCACATTGTCATTGAAAGCGTTGCCGAGAAATCTTTGTCATTCGCGGGCAAGCGGACAATGTCAGAAAAACGAAAACGGGAAACCCGTCACCCCCCCAAAAACGGTCGGGCATTACTTTCCTTTATACTGCGGCGAAGCCGCCACCACCATTTCTCATTTCTTATTTCTCATTTCTAATTCCCTCTCCCCATTCATGCTATAATGAGACGACATACCCATTTCCATACCACCAAGGAGGATCTCATCCATGAAAGAATTCAAACTCGCATTCGGCCGCGGCGTGCAGTCCGTCATGCTGCCGGAAGACCATATTTCTGACATCTTGGAAGGCGTCCCGACACCCGCCTGCGACGTCAAAGAAGCGACCCTTTCTGCTATGCGAAGCCCGATCGGCAGCGCCCCGCTGAAGGAGGTCGTAAAGAGCGGCGACAAAGTCTGCCTCGTCGTCGCCGACATCACCCGCGCCTGGAACCGCGCCTCCGAATTTCTGATCTACGTCGTAGATGAGCTGAACCTCGCCGGCATCCCCGACAAGGACATCTATATCGTCTTCGCGCAAGGCACCCACCGCCCCCATACCGACGAAGAGAACATCACCTGCGTCGGCGAAGAAGTCGCCCGCCGCATCACCATGTACCAGCATATCTCCACCGACAAATCCCAGCAGACCTACCTCGGAAAGACCACCCTCGGCACCGAAGTCTGGATCGACAAGCGCGTCGTAGATGCTGACAAGGTCATCCTCATCAATGCCGTCTCCACCCACGACATGGCCGGCTTCGGCGGCGGCCGCAAGCTCATCCTCCCGGGCGTTGCCGGCTTCGACACCGTTCAGCAGAACCACTGCCACGCCCTCGGAGCCACCCTCGGCAGCGGCCTCAACCCTGACGCCAAGCTCTTAAAGATCGAAGGAAATCCCGTATCCAGCGACATGCAGGAAGCCTGCGACATGGTACACCCCTGCTTCCTCGTCCACTCCATCATCAATGAAGAAGGCCGCATCTCCTCCATGGTCGGCGGCGACCCCTACGAAGCATGGCTCGAAGGCACGAAGGAGACCTACCGCCTCCAGAAAGTCCCGATGAAGCAGCAGGCCGACGTCACCATCGTCTCCGCCGGCGGCTATCCGAAGGACACGAACCTGTATCAGGGAACCAAGTGCTACACCACGGCTGAGATCGCCACCAAGAAAGGCGGCATCATCATCACCATGATCGAAGCCGAAGACATCATGGAACCCGCCGCCTACCTCGGCAGCTTCAAGTACAAGAACCTGGTCGACATGGAAAAAGGCCTGCGCGACTGCTTCACCATCCCCTTCTTCGTCGCCTTTGAAAATCTGAACACCGCCCTCACCCACACCGTCTACATCGTCACCCGTCCGGAAAACTTCGACATCCTCCGCGAAAAGACCCACCAGATCCCCGTCGCCACCGTCGAAGAAGCCTGGCAGCTCGCCCAGAAGCAGCTCGAAGGCGAAGGCAAGACAGACTACGCCATCAATATCATCCCCCACGGCAGCGCCGTCGTGCCATACTTGAAGAAGTAGCTGGTGACTAGTGGCTAGGGATTAGGGATTAGGGGTGATACTCCCGTATCATCATTTCGAGCGCGAGCGAGAAATCTTTGAAGAGGGACACACCGAAGGAAGCGGATGGATGGCAGCGATCTGAAAACGAGTGAGAAACCATCCGCTCCCCGTTTTGTCATCCCGAGCGCAGCCGAGGAATCTTTCTGGCAGACCCATAAACGGCCGACGTGATACAGCAGGGAAACGAAACACAAAGACGTCGATTTTCATTTTCACACTGACATGGATAACCGCAGGGCAAGGAAGATTTCTCGACTTCGCTCGAAATGACGTTACGAGAAAGCCGCCTGCTACCAATGTCCCCTTTCCGATTATACTCTGCAATGAATTCGCCTTTCCTTAGCGCGCAAAAACCGCAGCGACAACGTCGCTGCGGTTTTTTGCTTGCCGGTACCGGATCCCCGGTCCCTATTTATGCTTCACGATATACTCTTTCAGATCCGCATGGAGGATCTTCTTATAACTCTCCACCCCCGGCTGGTCATAGGCATTGACGCCCGCAAGCGCCCCCTCGTAGGCGATCGTGAGGAAGAGAAAATACATGAGCGCCCCCACATGGAAAGGCGTACACCTTCTCATGATGAGATCACAGCTCATGCGGCCATCATGGGCCAGCGCCTCCTCATCCGAGCGCTGCGCCGCAGAAAGCATATAGGAAAGCGGGACCGGGCCGCGCTCTTTTCCCTCATCACAGAGGATATCCGCGTCTTTCCGCGATTCCCTGACCGTGATGAACTGCACGAGCTTATTCCGTTTCCCCTCCTGATGCTCCTGCGTCAACGAATGCATATCCGTCGTCCCCACCGCTGCGACAGGGATACGGCCATAGTGGATCTCTTCCCCGGAGACCGTGAGCGCCTTGCCCAAAGACTCACCCAGAAGCTGTGCATACCACCAGCCGAGCGAGCGGAGACTGTCCCCATACGGCATGATGATCTCCGCATCGACACCATGATTTTCCCGCGCCAGATATTTACGGACCGCCAGCTGCAGCGCCGGATTCTCCGAAAGCGAAAGACTGCGGCAAGCCTCTTCCGTCATCCTCGCCCCCGCGAGGAAATCCCGGATATCGATCCCCGAAAGCATCGCAAAGACCAGCCCCACCTGAGAGAAAACGCTGAAACGTCCGCCGATGCCATCCGGCACCGTGAAGCACGGCCAGCCATTCTTCTCCGCCAGAGGACGCAGCGCCCCCTTCTCCTTGTCCGTCACCGCGATGACGCTCACCTCGCAGAACTTCCCCAGCATCTCACGCAGCGCCCGCTCTGCCATGACCGGCTCCAAAGTCGTCCCCGACTTCGAATTCACGACCAGCAGCACCTTGTGCTTCCACCACGCTGTCTGCGAGCTCCGCCGGATACGCTCCACCAGCGAGAGAAGACTCACTGGATCCAGATTTTGCCCCGCAAAGTACAGCTGCGGATACCCGTGGCGCTCCTCCTTCGTCATCAGATTCCAGTACTGTCCGCAGAAAAGATCAAAAAGCACCTGATTTCCAAGATACGAGCCCCCGATACCGATCGACACCACGATATCCTGCTCCTTCGCCAGCTTCGAGAGCGCAAGCAGCCTCTCCCTCTCCTCTTTGGAGATCAGGACCTCTTCCTCCAGGAGATACGGCAGATGCGGGAAAAGCACGAGACTGCCGTCCGGCCCCTTCCCGCTCTTCCGAAGCCGCTCCACAGAAAGCGCCGCCTCACGGATGCGCTCCTTGCAGGCATCGATCTCCTCCTCCGTGATCCCCCAGCCCTCGCCGGAAAAATGCGTCATGTCGATGGTCAATTCATCCTGAAAATGCATACATATACCCCTCTTCACCGGGCAGCCCACAGCCGCCTATCATTTATTAACAATTATTATATCATGTTTTTGTCCTGCACGGGAGTATGTTACGCCAAAAGGTAAGTGACATCCTCATCCGATCTCACGCTTGTTTATCCATAGCAAGGGCTCCTCTGCCGCAAGCAGAAATGTTCGATCCGCTCTTGAGATCCACATACATACGGCTCTGACGGTTCTCCTTTTATCAGTACGAACATTTCCATCATCACTTCCCCTTCACACGCCCATGATATGCTCCATAGCCATGCAGCCCTGATCAATCAATGAATATGTACCATGTAAAAAGCCGAAGCACAACCGCTTCGGCTTTTGCCGGTAGACCACGCTTAATGGTGATATCGGCCATATGTTTCTATAAATTGTTTCATATACGTTTCGGCTTGCTCAAGATCCTCGGCATTGGGATGCTTTGCAGCCTCCTTCACCGTTTGCTCCATTTGAGCCGAATGATGCGCACTGCCCTCCGGCATTTTTCTCATCATTGCAAGCAGTGCGGGGTCGACAGCCCCCTGCACTGCGAAAACACCGACGATCTGATTATCCGGAGAGAGCTCCGTCCCTGCATTCGCAAATCCCGTATAGGCATGCTCTGACCGGGGATCGGCTCCCATGGTCTCAAAAAGAACGATGTGCTTCCCATGAAGAGAGTGCAAAAATTCTTTTGCCTTCGCATCCGGGCCACCGCGATCGAGCCAGTACCCTGCAAAGATTACATCAAATCCATCCGTAGGCGGCGTATCCTCCACGCGAGCCAGTAGGCTTCCCTCCGGAGCCGCCTTCGCCAGCGCTTCCGCCACACGCCGAGTATTTCCCGTGCGGCTGGAGTATGCGATTAAAACCTTCATACGATCCCCTCATTTCATATTCATCATATCACCGAAACGCGCCCTGCCCGCACTCTCCGAGCGGCCCAGCAGCATGTACTGGGTCATATGGAGCATGCGACGGAGCATCGTGCGGTACCAGTACCGCCCGGCAGATGTGTACACATACGTGTCCCCGGACCTCGTGACGAGCCCCCAATCTGCCCACTGATCCAAGAGCGGTGTAAGGAGCGCGGTGAAAGGCACTTCGCACAGCGTTTCCAACGCGGCTGGAGAAATGCGTCCGCGATCGCTCGCCGCCTCGATGGCCTGATAGATCCGCTGGTAGCGGCTCTCCTTCCGCGCCCCCATAGGGACGAATTTCCCAAGGAGGACCGCGCCGCGATACATCGCCTCCGCGACAGGCTTCATGAGCCCCAGACCGCCAATCTTCCCCCCGCAGGCCATGCCGATGGGGAAGATATCGCTGCCATTTGCTGCCAGCGTATTGTAGACGCTCTCCTCCCGCGCGTCCCACTTCCAGTGGGTACAGGAAATATTCGAAGCATCCGACACTCCCAGCTCCTCCTCCGCCGCGCGAAAGAGCGCCTGCAGGTACGGAACTTCGAGCGTCTTTCCCGCCTTGGCGAAAGACTTCGCCAAAGGTGAACCCTGAAGAAGCTGCAGCTTGTAGAGATCGAGCCCCGCTGCGCCACACGCCTTTGCATCACGGATATCCTGACGCATCGTCTCCTCCGTCTCACCCGTAAGCCCATAGATGAGGTCGAGGATCATGAGCGCATTCTTCTTCGCAAAATGCGCCAGCCTTTCCATCGCCTGCTCCCGCGAGAGTGGACGGCCGATCCCATTTCGGATCTCCGTCTGAAAAGACTGTACGCCGAAACTGAATCGATTCACCCCGCCGGAGATCGCCGCATCCATTTTTTCATCCGTCATATCCGAAAGGCTCGACTCCATCGTGATCTCCACATTCTCCATCAATGGGAAGACCGTGCGGATCCGTCCCAAGATCCTTTCGATATCCTCTGCCGACAGGATCCCCGGCGTCCCACCGCCGAAGAAAACCGAGCGGATGTGCGAACGCGTGAGGTACGGCCGTCCGGCGAGCGCATCTATCTCCCGGCAGAGGAGCTTTGCATACTCGTGCTGCTCCCTCTCATCCGCCTTCTTTTTGAAAAATGCACAATACGTGCAGGAAAGCCGGCAAAACGGCACATGGATGTACACAGCAGATTCCTTAGTAGGAACTCCCGTCTCCCAAATATCTTTCATGAGCGACGGCAGCTTCAGCGGAGACACCACCGCCGTATCACTTGCCGCGAAAGGTTCATCCTGCCACTCGATATCCCAAGCCGTGCGGCGCGTCCCGCCGCCCGTAGCATACACCGGCTCCCGGTACATATTCTCTATATTCTTCTCATAAGAAATCATCGCTGCCCTCCATATACTACATCCGCCATATAGGAAAGCGCCTTCGGATACTCCATACCGGGACTCGACAGAAACAGTTTCTGCGGAAGGAAGTACACACGCCCTGCCTTCACTGCACGCATCCCTGCCCAGGCAGGCTGTTCCATCAAGGACTTTCGAAACGCCTCCTGCTGCTGTCCCGGCATCACCATCGTCGTCAGGAAAATAATATCCGGGTCCTTTGCGACCAACGTCTCCAGACTGAAAGGCGGCAGCTTCATATCCCGGTCATTGTCCAGCACGAATACATTTCTGATATGAAGAAGCGCTGCCGTTTCCGTCGCGATCGTCCCCTTCCCTTCCAGCGTCACCGAGTGCGGCGTCCCATGAAGGATCGCACACGTATACTCCTTAAGAGACAGGCCGGATACCACGCTCTCCATGTCCTTCCTGAGCTGTTCCCTCGCCTTCACGCCTTCCGCATGATGCCCCGTCACATCACCCAAGACCTCCGCAGCGCGCTCTACATCCTCCAAAGAAGACGCAGAAAGCAGCATGAAAGGGATCTTATTCTGCTTCATCACTTCCATAAACCTGTCATGCAGACCGTGCAGACCGATCACCAGATCCGGTTTCTCGGAAATCACCGCCTCCGCATTGACCTGAAACGTGTATCCCACCGTCTTCTTCCCCGCCGCATAGGAAGGCGCCTTGTCCCCCGGGCTGTCCGCCCAGGCGATGAAGTCTCCCCCCACCGCATGCATGATATTCAGAAACGACGGTGCGAGAATGATGATCCGCTCCGGCTTCTTTGCAAGCACCACTTCTCTTCCCACAGCATCCGTCATGCGATAGAAAGTCTCTGTGTGTCCTCCCGTCGCCTGAGGAAATCCGCAGCCCGAAGCAACCGATAGGAAGAGCAGCAGGCAGAGCGCGAGCCACTTCCTCATAGCGCCTCCTCTTAGAACTTATGCTCCCAGCCGAGAGACCAGTAGCGACCGTCAAGATCGCAGTCGCTGTCCACCTTGTCGAAGATGTTCTGCACGCTGCCGTAGATTTTAGTATCTTTATTGATCTTGCGCGTCAGAGTGAAATTGAGGAGATTGTAGGTCTTCTTCCCTCCTGAAATCAAACTTCCACGAGACTCCTTTGGCACCTCATATTTATAATCAAACTGATCCCACAACATGGCTGTCCAGCCAATATCTTTCCCATCATCATACGTCAACGAGTAAATCTGTGATAATTTTGCTCGCTGGAGTAAGTCTGTATTACTAGCTTTATCTTTCGCATCCAACCATGTGGAATTGACCTTGAAGGACCATTTATTATTGAATGTGTATCCAAACACGTGTTCAACGCCATCAATTTTAACTTTATCTATATTTCTATATTCGTACTCACTATTTCTCCTGTTAACTAATACGGACGTGATGAAATTATCTGCACTGGTATGGAAATAGGTCAGGGAAGTATTCGCCTTCCCCCACTCTTTTTCAAACCCAATATCAAAGCTTGTCGATTCTTCCGCTTTCAGATCAGGATTGCCATACAAAGTTACATGACTACTCCCCATGAGCCGCCGGAAATTGTAGTACAGCTGTGGTATATTAGGCGCACGGAACCCCTTCCCGTAATTGGCTTTCACGCGGAATGTATCTGTGGCCTTATATGTAACCCCCAACTTCGGAGACGTGTTGCTTCCGTACATGCTATGATGGTCATAACGCACCGCCGGAATGATATACCATTTCCCGGCCTCTATTTCATCCTGCACGTAAAAAGCATAGGTGTCGACATCCTTCTCGCACCATTTCTTCGTCACACCATTGCTCCCTGTGACAGATCCTTTTTCCGGTGCATTAGCAATATTGGTACCCTTTACTGTATTTCTGATAAACTCGCCACCAAAGGTCAGTCGGTTGTTTTCAGAAATATGCATCGTATCCCTGGCTTCGATTCCTAAAACCGTATTTTTATTTTCGTTGAAGTCATTGCCATACTTTTCCTTAATGTAGTTATCATAGTGTTCTTTAACTGTATCATCATAATGTCCCATTAACATATGTCTCCCCAGAGAATACGTCGTCATATCCGACCAATCCATCTGGCTTCTATATGCTTGCAGCTGCCATTCATTTCTATCGCTTTTTGCATTCCAAGATAACCCATATGTTCTTTGTTTGTAGTGGTTTTCGCCTAGGCCTCCCTTGATTTCCACGCGTCCCATAGCATACGTTGGTGGCATGACATCAAGATCCATCATGCCTTCCATTTTCCACCCAGTCATCTTATTGCGTACCGTATTTTGTGAGAATGCATCTGCGTAAAAATTTAAATAATTATGATCATTGAAATGGTATTTAGCATTAAAATTATACGTCTGCTCTGTACCATGATCATTAGACCACCCATTCACAGGATCTTCATTTAAATCCGTTCTGTTCTTGTTAAATCTCATATCTAACGTCGCAGAGAATTTTCCAATAGAGCCAGAATCGAAATGCCACCAGTTCGTAAAATCCTCACTAGTATTCACCAATCCTGTACGAACTTCCGCTTCAACAGAATCCTTGGTAATGATATTGATGACACCGCCCATCGCCTCCGAGCCATACAGCGCACTCGAAGGCCCCTTGACGATTTCGATCTTCTCAATATTATTGACATTGATTCGTTCAAAAGCCTTTGCATTTCCCAGACCGGATGCATCCGCTTCATTGGCTACTCGATGTCCATTGACCATGATAAGAGATTTATCCGTATCCATCCCGCGAATAATCACTTCATGTCCACCACCACGTTTTTTAGCAGACTGAAAAATATTTGCATAGTTTTGCAACGCATCCCGCACATTCGTCGCACCGCTCTTCTTGATATCCGAGCTCGTGATGATCTGCGTAGACGCCGGTACATTCTTCACATCATTCTCTGTGCGCGTCGCTGTGACGACGACAGCATCGAGCGTATACAGTGGAAGGGCTTCTTCGGCAAACGCAAGCCCCCCCCCCGGCAGCATGGATACCAATACAGCAGCAGTCAGCAGCTTCTTTCCATAGACTGTTCTCTTGTTAGTCATTTTTATCTCCTCTATAAATGCTATAAAACGGAACAGTTTCCTCTCAGCAGTCTTCCCTATTCCCTGATGAGATATAACCATGACAATTATACATTATATTTCATTTAATTACAATTATTTGTTAATTCTTAGCTTTATAAACTTAATCAAGTGTATTTTAAAATCAAAAAAGCACCCTCTCATGAGAAACTTCCCATGAGAGGATGCTTTGATACTGGTTCTTGATACCCTGCTGTCCCTACTTAGACTGACCGCGCGCCATACGAGCCCAGATGCCCTGGCTGCCTTCGCTCGCACGCACTTCGCCGAGACGTTTATTCATGTCATTGTTTTCCTGACGCCAGGTCATGAGGGAAAGGCTTGCCATGCTGCTGAACGGCTACCTTGATCGTCGAGGCATCGATCTTGCCATCAGCACCTACCTTGGCAGACATAAAAAGAGCTCTTTTTTTCCAATAAAAACCATTTTTTATTTATTTTCTCAAGCACGAAAAAAGCCAGCACCGTGATCGGTACTGGCTTTCAGGCTGGTGACCCAAGAGAGATTCGAACTCCCGACACCTTGATTCGTAGTCAAGTGCTCTATCCAGCTGAGCTATTGGGCCATGTGGCAGGGGCAGAGGGACTCAAACCCCCAACCTACGGTTTTGGAGACCGTTGCTCTATCAATTGCGCTATGCCCCTATCTGTTTGATGGAAGTCATCATCCATGTGACTTGTATATAATAACAAATCTTTCTGGAAATTGCAAGGGGTTTTTGCAAATATTTTTGAAAAAAGATTTTGGTGCAAAGTTCAGGGGTCTCAGGAAAAAGGCGTAACGGGTCCTGTGCGGGCAGTGGGGTGGTACAGTGCGTAATAAAAGCACCGCCCGATCATACAGTATTCTTCCAAACGGAAATCCCGTTGAATTTTTTGAACTTTGCACCATCACCGGTTTCTACTTCTTATCCACGGATGTGAGAAATTTTCGCGATCCGCAATTATTTAATATATGCGGTCGCTTTCAGCATGAACATGTTGTCCATCTTCTTGCCGCCCATGTCTTTGGCGTTGAAGCCGTAGTTGGCTTCGACAAGGAGGCCGCGCATGGGGACAAAGGAGGCTTTGGCGAGGTAGAATTTCGCGCCGCCGTATTTCTTATCCGGAGAGTCGGTGCCATTCAGTGTCGCATCGAGCTTATCCGCAAAGTAGGCCGGCATTTTTCTTTCTCTCCAGTCGCTGTAGACATGCCCCATGTACTGGTCGACGATATCATTGCTGGAGCCGCCGAAGTAGGTGCCTGCCTGGCTGTAGACGTAGTCGACGCCGATGGAGAAGGACTTGGCCTTGAGGACATTTGCTTCGCCGTAGTGAATGCCGTAGTTGTAGCTGTACGGACGTTCATTGTTCAGCGGAAGCTTTCTGAGGTTCTTGACGAATTCGCCCTGAACGCGGAGCATGGGGGTGACATTGTAGGAGCCGGCGAAGCCATAGGCTTTCGCGATATGGCCGACAGGGCCGCAGGCTTTCATGCCGTAAGCGTGGACTTCCCACTGGCCCGGTTTCTTATAAATATAGGAGGCGTAAGCGACCGGTACGTCTTCGTCATCGCCCCAGCCCATATGTACATTATCCATCGGGAAGTAGTTGAATGCATTTTCCCCATCAAGCATCGGTGTCAGATTCTTTGCGAGCTTCTGCAGTTCAGGAGATGCCTGTGCGACCATAGCATTGATTTTCTGCGCAGCAGCTGCGCGATCCGCTATATTGTTGCTGGATAAGCCGTCATTCAATGTCTTATAGGTACTCTTATACACACTCATAGCTTCTTCTGGCGTCTTACCCGCTTTCAAAGCAGCCTGTCCAGCCGCTTTGCCCATAAGGTCGGAGATCTCCGTATTCTTCAGTGCTACGCCGCGCATCATCGGGCCGGTGTACGCGTAGTTGATATTCGTCGCACGACCGAAGGCGAGGGTGAGGCGGCCGCCTTTCAGGTAGTCGCCGAAAGAAGCGAAGACTCCTTTGACTTCGCCGTCATAGGTGTAGCCGGTGACGCCCATCTTGACGGGGAACTGGCCGATGCCGATGAGGTTCTTGGACGGGCCGTAGGGGAGATTTGTCGTATCCTGCTTCGGTCCGAAGTGGTAGGTGGTCCACAGGCGGTTCAGATGGAAATCACCATCGCCGTAGCCCGTGCGGGGCTTGGTCTGGCTCTTGTCCTTCGGATCGATGCGGTTCACGTCGTAGCTTTCTTTGCCATTCATGTCCAGAATGGTCTCGATCTGTCCATAGAGGTGGACGCGGTCGTTCACCGGGGTGATGGTATTTAGGCGGACGCGGGTGGAAATTTCGTTGTGCTTTTTTCCCTTGAATACATCGTCATAGCGGTCGATGCTCTGGACGCGGAGCTCGGTGATGAGGTCGGTCGCGCCACGCTTCTTTTCAAGCTCTGCGATGCGGACACCGAGGTCCTTGAGTTCATTCGCATACTGAGAGGAGAGCTTGGCGAGGGTCTCCTTCTGGGACGCATTCAGTGTGTCTTCCTTCGCCATCAGGCGGGCGACGATCTGCGCGATCTCATAACGGGTGACGTGCTTGTCTCCGCGGAAGGTGCCGTCCGGATAGCCGTCGATGACTCCCTCGTCGGAGAGCGAAGCGACGGCCTGATAGGCCCAGTCGTCAGCAGATACGTCGGTGAATGGATTCGCTGCGCTGGCGGTCACTGCGGCGCAGGCGAAGCAGGCTGCAATGGCTGCTTTCAAAAAAGCGTGTTTCATGGTTCCTCTCTTCTGAAATCGGAGCCGCTTCCCCATGGTGCGCTCTCGATTTCTCATGCAAAAATGTAATATTAAAACTTACGGATATCATGTGTATTATTTTTTATTTACAAAACTAAAACATTATAGCGTAATAAGTGGGAGAGTGTCAAGAGAGAAAGGGGTGCAGGT
>ULRP01092055.1_pt1 | contig 23696 bp, 12 predicted proteins | sample 1955521 | NCBI WGS metagenome assembly ULRP01 (sample SAMEA4835685, study PRJEB28245) | human gut metagenome | biome: gut microbiome; material: fecal sample | place: Denmark | collected 2008
CGAGGATGCAGTATTTATTTCGACGGAGAAGAAGTTCATATCGATGAAAATATAGAAAAAGGTGACGTGTATTTGGAAAGTGATGGAGTCCCTCATTTAATTCCTCCTATTGATAGAAATAATAAAATTATCTTTGCTAAGAAAGGAAAAGATAGAATCATAATAGATTTAAATAAATATACAGCTGCTATCTATAGATTTGAGAAGAATGATTTTGCTTTAATCTATGATTTCTTTTATGAAAATGGAATGGATTCATTTAATTACATCAAAGATATCTTTGTTAAAAAGCTGCTACCGACTATAGGTACTTCTATAGTAAAAATAGATTCCGAAAAAGAAAACAACAATTTCACGATTAATCTTTATATTGATTTAGATGAAAAAAATCAATTGATTACAAAAACTATATATAAGATTAATAATGTCGAAGTTGATAGAGATAAGATTCCGTCTAATCCATATTTTGATGCTTGTTTAGGTGCTTATTCTAAAGGGTTGAATGATTTAAATCTTAAAGAAAGTGGAATAGAAACAGACTTAGGTGTTGTCTATTATTTCTTAAAAGCTGATCTATCAAACATCAAGAAAGTTGCTAAGATTTTTTTGTCCGATGTATTAGCGAAGATGAAGATTAAGAATAGCTCTGTGATATCGATAAGTGTCAGTAGAAATGCCGGTTGGCTCAATGCTACCATTGATAGTGAAGATTATTCACAAGACGAACTTAAAGATATGCTAGCTGCATATAAGAAAAAGAAGAAATATTACATACTCAATGGAAATATGATTCTTTTGGATGATCAGTTAGGAAAAGTTTCTAAAGTTATGGATGAGATTGACGTAGATTTCGATACTTTAACAGCCGAGCAAATTCCTTTCTTCGAAGCTTTTAAACTAAAAGATTCTGGAAATGAAAATCTTCGTATGCAGCTCAGTAATGATTTGATGGGTGCCATCAAAAATGTAATAAATTATAAAAATCAAAATATTGAATTCGACTCAAGAATAGAAGCGAGTTTAAGAGAATATCAAAAAGATGGTATCAAATGGATGCTTTCTTTATATAACAACAATTTGGATGGAATTTTAGCTGATGATATGGGATTAGGTAAAACTTTAGAAACTATTGCCTTCATCTCTAAAGTCGACAAGAACATGCCTATATTAATAGCTTGTCCTACTTCAGTTGTTTATAACTGGGCTAGGGAGTTCAAGATGTGGAATCCTAGTCAAAGATGTGTGACTATAGAAGGAAACAAAGAATATAGAACAACAAGAATAGCAGGAATATCAAATAATGATAAGACTGTTTATGTTACCTCTTATGATTCTTTGAGAAACGATTTATCTTTGTATGAAGGAAAAAGTTTTTCTGTCTTTATTATCGACGAGGCTCAATATATAAAGAATGCTTTAGCTTTGAAAGCTAAAGCAGTTAAGAAGATTAATTGCTTAAATAGATTTGCTTTGACTGGCACGCCATTGGAAAATAGATTATCAGATCTTTGGTCTATTTTCGATTTCTTGATGCCTGGCTATTTAGGCGATTATGATGAATTTAGAACTGAATTTGAACAACCTATTACTGAAGATCCTCATTGCGAAAAACAAAAAGAACTTCTTTTGAGAATAACGCCTTTTATCTTGAGAAGAACTAAAAATGAAGTGCTGAAATCATTGCCTCCCAAGACTACTTCAATTATTTCAGTTACAATGAATGAAAAAGAGAGAAAGCTTTATGTAGCTTATTTGCAAAAAGCCAGAGAAGCTTTAGGTGCTGATATCGGAAAGATTTCGTTCTTAGCTGCATTGGGCAAGCTTAGAGAGATATGTGTCGATGCTTCTTCTTTCTTTGAAGGTTTTGATGATGAATCTTCTAAGCTATCTTTGGCTTTGAACTTGATTCAAGAATCTATCGAGAATGGACATAAAGTCTTAGTATTTTCTTTCTTCTCTAGTGTTCTTCCTAAGATTAAAAATAAGTTAAAAAATGAATACAACATCACTTCAAAAATAATTGATGGATCGACAAAGAGTAACGATAGGGTATCTTTAGCTAATGACTTTAATTCTCCAAGTGGTGTTAAGGTTATGTTAGTATCTTTAAAAGCCGGTGGAACTGGTCTTAACCTCATTGGAGCTGATACTGTTGTTCATTTGGATCCTTGGTGGAACTTCGCAGCTGAAGAGCAAGCGACAGATAGAGCGTATCGTATCGGTCAGACAAAACCTGTTACGGTCTATAAACTCGTCTGTCACAACTCTGTTGAAGAGAGAGTAATTGATCTTCAAAACGCTAAGAAAGAGTTGTATGATTCAGTCATTAAAGATGGCGATAACGTATCTAGTATGTCTGAAAAGGACTATAAGTTCATCTTGTCTTAATCAAAAGTTGTTAGTTGTAGATAATATATAATTTAAGAATAAAAAAGCCCTGAATTGATTCAGGACTTTTTATTTATGATGCAGGCTTAATTAGTTAATTAGCACTGGCAGGCACAGGCTCGACAAGGATAATAGGTGAGCCGTTGGAGTAAGCAACACCGAGGATATATGTATTATTGGGGCTGAGGAAGACATAGATTCCAGATTGTGTTCCTCCAAATTGGAATCCTTGTTTTTTAACATAAGTCAAGTAATTGTTCAAGAATGTAGTAGCGGCAGATGAGGAGCTGGAGGAGCCGACGATCATAGTAAATCCGTTAGTATATTGAGATGCCCAACCATCTTCTGCAAAGTTAGAATCGAATAAGAAAGGAACAGTTGCAGCTTCAGTTTCACCGACAGCAGAGACGATATCCTTGTAAATAGCTTCGCTTTGCTCTTTCCATGAAGTAGGCTTTACATAAGCTTTGATGGCTGAGGATAAGTCAGCTGTTGTAGGATTGACAGCTGCAGTATCGTATGCGAATGTCAAAGTCTCAGTTCCTTTCTCATAATCACTCTTGTTGCTGTTATAGATTGAATATGTGTAAGAAATTGATTGAATAGTTCCATCATTATCGGTGTGGAAGACCATGGTGCTAGGAATCATTCCATTATTTCCAGCAGGACCAAACAACATTGAACTGCTAATACCAGTTGCCAATGTAGTTCTAAGTACATAGTCATTTTCTGATCCTAATTTTTTCTTCAAAAGTGCAGGGCTCAATGCAGGAGCGAAGAGATTAGCAATATGACCTTCTATATCTACGTTACGTGCAGTCAATGAATTGTCATCTTCAATCTTGAAAGGTGTAACTGCATTATCAGTAGCTTCCTTCCATCCTCTTACTAATTCATCAGATCCTGAGGATTGCTTAACGATAAATGCCTTATTAGTCTTATCGTAATAGTAAACAGTACTGACAGCATTTAAAGAAGTTCCTTCTACGGTCATGCTTGAAGTCATAGAGAATGAAACGGATCCGTTGAGTTTCTTCAAACCTTCAGCAATCTTATCTTCTTCAGCTTCTTGTGTGTATGCTGTTGGAAGTGTAGGTGCTACTGAATCACCGTTTTCAATTGCAGTCTTGAATGTGATTCCACCTTGGATGCTACCAGTAGAGCTATCTCTAAAAGCTACTGTATAGTTGAAAGATTCGACCTTATCATTCGATCCGAGTGTGACTGATAAGGAGTTATATTCTCCGCCGAAATCATCAGCACTTAAAAAGGATAATCCGTAGAAAATGTTTTCGGCTCCGATAGAATATCCAAGATACTTATATGTGTCATCAGATCCATTGACTTTTCTAAAAGCCTTGGGGTTGAAAACTTCAGTGTTAGACAAATCAGCGATAGCAATATCCCAAGTGTACTTTTGTCCATCTTGGCTTTTCAAAGCACCTGAATCATAAACTTCATTAGCAGCGGTCAAAGTCATAGTTTTGACTTGAGTTGAATCACCGACATAATAGACCATGGATTCATTGCCGACTAAATTGTTACCATCAGCATCTTTTCCACTGTAGACAACTTGGTGAGCCGAGGCGATGTTTTGACCATCTTTAGTTCCATAAGCTACTTCAGCATATCCCAAAGAGGAAAGAGGGGTGTGGTATTTAACAGGCTTTGAGACAACATTTGAAATTTCATCATCAGTCAAAGAAGCACCTAAGAATGCATCTCCGTCAGCTAAGACATCTCCGAAAGTGTCGGAGACAGCGGTACCTATATCATTAAAATATATAGGGTCAAACTCTTCAGTTAAGACTTTAGTTCCGGTAGATTCTGCTGATTTCTTGTAATATGCGGTGAGACTAATTTCAACGCTAGTCTCATCTTCAGAAAGGTAGAAATAAGCAGTTCCACCTTGGACCAAGGTAGCATATTGGAATCCGACAGCACCTGCAATAACCTTTAAAAGTGTAGTGTTGGTGGTGTAGATATCTCCAGTTTCTTTATCGACAGACAATCTACTCTTGGAAATCTGTCTACCGATTTGATAAGCATTGTTGTAGTCGTCTATAGAAGTTTCATAAATGAGAGCTCCAGTTTGTTTGTCTTGATCTGCCATGACTTTGTCCAATACGATATCAGTATCGTTATATTCAAACATGTAAGCTGCTTTATTTGATCCTGTTTCAGAAGGATCGTAGCTAGGTAACAATGCGACACCCATTCCATACTGACTACGCATTACATAATCTTTGTTGAAGATGTCAGTGTATTCCTCACCGTTTAAGGTGTAGTTAATACTAGCAGCTTTGGTTGTTTTGAGCTTGCTCAATACTTTATAAACAGCGTCTCTATCCGCGGGTTTTTCAGTAGTAGTACTGTCACCGGTTGAGGGCTTAGGTTCTACTGTTGAAGGTTGAGTGGGTGTAGATGTGGGTGTAGAATCTTCCTTACTGCAAGCAACTAAACCTAAGGTGCAAAGTAAACCTAAAGTAACAATTTTTCTTAATTTCATAATTTAAAAATTCCTTTCTACTTGGGATTGCGACACAATTATATACCTTTTTCATAAAAGTCAAATAGTTTATTTGTGCTATGAATGTGCTTACTTTGATTTTTATTTATATATACCTATATTGCATTTTGAATTTTTATCTTTGTTTTATTATTTTTGGGTTGACTTTCTAACCTATAAAAAACTACAATCTCAAAGCTATTGAGGATAAAGGAGTTTTTATATGAAAAAAAGTTTTTCTAAATTGATAGCCTTGCTATGTCTCAGTACTCTTTTAATGAGCTGCAATGAGACCAGGCCTACTACCCCTGGTTCTACTGACAACACGGGTAATTCTTCTAACACAGGTGGTGATAAGAAAGAATTTGACGACAAATCTGCTTTGAACGTAAATCTTGCCGTCCTTTATAATGGCGCAAAAGACACCACTGGAACTTATGGACTTGCTTCCATTGAAAGCCGTGATAATGTTACTGGTGCAGTGACAATCTTAGTTAAAGCCCAAAAAGGTTATGGTTTGTTAAATGTCATCGCACGTGACAGCCAGAAAAAACGTATTGAAACTACTAAGGGATCTATTTTTAAATTGACCGAAAAGGTTTCTAACGCAAAAGTAACTTATGATGCGACTAGAATTAATCTCACTTTGACTGATTCAGATATAAACGTAAATCTTTATATGGGTGATGATGCATCAGATAATTTAAGTAATGAGAATTGGCAACTTATAGCTGACTTAGGTGATTCACCTATTATATCTGCTGATGTCACTAGTCCTGATTTGAACGCTTACTTTGGAGCTTCGTTGAACTTTTCTCCATATGGATATTATGGTAAGAGAAACGGAGATGAAGAAGAGCCTAATTATGTTTCAGCTCACTGTTACTATAATAGCAACGATTATGAGGCTTTTTCTTTCGTTAAAGATGAGACCGATCATATGGCCTATACCTATTTGGGTGCTGATAACAAACAAGGGTATCAAGTTTTGACGAGTAATGGTGGAGATCCTATGGCTTGGGATTCCACATTCCTTGGAACTGGTGGAAGTGTGAACTTCTACACCAAGAATCCTTTTGAGTTTGCTTATATGCCTTTGACTAAAAGTGAATATCAAAGCCAAAGTTTGACTAAGATTGACTATCTCAAGAGAAGATTCAACGCTGTCAACGTCGGAGATGGAACTGTAAAGTTGACCACTAAGAGTGATAGTGGATATAACTTTGGAGAATATTTTATTTTGGTTCTCGCCTATTTCTATAACTCAGTTTATTCTGGAAACCTCGATATAAACAGTGCTAATGATTTCAGCCTTGAAATCATTCTCGATCCTACTAATAAAGTTATCAATTCAGTAAAAGGTCAGTTTACAGCTCCTTTCAAAATTAGCGGACAAACTAAGACTTTTACTTATTATGTTGAATTGACATCTTGGAATGATGCTCCTGTATCAGAGGGACTTCCTGGTTCTTGGAATGCTCAAAATGATGCCATTACTTCCTACTACACATCTATCTATAAGGATGATGGTACTAAGAATTCAGTTTTCGCCTATCCTAATGTTACTGCTATGACCAGTGAGGATATGACCGCTGCTAAGGTTGATGGAGCTTATCCTGAAGTCAGTGCTGCTGATCGGATTTCTGAAAGAGACTTGGTAAAGAAGATTCAAGAAGGAAATTATTCTTTAGATGTCGATTCTAGAATGGTCATGGCTGATGGCTATCCTTCTGGTGTTGGAACTGCCGATCAAAGCTTTGCTGGAACAGCTAAGGTTGTTTTGAATGATGGTGCTTCCTACAAAGGAGTTCATTCTACTTTGCCTGCTGTCAAAGAAACTTTGAAAGATGCAAATCAAAATGATTATGATGTCGTTTTGTACGATGATGTCTATGCATTTGGAAACAAATTTGGAACTGAAGATAAACTAGCTGTTTATGGTGCTTATGGTGGAGCTTACACTTCCTTATCGAGCAAAGGCTTGACCGAAGCCGATTTCAACAAGGGCTCCGGATTTGGATTCGATAGACAATTCTTGAATTTGAAGAGTAAAGATGGAAATTCTTATACTTACTATAGAAACTTCAAGGAAGCTAACAACTATTCTTATGCTCAGTCTACAAACGTATTTTCTCAGGTAACCAATCCTTTGGATTTTGCCTTTGGAAGCTGTCCTAATTCAGCCGATACCACTTTGAGTGCATTGTATGGTTATGTCAGTGGAAGATCACAACTCAAAGACATCACTATTAAAGTTGGCACTGATGAGGTGGTAGTAACTATAAATGGATGGTCACGTGCTTATGGTTCTAACCTTGAGTATACAGCTACATTTAGATACTACAACATCGGAACTACAACACTTTCTTCTGATGAGCAAAGCTCAATAGATGCTATCAAAGCTTCTATCAAAGCTTCTATTGCTAAGTAATGGAAAGGAGGACATTCAATATGAAATCAAATAAACTATTTATTAGCTTAGCTACCTTGGCTGTCGTCGGTGGATTTGCCGGACTTTCTTCATGTAATACTTCTTATGATGCTGGTTTACTTTCAGGAAAGAGCAATTATTTAGTCGAATTGAAAGATAATTCCGCTTCTACTCGTTATTCTTTTAAAGCTAAGATGGACAAGACTTTCGGTGTGGCTAATTACACTATCACCGATACTTTTGAAGGAAGCTTGTTCAATGGTTATGCAGTGACCTTCAATTCATCTTACAAGAATTTGGTTAAGTCTTTCGATGTAGTAGAAGATGTGATTTTCAATCAGACTTATGGACTCCCTGATACTCAGGCAACTGATACTGAGATAGGAATTGGTGATGATTCAGGAAAGCCTACTGATACTGATCGTACTACAACATCTTATTCTCGTGCTACTATGCGTCTTCAAGATACTGATATAGAAGCACCTAAGAAACAAGGTGATGGAATGACTATCGGTATTATGGATACTGGTCTTTATGCCAACCAAGTAGCTGTCACTGCTGATGATAAATATGATGAGAAAGCCTTCCGTCCTATCACTGGAGAAGCCGCTAATAATGTCTCTAGAACTAAGGAAGATATGGATGTAGTCAAGAATACTGCCGGCACTCATGGAACCAATGCTAAGTATGTAAATAACAAGATTATTTGGGAATATGATTATGCTGACAACGACAACAATGTCAACACTACAACTTCTAACTCTCACGGAACTCACGTCGCTTCATTAGCTGCTGCTAATGGTAAGACTTATGAAGGTGCAGCTCCTAATGCTCAATTGGCTATTATGAAGGTTTTCTCTGATAATAGCTCAGGTGCTACATCTAACGCTTTGTTACATGCATTCCAAGATGCTGCTAACTTGAAGCTAGATGTTATCAATCTTTCTTTGGGTTCAGCTTTGTTCCAAGTCGATAACAGCGAAAGCGATAGAGAAATCTATAAGCTTGTAAATAAGCTCGAAGCAGCTGGAACACAGGTTAACTTCGCTGCTGGTAACGATGGACGTGCTTCTTATGCACGTAATTCAGGATTCTTTGCAGATACAATTACTTTGGATACTGTAGAGCCTTCTGAGTTTGGAAGTTACGCTTTGCTTTCTTCACCTAATATCATCGCTTCTTCCTTCCTCGACAAGTCTTACCATAAGAAGTTGATTGTTGGAAATAGAAGCACTTCATTCACCGATCAAAATACTGATTATCCTATTGATAATTTGTTCGAATCTACCACTGAATATAAGTATATATACATTGGTGGAGCTGGTGAAGAGTCTGAATACAACAATATTCTTCAAGGAAAGACAAGATTCGAAGAACCTACAATCGCAGTTGTAAACCGTGGTGATATCTCATTTGTTGAGAAAGCTACTAATGCACAACATTTTGGTGCTAAGGCTTTGATCATCGTCAACAACCAAGCTGAGGATGGTGGAAGATTCAACCTTACAACTGGTGCTACTGAGCCTATTACAATTCCTGTCGTCAGTGTTCCTAAGACTTCTGGACAACAAACCTTTGGTTCTGCCGGAACCAGTGAAGGTAAAGTCTCTTATGATAAGAATGGTAAACTCGAGGATAACGACAGTGCTAAGATGATGTCTTACTTCTCATCCGATGGTCCTGCTACCAACCTTAATTTCAACCCTGATATTACAGCTCCTGGAACTGATATCTTAGGTGCTATCAACGGTGAGTATGGAACAATGTCTGGAACATCCATGGCAACTCCTAACTTCTCTGGAGCTATGGCTACCTTGTTATCTAACAATCCTGGAACTACCGATGAAGAGAAACAAGCCTATACAGATCATATCATGGCTCGTATTGAGTCTACTGCAACTCCTTTGCACGATGACTCCTTGCTCCAAATCTCTTCTTCTCGTACAAAGAAGGCTTTGGATGATAACGGACAAGTAATCGACAAGAACATCGGTGGTGCTTGGGACAGCAAGAAAGCTTCTACTTTAACAGGTAAAGAAGATTACGCTGAGAATTCAGAAGAATATAACTATGCTTCACCTAGAAGATCCGGTGCTGGTATGATCAACGTCGAAGGAGCTTTGAACAACAAGGTTTGGTTGGAAAGCCAAGCTGGTGATTCCACTGATTCTAATATTAAAGGCGATGGAAGTGCTAAGATCCAACTTGGATATAAGGATGGAAATAACGATGCCAATATCGATTTGACCTTCATCGCTCATAACGAGACTGAGACAGCTCAGACTTATGATGTCAAATTGTATGTTGCAGTTCCTGAAGCACGTCTCGGAATCTTGGGTTCCGATATCGAGACTTCTGGTATTGATACAAGTATGTTGGCTAAAGGATTGCCTACAACTTATATGCAATCCACCGATGACCATATGGTCGCATTCGATACTATTAAATCAGTTACTGTTCAACCTGGAGATAGTCTCTTGAATGTTAAAAAGGATTACAGTAAAGATTCTTACTTGACCGACTATGTTAATGAGTATTATTCCGATGGTACTTATTTGGAAGGTTATGTCGTATTAGAACCTACCGGCACTACTGCTGATAACGCTTCGACTGATACTACACTTCGTATTCCTTATATTAAGTTCTACGGAGATTATTCAAAGGCTAGTGCAGCTGAAAAGTTCGATTTTGAGAGAACTGATGATTCCACATTGAATTCTGATGTCATGGCTTCAGTCGCCCATAACATCTCTGGAGGAAAGCCTAATGCTGACTTCGGATCACAAGTCTATGGTACCGACTATAGCTCATATTTGAAAGATGATGGTTCTTTGGATACATATAACGTGAATGATCATTTGAATAAGATTGCAGCTGGATCTAAGACTTTGGAAGACTTCAACTTTGCTAAGCTTGGAACTGATACTGATGGCGAATTGTTCGAAGAAGGCAAGCATGATGGAGTCTATGCCGGTGTTGAAGGAAAGTCTGATTTGTTGGTCGTCAAGCAATTCATGAATCGTTCCTGCTACAACGGAAAGGTTACTTTGAAGGATGCTTCTGGAAAAACACTTCAAACTGGTTGGTTGAGAGATTACATTTATTCTTCTAGCGACGATAGCAATGATGATGAAGATATGCTTAAGAATGATGATCCTGCTAACAACGGATATCAATTATTGAAATCCTTCGTCACTGAGTCATTCATCTCTTCTGGATATTATGTAGCTATGGCTACAGTCGCAATACCTATGAAGGATGCTTCTGGTGATTCTTTGCCTGCTGGTGATTATACATTGCAATTTGACTACAAACTATTTGCTAAGAAGTCCTCTACTTCTACTGAGAACATAACCCAAACAAAGTCTGTTAAAGTCACAGTTCCTGAAAAGACTTCTAATCCTACTATTAGAAGTTATGGAAGACTCGGTAACTTCTTGGTGATATATGTCTCTGATGATACTAAGTATGTCCGTTTCCCTGCTAACGATAAAAATAACAAGACTTCTTCTGTCGCTTCAGTTGTAAACTACAAGTCTTCTACTGAAATCACACGTTATGTCTTGGTACCTACATCTGCTATAGTAAACGGATATGTCCGTGGAACTGCTGTCGGTCAAGATGGTCAATCTACTGAATTCTTAATCGACACAAAGGGTGATGGCAACTATGGTTTGATCGGTAACAAGTTGGATAACATCGAGATGTTCTCCTTCCAGACACAAATCGATGATAAAGCTTCTACGATCAGATTCAATATGACTGTTTTAGGAAAGAATGGAAAGACTTATACTGCCTTTACTTCTTCATCTAACCATGGCGCTATAGTCCATCTTCCTGCTGGAACTGAAATCAAGAAGATTGAAGGTATCACTACTAGAAACAAACAAGATGTCTACAATGAGATTGATGCTTCTAACTACATTTATGACAAGGCTTCTGGTCAGTTGACTGTCAAGCTTCCTGCCAGAGTATCAAGCTTCGTAATCCATTACTAATCATTTGTCAGTTTTATAAAGCCACTGGTTCATACCAGTGGTTTTTATTATTGAAAAATTGTATGTTAATAAAGTATGAAAAAGAAAAATAACGATTATGAAAGAATTAACTTCCATGAGGAAGATGATCCTAGAGATAAGATTTTCGGACCATATTTTTGGGTTAGGATTGGAATAAGTATATTCATAACTCTGTTAATCTTTTTGCTGTGCTATTTTTTAGAAGGAAGAAATTTATTGATTGCTTCTAATGCTTCCTTTGGAAATTTAGCTATTATGCTTTGCTTTGCTTTTTGCTCTTTCTTTAATAGAAAAGGCTATTTCGATGGTATGGGTTATGCTGTCATGGTGACTTTTAGTTTTGTCACAAGACAATATAGAGGTAGTTATGGTGATTATGTCGAATATATGAAAGAGAGAAGAGGTTTATCGGAGGACGGTAAATGGCCTTTTATGGCTTATTTGATTATGGCTGGAATTTGGCTTATAGTTGCTATTGTTTGTTATTCCCTTTTTAAAGTGTCTGTAGCCTAGGAAAACTATAAAAACCCAAAAAAAAGAAAAATAACCAATTATTAAGGTTGACATTAATTAGTAGGATTTTATAATAATCAAGACTTTTGCAGGAGGAAATTTTGATATGGGAAAAATAATTCAAAATATCTCCTGCAGTCATGGAGGTTTTAATATGAAAACTAAATACAAAGCTGGGTTACTTAGTTTGTTGTTAGGAGTTTTCTGTCTCGCTAACTGCAAATCTGACCCCTCCACTAATAGTGGAAATAGTAACACTGGTGGAAGCTCTCAACCTGCTGGTGATGTTACTGAAGGATATACTGGTGGTGCATCTTATGTTACTGACGCCGAAGCTAAAGCTAATATTCTCGGCCAACTCGAAAAGTATGCCATGGATACAAAGCTTACTGGTATTCCTATTTTGAGTGACTCTAGCACCACTTATTACCACAAACGTGTTCAACTTCCTAAGGGTGCTGATGGAAAGAGCTTGGGTTATGTTCAAGGATATGGAACTGGACTTTTGAAGGAAGGTGCTTTGGATAGCTCTGTAGCTTTTGATGACCCTGACGGTTTCAGTGCTTATCACAGCTATTTGCAGACCTTCGATACTCAATGTCCTACTAAAATCAACGGCATGGACGGAAATGATACCCGTATCTCTAATTTCTACGGTTATATCTCCTCTGCATTTTATGATTTAAAGCTTGTCAAGGCTGATAGCTCCACTGAGTCTGATCCTAGATATAAGAATGATTTTGAGTGGTATCCTGTTTTGGCTAAGGTTACATCCAAGAACTCTGACGGAAAGCCTGTAGCCGTAGATGACAACGGAAACACTTTGAGTGTTTCTGATTCCGGAAACGGACTTCACTCCAAGTGGCGTATTTATGTCAAGACCGGTGAAGATGGCTTGAAATATGCTACTGCTAGTACTAAGAGATCTAAGTATAACGGCAAGGGTGTCAATGTTGAAGACTATGTCTTCGCTATGAAGGTTTTGCTCAACCAGAAGGATGCCTATTATCGTTCTTCCTCATATACCTCCGGAACTAACGAAATTAAAGGTGCTGCTTCTTATTACAACAAGACTAAGAATATTGGACCTGTAGCTGGATCTCATAATGATTCCACACATGAAATAACCGATAACGATTCAAACTGGAAAGATGTCGGATATCAAGCTGGATACGATTCTGAAGCTGGTGCATATTATGTCGATGTAACTTACAACGTTCCTTGTGATCGTTTCAATGCCATGTATCAAATTGCTGATGCTAACATTGAACCTATCAATCCTGAATTCTACGGAGAAGTTACTGGACTTGATCCTACCACTGGTGGTGGTGCAAAAGGAAAATCCTTCAATCCTAAGCAATATGGTGCCCCTAACGGAACTAATGGTAGCGAAATCGTCGACTCTATTCTTTCTGTTGGACCTTATGTCCTCACTGAGTGGAACGATAGCAGCAAGGTTATCTTCGCACGTAATGATGAATGGTTTGAACGTGTAAACGATAAATCTATATATAGAATTCCTGGTGTTTGTATGCGTATTACTACCCAAGCACAAAATGACCAATACTGGGGAGTAAAGCAATTCACTAATGGAAATGGATCTTTGGATTCTTCATCTAAGCCTGGAAATACAACTGAATACAATTCAGGACTTGATAAGAATGGAAACATGATTAAGACTCCGGGTACTTCAAATTGGAAGCTTTCCGTCAACTCTTGTACTCAAGATACATGGAACAAGTTGTTTGGACCTCAAGGAACAATCAAGCAACATTCTCAAGCTTCTGATATGTGGGATGTCAAGCCTATCATGAGTAGCTCTGACTTCCTCGATGGCTGTTTCTTTGCTATCGACCGTGAGAAGGCTGCTACTGCTTCAGGTATGTCACCTGCATATGAGTTCTTCTCAGATGCATACTATATCGATCCTCAAAAGAAGGTTGTTTACAATACAACTCAAGCTCATAAGGATGCAGTCGCTGAATATTATCCTGAAACTCATGGATACAACAGCGAAGCTGCTGCAACATTGTTCACTAAAGCAATTAACACTTTGTTAGCAGATGGAACATATAAGGCTGGAGACAAGATTACTTTGACCTCACTTTGGATGAGTCAAGCTAATATCGATGAGTTTGGAGCTTCAGTCACAGGTGATATTGTCAACGCCTTCAACGATGCAGCTAAGAAAATCAATGCTGCAAACCCCTTGACTTTGGTAATTAAGAACGAAGTCGCTTCTAACAAGGGTGATGTCTACACTCCTATCGGAGAAGGTAAGTTTGACTTCGCTTTCGGATCATTGACTGGTATGAACTATAATCCTCTTGGAATGATGGAAGTTATGAAGTCAGACAACTCTTCCGGATTCACTTTGAACTGGGGTGCTGATACTTCAGCCAATGATGGAAAGAGCTTGATCTACGAAGGAAAATCTTGGTCATTCGATGCTTTGTGGGAATCTGCTGTTTATGGTGTTACCGTCAAGGATGGAAAGGTCACACTTCCTTACATCTACAACGATAAGAAGTCTGGATTCGTTCAAACATTCGATGATCTTACCGGTGATTTGAGTGCACTTGAATTCGATTTATACTTCGATGTCGATAAAGATTTGCAAGCAGCTGCCAATATGACTATCAATTCATTCCAGGTAGCTATCACCTTCTATGGAAGTGATGAAACTATATATTCATTCGTTGTAGACTTGGTTAAAGAGAAGGATGAGTCTGATCCTGACAAGGATTCAAAGGTTATCTTCACTCAAACTGACACAGCAATCACTGCTAGATTGGATATAAAGAGCCTCTATTATTGGGCTAATGTTGTCAAGAAGAGTGATGGTACTATAGATCCTAATTCCGAAAAGTCTGAGAAAGCACAAAGAGAAGCAGCTAACAATATCAACGATGGTAGTATTGGTCGTAATATTGCTATGAATGCTTACTTCACTGTTAATATGGAGTTCGGTGGATTTGAATCTATTGCTACTTTGAATAACACTTACACATTTATTGGTGCTGCAAAAGCTGAATAAAATTGATTTAATTCAATTGTTTACTAATATTATTGTGGTTTAGTTTTTAGAACGGCAAGAAACTATTTTCTTGCCGTTCTATTTGTTAGATAATATTAAAGTTAAAGGAGTTGAAAATGACTAAGTATGTTATCAAACGTGTGCTGCTAGCTTTAGTTACGGCATTCATAATTATTTCATTAACGTTTATAGTCTTTACACTCATACCACCAGCATCCCCTAGTGGAATGATCAGTGATCAAGTGGCGTACTATAATGACCAAGTGGATAAAGGTTTCTTCATAGTTTCGAACACAGAACTAACGCAATATGGAAAGTATACTTTCACATATGTCGATGGTTCTGCTGTGACTCATTATTACTATATTAAACCTGCCATTGAGCAATATTGGGCTTGGCTTACAAACGTTGTTACAAAGTGGGATTGGGGTGTGTCTTCCTCAGTTCGTGTCAATACACCTGCTATTCAGTTGATTGCTGAAAAATTGCCTGTTACAGTCAAGATTAATGCTGTGGCATTAGTTTTGTCTGTTCCTTTGGGAATCGCTTTGGGTGTATTAGCTGCCTTGAAGAAAGGAACATTCACCGATAAGGCTATTACAGTAGGAATTATCGCTGTTGTTTCTTTGCCTTCCTTCGTTTTGATTTCTTTGCTTTTGCTCATATTCCAAAAAGTTTTGCCTTCTTCTTGGCCTGCTATAGAAGCACCCTTGGAAACTAGAGTTTTGGGATATGTCATTCCTGTCTTAGCTAGTTCTTTAGGATCCATCGCTGGATATGGACGTTTTGTACGTGGTGAATTGGTCGAAGTCATGTCTTCTGATTACTTGCTCTTGGCTAGAACTAAAGGTTTGACCAAGACTCAATCAGTCATTAGACACGCTATGCGTAACGCCATGGTTCCTGTCCTTCCTTCAATCTTGGCTGAATTCATTTCAGTCTTAGGTGGATCGGCAATCTTGGAAGGTATGTACAACATTCCTGGTATCGGTAACTTGTTCATCACTGCTATCAATGGATTGGACTACAACTTGTTGATGGTCGATATGGCAGTGTTCACAACTATCAGTTTGATGGCTGCAGTCGTTTTGGATCTATCTTATGGATTCTTGGATCCTCGTATACGTATGGGAGCAAAGAAGTGATATGGAAACTAATAAATATTCATATACAGATAGCTCGCATGTCGAGCATGCTGTTGAAATTCTCCCTGAGGATTTGAAATTAGTTCACACTGAGAAAAAGATGCACGATGTCGATTTGAAAGGTAAGACTACTACTTATTTCAAGGATATTCTTCATCGTTTTATAAAGAACAAGATTTCTGTCTTTGGATTTATTATCATAGCATTGATAATTTTGGGATCTGCTATCATCTCTGTCTCTATGCCTGAGTACAACATTACTAGTGCTAACGCTAGTGAAATTGGCTTGGCTGCCAAACTCTTCCCTAAGGAAACTGGATGGTGGGATGGATGTGTTTGGAAAGACAATTATATCTACGACACTGAAAATAAAATTCCTGTCGATTTGATCACTGGTGAACCTATCAATAGAAATGCCTATCTCGAAGATACAGCAAAGTTCACTTATAATGCTCCTATCACTAATGCATCTAGATTTGCTACTGATGGTGGGTATTTAGCAGCTCGTTCTAACAGTGAGAACGCTGGAAGAATCGAGTCTCCTGCCTATAATTTTGATTTCACTAACTATGAATATACATTGACTTACACTTTGACCGATGAAGTCACTGGTCATAAGGAAGAAAAGTACAATGCCACCAAGCCTACTTATGATGTCTATTTGAGCCAAGTTGTCGATGGAAATAGAATTGAAACTTCTGTAGCAACTGGTTTAACTAACTTTGGTGAAGACTTAGCTTTAAATTTGAACTCCTATTCAGCATTGCAAGGAAAATCCTTTGCAAATGCTAATTTGGTGCTTAGAGCTCAAAGTGGAAATTATGCTATCTATTTGCGTAAGGCTAGCATGACGACTACTGATACTAACTTTGTCGCTTCCGACTTCAATTTCGATTCAGCTAACGATATGTTGCTCAGAACTGATGGCAAAGGTATTTGGAACGTCGCTGGAAATACTTTGGGTGGTCTTTATATGGCTACTGTTACCAAAGTGACATTCCGTTTCGATACATATGAAGATTCATATGGAAATCTTGAGAATCAGTTGATTGGATCTACTGATTTGAAGGCTTTGGCTGATGACGATGCTATTAAGATTTATACTGATGAAGCTAAAACTAAATTGGTTGATTTGAAAAAAATGTCTGTCGATGAATTCACTAAGGCTTTCTCGAAAAAGAATGGTCAAAGAGTTTATATCGATATCTTGAAGGATGGTGAAGTTCCTTTCATCATCGATGACAATCCTATCATTGTCAAAGCTACTTCCGGTAAGGTCAACACGGTTGAATTATATGTGACTATGACTAAATGGAAGAAGCTTGGATATTCATCTTATCCTATCCATATTCTAGGAACAGATAAGAAGGGTTATGACTTGCTGAAGGTCACAGCTACTGGTACCTTGTATTCTTTAGGAATGGCTGTCTGTGTCTTTATCTTCTGTTTTATCTTCGGTTTGATTTGGGGTTCTATTTCTGGATACTTCGGAGGAGCAGTCGATATCATCATGGAACGTATCGTCGATATCATCAGCGGTGTTCCTTTAATGGTTCTCTTGACTTTGTTCTTGGTCGTCTTTGGTAGAAACTGGTTCATATTCATCTTCGGTATGTGTTTCAGCGGTTGGATTGGTGTCTCGGGTATTACGAGAACTCAATTCTATAGATTTAAGCGAAGAGAATACGTCTTAGCTAGTAGATCCTTGGGTGCTACTGATGGAAGACTTATCTTCCGTCATATCTTGCCTAATGGTATGGGTACAATCATCACTTCTACAGTCTTGATGATTCCTTCTATTATTTACTCTGAAGCTGGATTAGCTTACTTGGGATTGGGATTCACCGATATCACTTCATTAGGAAGAATATTGAGCGATAACCAAGCATACTTATTGACTGATCCTCTCTTGATTCTCTGGCCTTCAATTATCATCGCTTTGTTGATGATATCATTTGAATTGTTTGGACAAGGTTTGAGAGATGCATTCAACCCATCGACGAAAGGAGCTTAAAAATGGCAATAGATTTTAATAAATACGATAGAATCGATTATTCCAAATCTCCTGTCGTCCTTTCAGTCAAAGATTTGAGAGTTTCATTTAAGTCTGATTCTGGTATCGTTCATGCTGTTAGAGGAGTCTCGTTTGATTTACATAGAGAAGAGACTCTTTGTATCGTCGGTGAATCAGGATCTGGTAAGAGTGCTACATGTAAGACCTTGATGGGAATTCTATCTAAGGAAGCTATCATCGAAGGTGGTAGTGTCATGTTCCAAGGTGAGGATATGACGAAGATTTCTGAAGATGAATTCCATAGAATTCGTGGAAACAAGATTGGAATGATCTTCCAAGATCCTCTTTCTGCTTTGAATCCTATCATGAAGATCGGTCCTCAAATCGTTGAGACTACAATGGTCAATAGAAATATTTTGAAGAGATACTTCGAGAATTATATTTCTAAAGAACATACAGCATATAAGAATGCTATTACTGTTAGAGACTATACGATTTATCAGTTGAAGAGTGAGCCTGATTTCTATAGAACAGATGAGTTGAGCAAACTTGATGATGTTCTCTATAACCTTAAGAAAGATGGAAAATCTGATAAGGAAATCGCTGAATATAGAAAACAAAGAGAATCTGAAATCAAGGCTAAGTATAAAGAAATCAAGGCTAATAATAAAGCTAAGATTGCCGAAGCAAAGCAACATTTCAAAGATGTAGAACCCGGTCTTAAGAAAGACTTGGAAAACAAGAAGAAAGAAGCTAAAAAAGCTACAAAGCAATATAAGGCAGAACTTATTAAGAAGAGAGACGCTTCTATCAAAGAATGTGAAGCAAAGAAGTCTGAGATAAATAAATCTTCTTTATCTCAAGAAGAAAAGAATAAACAGATTGCTGAAATCGATGCTGAAATTAAGAAGATAAAGTATGACTTTGAAAGCCATACAAAGATTTCTAAAGCTCAAGCTAAAGAAATGGCTTTGAAGGTCATGGAGGAAGTTGGAATTTCTCAACCTGAAGAGAGATTCAAGCAATATCCGTTTGAATTCTCTGGTGGTATGCGTCAGCGTATAGTCATCGCTATCGCATTGACTGCTAACCCTGAAATTTTGATTTGTGATGAACCTACAACTGCTTTGGATGTCACCATTCAAGCGCAGATTCTCGACTTGATTAACAAGATCAAAGCTGAGCGTCATATGTCGGTCATATTCATCACACATGATATGGGTGTCGTTGCTAGAATGGCTGATAGAATTGCGGTCATGTATGCTGGTAAGATTGTTGAAATAGGAAAGGTTTGTGAGATATTCTACGAACCTAAGCATCCTTATACATGGGCTTTGCTCTCATCTATTCCTGATGTAGATTCTAAAGAAAAGCTTGATGCAATTCCTGGAACACCTCCTAACCTTGTCAATCCACCTGTGGGAGATGCGTTTGCTGATAGAAACAAATACGCTATCGGACTCGATTACAAATACGAACCTCCTTTCTATCAAGTGTCACCAACACACTTTGCTGCCACTTGGTTACTCTACGAAGGAGCACCTAAGGTTGAGCCACCTGCAATCGTGACAACTCGTATTGCAAAGGCTTTGGAAAAGGAGGAAGAATATGAGCGACGTGGAAAATAAAAAAGATAGTATTTCTCCAAGTGAGAAAGCTATTCAAGATCTCAATTCCAACTCTTTGGACACTGCTTCTGGTGGAAGCAGAGTTGTAAAAAGCGTGATGGCTGAAGATGATGGAGAGCATAGTTTTGATGAATCCAAGCTCGAGATTCCTGTTCATAAAGGACATGTTAAAGTAAAGCCTGAATATACTGATAACAATGTTATCCTCTCAGTCAACCATTTGAAAGTCTTCTTCCCAATGGGAAAGATGGGACATAAGTTCTATTTGAAGGCTGTCCATAACACAAATTTCCAAATTCATAAAGGTGAAGTTTTTGGATTGGTCGGTGAATCTGGATGTGGTAAATCAACCACAGGAAGATCTATCATCCGTTTGGAACAAATAACTTCTGGTTCTATTTATTATAAAGGTGTCAGAATTGCAGCCGGTGATAGATGGAATCGTAAGGAGATTAAATGGTCCAAGATTAAAGGCGAAGCTAAGATTAAAGAAATCAAAGCTGATTCTAGTCTCAGCCAAGCTGAAAAGGATGAGCAAATCTCTAAAATTAAGAAATTTATTGCAAACACTAAGATTCAGCAAGAAGCTAGAATTAGACAAATTCATTACGATAACACTCATGTCGATAAACGCTTGATGAGCGAAATCCAAATGATCTTCCAGGATCCTATCGATTCATTGGACCCTAGAATGACTGTCGAAGACATCATTCAGGAAGGACTGAAGATTAAGGGTTCTTACAATAAAAAGAAGAATCACGAGAAGGTTGTAGAGGCTTTGGAAGAAGTCGGATTGATTCCTGATTTTTGTTCTCGTTATCCACATGAATTCTCTGGTGGTCAGCGTCAGCGTATCGGAATCGCTCGTGCTTTGGTTATGGAACCTCAGCTCTTGTTGTGTGATGAGCCAATCTCAGCTTTGGATGTCTCCATTCGTGCTCAGATTATCAATTTGCTTAATGAATTGAAGGTTAAGAGAAATCTCTCAATCATGTTCATCGCTCACGATTTATCAGTCGTCAAATACTTCTGTGATACAATCGCAGTCATGTATTTCGGTGATATGGTCGAATTAGCTTCATCCGATGAGTTATTTAAGCATCCTTTGCATCCTTATACAAAGTCTTTGCTTTCCGCTATTCCTCGTCCTGATCCTTTATTAGAAAGACATAGAAATAGAATCAAATATGATCCAAAGACTATGCATGACTATTCTAAAGAGAAGCCTACATTCCAAGAGATTGTTCCTGGTCACTGGGTGTTAGCTAACTCTGAAGAAATAGCAAAATATAAGGAAGAGATGAAGCGTGATGACATCGTCAATGTCGAGAAGGAAGCATATGATGCCAAGGTTGAAGAGCAGATGAAAGCTCAATTAAAACAAGGTAAAACTTTGGAAGAAGCTGCAGCTAATGTGGCTGAAGTCGAAATTGATTCAACCGAAAAAGAAGCTGTATCTCAATCTATCAAGCCTTCTAAAGAAGCTTCATTCAAGAGATTGTTTAAGTAAATATAAAAGCTATGCCAAGTGCATAGCTTTTTAAATTAAATCAAACAATTTTTAAATTAACAACTTAAAGCAATATATTGAATTGCCTTATTATTAATAGTTAATTGAAGTCTCCATATAGTTCTTTCTCATAAGGCTTCTTTTCTTTGTAGAGATTGGAAGATTGAATTTCAGAGATGGTGGATTCTAGATCATTGTCGATCATCTTCTTATACTCTTTCATATGCTTTACTACTTCCGGATAGATGGACGCATACTTCATTAGAATCTCTCTAGCCTGGTCGATTGTATATTCCTTGGTGTTGTAAGGAAGAATGATTTGGGAGAACTCCTCTTCGTAGGCTAGGTCCAACGATATGCCTCCACCAATTAATAATGGATCCATTTCATCGTATATAGAATCTAATCCTTTGTCTTTTTTATTTAATTCTTTTAGATATTTTATAAAAGCCAAATAAATTGAAACAGCATCAGTCATATATATTTATTCCTCCAATATTTTTCTAGGAATTCTATTGATTCCACAATCACTAATTACACCATCACGAACATAAACCCAAATTTGTTTTCCTTTTTTTTCCCGCTTTTTATTATTCTCGAATATAACATTCTATCGTGGGAACTTATTCCTTTGTAATATTTTCTTTGGATTGTATTTAAAATAAGTCTTCTATTTGTTCTAGTATCTTTCTCGAAATGACCTTCCGCCTTCCTGAAGATGTGCATGAGCTGTGCCTTCTTCCTTGGAAACCTGGCGACTGGCCTTCTTCTCTTCTTGTCTTGGATAGTATCTTCTTCGTCTTTTTTCTCTTCTTTCTTCCTTTGTCTTCTGATAGTCTCCGCTATCAGGGAACTCACCTTTGTCGCATAGTCTGAGTGGAACAGGTTCTCCTGGGGATTTCCTCTTGTGCCCATGAACAGTCTTGTGTTTACATATCTGCCCATGGTCTAGAGATCTCCAATATGTTGAATTCGGACTCGGAAGATCCTATAATGGCCAATTGACGGTGGGTCCTTATGTGGATCTTCCTAGGGTTGGCACGATTGCCGTCGTGCCAGCCTTTTTTTGTTGCCGAATTATTTCTTATATACGTTGATCTCATTTGAAATCTCCGTAGAGTTCTTTCTCATATGGCTTCTTCTCTTTGTAAAGATTTGAAGATTGGATTTCAGAGATGGTGGATTCTAAATCGTTGTCGACCATCTTCTTGTATTCCTTCATATGCTTTACTACTTCCGGATATATGGATGCATATTTCATTAGGATTTCCCTAGCCTGGTCGATTGTATATTCCTTGGTGTTGTAAGGAAGAATGACCTGGGAGAACTCCTCTTCGTAGGCTGCATCTACAGATATTTGACCTTTTATTTGACTGGGATCAGTTTCTGATGGAATTTGCCAAAAAGTTTTCTTATGAGATTTCCATATTTCTATCATGAAGGTTGTAAATGCCATATATATTGACAAGGCATCGATTGCTGTTTTATTTGTTCTATTTTTTTCACAGAAATCCCCGTATAGTTCTTTCTCATAAGGCTTCTTTTCTTTGTAGAGATTGGAAGATTGAATTTCAGAGATGGTGGATTCTAGATCATTGTCGACCATCTTCTTGTATTCCTTCATATGCTTTACGACTTCCGGATAGATGGACGCATACTTCATTAGAATCTCCCTAGCTTGGTCGATTGTATATTCCCTGGTGTTGTAAGGAAGAATGATTTGGGAGAACTCCTCTTCGCAGGCTTGATTCAACAAAAGACCTCTACTTATAAAAGCAGGATCCGCTTTTTTTGCTATGTGAAAAAATATGCGGGGATGTTTCTCCCACATTCTATAGATAAACTTCGTAAATGTTAGAAATATTAGGGTTGCATCTATTTTCATTTTATTACTCCTTTGATGAGCTTTAATCGAAATCCCCATATAGTTCCTTCTCACATGGTTTATTCTCTTTGTAAAGATCTGAAGATTGGATTTCAAAGATGGTGGATTCCAAATCGCTGTCGACCATCTTCTTGTATTCTTTCATATGCTTTACTACTTCCGGATATATGGACGCATACTTCATCAAGATTTCTCTAGCTTGGTCGATTGTATATTCCTTAGTGTTGTAAGGAAGAATGACCTGGGAGAACTCCTCTTCGTAGGCTTGATCCAACGATATTTGTCCTTGAATCATACTAGGGTCTGTTTCTGTGGCTATTTGTCTAAAAGTCAACTTATGAAGTTTCCATAATTCAACTATGAATGTTGTAAATGTCATATATATCGATAAAGCATCTATTTTCATCTTATAAATCCTCAATTTTGTTTTAGAGAGTTTCTCTCTAATAGTTTATTATAAGGAATTAAGAATTTAACTCCTGATTTTGTCGCATATTTGAATAGACTCATAGTTCTGTCTTTGTTTGAGGTAAGCAATAAAAATAAGGACTTATATTATGGAAAGTAGCTTATCTTTATATATATTTTATATTATATATATTATAATATATACGTGC
>ULRP01068040.1_pt1 | contig 23457 bp, 20 predicted proteins | sample 1955521 | NCBI WGS metagenome assembly ULRP01 (sample SAMEA4835685, study PRJEB28245) | human gut metagenome | biome: gut microbiome; material: fecal sample | place: Denmark | collected 2008
GCGCGGCGTGGAAATGATGAGTATATCGCGGATTCCCGCCAACATCAGCGTGGAAAGCGGATAATAAATCATCGGTTTGTCGTAGATCGGCAGAAGCTGCTTCGACGTAATGGTGGTCAGAGGGTAAAGACGGGTGCCGGAACCGCCGGCGAGAATAATGCCTTTCATGGAGTTCTCCTTTATCTTAAGTCTTTCGATTATAAGTCTTTCGGTAGGGATTTGATTTTGTATTTGCCGATAAGATACATGCCGCGGAAAATCAGGTTTTCCGCAAGAGACTGACGGTAGGCCTTTGCGGAAAACACATACCCTAACCGGGTGAAGAAGTTTTTCCCGCAGAAAAAGAAGCGGCGCGCTTCGTCAAGGTACTCGCTTTTCATCACATCACGGTAATGCGTTACCAGAGACAAAAGCTGCCGCACCCCTTTTTTCGGAGCGTCGGTCTTCATACGCTTCAGCCGCGTGCCGAGATTGCGGAAGAATCCGTTCCGATAACCGATGACGTTCCCGCCGTGCTGACGGTAAAGCGTTGTCGGCGTCGCGTCAAAAATCACGCGCCCCGTTGCCGAGGCAAGCATGTAAACAAAGAAATCGGGCACCAATATGTTTTCGCACTTTTCACGGCGCAAAAGCGCCATCAAAGCATGGTTCGCCACCTGCGTATGGCCGGGGCAGACATTCTGCACCATGGCATTGTAAAAAAGCGGCGGGTTTTTCGGCGTCATTGTCTGTCCGATGGCATGAAGTTCTGCGTCCACAAGGTAAGAAAGCGCAGCATACAAAAGCGGCGCGGTATTGTCGCCGCGATCAAGCGCTTCCACGGCGCGGGACAGTTTGTCCGGCAACCATACGTCGTCCTGATCGCTGAAAGCAAAGTAATCGCAGGACATATCGGCCATGGAAAAAAGCGCGGTCATGGAATCGACAAATCCGATATTATCGCCGAACACCAAAGAAAAACCGTGCCTGTCCCGATACTCTTCAAGAATTTCCCGCGTGCCGTCCGTCGAACCGTCATCACGGATCAGAACGGATATGTCGCCGGCATTTTCCAATGCAAGAAAACTGTCCAACTGAGGGCGCAGATATTTTTCCCCGTTATAGGTGGAAAGAAGAATCTGAACGCGTGGCAAGAATAGCCTCCCAAAAACGGGCGATATACGCGCACGCGCGCAACGCCGTGATTCTTTATAATCATATCACACGCGGGCGTATTTGTCAATACATTCTTGTTTTTCCACGGGAATCCTGCTGAAATTTCAGAAAAAAAGGGGGGGATACCGCCGGCATACGTTCGTATCCGCTTTGCCGTAAAGCGCGCCACATTTATCGTTTCGTCTCTGAAATACGATTAAAATGTAAATTACAGGTCACATTTTCATTCATATCAAGAGAATTGACGTAACAGCGCATATCGCCGGAAGCAATAGAAGCGCCACGGTCTCCGGCACGGAAAGACCGGCGTCGCATAAAAGATAATGCAGATGTCCGCGGTCGGCGGAAAAAGGCGACCGATGTTCCGTAATACGTCTTACTATCGACAGAAAAACATCGCAAAACGGCACAAAAAACAAGAGTGCGCATGAAAGCAAAAGCATAAAAAGCGATCCGCCCGCCGCGCTTCCGGCAGAAGCCGGAACGGCGCTGTCCGAAACGGTTGCCATGGCCAGATACCCCATTGCGTAACCGAGGAACTGGCTTCCGCAGTCCCCCATAAAAAGGAATGCCCGCGGCGCATTGTACGGCAGAAATCCCACTACCGAAGCGCACAATATGACGGCAACCGCGGCCGGCCACGCAACATCGTTTTTTACCGCAAACAAAAAAATACCGCACAGCGTCACAAGGGCGAGCGATCCCGCAAGTCCGTCGATTCCGTCCACGAGATTCTGCGCGTTGACCGTCAATAACAAAAACGCCGTCGTCGCCACCGTTGCGAAAAACGGGGGAAAATACGGAATACGCACGCCGTATAAAGGCGCGGGAACGCAAAAGAGAATCTGCAAAAACAATTTTCCTTTTGCCGGCAACGTATACATATCGTCAAGAAATCCGCACATAGCGGCCGCCGCTCCGCAGAGAAGCAGTATAACGGACTTTTCATCGGCAAAAAAACGGTTCAAAAGCAAAATTCCCAACGCGGAGGCCGTAAACATGGCCAGTCCTCCGCCCCGCGCCGTCACCCGCAAGTGACGATGCCGTCCCCCGTCCGGCACATCAAGCGCGCCCGCGTGTTCGGAAAAAGTGGCCGCAAGCGGCGAAAGAGCAAAAGCCGCGGCAAATGTTGCGAGCATCGGCAAAAACGCCCGTGACAAGATATAAGAAAAAGGCATACGTATTCTCCTTTCGGATATGTACATATACCTTTTTATCGGAATCTGCCTTATCGGAATCTACAAAGAAAAACCGTTCGGTATCCGTCTCTGCCGCCGTCGCTTTTCATTCCGGCCGTATTTCAGCCGCGCGGCACAAATCCGATCTTTTTCTGTACTTTGCGGAGAGTCTTTTCCGCATAATAGCGCGCCTCTTCCGCCCCTTTTTTCATGACGTTTTCCAGATAAGCCTTGTCGGCAATCAGACGGCTGAATTCCTGCTGCACGGGCATGAGAACATCGGCGCAGGCTTCCCCGACCGCCGTTTTGAAGTCGCCGTAACCGCGGCCGGCAAATTCCTCTTCGATTGCGGAAAACGAAGCGCCGGTCACAGCGGCATAGATCGTCATCAGATTGGATACGCCCGGTTTTTCCGCGGGATCGTAACGGACCTCACTGCCGCTGTCGGTAACCGCGCGGCGGAATTTACGGATAATATCGTCTTTTCCGTCGAGGATATACACCACCGCATTCTGATTTTCGTCCGACTTCGACATTTTCGACGCGGGATCGGCGAGAGACGCGATTTTGGCGCCGTTTTTCGGCATATAACACTCCGGCACCGTAAACGTATCGCTGTAAAGATGATTGAAGCGTTCGGCAATGTTGCGCGTCAGTTCCAGATGCTGTTTCTGATCGACGCCGACAGGTACAAGGTCGGTCTGATACAAAAGAATATCCGCCACCATCAGCACGGGATATGTGAAAAGCCCCGCATTGATATTGTCGGCGTGCGCCAGAGACTTCGCCTTGAACTGCGTCATGCGTTCCAGTTCTCCGAACATGGAGAAGCAGTTGAGAATCCATGAAAGTTCGGCGTGCGCGGGGACATGCGACTGCACAAACAAAGTGTTTTTCTCCGCGTTAAGGCCGCAGGCCATATACAATGCCAGCGTTTCATAGGTGCGGCGCCGCAGGTCGGCAGGGTTCTGACGCACGGTGATGGCATGCTCGTCCACCACACAGTAAAAGCACTTGTATTCATCCGAAAACGCGGAGAAATTGCGAAGAGCGCCGAGATAGTTGCCGATCGTCAGATTTCCCGAAGGCTGAACGCCCGAAAACACTACTTTTTTATCGTTCAACATGGAAGTTTCCTCTTTCGTATTTTGACCGAAACCGCGCCGAATATGTATTGCGGCACGCCGTCATTCTGATTTTTTCCAGTATAGCACACTTTTTCCGTGAAATCAAGAGCAAAATTCCCGCGGCGGCAGATATTTACTCTTCTTATAAATAAAATTTTAACAAAAGCACTTTACAAGCGCGAAGAAAAGTGCTAAAATAGAAATTAATGCGGACAGGATTCGCATACTTTCGACGCTCTCTCTAAAATTTTATATAAAAACGGAGGAAAAACAATGTCCAGAAAGAAAATTTCTATGGACGGTAACACTGCTGCGGCACACGTATCTTATGCGTTTACCGAAGTAGCTGCTATCTACCCGATCACCCCGTCCAGTCCTATGGCGGAAGTGACCGACACATGGTCTGCCACAAACAAAAACATCTTCGGCGAACCTGCAAAGAACATCTTCGGCGAAAATGTCAAAGTTGTGGAAATGCAGTCCGAAGCCGGTGCCGCCGGTGCCGTTCACGGCTCTCTCGCTTCCGGCGCGCTCACGACTACATACACCGCTTCTCAGGGTCTTCTCCTGATGATCCCGAATATGTATAAGATCGCCGGCGAACTTCTTCCCTGCGTCATTCACGTTTCCGCCCGTTGCGTTGCTTCGCACGCGCTGAATATTTTCGGCGATCACTCCGACGTTTATGCCTGCCGTCAGACCGGTTTCGCCATGCTGGCGGAAACCAACGCGCAGGAAATCATGGACCTCGGCGCCGTCGCTCACCTTTCCACCATCAAGGGCCGCGTTCCTTTCATTAACTTCTTCGACGGTTTCCGTACTTCGCACGAAATCCAGAAAGTCGAAGCGTGGGATTACAAGGATCTTGCCGAAATGGTGGACATGGATGCCGTTCAGGCTTTCCGTCACCGTGCGCTGAACCCCGAATTCCCCGTTCTCCGCGGCTCCGCCGAAAACGGCGATATCTTCTTCCAGCACAGAGAAGCCTGCAACAAGTACTACGACGCGCTTCCCGCCATCGTGGAAGAATACATGGATAAAGTCAATAAGAAACTCGGCACAAACTACGGCCTCTTCAACTACTACGGCGCTCCCGACGCCGACCGCGTCATGGTGGCCATGGGCTCAATCTGCGACTGCGCGGAAGAAGTCATCGACTATCTCACCGCAAAAGGCGAAAAAGTCGGTCTTGTCAAAGTCCGTCTCTACCGTCCGTTTGTTGCTGAAAAATTCGTTGCGGCTCTGCCGAAGACCGTCAAGAAGATCGCCGTCCTCGACCGCACGAAAGAACCCGGCGCACTGGGCGAACCGCTTTACCTTGACGTTGTTGCCGCTCTCGAACGCACGGGCGTATCGGTTCCCGTTGTCGGCGGCCGCTACGGTCTCGGTTCCAAGGACGTCAACCCCGCCTGCATTTTCGCTATCTTCAATAACCTTGCCGCAAAGACGCCGAAGAACAACTTCACCGTCGGCATCGTCGACGATGTGACCGGCTCTTCTCTCGAAGAAACCGCTGTTCCCGATACGGCTCCCGCCGGCACGATTTCCTGCAAATTCTGGGGTCTCGGCGGCGACGGTACTGTCGGTGCCAATAAGAACTCCATCAAGATTATCGGCGACCATACCGATAAATTCATTCAGGCGTACTTCCAGTACGACTCGAAGAAAACGGGCGGCGTCACGATTTCCCACCTCCGTTTCGGCGACACACCGATCAAATCCACCTACTACATCACGAAAGCCGACTTTGTTGCCTGCCATACGCCGTCTTACATGCTGAAAGGCTATAAGATCGTCAACGACGTGAAGCCCGGCGGCACGTTCCTCCTGAACTGCCAGTGGAGCGACGACGAACTGTCGACGCACCTCTCTGCCGAAACAAAGCAGTATATCGCGAAAAACAACATTAAATTCTATACCGTAAACGCTATTGACAAAGCCATTGAAATCGGTATGGGCAAACGCACGAACACTATTCTGCAGGCTTCGTTCTTTGCACTGGCGAAGATCATGCCGATTGCGGAAGCCGTCGATTACATGAAGTACATGGCGAAGAAGTCCTACCTCAAAAAGGGCGAAGACGTCGTTATGCTGAACTATAAGGCTATCGACGCCGGCGTTGAAGCGCTTCACGAAGTCAAGGTTCCCGCGGATTGGGCAGACGCCGTAAACAAGAAGGCCGAAGCGCCCCTTACCGGTAACAGAGCCGACCTCGTCGACTTTGTAAAGAACATTGTCGTTCCCGTCGGCAAAATGCAGGGCGATTCTCTCCCCGTATCCGCCTTTGAAAAATACGTTGACGGTACGTTCCCGCAGGGCGCCGCCGCTTATGAAAAACGCGGTGTTGCCGTGGACGTTCCGACATGGATCCCCGAAAACTGCATCCAGTGTAACAACTGCGCCTATGTCTGCCCGCACGCCACGATCCGTCCTTACGCGCTGAACGCGGACGAAGTTGCCGCCGCTCCCGAAGGAATGAAATACACCGCCAAGATGATCGGCAAGGGTTGCGAAGGCTATAAGTTCACGATGGCCGTAAGCCCGCTCGACTGTATGGGCTGTACGCTCTGCGTCAAGGCTTGCCCCGTCAACGCCAAAGCCGCAAAAGACGGCACCGACAAACTCGCCATCAAGATGGTACCTCAGGAATCCCAGCTTGCGGAACAGAAAAACTTCGACTACTGCGTCGCAAACGTTTCCGAAAAATCGGATCTGCCGTTTGCCGACACCACCGTGAAAGGCAGTCAGTTCAAACAGCCGCTTCTTGAGTTCTCCGGCTCCTGCGCAGGCTGTGCCGAAACCTCCTACGCCCGCCTGATTACACAGCTCTTCGGCGAAAGAATGTATATTTCCAACGCGACCGGCTGTTCTTCCATCTGGGGCGGCTCCGCACCTGCCACGCCGTACACCGTCAACCGTGAAAGCGGCCACGGTCCCGCGTGGGCGAACTCCCTCTTTGAAGACAACGCCGAACACGGCCTCGGCATCGCCATCGGTCAGAAGACCATCCGCAACAAACTGATCGGTTACGTGAAGACCCTGAAAGAAACCGCTCCTGCCGACAAGGTTGCCGTATTTGACAACTACCTCAACACGCTTGACGACGGCAAACAGAACGAGCCGGCCGCCAAGGCGCTGATCGCCGCTCTTGAAGCCTGCAACTGCCAGGACGACGCGGTGGTGGAACTGAAGAATAAGATTCTTGCCGAAAAACAGTACCTCTCGAAGAAGTCCGTCTGGATTTTCGGCGGCGACGGTTGGGCATACGACATCGGTTTCGGCGGCCTTGACCACGTTCTCGCTTCCGGCGAAGACGTCAACGTCATGGTATTCGACACCGAAGTATATTCCAACACCGGCGGTCAGGCGTCGAAGGCTTCCAATATCGGTCAGGTTGCGCAGTTTGCGGCCGCCGGTAAAGCCATCGGCAAAAAGAACCTTGCCGAAATCGCTATGACTTACGGCTACGTTTACGTGGCGCAGATCGCCATGGGCGCCGACCCGGCGCAGACCATCAAGGCGCTTGCGGAAGCAGAAGCCTACCACGGTCCGTCCCTCATCATCGGCTACGCTCCCTGCGAAATGCACTCCATCAAGGGCGGCATGGCAAACTGCCAGCTCGAAATGAAGAAAGCCGTTGACGCCGGCTACTGGCAGATGTTCCGCTACAACCCGGCTCTGAAAGCCGAAGGCAAGAATCCCTTCACCATGGATTCCAAAGAACCGACCGGCGATTATCAGGCATTCCTGAAGAACGAAGCGCGTTATGCCCGTCTTGCACAGGCATTCCCTGAAAGAGCGCAGGAACTCTTCAAAAAAGCGGAAGCATTCGCTAAGGCAAAGTATGAGAGACTCACCCGCCTTACCGCTCTCTACAACCCCGAAAATAACGACTGATCCGTTTCCCGTATGTCTGTGAAATAAAACTTTTTCACAGACATACAACATAAAACCGCCGTGCAAATAACATTTGCTCTTTGCACGGCGGTTTTTACAGTCCCGGTTATCCGTAAAAAAACGGCCTGCTCCACGCACGCCGTTTTTTATTTGTCCTGCTATATGCTTATTTAAAATATCTGTCAAGAAGTCCCTGGAACGCTCTGCCGTGACGGGCCTCGTCCTTCGCCATCTCATGAACCGTATCGTGAATGGCGTCAAGGTTATGCTGTTTTGCCAGTTTTGCAAGATCGAACTTGCCGGCACAAGCGCCGTTTTCGGCGGCCACACGCATCTCCAGATTCTTCTTGGTCGAAGCCGAAACCGACTCTCCCAGCATTTCCGCAAATTTAGCGGCATGTTCCGCTTCTTCGTAAGCGGCCTTTTCCCAATACATACCGATTTCGGGATATCCCTCGCGGAAAGCGACGCGCGCCATCGCAAGATACATACCGACTTCGGAACATTCACCGTTGAAATTTGCGTGGAGTCCTTCCAGAACTTCGGCGGGAATATCCTTCACGATACCCACTTCATGCTCGGTTGCATAAGACATGGTCTCTTCGGTTACCTCCACAAATTTTTCGCCGGGTGCCTTGCAAAGAGGGCAGATGTCAGGGCGAACATCGCTGACAACGATTTCGCCGCATACGGTACATTTCCATTTTTTCATAAGTAGTTTCTCCTTTAATAAATCTTTATTTGTAAACTATTGTTTACTTTCTATTTGTTTTAATGCACTTTCCGACAAAATTTCCACTGTCCCGTGCGATACACGGATCGCACCGAGTTCCCGGAATTTACGCAATATACGCGTAACCACCTCTCGCGCGGATCCGATATAGCGGGCGATCTGTTCATGCGTTAGGTGCAGTTCCCTGCTTTTTGTTTCTTCCGCTTCCCGAAGCAGAACGTCTGCGATGCGGCTGTCCACACTGCGGAACAAAATATCCTGCATATGCGAGGTAATCGCCGAAAACGTTTCGGATGTCATGCGCAGAATCTCACATTCGGCCGTACGGTTTTCACGCAATATGCGCGCCATTACCTGCGGCGGAACAATGTCCAACACCGTATCTGTCTCGGCGGAAAAGTACACGTCCGCGGTCACATGACGTAATATACAAACCGATGACAGCACGCAGGTCATACCGGCGGTGAGGAAGAAAATCGTCGCTTCCCGTCCCTCTTCGGACAAAATGGAAACGCCCACTTTGCCGCCCGTCACACGCATCATGCCAAGGCACGGGTCTCCGTGAGAATGAATGAGCGTGCCGCGTTTATAAGATACGGTATACGCGCTTTCGGAAATATGTCGTTTTTCTTCTTCGGTCAGCGCCTTATAAAACGGAATATCTGTCAGCATCGTTGTCATTCCTTAGCGAATATCACTGAAGAATAAAATCGCGCAATGCTTCCTCGTCAAGGTATCCCACCGAACGGGCCGCCGTCTCGCCGTTTTTCAGAAGAACCAGCGTCGGTATGGAACTTACGCCGTATCTGGCGGCCAGCGATTCTTCATCATCAACATTTACACGGCAAAAGAGCACCTGATCCGCATATTCTTCTTCCGCCTCTTCAATAAGCGGCGCAAGCATACGGCAAGGGCCGCACCAATCGGCATAGAAGTCGATCAGTACCGGCTTCCCGGATTCCTTTACCGTCGTATCGAAATTGTCACTTGTAAGCGTCAGAACAGCCATATAAACCTCTCATTCCGAAAGGAATCGCAGCCGAACCCGGCATTAGGTCATTCCTTTCATTTTATTATATAAGCGGGAAAATTTGCTCGCATTGGTTTTCCATCATCATGTTTCAACGGAAACGGCGGTTTGTGTTACATAAAGCGCAGGGTAACGGCCGTTGCCGACAAAATTTCCGATCCGGTATCGTCTCTGCGATATTATATCGTAGGACATTGCCGCCTGTGTCCGATGAATCATAATCTGTAACCGTTTTTGCGATAGACATCAAGGAAAGCGGCGACGGTGTGCCGTCGCTTTGGCGCATGCATGTGCGCCTTGGGATTGCGCACCGCGCAATACCTACGCTTGTATTACCCGACGAGCAAAAATGTGTGCTTGCACGGATATTTTTGCGATGGACATCAAGGAAAGCGGCGACGGTGTGCCGTCGCTTTGGCGCATGCATGTGCGCCTTGGGATTGCGCACCGCGCAATACCTACGCTTGTATTATACATCATTTCCATGAAATATACAATATTTTTTCTTGAATTTACCGCAAACCGGACTTTTTCGGGAGAAAACTTTCCCTGATTTGCTGTTCCGATGTTATTCTATCAGATATTTTTCTCGAAAACTGTGACAATATCACAGAATGAAAAAGTTTTTTTGTCTATAATGTAATCAACAAAACCACAAAAGGATTCGGTGAACTTCATGTATTGCATAAGAAAAATAACAAAAGATCTCTTTTTTGTAGGAGGAAACGACCGTCGCCCCGGTCTCTTTGAGGGCGTATATGCCGTTCCGGACGGCGTGTCGTATAACTCCTATCTTCTCGTCGACGACGTAACGGTTCTGTTCGATACCGTTGACGCCTCTGTCAGCAAACTCTTCTTTGAAAATATCGCGCATGTATTGGACGGACGTCCTCTCGATTACGTCATCGTTCAGCATATGGAACCGGATCATTCGGCGTCGCTTCACGAACTGCTCCTCCGCTACCCGGACGTGAAGATCATCTGCAATAAGAAAACAGCCGAAATGATGCAGCAGTTTTTCGGCCGCATTGACAACGACCGGTTTCAGCTTGTGACCGAGGACAGCGCTTTCAAAACCGCCCGTCACGATTATCGCTTCCGTATGGCGCCGATGGTACATTGGCCGGAAGTCATGGTCACTTATGACGCCGTTGACCGTATTCTTTTCTCCGCGGACGCATTCGGCTGTTTTGGTGCGCAGAACGGCGCACTGTTTGCCGATGAAGTGGATTTTATGCGCGACTACCTTGATGAAGCCCGCCGTTACTATACCAATATCGTCGGAAAATACGGAACGCAGGTGCAGGCGCTTCTCCGGAAAGCGGGTGCGCTCGATATTGCCATGATCTGTCCGCTCCACGGCTTTGTTTTCCGCAAAAACATCCCCGACATTCTCGGATATTATCAAAAATGGAGCACCTATACGCCCGAAAGTAACGGCGTCATGATCGCATACGCCTCGGTTTACGGCAATACTGCCAATATCGCCGATATTCTTGCCGCGCAACTCTTTGAAAAAGGCGTAAAAGCCGCGGTCTACGACGTATCGGTGACGCCGGCCCCCGACATCATCGCTGCATCGTTCCGTTACAGTCATCTCGTCTTTTTATCCACTACCTATAATGCCGGCATTTTCGTCGCCATGGAAAATCTCCTGCGCGATCTCGCGGCGCATAACATTGCCAATCGTACCGTTGCACTCGTGGAAAACGGTTCGTGGGCGCCCACCGCGGGGAAACTGATGCGCGACATTCTCACGCCCTGCAAAAACATGCATTTTCTTTCGGACGTACTGACCGTGCGCTCCGCGCTCCGGGAGGACGGACTTCCCGCCGTCTATGCACTGGCGGATACGATCGCCGCCTCGGTGGGTGCCGCCGGCGAAACTGCATCGCCTGCCCCCGGCGCCATTGACAACACCGCTCTTTTCCGCCTTTCTTACGGCCTCTATCTGCTGTCCGCACGCGACGGCGATAAGGACAACGGTTGCATTATCAACACGGCGCAACTTCTCACCGACGCTCCGAAAAAAATCGCCGTTACAGTCAACAAAAAGAATTATACGCACGATATGATCCTGAAAAGCGGCTTCTTCGCCCTCTCCGTTCTGTCGGTCGACGCGGATTTTGAAACCGTCCGCCGCTTCGGCTTCGTCAGCGGGCGTGATACCGACAAATTCACGGACGCGGAAAAACAGTCGCGTACAAAAGACGGCACCGTCTTTCTTACGCACGGCACAAACGCCGTTATCGGTGCGCATGTGACGGATACCGTGGATTGCGGTACGCACACTCTGTTCATCGCCGAATTAACGGAGGCATGCGCATTGTCCGATTCCGATTCCGCAACCTACGCCTATTATCAGGAACACATGAAGCCGCGTCCCGCCCCGGCGGAAGAACGTAAAACCGGTTTTGTCTGCAAGGTCTGCGGTTACGTATATGAGGGGGAAACGCTCCCGCCGGACTTTATCTGTCCGCTCTGCAAACACGGAGCGGAAGAATTTGAGCCGCTGAAATAACCGCATCCGTATAACGAAAAAGCAGAGGTTTCCCTCTGCTTTTTCGCTTGTAATGTCATGTATGATTTACATTTTCATGTAAAACTGTCGTAAAGAATCCGGATTACCTTTTCAAAATCACGGTCAGCGACGCCGATCATAATATTGATTTCGTCAGCCCCCTGCTCAATCATACGGATATTGATATTGTTCTGTCCGAGCGTAGCAAAGATCTTGCCGGAAACGCCGGGATTCAGCGCCATACGGCGTCCCACCACGGCAATCAAGCTGATGTCCTGCGTCACGCGCACGGAATCCGGGTGAAGCGTGTTCGTGATCTCGGTGATTAGTTCGTGTATGCAACGTTCCACCGCCGCCGCGGACAGCACAACAGAAAAACTGTCAACGCCGGTCGGAATATGATCGACATGCAGTCCGAAATGCTCGAATATCTCAAGGGCGCGGCGCAGATATCCGCTTTCCTCGCTCATACGGGATTTTGCAACCGTAATCAGCATATAATGCTTTTTCCCCGAAACGCCGGTGATAAACCGCGTTTTTTCGGTGACGGTGTCGTCATCGTCGAAACTTTCCATAATCAGAGTGCCGGGAGCGGCGGGATCGTTCGTATTTTTAATATACAGAGGAATATTTTTTATACGGATCGGAAAGACCGTTTCCTCGTGAAGCACTTCGGCGCCCATATGCGACAGTTCCCGAAGTTCCGCAAAAGTAATGCGCGAAATCGGCCGCGCAGACGGCACGATGCGGGGATCGACCATCATAATGCCGGAAACGTCCGTCCAGTTTTCATAAGAATCCGCGTTGACGGCCGCCGCCGCGATGGCACCCGTAATATCGCTTCCGCCGCGCGAAAACGTATGAATATCGCCGTTCGGCAATGTTCCGTAAAAGCCCGGAAGCACCACGCGGGGATGATGTTCCACGATTGCGGACAAAGCATAGTACGAACGTTCAAAGTCCACCTTGCCGTCATAGTCGAAAAAGAGCCAGTCGGCGCTGTCCACAAACGTATATCCGAGATATTCGGCCATAAGACGCGCGTTCAGGTATTCGCCGCGCGACACAATATAGTCGACGCTTGTCCGCTTCACCAGTTTCTTTTCCACTTCGGCAAACGCCGCTTCTATGTCGAAAGTAAGACCGCAACCCGTGTAGATTTCACGGTAGCGTTCCTTGATCTTCTCAAAGATTTCATCACAGGAAGCATTGTATTTCAGATGCGCATGGCAAATATACAAAAGATCGGTCACTTTGTTGTCTTCTTTAAACCGTTTTCCCGGTGCGGATACGACAACGATCGTGCGTTCTTTATCCGCTTCCACAATCGCCTTGACCTTTTTGAAGTTCTCCGCCCCGGCGAGCGAAGAACCGCCGAATTTCACAACTTTCATGATATACCTCATTTCTAAGCTGAAAACACATATTTTTGCAGGAAATGAAAGAAAGACTTGTATTTTCCGAAAAAACAGTGTATGATATATAGTAATAAATTGACTTTATCATATTTTTCGATAAAAAGCAAGTGTTTACGGAAAAAAATTCAGAAAACGAAGGATTTTTTATGAAAAGCGTCGTCATTCGCGTTCCGGCCACCACGGCCAATCTCGGTCCGGGATTTGATACCCTCGGCTGTGCGCTCACTCTATATAACCGCCTCTCTTTCGCAAAAACGCAAAACGGCCTTTCCTTTTCTCATTGCGAACCGCGCTTCCGGAATCCGGACAACCTTGCATACCGCGCATTTCAGGACGTCTTTTCCGCCGTCGGACAGCCGATGCCGCAGGGCATACATATCGACTTTGCCGAAACGGCGATCCCCGTCTCCCGCGGACTCGGTTCTTCCGCCGCACTTCTTGCCGCCGGCGCCGTTGCCGCCAACGCGTTTCTCGGCAATCTTCTGACAAAAGCGGATCTGCTCCGCATAACGACAAAAATCGAGGGACACCCCGATAATCTCGCCCCCGCGATCTACGGCGGCCTTACAGCGTCGCTTGTGGAAAACGGCGTTCCTTACGCCGTCGGCGCGGAGATAGCCCCGCGCTTTCATTTCTGTGCATTTATCCCGGATTATGAAACCGACACCCGCTCCATGCGAAAGGTGCTCCCGGACGCCGTTCCGCTTTCCGACGGCACATACAACGTCTCCCACACCGCGGTACTGCTTCAGGCGCTTCGCCTCGGCGATGCGGAACTATCAAAAGTCGCCCTCTCCGACCGTTTTCACGAGCCGTACCGTCGCCCCCTGCTTCCCGGATTTGATGAAGTGCATGCCATCGCCATGGAAGAGGGCGCGCTTTCGCTCTTCATCAGCGGTTCCGGCTCCACACTGATGGCGCTCTGCGAAGATGACGATTTTGCACATCGCGCCGAAAAGCGGATCGCCTCCCTGCCGCAGAAATTCCGGATAATGCCGCTCGGCATCGACCGCGTGGGTACCGTTACGGAGGTGGTATCCGATGACGACTGTTGACCGTGTTCTTACACTGCTCCTCGCAGAGGACAGCCTTTCTGGCGAAGACGCCGCCCGTACGCTCGGCGTTTCCCGCAACGCCGTATGGAAAGCCATCGCAGAGATACGCGCGCGGGGGTATACCGTTGAGGCGGCTTCGGGACGCGGTTACCGCCTGACCGGCATCGGTCAGGACCTTTCCGCACCCGTAATACGCCGTTTTCTCACAGCGGGAAACCGAGCCTTTGATTTCACGATCCGCGATACGGTAACATCGACAAACTCCGTTGCCCGCCAACTCTCCGAAGAGGGCGCAAAAGAGTTCACGGTCGTTCTCGCCGACAGGCAGACCGAAGGACGCGGACGGCGCGGACGGACATTTTATTCGGAAGGCGCACACAATATCTATATGAGCCTCATTCTGCGGCCGACGCTTCCGCCCGACCGCGCCATATGGATCACGGCGGCGGCCCCCGTCTCCGCCGTACGCGCGTTAAAAAAGGTCGCCGGCATCGACGCCAGTATCAAATGGGTCAACGACATTTTTGTATTCGGAAAGAAAGTGGCCGGTATTCTCACGGAAGGCGCGCTCGATATGGAAAGCGGTACGCTTTCCTATGCCGTAATGGGTATCGGCATCAATATCGGTCGCACCGATTTCCCCCCGGAAATTGCCGACGTGGCAGGCTCCCTTGAAGCGCTGACAAAAAAACCGATTGCCCGCGCCGCGGTCATCGGCGCTTTTCTCTCCGAATTCTACCGCATCTATACGGCGCTCCCCGCCCTCGACTTTATGGAGGAATACCGCCGCCGTTCGCTTGCGATCGGCCGGACCGTCACGGTCGCCGACCCCGGCGGCGCCTATCCCGCTACGGTCACCGACGTCACAAACGACGGAACGCTCGTCATAAAAAAAGAAAACGGCGAAACAGCCGTCCTCGTATCCGGCGAAATCAGTATTAAACTGTAAGTTTTCGCGGGAATTGCCGCTTGGCTCTTGCATATCGGCCGTCGATATGCTAAAATAGAAAAAATCATTTTAACCGATAAAGGAGGATATATCAATGACCGTCAACGAACGTGAACAGATTTTACGACTGCTGGAGAAGAACAGCCGTCTCGGGGTCGCGGATATTGCCGTGGCGCTCGGTATGCAGGAGGAGGCGGTCGCCGCCGCCGTTGCGCAGCTGGAAGCGGAAGATATTATCTGCGGCTATCGTACCGTCATCAATTGGGCAAAAGAGAAGAAGGACGACGTAACGGCGCTCGTGGAACTGCGCGTCACGCCCCAGGGCGGCGAAGGATACAACCGCATTGCCCGGGAAATCGGCGAATACCCGCAGGTGGAAACGCTTTACCTGATGTCCGGCGCGTATGATTTTCTCGTTACGCTGAAAGGCGGCAGTCTGCGCGAACTCTCGCTTTTCATCTCGGATAAACTGGCCTCCATCGAAGAAGTGCAAAGCACCACCACGCACTTTATCCTCACAAAGTACAAAGAACTCGGCGTCAGTCTGACCTGTCACAAAGTCGACGGGAGAATGGTGGTAACGCCTTGAAAAACCGAATCAATCCGTCCGTTCTGGCGCTGGAGCCGTCGGGAATCCGTAAATTCTTCGACGTAGCGCACGAAATTCCCGACGTCATTTCCCTCGGCGTCGGCGAACCCGATTTTGATACGCCGTGGCATATCCGCGAAAGCGGTATTGCCGCACTCCGCGGAGGGAAAACTTTCTATACGTCGAATGCCGGTCTCACCGAACTCCGCGAAGAGATCTCCCGGTATACCGAAAAACAACTCGGCATACATTATGACCCGAAAAGCGAAATTCTTGTCACGGTCGGCGGAAGCGAGGGCATCGACGCCGCCATAAGAACCATCGTTTCCCCCGGTGACGAAGTGCTGTACACAGAGCCGTGCTTTGTCTGTTATAAGCCCTGCGTGGCGCTCGCCGGCGGCGTTCCCGTTCCGCTCTCCCTGCGCGAAGAAGATGAGTTCCGCCTCCGCGCGGCCGATCTTGACGCCGCCGTTACCGATAAAACGCGCGCGCTCATTATCTCTTTCCCGAACAATCCCACCGGTGCAATACTGGAAAAAGAGGATCTCGAGGCCATCGCCGAAGTGGTCATACGCCACGATCTCCTCGTGATTTCCGACGAGATTTATGCCGACCTTACTTATAAAGGCAAGCATGTCAGCATTGCGTCGCTCCCCGGTATGCGCGACCGCACAATCGTTATCAACGGGTTCTCCAAGGCCTTTGCCATGACCGGCTGGCGTCTCGGTTACGCAATGGGGCCTGCGGACATTCTGAAACAAATGACGAAAATCCACCAGTTTGCCATTATGTGCGCGCCCACCGTCAGCCAGTATGCCGCCGTCGAAGCCATGAAGAACGGTGAAAACGATGTCGTCATGATGCGGGATTCCTATAATCAACGCCGCCGCTTCCTGCTCCATGAATTTGAAAAACTCGGTATTCCCTGTTTCCCGCCTTACGGCGCATTTTACATATTCCCCAATATTTCCGAATTCGGTATGACAAGCGACGAATTTGCAACGCGCCTCCTGCATGAAGAAAAGGTGGCGGTCATTCCCGGAACGGCTTTCGGCCGTTGCGGCGAGGGACATCTGCGCGTCTCTTATGCTTATTCCATCGAAGAACTGAAAAATGCCATGGTGCGTTTCGGCCGTTTCGTCCGCCGCCTGCGTGAAGAAAAAGATCGGACCGCCCGCGCATGAAAAAGAACAGCAAGGCGCGCCTTGCTGTTCTTTTTACGCTTTGACAGTCGGGTCTTGCCAGCGTTTCGGGAGTGTCGTCCGATTGCCGCGATATTGTCAATGCGGCGGACGCAGGCAATCCGCGTGCCGCTCTTTGTATCGCATTTATCGCATAGATTGTAAACTGTTGATTACATTATAATTGAATATAATGAATTTTTCTTACGCAAAGGATATGTCATGAAGATTGCTTATGTCGGATACGACGCCTTTTATTATTGCTATGAAGAACTCCGCGCGGCCGGGCACGAAATTTCCGCCGTATACAGTTTCCCCGTAGACGGAGATTATGAAACCAATACGCGGCTGGAGGAGGCGGCAAAGCGGGAAAACGTGCCCTTCTCCACCGAACGTATCACAAAAGAAGAACTGAGCCGTCTTGCGGAAAACGGAACGGAAATGCTCTTCTGCGCGGGTTATATCTACCGCCTGCCGACAGATCCCCGCCTTTATATGGTGAATTTCCATCCTGCCCCGCTACCGGTCGGACGGGGCGCATGGCCGATGCCCGTGGCCATTCTGCGCGGACTTCGGGAATACGGCGTCGCCCTCCATCGCATCGCCGCCGAATTTGACAGCGGCGCGCTTCTCGCCGTCCGCCGCTTCCCCATCGGAAACGAAAATCTTGAAACATTGCTTCTGAAGATTGAAGAACAGGCGCGGCCGATGATCCGCGAAGTCTTTTCCGATTTTCTTTCTTTTTATCGCCGCGCGGAACCGCAAAGCGGCGGCGAATACTGGCAGGAGCCATCCGAAGACGCGACCGTCATTCGACCGTCCACGCCGTTTTCCGAAGCCGAACGGGTTGCCCGCGCCTTTTACGGATACCACGTCCGCTATGTCGGCGCGCATGAAACCGTTACGCTGAAACGTGCCGTTGTGAAAGAAGCCTGTCCTGCGGGAATACCGTCGTTCCCCGTATCGGGGGGATACCTTATCCCGGCAGAGGATGTCCGTGACTCTTGCCCCGCCGCAACCGATCATTTTTCCGTTATGTGAATAATCCCGTTTTTTGAAAATAAAAAGTAAAAATTCCCACAGAACGTGTATGTATGCCCGCCCGTCAGACGGCCATACTATGCACAGGGAAGTCTTGCATAGGCAAGCGTCAGGGCTTTTCGCCCTCTATCACAGTCCCGTGCTCCCATATTTCTGTTGTAAGGTAAAGATGCCTGCGCAAGCACACGTTTTTACCCGATCACGGATCGGGATTATAGCACAAAACACGTCGGAATACAGTCTTAAATCCGCCTGTTTTACCCGCGTAGATATACCCCGGAATCATACGTTTTTCCGGGCAGTTATAGCGAAAAAAACGAACGGTATGGACAAATTTGCATGACGGTGTTAACGGTGGAAAATGTGACCGAGGTTGAGGAAAACCCGGTGGAAAATGTGGAAAACTCCGTTTATAAACGGTATATAAGCGCAAAACGGCGCGAATACAAGGGGATTTTTCCCGAAGTTATTCACAGAATCCACCGATGGGGTGTGGAAAACTTTTTTCGGATTTTCGGATATATGGATTTTACACCGCTTCCCGTTTCTCCGTCAAACTCCGGAAAAAAACAAAACGTTTTTTCACCGGAAAAACAGGAAGAAAAATCGCCCGCTCTCACAGCGGACAATCCCGCGCCCGCGGGCAGTTATTTTCGGTATGCAACGAAAAAACAGCGCCGGCATCGGTCGGAACGACCCTTCCGGGTGAGCGCCGCCTCAACCGTTCGCACCGCACAGAAAAAGCGATTCTTTTCGGAATCCGGAACCCATCAAAACGGAAAGGATCCGATCTCCGGCTATACCGGGTATCGGACCGTCCGTGCCGCACCGGCAACAACGGTTTCCGCCGGATGATCCGGGCTATGCTATACGGTACGAACCGGCGGCCGGAAAACGGCGACCGGGCAAATATACTCCGCCACACGGCGGGTAAAACCGCGCACCGCGGCAATTCCGCGCAGTCCTTTCGGGACATGACGACTGCCGTCCTACGCGGAAAAGAGGCTGAGATTTCTCAGCCTCTTTTGATTTTTTCCTTACGCCTGCCCCTTTATTCTTCACCGGGAATCGGTTTTTTCGGACCTTTTCCCGCACTGTGAAAGCCGTCCACTTCACCGCGGCAGATCGCGCCGAATAAACGGTGACGGAGGCCGGGATTATCCCGCTCCAGTTTTTCAAGCAGAATCTTCATATTTTCACGTTCGGTATTATGATTTTCCGGGCACGGGCTTTCAAGGATCGGAAGCGTCGTATGCCGGACATAGTAGCGTATGTCTTTTTCCTGCGTATACAGAAGCGGCCGTATCAGGGTAATATCGGAACGCGAAAGATACGTCACGGGCGAAAAGCAACCTATCCGTCCTTCAAAGAAAAGATTCATCATAAACGTATCCACCACATCGTCGAAATGGTGACCGAGCGCGACACTGCGACAGCCGTTCTCCTTCGCGGTGCTGTGAAGAATTCCGCGCCGCATTTTGGCGCAGAGCGAACAGGGATTGGATTCTTTCCTGATGTCGAAAACGATCTTGGCAATATCGGTTTTGACGACCGTGTACGGCACGTCCAGCGTGCGGCAATACGCCTCCACCGTAGAAAAATCGCTGTCCGGGAATCCCATATCCACCGTGATCCCCATCAGTTCATACGGAACGGGATAAAAACGGCGCAGTTCCGCAAGTGCCGTCAAGAGCGTCAGAGAATCCTTTCCCGCCGAGATACCGACGGCAATCCTGTCGCCGGGTTTTATCATATTGTAATCGTCGACCGCGCGACGTACAAAACTCAAAATTCTTTGTATTTCTTTCATCACCGAATTCTCCGGATATGCATAAATTAAAATAGAACGAAGGAGGGACGATCATGGCCATTAAAATATATGTCGACCAGGGACATAATCCGCGCAGTCCCAACACCGGCGCGTCCGCAAACGGTCTCACCGAAGCGGATATTACTTATCGTGTGGGGCAGGCGCTCGCGGCGCTCCTGCGCGCCGATCCCGCATATGAAGTGCGCGTTTCGAGACCGACAGCCGACACACAGCTCGGCACGACCAATGCCGGCAGTCTGCGCGTCCGCGTTGACGACGCCAACAGTTGGGGCGCCGACGCGTTTATCAGTATTCATACCAATTCCGCGGATAATCCCGCCGCAAACGGCACGGAATCACTGGTCTACGCGGCAAATACACCCGCCTACCGCCTCGGCGAAGACATCGCCCTCGGCATCAGCGAAGCAACGGGAATCCGTAACCGCGGCGTTGTCCTGCGCCCCGGTCTTTATGTACTGCGGAAAACCGCCATGCCGGCCGTGCTGACCGAGATCGGCTTTATTTCCAATCCCGATGAAGCGCGTCTCATGAACGAAAATCCCGGCTTATTCGCGCGGGGCATCTATAACGGTATACGCCGTTTTTACGCACGATAAACGGAACGGGCGGTCGCAAAGGCCGCCCCTTTTCTTTATTTCAGTTCCAGATGGTCGCATTGCAGAAATTCCTGCGCGGCGGCCACGCTGTCCGCGGGGAAAATATATTCCGCGTCGCAATCGGGACAGAACACGCGGATTCCGTGCTCCAACACTTCAAAGTCATAGGAACCGCTGTGGCATGGGCAATCGATGGCGCCGTCGGCCTCCAGTTCTTTCACAACAAACCGTACAATATCATAAATCTGTGCGTCGGGAAGTTCCTCTTCCGGCGTTTTTTTCATTTTATAAATTTCTTCCGGTGAAGAAACACCCATTTCCGTGAAGATCTTGTTCAGCTGTTTTTCATTCTCGGAAAGAGCCTCCTCAACCTTTTTCTGTTCGCCGATGAATCCCACGTCGAGGCCGGTATAGGTACAGTTGAGCAAAAACAGATCTTTTCCGTAAAACAGCTCCTGCGACAAAACGAAGTTATGATCTTTCGCACAGAAAAGGCACGGCACAGAAAGGCGTATCTTTTTTTCCGGCGTAATGGTGATGGTCATGTGGCTCTCCCCGCACGGACACTTGAGGCGAAGCATGTCGGCCTTCAGGGCGAAAGCCCCCGCAAAACCGATAACCGCCTGCCCGCAGGAAGGACAGCGATAGGCAACAAAAGTTTTTTTCGGTTCGATAATCATGAATGTTGTCCTTTCAGGATGGTCTTTCGGAAAGGCGGGTGTCGGAAAGAAACGCGGTGTTCTTCACGCGTTCGCAGACGGTCTCTCCGCAAAGAAGCGTCAGAAGTTCAAGGCCGAAATCCGCGGCCGCACCCATACCGCACGCCGTCGTAACGGGACCGTCGGTCACCACGCGGGCATTGTTTTTTACGTCGGCGCCGTAAAGAAATTTTTCAAATCCGGGGAAAGCCGTAGCGCGGCGGCCGTTGAGATAGCCGCGCTTTCCGAGAACCATCGGAGCGGCGCAGATGGCCGCCAGACGTCCGCCGTCCCGCAATACCGCGTCGCAAAGCGCCGTCATGCGGTCATATGCGTCAAGCGTTGCGGCACCCGGCATACCGCCGGGAAGAACCAGCATTTCCGCGTCGGTGAGCGGAGTTTCGGGCAACAGTTCTGCGGTAACGGTAATACCGTGTGTTCCCGTAACGGTTTTCTTCCCCGTCACGGAGCAAAGCCGGACGTCAACGCCGCCGCGCATAAGAATATCGACGGGAAGCAGAGCCTCCGCTTCTTCAAAACCGTCGGCAAGTAATACATATACCATAGAGAACATCCTTTCCAGTAGAAAAGTATAGGGCGGATTTACGGAAAATATGCGTTATTCGTCATCTTCCTCGTCGTCGTCGGTCGAGAAAATATTGCGTCCGGCAAGGCTTGCGCGAAGTTCCGCGATCTTATCGGGTTCCAGTCTCAATTCACGCGCTTTTTTCTCGTCCTGCGGCGTGACAATGCCGAGTTCCTCCATTTTGTCGATCAGTTTGGCGGCGCGGCCGTAACCGACGCCGAGTTTACGCTGAAGGAGCGAAGTGGAGACCTTGTTCATATTGACCGATATTTCCACCGCATCCCAGAACTTCTTTTCATCGGGGCTGACATGGCCGCCGTTATCCCCGCCGGATGCGGGAACGGCGTCACGACCCGCGTCCTGTTCGGCCATGCTGGTCGCGCGGTCGATACCGGCCATGGCGCTGTGGTCGTATGCGTCGCCGTCGGAATTGGCGCGGAGGAAAGAGACCACCTTTTCGATTTCTTTTTCACCGACAAGACAGCACTGAATACGGCGGGTACGCGAGGATTTCATGAAAAGCATATCGCCCTTATCCAGCAGTTTCTCGGCGCCGCCGTTGTCAATGATAGTCATGGAGTCAACGCGCTGATTGACCTTAAAAGCGATGCGGGCGGAAATATTGGCCTTGATGTTACCCGTCAGCACGTTTACCGTCGGGCGCTGTGTACCAATCAGAAGATGAATACCGGCGGCACGCGCTTTCTGCGCAATACGGCAGATAACGTCGTCGAGCGGTTTTGAGTTCTTCAGGCTCAGGATAAGGTCGTTCAACTCGTCGATAACGATGAGTATACGCGGCAGACATTCCATTTCGGGATGCTGTGCGCGGACGGCATGGTATCCGCCGAGATCGCGCGCCCCCGCTTGTGAAATGATGGAGAAGCGGCGATCCATTTCCTCGGCCGCCCAGTTCAGCGCGCCGATCGCCTGCTTCGCATTGTTGATGACGGGAACCAGCAGGTGCGGAATTCCCTGATAAATATTGAATTCCACCATTTTCGGGTCGACAAGTATAAGACGGACTTCATCGGGGCGCGCCTTATAAAGAAGCGATGTGATAATGGTGTTGATACATACCGATTTACCCATGCCCGTTGCGCCGGCAACCAGCATATGCGGCATTTCTTCGATACTCGTGAAAACATGCTTACCCGCAATATCCGCGCCGAGGGCGACCGTGGTTTTCTGTTCCGCATTACGGAACGCGTCGGTGTCGATCAGGGCGCGCAGGCGCACGGGTTTTGACGTTTTGTTCGGCACTTCGATACCGATGGCGGAATCACCCGGAATCGGCGCCTCAATACGCAGACTTTCGGCGCGCAGATTCATGGCAATCTCATTCTGCAATGCCGTGATGGAGTTGATGCGGACGCCGAGCGCAGGAACGATTTCATAGCGGGTGATACGCGGGCCGCGCGTCGTACTGCGCGGTTCCACATCCACGTTATAACTCTTCAGCGTGCGGATCAGTCGTTCCATGTTCGCCGCCACTTCCGCGTCAAGAGAAGCCTCGTCCGAATAGTCCTGCGGCTTCAGGAACGAAATATCGGGATAGCGGTAACGGGAAAAATCAAACCCGCGTTTTTCTTCCCCGTTGTCGGCGCTGACGTCACCCGTCCGATAATAGGACGTAACGCGCGACGTTTCCCCGCCGCCGGAATTTGCGGCCGTACCGCCCGTACCGAAGAAGGCCGCAGGCGCCGCCTGCGCTTCGGCGGACGTTTCGTTTCTGCCCGTTTGGGAGAAAGGAGAATGTACATGTTCGCGCGGCGGCACCGCGACGGTGTAGGAAGTATTATCAAGAACAGGGCGCGGAGATTCGGAACGCATAAGGTAGGAGTTGCCGAATACGGCAGGGTTGTCCGACGG
>ULRP01036366.1_pt1 | contig 23422 bp, 19 predicted proteins | sample 1955521 | NCBI WGS metagenome assembly ULRP01 (sample SAMEA4835685, study PRJEB28245) | human gut metagenome | biome: gut microbiome; material: fecal sample | place: Denmark | collected 2008
ATTACTTCTACGGAACCAGCGACCCTGGTAATAAATGGGAGGTTCCAGGGGTAGCTTATCCGCTCTATTATCGTACTTATGTGGCTGCAGGTGATGTTGATGAGGCTTCCGTGCTTGCCAAGTACAAGAGAAACGTAACTTTGAAAAGATAATTTCTAACAATATAGAAGCAAACAATGAAGAAAAAGTTTTTCTATATAGCAATGGTCGCTTTGGCTTTGACAGGTTGTGCAGACAACCTGTCGGGCATCGACTCTTCTGATGGTAAGACCAACGAGGTTGTCATTCCTGCAGATGCTGAGAATGGTGAACTGTTGATTAAGTTCAGTCCTGAGATGAGCGATATTCTCGACCAAGCACAAAGCACAATGACGCGTGCTGGTGTAGCAGGTACCCGTTCGGGTATTCCTTCTACAGATGAGGTGCTCGATATTCTGGGCAGCTACAGCTTCAAGCGTGTGTTCCCTGTGGATGAAAAGACAGAGGCTCGTACTCGCGAGGCAGGTCTTCACTTGTGGTACACTGTGAAGTTTGACAAGAATACTGATTTGAAGGTTGCTGCAGAGCGATTGAAGCAGCTTGGTGAGATTTCCAAGGTGCAGACCAATGGCCGTATCAAGCGTGCCTACAAGACAGACAGCAAGCGCATCTATCTGAATGAGGATGCACTCAAGTCTAAGGTTGCAACTCGCGCAGTAGCCGATGGTACACCCAATGATCCTGGTTACGCTTTCCAGTGGCACTATAACAACCTGGGTGAAGGTAATTATGCTTTCGAAAACCTGAATGATAATCATGCTGGTGCCAAAGCTGGCTGTGATGTCAATGCAGCTGAGGCTTGGAAGACTTGTACTGGTGATCCTTCCATTATCGTAGCCGTGCTTGATGAAGGCGTGATGTACACTCACCCTGATCTGGCTGCCAATATGTGGTGCAACCCTGGTGAGACTACTCAGGGAGCCAAGACTGATGGCGATGGTAATGGTTATGAGGGCGACCTTCATGGCTACAACTTCGTTAACGAGAGTGGCGATATTACCTGGACTGATCCCCATGACTCTGGTCATGGTACTCACGTAGCTGGTACTATTGCAGCTGTCAATGGCAATGGTATTGGTGTTTGTGGTGTAGCTGGTGGTGACGGTACTCCTAATTCCGGTGTGAAGATCATGTCATGCCAGGTGTTCTCTGGCGAGAATAGTGTAACTTTAGCAGGAGAGGCAAGAGCTATCAAATATGCAGCCGACAATGGTGCGGTGATTCTCCAGTGTAGTTGGGGTTACAACTCTTCTGAGTCAAGTATCATCAATGGTTATTCTCCTGGACCAGCTACCGAAAAGGAGTGGGCTGAGACTTATCCTTTGGAGAAGGAGGCTTTGGATTATTTCATCCACAATGCCGGTTCTCCTAATGGCGTCATTGATGGTGGTATTCCTGTTTTTGCTGCTGGTAATGAGTATGCAGGCAATCCTGCGTTCCCTGGTGCTTATTCCAAGTGTGTATGTGTAGCTTCTCTTGCTGCCGACTATACGCCAGCTTGCTATACCGACTATGGTACGCTCGTTACCTTGAGTGCTCCTGGTGGTGACTTGGAATATTACGGCAAGATAGGTGAGGAAGAGGATGAGTATTGGGCAGAGACTGCTGAACAGAAGGGTGCTGTGCTCTCTACTTTGATTCAGAATGGTAAACCTGCATATGGTTATATGGAGGGAACTTCCATGGCTTGTCCTCATGTTTCTGGTGTGGCTGCTCTCGGTTTGGCATACGCAGTCAAGCAGCATCGTCATTATCGTGCTGCTGATTTCGTGAGTCTGATGAAGAAGGCTGTCAAGAACTTGGATGGCTATTATGGTAATGGTGCTACCAAGATTTATTATATGAACCATACTACAGTGGGTGCTTCTCCTGAAATCGTCAACCTGTCTAAGTATATCGGTAAGATGGGCGCTGGTCTGATTGATGCAGCTCAGCTCTTGAATCTTGTTAAGAACAAGGATTTCAGTTCTGATATGAAGTTGCCTAATATCTATGTAGCGCTCGACAAGGTTTCTACCTTGAATCTGCCAAGTTACTTTGAAGGCGTAGAGAGTGGATACACCTGTGCTGTTGGTGATGCCAATGTGGCTTCTGCTACGGTAGAAGGTACTACTCTCACCGTAAAGGGACTTGCTGTAGGAAGTACTACTCTGACAGTATCAGTTGGCGGCAAGCAGCAGACTGTGAGCATTATAGTTCGTAAGAATGCCAGCAACAACGGTTGGATGTAATCTAAAAGATAATTACTGAGATGGGAAAGAGATTCACGATGATCTTCATCGCTCTCAGCCTGATGAGCATGAGTCAGGCTTGGGCACAAAAACTCAAGTTTGACCAGCAGCTCATCGATGCCGGTACGATGACCGAGGATGATGCGCCACGAACCTATTCGTTTGTAGGTAGAAACGTGGGTGGGAAGATGCTGGAAATATCCCGTATTCAGACCACCTGCGGTTGCACCAAGTCGAGTGTCAGTCAGATGAGACTACAGCCAGGTGATAGCTGTAAGATAGAATTGACGTTTACTCCCCATGGTTATCCTGGCACTATAGACACCCGCGCTTTTGTCTATCTGAAAGATTCGGACAGAGAACCTGTCACGAAGATTGGACTCAGGGGGATGGTTCTTCCAAGTGCGGATGTCTGGTATCGCTTCAAGTATAAGATGGGCGACCTGAGACTGAAGCAGGCTAAGGTAACATTCAATGAGGTGACGGCAGGTATGAAGGCTGAGGCTCGCATTCTCTGTGGCAATAGCGGGAAGAAACCGCTGAAGATCAGCAGTCTGGTGCTTCCACAGTATGCACAAGTGAAAACTGAGCCGGAAATCATCCCTGCTGGTGATGAGGCAGACTTGGTGATTACGCTGGATGTGGATAAAATCCCACCGATGATGAAGCCGAATTTCACTTTCCCGATTATTCTGGAGGGTGTGGACGCCAAGCCGAGTGACCGTACGATTATGGTCGTAGTGAATCGCAATCAGTAATGATAAATCATAAGAAAAGAAAGAATTAAAGAATATGAAACATTTAATCAAACTCTTCACCCTGTTGGTGGTTATGCTCCTTTCTGTGGGTTTCATATCTTGTAGCAGCGATGATGATGAACCTGCAGAGCAGCCGATAGCTGTGACTCCTGCTAATCTTGATGGAGTATGGAAAATGACTGCCTGGAACAATGGTCAGCCAATGCCTGAGGGCACATATTGCTATGTGGTTTTCCATCGCCGTGATAATACTATGGAGATGTACGACAACATGAATAGTATGTATGCAGTTCATACTACTGGTTCCTTCTTTGTGAAGCAGGATCCATATTTGGGTTATATTGTTGGCGGTACCTACGATAATGGTGTTGGTGATTGGAACCAGCAGTATATCGTGAGCAATCTTTATAAGAGCGGTTCTATGATCTGGACTGTCAAGGATGATGCTAACGATGTTTGCCGCTATGAGCGCTGCAGCGAAGTGCCAGCTGAGATTATCAAAGAGGCAAGTGATTTGAAAGACTAATATAACCAGGCTCTTTAGTTTTTTGAAGACTGATCTTATTTTTTTGAAAAACTATCATAGAGTTTTATATTAGCTCAGCATACCAATAAAAGAGACGTATGGGTGATTTCTTTCACTCGTACGTCTTTTTTATTTCTCATTTCTCATTTCTCATTTTTTCCCCCATTTCTTTTGGTGTTTTGCGATAAATATTGTATTTTTGCGGCAGGATAAGGGTGATGCTTTTATTGCAACATCTTCTATCCAAATCGATATAGTACAAATTATAGGCGAAAACGAATGAGAAGTGCAATCTATTATAGGAATACATTATATTATAGGTGTATGTTAGTGATACTGTTTCTGGTGAATAGTATCCAGGTAAGTGATGCCCAATCTTGGCAGGAATACCTCGAACAACTCAGTGAACAGGAGGAATATGAGGATATGAATTGGGAAAGCTATGAAGATATTCTGGAGGGATATGCTGAAAATCCGATCAATCTCAATACCGCTACCAAGGAAGAGCTGGAACAGTTTCCCTTCCTCTCTGCCCAACAGATAGAGGATATCCAGGCCTACATCTATCAATATGGTGAGATGAAAAGTCTGGGTGAACTGGCGATGATAGAAAGTATCAGTTGGTATGAGCGGCAGTTGCTTTGTTGTTTTGTCTATGCCGGAGAAGTGAAGAGGCGTTCTTTCCCTTCTTTTTCCCAAATAGCAAAATATGGAAAGCATGAAATGGTGGCTGCCGTAAAGGTTCCTCTTTATGAGCGAAAGGGAGACAAGGATGGGTATTGGGGTTATCCTTATAAGCATTGGTTGCGTTATCAGTTTCATTATAGTGATTATGTAAAGATGGGCTTTGTGGCTTCGCAGGATGCGGGAGAGCCGTTTTTTTGTGGTAAGAACAACTTGGGTTATGATTTTTATTCCTATTATCTGCAGATACGGAAATGGGGCAAGTTGAAAAATCTGACTTTGGGTAAGTATCGCCTTCGGGAAGGTATGGGACTGATATTAAATAATGATTTCGGTTTCGGAAAACTCTCCATGCTCTCGTCATTGGGGCGCATGGGAACTTCCATTCGCACACATTCTTCAAGATATGCTGCTAATTATCTGCAAGGAGTTGCAGCCACGCTGAATGTTTGCAAGGGATTGGATGTAAGTGCCTTTCTATCTTACCGCAAAATAGATGCTACGGTAAAGAAAGATTCTATTTCAACGATTGTAACTACAGGAATGCATCGCACGGAGAAGGAAATCGAGAAGCAAGGCATCGCTTCCGCTTTTCTGTTGGGCGGTAATCTGCATTATACTAAGAATGGCTTTCATATCGGTGCTACGGGCATCTGTTATTCTTATTCCTTGCCGCTTCATCCCAATAAATCCCAACTCTATAAGCGCTTTGCTCCCGAAGGCAAGAACTTTTGGAATGCAAGTATCGACTATGGTTATATTTCTCATCGGCTCACGCTGCAGGGAGAGGTGGCGACGGGAGATTGTGGAGTAGTGGCTACGGTCAATACGGCGAGTTATCTGCTTTCAGAACAGTTTTCGGTCTTGGCTCTTTATCGTTTTTATCCTTATCGTTATTATGCAATATACAGTAATAGCTATAGTGCTGGCAGCAGCGTGCAGGATGAAAGTGGCTGCTATGTGGGACTGCGATGGTCGCCTTCTTCTAAATGGGTATGTGATATTTATGGGGATGTGGCTTATTTTGCCTGGCCGAAATATCGAATGAAGGGGAGTTCTTATGCGATGGATTATTTGGCGAGCGTCATCTTCCAGCCTTCCCGCTCTCTCCGTCTTGGCGCCCGTTATCAGTATAAGCAGAAATATGATGTTACTACGCAGCGAGCCCGCCTGTATTGTGGAATCGAAAAAGGAGCATGGAGCAGTAAAACTCAGGTGGATGCCACCTTCCTGTCGCAAAACTACGGAATGATGGTCAATGAATCTATGGAATATCGCTTTCGGTGGCTGAGGTTGAATGCTTTCTTGGGCTATTTCCGTACCAAGGATTATGAGAGTCGTGTCTATGCTTTTGAACCGGGATTGCTTTATACGATGAGTTTCGGTAGTTATTTTGGTGAAGGTATCCGATGTGGACTGCGGGCGAAGGCTGAAATCGGAAAGCATTGGGTGCTGGTTTGCAAGGGAGCCATGACGAAATATTTCGACCGCAATCATATTTCGTCAGGATTACAACAAATCAATGGATCTGCTCAGACTGATTTGGAAATTCAGGTGAAATGGAAGTTCTGATGAATTACTGGTGAATGATTGTGTTGCGAAAAGCAGTTCTGAAAATCCAATAAATACTCTGTTGGGGAAATAATATCAGGTGGATTTCATAAAAGATGAGGTTTGGGCTTGGTTGTTTAAGATTTTTCTTGTATTTTTGCAGAAAAATAGATTGATATGAAAATAAACATCGTAATACCTTGCTATAATGAGCAGGAGGTTTTGCCTAAGACCCTGGAAGTTTTGGGGAATTTGGTGGCGAAAATCAAGGCAGAGACGGGTGCTGAAACCAATTTGCTATTGGTGGATGACGGCAGTCGCGATACTACCTGGCAACTCATCCGGGAAGGGGCAGAAAAACATTCGTACGTGAGAGGAATCAAACTTTCTCATAACCGAGGGCACCAGAATGCACTCTGGGCAGGTATGGAGGCTTCCATCGACCATTGTGATGCGATGGTGAGCATCGATGCGGATCTGCAGGATGATGAGAATGTAATCATCGATATGGTGAAACAGGTACAGGAAGGGAAGGATATTATCTACGGAGTACGCAAGGAGCGTAAGACAGATACTTTCTTTAAGCGTTTCACAGCTCAGGCCTTTTATAAACTGATGCAGAGTGTGGATAAGGAGGTGGTTTATAATCATGCCGACTTCCGTATGATGACGAATCGCACGCTGAAGGCGCTGATGCAGTATCCAGAGCGCAATCTTTTCTTGCGTGCCATTGTTCGCCAACTCGGTTTCCAGGAGGGCTTTGTTTATTACGACCGCAAGGCGCGTGAGGCAGGCGAGAGTAAATATCCGCTTACCAAGATGCTGAGTTTCAGTATCGATGGCATCACTTCATTCTCTGTAGCTCCTTTGCGTTTCATCACCTTTGTAGGATTGCTGATGACATTGGTGTCTTTCATCATGATTATCTTTGCGCTGATAGGACATTTCCAGGGCAAGACGATACAGGGTTGGACTTCCTTGCTTGTTTCCCTCTGGTTCATCGGTGGCATTATCACTACTGGCGTGGGTGTTACAGGTGTCTATATCGGAAAAATCTATACCGAGGTAAAACGCAGACCGAGATATTTTATCGAGGAAAGAGTATAATTCATATTGAAATCATAAAAAATAAGAAGGGGTGTGTCGTGGATTTATGACACCCCCCTCTTTTGAAATATTTTTTTAGTTGCAAGCCAAATTAGCGCTTGTTTTCACGAAACGGTAGAAACCTACGGGGCAGCGGGTTTCTGCAGTTCTCGGAATCTCCCATACCTTTTCGAAAGTATAATTCCTGCCATATTTCTCCGTGAAAATCTGGATATCATCATTTGATACCATCACGATGCCGTCTTGTGGAAGTGTCTTGTCGAACTGCTGGATCTTGTCGCCTAAATAGAAGTTGAGGCTGAAGAAGTGGAGCATATCGATTGACATGTAGGAATAGAGCTTGGATGTATCAAACTTCTTTTCTATTACTGGTGCCCAGCGCTTGTCGGCCTTGGTGTTGAGCACAGTTGGCTGAAGCGTAGAGTCCAGTATCAGGAAGAGGCTGATGATGGTAATCAACGTATGACCTACGATGCTGCCAGTATGATTCCTGCGGAGTGATTGGAACGTAGCATAAATGCCATAAATGCACAATATGAAGAACAGATATCCTATGCCTTCTGCGATACTCTGAGGTCCTTTTTCCAAAGCATGGAGCATGGCTGCGTTTTCTGCTGCATGTCTGCCGTGGAAGATAGTGTCAGGTATCAATCCGCATGAAACTGCGATTCTTGCTACAATAAGCAGGATGGCGAGCGATGCTATTACCCCTGCATATACCTTGAATGCTCCCATCTTCTCCTTCATCATCCAAACGATGTATTCAGCGATGAGATAAGCCATGAACGGATAGCAAGGCAGCAGGTAAACGCTTCGCTTGCTCTTCGGGATGCAGTAGAAGAAGAGTACCAGGAGGAAAGCAAGCCAGGTGAATACCTGGAGCGGGGTAGCCTTTTTCGCATTCTCTACAAACTTACTCTTGGAGAATTTCTTCCAGGGCAGGATAAAGAGAGAGAATAATAATAATAAGGTATAAGGCAGCCAACCGGTGATGAGCGTAAGCAGATTGTACCAGGCAGGGTTTTCATGCGACTCGTAGGCCATCTTTCCCATAAAGCGGTCGATATTCTCTTCCTTTACCAGTTCCAGGAACTCGTTGCCACCCTGGAGATAGGCGGCATAGTACCAGCAGAATGGGATGATGAGAGAGAGTACGGCAGTTGCTGCCATTCGCCAGACGATACCCCAGAAATTTTCTCTCTGTGTGAGCATGAAGACACTCATCACAAAACAAGGCAGGATGATGCCTACTGGTCCCTTGGTCAGCGTGGCGCCACTCATGCAGAGGATGGCAAGCCAGGGCAGTTGATGTTTTCCCTTTTCCCACCAACGGTAGAGCAGATACATGGCTCCCACCATGAAGGCGGTGTTCACCATATCCACACGGCAGTTGATTCCTGCACGATGCACTTCGAAAGCAGTCAGCGTGAGGATGGCTGTGATGAGGCTCGTCTGGGTATCCTTGCGCTTGGCAAAGAATATAAAGCCGCCGATGGTCATCAATATCAGCGATACAGCAGACGGCAGACGGGATGTGAATTCGCTTACGTGTCCGGCAAAGAGCGAGAAGAAGGCGATGCACCAGTGGAAGAATGGTGGTTTGTAAGGAATATCACCTCCATTATTGATAGGCAATATCCAGTTGCCATGCTCCAGCATGGTGTAGGCAACTACAGCCTCGCGAGGCTCTCCTTTGGTATTGAATTCGGTAAGCCCGAGGAAAGGAACCAGCATCACGATAGCGAGGATGGTGACAATCCACAGGGCTTTGTTGTACTTGATGTTCATGTCTTATCGAAGTCTTATTTTATAATTTTGTCGTAGCGAATCAGAAAATCCGAGATGCGATGGGCTTGGGTGAGTCGCTTGATTTCCTTTTCTGGTACATTACCTGTCGTTTCTACGTTCATATTATCTGAACCTACAGCAGCAGGATATTTGCGAGGATCAAAGATGCTCTGTCCCATACCTTTCCATTTGTAGTGATCCAGATGCATCAGGTTGAGGATGGTAGGATATTGGTCAACCTGTCCCATTACCTTATTATATATTCCACCTACAGGAGCGTTTACAACTATGAAAGGAGTAAACTGCTTGTCGCTTACGATGCCTTTGGCGGCTGGCGATTCGCAGATAGGTTTGCGGTCGGCAGCAAGACCTTCGTGGTCGCCAATTATCACAATCATCATATCCTTGTAGTCCGGGCGACTCTTCAGATAGTCGAGGAGGATGCCCAAACCGTGGTCGGTATAATTGGCCATGATCATGAAGTCGCGCATCTTTTCCGGATAATCGCCTTTAAAATGAATGCGCTTCAGGTTGTCGGGCAGGATGAATGGGTTATGACCGGAGTAAGTTACAATCTGCAGATAATTACTTTTTCCCTTCTTCATGATTCCGCCTTTCTTGAGCTTTGCCACAATCTGCTTCATGAAGGATACATCGCCCAGTTTCTTGCGGCTGCCCACTTTCTCATCGTTCACCCACTGGTCGTTGAAGAACATCTGGCTGATGCCGAAGTTTTCTGCCACCACAGACTGGTTCCAGGTGATAGGCTTGTCCACCGTCATCAGATAAGAACTCAGGTCGGGATGCTCTTCCTTCATCGCCTTAACCAATGAAGGATAGTGGGTAAAAGGAAATTGCATGGCGTAGCATCCGCTCATCAGCGGCAACAGACCTGTGCTTACCAGAAGCTGTCCGTCTATGCTGCGTCCGCCTTTCACCTGAGTGAGAACGTGTGGAGCATAGAGAGTATGACTGTCGGCGATGTAACGGTTCAGGTTTGGAGTGATTTCCTTACCTTCTACCTTACGGTTGATTTCCCAACTTTCTAGCGATTCGCAGAAGATGACTATTAGGGTTTTCTTCCTGGCGATACTGTCAGCGAGTGGCTGATAGGCTGGTTGATGTTTCATCCAGTTATCAATTTCTGCTTTTATCTTAGGGGTAAATACCGTTTTTTGTTGATTCGCTTCGTGTATCAAATTGCCAAAGATGGTGTACATTGGCACTTTGCAGGTGTACATGTTGGCATTATCCAAGTTATTGAATGCCTTTTCTGGTCCTCCTTTAGCAAAGATTAAAATAACAGAAAGCAGGAATGCTGCAAGTGTGGTTAAGGCGTATTGCTTGATTCGCAGGGCGTAAGCTCCTCGCTCTCTTCCAGACGCTTCTGCTCCTCGGTTCTTTCTCTTATGGAGAGAATAGATGCAGATAAGTGTAGATAGCGGGAGTAGGGCATCTATCCATCTCATCGAATCAATCACACTCGCCGTAAAATCGCTCAGATTGCTAGCCAGCAGATAACTTTCCAGAGGTATCATCGAGTTGTAGGTACGGCAATACATCAGGTTGCTGATGAGCAGTCCGTCTAGAATAAAGAGCACGATATATTCTAGCCATTTCTTACCGGTAAGCATAAATGGGAGGATGAACAGCAGAGCTGCCAATAGGGAATTGACATACACCTCTGGCAGGGAAAAAGAGGTGAAAGTAGTCTGCAGGCACCAGATGATATCGAATACGATAAATTTACTGGCTGCACATCCCAACAGGGAAGTTGTATCTCTGTTCCACAAAGTATGTGGAAATAATTTCTTCATAATCTGTTTCATGGGTACAAAGGTATTGATATTTTGTGAGATACTGGCTAATTTGCTTATTAATCTTTGCTAAAAAATAGAAATCCCCCATCACGCTTTGGCTGCGTGATGGGGAATTAATCGGTTTACATTGTTTCTCCTATATCTTATTGAGGCAAAATGTTGCAGTATTCCCGTTTGAACCACAGTTCGAAGACGGGGTCAACCATCTTGAAGCCATCGCCCGATTTCTCAATGAAGTCTCTTTCTACAAGAGTCTTTTTGTTCTTGGTGATAGTGCGTGGAGCCCCGAGTCCATATTCTGCTACTACCTGTTGGGCGTTGAAATGGGTCTCTCCCATGCAGACGGCACGCAGGAATGCTATCTGTGAGGCAGGCATGCCATCAATATTGGTAATGAACATATCGGCATTGGTATCCAGAAGTTTGGTAAGCTGTGACTGATAGATTTCCTCAGTCACCTCTGTTGCCGTACGTGTCCAGATGAGAAAGCAGAATTGCTGCATATACCAGGAGTGGCATTGCACGGTATTGCAGATTCGCTCTATCATTTCATCGCTGATAGACTTGCCATAATTGTAGAAACTGTCGTGGATGAAAGGCTTCCAGTATTCCTTGGCTATCTTCTTCAATGCCATCATCTGTCCAAAACGATAGAATGGATTCTTCGAGTTGCCGAATATATCCATCATCATGTGGCGTTTACTGCCATAGAGACAATAGGTCGTACTATGTTGTCCCTGCCAGACCGAACGCATGGTTCCTTCTAGTCGTTTCCAGCCAGGCAGATTCGCCAATTGTTGGAACTCATCAATGCACACGATGACATGGATGCCTTTTGCCTTGGCTATCTTTTCTGGAAGATTGAGAATTTCCTCGGCACTTTCCTTCAAAGGCTTGAAGTTTAGATTTACTTCTATGGCATTCACAGGGTCGCTGTTGATGGTGAGGCTTGGAGATATGGATTGGATGAACTTTACGATGTCAGCCCATCTCTTTTCCATCGTGGAAGAAACGCCCTGGAGTACTGCACTTGCAAACTTGTTGTAGAACTCTTCCTCAGAGAAAATCTTGAAGGCATCCAGATAGCATACTCGCACATCCTTCTGTTCTTGCTTCAGCTCTTCCATTGCAGCTTTGACTAGGGAAGACTTACCCCATCTTCTTGGAGAGATTAGCATCACGTTGATGCCTCCTCCAAGGAAAGTCTTGAGGTCTTTTCTATCTTCGATTCTATCAATGAAATATTCATTTTCAGCGATAGAACCATATTCGAATGGTATCTTGTTCATATACTTAAAGTCTTGATTTTCTGCAAATTTACGAAATTATACCCAAAGGTATTATACCCAAGGGTATAATTTAGGAAACTTTATCCTTTTATCTCCATTCTCATCTTTTTATCGAGTACTATTAATTACGAGAAGTTTTACATAAAAAGCGAAAGATATGATGAATTACTTGAACATAGCCAATGCTTTCTCTATGATTGGCGCCATGTCGTAATACTTATATTCGGCAAGGCGACCACCAAAGATAACATCCTTTTCCTGATCTGCCAGGTTCTTATATTGAGCGTATAATTCGGAATTTTCCTTATCATTTACTGGATAATAAGGCTCCATGCCATCCTTCCATTCTGTGGAATATTCCTTGGAGATGACAGTCTTTGGACAATTGTAAACTTCTGCACCAAATATTTCGAAGTGCTTGTGTTCTATCACTCGGGTATATGGCACTTCTTGCTCAGTATAATTTACCACGGCATTTCCCTGATAATTAGGGCTGTCGATGATTTCCTGTTCGAAGCGTACGGTGCGATAGTTGAGCTTACCGAACTGGTAGTCGTAGAACTGGTCTATTTTTCCTGTGAAAACCAGTTTCTCGGCTATTTCCTGCCAGCAGTCTTTAATCAGTCCAGCTTTCTGGGAAGCCTCTTTGTTCTCTGCTAATTTTTGGATGTTGTCTGCAAAGAAATCCACGGAAGTCATGGTGTCGATACCTTCGAGCAAGCCGTCAATCAGTTTGTTGTAGCCACCTACCGGGATGCCTTGATACTTGTCGTTGAAGTAATTGTTGTCGAATACGAGTCGTACTGGCAGGCGCTTGATGATGAAGGCAGGCAGGTCGGTACACTTACGCCCCCATTGCTTCTCGGTATAACCTTTGATGAGTCGCTCGTAGATATCTTTACCGATGAGTATCTGTGCCTGTTCCTCCAGATTGCGCGGCTCGCTTACGCCGTCAGCCTTCATTTTGGCCACAGCTTCCGCCTTCTGTTCATCTATTTTGGCTTGTGCTTCTTCAGGAGTGGTAACGCCCCACATCTGATAGAAGGTGTTCATATTGAAAGGCAGGTTGTAGAGCTTGCCTTTATAATTGGCCACAGGCGAGTTGGTGTAGCGGTTGAACTCAACGATGGCGTTGACGAAATCCCACACCTCCTTATTGGAAGTATGGAAGATATGCGCCCCATATTTATGCACATTGATGCCCTCAATATTCTCACAATAGATATTTCCGCCCAGATGTGGTCGCTTATCTATTACCAGACAAGTTTTGCCTTGCTTATGGGCAAGGTGGGCGAATGTGGCTCCGAAGAGGCCGGAACCAACTATGAGATAATCATACTTCTTCATAAGAGTTTTGCTTGCTTTTTTATTTATGTATCATTTTGTCGCAAAGGTATGAAAAGATATGCGAATATGCAAACTTTTAGAAGAAAATATTAGGGCGGATATTTGCGTCGCACTGCAAATATCGTCCTTTGGATGAAGAAAAATGCAGTGCGTTGCAAATTATTTGAACTGGATAAACTTTAAGTTCCCCGGTCCAACTTCTCTCTTGCAACGAGCAAGAAGCATGGTTGGTGTTGCTGTACTATTGTTGGATGGTAGTGCAAAGATTTTCTCTTTGTTGTAATATTTTGCTATACCTTGGTTTATCCAGTAGCCAGGGTATATGGTAATGTCGTTGAAAGCATCTGATGGCATCTTTGCAGTGAGAGGCTTCAATATCATGATTGCTTTGTTGTTATTCAATAAAGCTTGCTCTCGCTCATTCATTTCTTTGTCGAATTTCTGTACTGTGCCTTTAATCATTAGAGATACAGTCCTGTTGGTGGTTGTTTCTTTGAGGGTGACAGATAATACCAATATCGCAATGATAAAGTAGGGTGCATAATGCAGTGTGTTTGTATATTTTTTCTTGGAAATTGTGATCAGTTCAACGATGACAGAACTTAGAGGAGCCTTGTTTTCTGCCTTTCTGATGATAGCTCCTGAGAGATAGTACATGTTGATGCCAATGAGCCACAAGTGTATGTATGAGTAAATGTTTTGCACTCGTCCTGGTCCTCTTGTCCCCATAGCATAGCTATGCGCAAAGAAGAAGGAAGCATAGAGAGCCATGGATATCAAAATGCACAACCATGGATGTGAGAATTTGAAATGTGATTTCTTTGCCATTTGAACAATAGTTGGAGCAAGGATAAAAAATATCAAAATCTGCATGATATTGAAGGAATCTGATAAGAATTCAACACTCTTCCCTATTGCCATAAAAAAGGCTATGATAACATTTGGCTTACCTTCTACGGTAATCTGTCTGAAAGCATTTCCAGGTGCTAATACACTCGTGGTGAAGGCAATGCCGTATATGGCAAGGATGAGCATGTAAAAGCGTGGCCATCTTTTTTGTCTCAAGCCCATGAAGATGATTGTGGTGAACAAGATGGCTCCCATGCCAAGGCCGGAAACAAAATTACCACCTGCTATGATGATAGCCAAAATAATGGATACTCCCCCAGCAATAGCTTTCATGATGGCAGAGCGGGATAATTGATATTCAAAAAGTGATGCACCTAAGAATAGTGACATACTATAGAACAGAGTATAGTACATCGCTCCGTTGTACCAATAAAATGCGTCATAGTATGACCATGTAAACTGGACGGTCATGATAACAAAGAGCGTAGATATGAAATAGTACTCTATCATGGAGGCGTGGAGCAACTTGCGAATAATCATATACAATAAGGTATAGGTGGAACTCACTAAACTAAAGAGTAAAATGATAGGTCCAAGCCAATAGTGTCCAAAAACCCCAGGTTGCAATGCCATGAGAAAACAAGCAGAATATGTACCTTGCCATGTGTGGTACATGGTTGTCGTTACATTCCATGCTCCTTCGATACAGGCAAGAAAGGAATGGGTATGATTCCAAGTCTTATATACCTCTGCTCCGAATACATAGTCATCTGCAAAGGGGTGTAAATATTGTCCAATCCAAAGAATGGGAAGGATGGACAAGATTAAAATCACAATTGCTACGCTTGTTACAATTTTTAATTGCTTTTTATTCATAACTGTTTTGATCCTGTATTAATTTTGTGATAATACTAATTCTTTTTGTATTTATAACATTGTTGCGTCTGTAACTTTGCATGTGAGATAAACAATAAATGTTAAAACTTGTGCCGCTTATGACTGCAAAGGTACTCAATTTTATTGAATGCCACAAATAATCCTTGCTTTTTTTGTTTTTTTTAATAACTTTTCGTACCTTTGCAGCAAAAATAATGATACCAAAACTCATTCATCTTTGTTGGTTTAGTAATGATCCTTATCCTGTAGAGATAAAGGTCTGCTTGGATTCGTGGAAGCGCATTATCCCCGATTATGAGATAAAATTATGGGGATATAAGGAAGCTAAGGCGATAGGGTGTCCGTTCATAGACGAAGCATTGGAGGCTCACAAATGGGCTTTTGCTGCGGATGCTGTCAGATTCTATGCTGTATATGTTCACGGAGGTGTTTATATGGATAGTGATATCTTCTTGTATAAGCGTTTTGATGAGTTTATGCAGAAGAATGTATTTACTACTTTTATGACAGAAGAAGGCGAAACCAAGACAGGATTGCAGGCAGCTTTCTTTATGGCTCCTCATGGTAATGCTTTCTGTCAAAAAGTTTGGGAGTATTACAAAAATCATCATTTTAAGAATGATGATGGCTCTTTTAATACCACAATCTCTCCAATTATTATGGAACGTATCGCAAAGCAATTACAGTTTGATATGAATATTCGGAGCACACAATTGTTGGAAGGTTTGCACGTATATCCAACTTCATATTTGTTGCCTCGTAAAAAGTATCCTCGTACAGAAAAAACTTTTGCCGAACATCGTATTTATGGGAGTTGGCGTAAGAGAAAGTTAAGCCGTCAGATAGATTTGATGATTTCTCATGTCGTCCATGTGGTAAAGTACGCTCTCTTCAAAAAATAGAAGAGAGCATATTGTTTTATGGACTTTATTTCAAATTAAGTAAATCTTTATATAAGGTAAGATATTGTTTCATGTATTTGTCATAATTGTAACTCATAGAGTATTCTTTTGCAGCAAGAGATAATTCCCCATTTCTGTCCCAATTGGCCAGTCCTTCATTTATAGTATTAGCCATTTCTTCTGGCTCAAAAGAGTCAAAGTAGGTTGCGTGGTTCTTGCAGATTTCTGGTAGGCTGGTGTATCGAGAAGAGAAAACTTTGCAATTGTAGCGCATCGCTTCTAAAACAGGAAGTCCAAAACCTTCTAATCGACTTGGGAACAAGAAAGCTTCGCTATGAGCATACATCCAGTTACGTTCTTCATTGGTGATTTCACCAGCTATGATGACGTTGTCTGCATGGCAATATTCTTTTATTTCCAGTAGTTCTTTGAGGTAGCTTGTACATTTTTTCCCACATATAAATAGTTTATATTTAGGAAAGTACTTCATCATAGGTATTAATGTATGAAAATTTTTTTTCTTTCTTGTTTGGCCTATTGTGAAAAAGAATTTGTCGTCTATATTCACAAAGTTAGGTCGCTTTTGTTCTTCTTTGGTTGTGTCTTGTATTCCGTTATAGATAACTCTTAGTGGCTTTTTCCCAAGGTTTACATGTTCGAGTAAATCTCGTTTTACATATTCGGAAATGACAGTAATGCAATCTGAACGTTTAACAAACCATTTGAGTTTCAGTAAGCGTTTGAGACGATGAATGCCTTTTTTCTCAAATAAAAAGTTCAAATCATGTACTGTGAGAAGATTTATCATGCCTTTGGCATGTCTGCGTTTGATGAACAGTTGGTCTGTGGTATGCCATAAGTCAATCTTGTGTCCTAAAGCCTTGAGATCTTTGTCCAGATGCTCTACGGTAACGTAATCAACGGCATCTCCTAAGACACCTTTATATTTTTCTAGTACAAGAACAGTAAAGTGAATATCATCAATGATACCGCCTTTGAGATGTTCGCCCACATTGTTGGCGATTTCTCCAAATCCACACTTATCTTGATAGCGTGTTAAGTCAATTAATACGTATTTCATAAATATAATGGTCTTTGAATATAAAACTAATCTTGGTGGTTTGTTAACACTATGATTTAACTTGCCAATAACCATTACGGTCGTTTCCTATTCTTTCTATTATGTCATTATTTTTTAGCCATTTAATATTGTTGTCTATAGCTGTAGTACTTATGCCCAATATCTTAGCCATATCTGCTCCTGTAATCTTGGGTGAAAAATATAGAAGATATAGAAGGGATAATCGGTTTTCTCCCAACTTTCTCCCAACTTTCTCCCAACTTTCTCCCAACTTTACACTATGATAATCTCCCAACCTACTTAGCAATTTGTTCCCTTCTTCTTCGATTATACCCAACTTTTCTCCTAAGTTGTCATTCAAAAAGGTGATTACTCCCAACTTTATACCCAACTTTATGCTCAATCTTTCTTGTTGCGTTTTTATGTCAGATATAGATGGAGTATCCTTTGTGCCGGAAGTTGGATTGCTAAGATTATTCTGTAAATGAAAGCAAATCCTAACTATGTTTCTATCACTGTCGATAGTAACATCATTACCTGTAATCTCTTTCCAAGAGAAAAGTTTACCTATTCCGAATCCAACGTTTTCTGAGATATTGGCGAAGCGAAATAGTTTGGCGATGGTTGGATTGCGCAAACTGGAATAGAATGTGCGAGCCATTTGGTCTGCTTGCATAGGAAGGTTTCCTGCATTCATAAACTCTATTTTATCCGTAAAGGCATGGATGCAAGAACGAATAGGGCTGAAGTGATCTGTATGCATGCAAAGGTTTGCTAAAGCTTCACGCAATATGTCCCATTGCCGTTTGTCTTCGACGTTCACTCCTCGGTAAGAATCAAGTTTGAAAGGAGTATCTATCAGGGTTCGCAATCTCCTATATATAATAAGGTATGCCTCCCAGATATTCTCTTGCTCAGGTATGCGATAGGTATATCTCGTATAAGCGGCTTCAACTGTAGGGGCTGGAATCTCTATGTAATCAACACAGAATGTAGGAACATACGCCGTTACGAATGGTGTCTTTCCAAACATCAGCAAACCTGCATATGTGAGCATTCCTTTCTTGTCAGTAATATTTAGTTGTTTGCAGAATTCCTCATCGCTCATGTTCTTACATTGAGGTAATGAGTTATCTGCGTTTAGATATGCTCGGTAACTATGAAGCGTATCAATGTTTAACATACTGATGTCCGTGTCTGGTATAGATAGTTCTGAGCGTACACCAAATGATTGGTCATGATACATTTGCATGATTTCATTTTCTGTAGCTCTTTGATCTCCACTGCCCAGCGGACAAAGGTGTTGGACGGATTATTGTAATAAATAGGCTTGACAGAGGAAGAAGGCACATGGAATGCCAAGACTTTTTTGCCGTCTAAGTCATATTTGTAAGCTGATGCAGAAAGTTTGATGTTGAATTTCTGACCTCTTAGTGTGCCAAGGAAGTCTTGTTCAAGTTTTTCTATGTTGTCAACGCCGCATACTTCAAACTTCTTGCCTATTTGTTTTATACCGAGCACAATCCATCCACCAGAAGTGTTAGCGAAAGCACTCACGGTTTCCCAAATGTTTTTAGGAAGTTCACTCTTGGCTTCTTTAGCCTCGAAGTCTTCCCATTCCAAGTCGTTTATTTTATGTATCAGCTCTTCTTTTGTCATGCTTGTTTATGATATTTTTGCAAAGGTGCTATTTTATATTGAATGTAGCAAATATATATTGTTTATTTTTCGTTCCGTTCTGTTTCAAGTTACTCCAGTAACCTGTTTAGTTAGTTTGAAATATCCCAAACAGTCAGCATGGCTGATGGGTAGAGAAATAAATGTCTAATGCTTGGCGAAGGAAGTGCCCATGGTTCAGTCTTTCGGCCAGGTGTTTTGCATTTCGCTTCTGATTTGCGATGTCGTCGAGGGTGAGATTGGCAAGCTTTTCATCCAGCTCTTTCAGCGAATTGATAGCAATACCTGCTCCTGCTTCTTCGATGATAGGAGCTACGGCAGCTTCTTTCCAGATGATGAGCGGCAAACCGGCACGGAGATAGAAGGAAACCTTATGTGGAGAATTCCATTTCAGGTATTGACCATATTCGCCCGAACAGGTGTCGAGTGAATCGCCATCCCATACTAACCCGAAGTCGGCATCAATACTCTTGATGAAATCTTCTGAAGGCACAAATCCCTGATAAGTGATGAGCGGATTCTCTTTCAAGCCTTGTAGACCTTCTTTGTTTCCGCAAACCAGCAGTTGCCAATTGGTCAGCGTCTTGGAAAGTTCTACCAGAAATGAATTCTTCTTCATGCTTAGAGCGCCGGCATAGACTACTTTTGGCTGCTTCCTGTCTGACGCTTTTTCCTGACATGGTGAAGCTGAGTGATAGTCAAATAAGCCGAGGGCACCCACTGGCTTCTGCATTCCGTGCTCCTTGAGCCATTTCTTCATGTTCTCGTTGGAAGCGATGATATAGTCGCTATGGGAGAGACGGCTGATTTCTTTCTCTACGGTCAGCTTCTTTCTGCGGAAAGAACCTAAATCGTGAATGAGGGAAACGGTCTTGGCTCCTTTCATTCTTGCTATTTTGCATAAGAAAGAAAAGTACTTTTTGACAGGATATTGCAAGAAAAGAGTGTCGCCTTTTTGAAGCAATAGGCAGGCACGGAGAATTCCTGCAAGATCAAGGAAAAATGCGATAATCTTGCTGTTTCTTACCGTTCGATGCAGACCCAGGTTGACGGCTCCCATTTCATCGAGTGTATCCTCGTTGTCCGTCTTAGCCTTGTTGCCAGCTGATGTAAGATTATAGTAGTTGCGACTTATGTAACAAAGTCTGTTTTGTTTCATATTTCTTTTTTACAGTTGTTCTGATGATTATATTTTTTTGTATGTTTCATATAGGGAATGAAACAGCTTTTCGTCGGTAAAGCGTTTGGCATATTCTCTGCCCCGCATGATCATATTCTGACGTAATAGAGCATCGGATGAAACGTTGAGGAGAGTTGCAGCCATGCTCTGAGCATCGTCTGGTGCGACATATATCGAATCGGGACCTCCTGCTTCTTCCAGACAAGAACCGGTACATCCGATAGCTGGAACTCCGCTGCTGATGGCTTCCAGAAGTGGAATTCCGAATCCCTCTATCCGGGAAGGATAAACGAAAATTTGTGCCAATTTGTAGAACGATGGCAAATCTTCGTAAGGTACTTTATGATAGAAATGAAACAGATGCTCTATGCCTTGTTCCTTCAGAAAGCTTTGTATTTCTTCTACATATGGAGTGTGGCGTCCTACTGCTACTACCTGTATTTCCTTTTTCCTCTGATTTTCTGCAAGACATTCTGCTCTGCATTCTCCTTTGGCAAGCAGAGCTATCGCTTTTGCCAACAATAGAAGATTCTTCCGTTCTTCAATGCTTCCTACATAGAGCACAAATTCTTCTGGTAGCGAATATTTTTCTCTTACCTCCTCCAGCTTTTCTTGAGCAATTTCTTGAGAGAATACAGGGTCACAACCCTGATAAACTACATCAATTTTTTCTTTTGGTGTATGGAAATAATCTATAATTTCCTGTTTGGTGTATTCACTGACGGCAATGATGCGGTCTGCGTTTTGGCAAGCCTTGCGAAATTTATATTGATAAATTTTGCGGTCTATCCAATGATAATACTGAGGTGTATGAAGAAAGATCAGGTCGTGGATAGTCACGATGTATTTGCATCGTTTTTCTCCATATTTCTTTTTTCTATCTTCCGGAGTACCAATGTTTAAAGGCAACTCGTTGCTCAAACCATGAAATAAGTCAATACCATTTTTCTGTATATCCCTGCTGATACCCCAGATTCTCCAAAGGGAACTTAGTTCTTTCCATATACCCTTGGATGGAAAATGAAGGAAAAGTTGGTTTAATGTGGGTATTTCCTTCAGATATGGTATGCGATGAGGCTTTGGTGTATATAGATGGTATTCGTTGTCGGGGCGTAGCTCCGACAATATTCTGATTATAAATCTATTATAATTGCCAAGACCAGTACGATTTTGTGCTGCTCTTTTTGCATCAAAGCCTATTTTCATGTTTTGTTATTTTGAAAAATCTTTATTCCATACAAAGTTACAATAAAATTCTGATTTTGCAAAATAATTATAGAAATATTTGCTCATTACATGTTTTTTTTCTATCTTTGTTCGCGATATAGCTGGAAAATGATAAGGAGGAAGATTTATGGCCAATATGTATAATGATTAATAAACAGATAAATCAAATGAATGAAACTCTTTCACGCTTGAAGCAGTTCTTGAAGCGTCCTTTTTTTACCGACCCGCGCACATTACTTTGGCTTTGGCTCTTGCTGGCTTTGGGATCTGCGCTTATCAAGTTTCATAAGTGTAACAACTTTTTAATATTCAAATATGTTTTTTGGCATACGTGGAATCAGACGTCTCTTTACGCTCCTTATGCAGAGTATTTTGATACGAATCATTATGGTCCGTTCTTCAGTTTGATTATCGCTCCGTTTGCAGTTGTCCCTCTTCCTGTGGGGCTTATTTTGTGGCATGTGTTGATGGCTTTGCTTCTCTATGTGTGTATCCGAAAACTGCCTCTGAATCAAGGTAAACAAATATTTATCTATTGGTTCTGTGCTCATGAGTTGCTTACGGCTTTATTCATGGACCAGTTTAATATTGTGACGGTTGCTCTTATCGTGGCATCTTTTTATTGTGTGGAGAAACAGAAAGATATTTTGGCTGCGTGTTTTATCATGATTGGTACGTTTGTCAAACTTTATGGTGTTGTAGGATTGGCTTTCTTCTTCTTCTCCAAGCATAAGGTCAAATTTGTTGCTTCGTTGGTCGGGTGGGCTGTTTTGTTCTTTGTTTTGCCGATGTTGATTAGTAGTCCAGAATATATTATAGGTCAATATCAGGAATGGAAAATGAGTTTGGCAGGTAAGAATATGGAGAATATGTTTTCTACGATGCAAAATCAGTCTTTGTTAGGATTAGTGAGAAAAATATCGCATGTTTCCACTTATTCTGATTTATGGCTGATTGTTCCTGGAATATTGGCTTTTTGCGCTCCTTATCTGCGCTTTTCGCAATATAAAAATCTGTATTTCCGATATGCTTTCCTTGCTTCGGTTCTGATGTTTGTTGTACTCTTCAGTACGGGTAGCGAGTCGAGTACTTATATCATTGCTTTTGTGGGAGTAGCTCTTTGGTTTGTTGCTGTTCCGTGGAAGCGTTCTCGCTGGGACATTGCTTTGATGATTTTTGCTTTTATTCTGACGAGTTTGTCTCCTTCTGATCTTTTCCCGAAGTTTATACGCAAGACTTATGTGCAGCCTTATGCGCTGAAAGCCCTTCCGGTGGTACTGATTTGGTTTAAACTGATTTATGAAATGATGGTTAGAAATTATTCGGACAAATTGAAGGAATAGTCAGATTTCACTGATAAGAAAATACCATTCTTGCTTGATTACAGTTCAAGCAGGAATGGTATTTCATGTTTCTTCTGATAGCGTTTCCAGAATTTTGCCCGTTCTTTCATTACATAGTCAACGGCTTCTTCAGGATTAGCATTTCGTATCAATGCATATTCTGATGCGAGGGTTTTCATGAATTCTTTTGGACCCCAGAATTTACGCAGGTTATATAAACCTTTCTTTATGCTGACTGTGCCAAAGTTCATGCGGTTTATATCTACAATCATGAAATGATAGCCTTCATCATTCTTTTTCCATAGTACGTTGCCTGGTGTGAAGTCTTTGTGCAATACTTTATGGTTATGGATATTTGCTGCAAAATGAGCAAGAGCTTTGGCTATAGAGGTGTGGTCTGTAAAATTCTGGTCACCAGTTTCATACATGGTGTGTCCGTAATCACATTGTATCGTGATGAGGTAGGTGAATCCCAGCATATTCAGAAGACCTCTTTCTTCAATAAGTGCAATGACTTCTGGCGTTCCTATCCCCTTATCTTTTAAAATTCTGGCATATTCGTAAGCGCGTTTACCTTTAGGTACCCTGATTCCCCATGAATAGATCATCTGATTCAGTCCGTGAGGTATATGGTATCGCTTTACATTGATACTTAGGCCTTCAGGGGTATTCATTACCTTGATGGTATTGCGGCTTTTATAAATCTCACGTCCCTTTTCTTCGAAAACATCAGGAATGCTCTCGATGAAACTTCTCAGGTATTCATATTTTGGATTTATCTTTATCTTTCTCATACTGAATCTGACAATTTAAATAAGAAGATTTATACTTCTTCCATTCGTTTCATTTCCCATCCCGCAAACTGGATGATGATTTTATGTAATGTTGTGCCTTGGCGCAAGACTTCTATTCTTGGTGCTGCGGCATAACGATTGATCTGCTCCACAGCTTCCTTCCATTGAGCCTCGGCTTTTGCCTCGAAATCCTTGGCTGGCAACATTTTCAGTTCGATGATGTAGCTGTGCTTGGTAGGATAGTGAGTCAAGTCGGGCAAAAGGAAGAAATCACAATAACCGTGATTCAATTCAAGTTCGGGAGCCGTAATGTAATAGCTGCTCAGGTAGAG